>Ga0315910_10003070_pt1 | contig 14367 bp, 12 predicted proteins | sample EdamamesoilMG_FD_204470 | JGI IMG/M metagenome (GOLD analysis project Ga0315910, IMG submission 204470) | Garden soil microbial communities collected in Santa Monica, California, United States - Edamame soil | ecosystem: Environmental > Terrestrial > Soil > Garden | place: USA: California...
CCTTCACTTTTCGCGATGCGGTGATGTCTCCAGCGACTCCGTCCTGCACCTGCGCGAGTCCGTCGAGGTCGCCGGGCTTCGGCTCGGGATTGGAAAACTCGAGCTTCCGTCCCGCGAGGTCGCGCCAGCAATTTCCCTCGAGCTTCAACTCCACGGGCTCCGCGAGCCCGACGAACCAGATTCGGCCCTTCACGCGGCCGCGCATCCGGTTGTCGATCTCGCCGCGGATCACCTGTTCGTCGATTCGCCAGGCCATAGCTTTTCGCTCCGAGAAAACCTAAAGAGTCCGCTTGATTGGAAAAGCCCAAATCGCCAGCCCTCCAGACGGAACCGCACCTTGACCCAGCGGCTGTGCGTCGGCACAAATGCGCTCAGCATCCCCTATTGACCGGACCAGCACAGGCCCGGCCGCACCGTTTTTCCCCAACGGTAACCAAAGCACAACCATGACCTCCGAACCGTCCGTTCCGAGTCCGTCGCCGGCCAGCACAGCCGGTTTGTTTCCGCCGAAGAGCACGCTCCTCGGTGATCTCGTCGCCAAGCTCCTGGGCATCGTCTCCGCCATCCTCTCGCCCGGACTGCTGGGCAACACGCTGGGCTTCTCCAAGCGCATCGGGCACTACGCGGTGCTCGGCGGCGCGGCGGCCACGGTGATCTACGGCCTGATCATGGCGATCAAGTTCGAGCATTTCACCTTTCTGATCACCGGATTGGTGTTCGTCGGCGTGATCGCCGTGACACAGTTCGCCGCGATGCGGTTTCTCGACGCGGCGACGAAGATCATCGCGACCACGCCGAGCCGCGTGTCGTCGCCGGCATTCTTCGAGTGCGTGGGCCTGCTCGTAATCATCCTCGGCATCGGTCTCTTGATTGGCGGAATTCGCACGGCGATCTACGCGCGTCATTTCGCGCCCTTGATAATCGCACTCGTCGGCGCCCTTCTGGTCTTCTCCTACGCGGCCGTCATGCTGCACCCGAGGGTCGTGAACGTGGAGGTGGGCGACGGCAGTGCCGGCGAGGAGGCCATCGGCATCCTCACGACTCTCATGAAGACCAGTCTCCTGCTTGCGCCGCTCGTGTTCTTCCTCCTTTCGGCGCTTGGAGCGCTGATCGTCCTCGCCTCGTTCTTCGGCGACCGTTTTGGAGCGGCGTTCGGACAGATCCTCGAGGCTCTGCCAATTCCGATGTATGGCGGGTCGTTCGGCTTCATGGGCGCGTCGCTCATCATCGCCGCCTGCCTCGTGCCGATCGCGGTCTATTTCGCGTTCCTGCTCCAGTATCTCATCCTCGACGTGATCCGCGCGATCCTCGCGGTGCCGGGGAAACTCGACGCGCTCCGGCGCTAGACTCGCGCCTCTTGTTGCGGCGGCCGCGCGCCACGCTCACTGTCCCCGTGGTGCGCGCGCCGTTTTTTCTTTTGGCCGTCTTCGCGATCGCCGGCTGCTCCCGGCCGCCGTCGGCGGAGACATTCACGGCCGAGCCGCTCTCGTCTTCGTTCGTCGCGCTACGCTCGCCCAACGGTCAGCGCCAGGTGCTGCTCGTGCGCACCGGCTCTCGGTGGCACGGGCACCTCGACGACACGTTTGCTGCGACCGCGCGATCTGTCGTCGCCGATGCAGACGACACCACGCCACTCGAGGCTGTGCACCCGACTGATCCCGCAGAGCCTTCGATCGAAATCGCGGGTTGGCGCAGCACCCGCGAAGCTTCACCCCTCGTCGTCGAGGCGTGGGCCGCAGGCGACTCCGCGCTGCGTGCGAGCGGACCTACATCGCTCGTGTCGATGCTCCGGGTGGCGGGCGATTCGCCACCGATCACCGCGGTCAACGCTGCTCTTGCCGCAGCGCTTGAGGCCGTCGTCGGCCTGGTCTCGCCTCCGGGTGACACACTGGAGGACCCCGGCGCGGTCGCGGCGCGCGTAGCCGTCGAAGCCGCGATACAGGCCGTCGTCGACGAAGACTCGGGCGAAGTGAACCCGCGCGCGCGGGTGGCCGTGCTCCAGATTCCAGTGTTGCTCAACCGGCGCTCTCTCGCGGTGGAGCACCTGCTGTTCGAGGACAACGGCACTGCCGACGGGGGCGCGGGGACTTCGCGTTTCACGCTTCACGATCTTGAGACAGGTGTTTCGCCCGACATGGATGCAACCCTCGACGCGGCGACACGCGCGAAACTTTCCGCACTCCCGGGGATGACGGCGGCTCCAGCGGAGTGGTATCCATCGCGGCCGGGAATTGTGCTCGTGTATCGCGATGCACACGGCGCCGAGATCCGCCGAGTCGTGCCGTGGCGCGAGGTGCTGCCGCTGCTGCCGCAGGATTCGCCGTTGAGGGCGGTGGCCGATTCGGTTTACTGACACGATGCGCACCGTCGCCATTCTTCTCCTGATCGCCGCGTGCGCCGCGCATGGCGGCAACGCCGCTCGCGAACTCGGTGTGCCACTCGACGGCGAGCCCGGCGCCTTCAACGCGATCACCGACGTCGCCGGCGTCGCGGTCGGTCATGTCACGCTGATCGAGGGCGACGCCGTGCGCACAGGCGTGACGGCGATCCTGCCGCGGGGACGCGAGGATCACACACCGGTGTTCGCGGCGGTTCACGTGTTCAACGGCAACGGCGAGATGACGGGCGCGCACTGGATCGCCGAATCGGGATTTCTCGAGGGGCCGGTGATGTTCACCAACACACACGCCGTGGGCGCGGTGTCGGAGGGCGTGATCGCGTGGTCGCTGAAAAACTGGAGCACGCCGATCAGTCTGCCGGTCGTCGCGGAGACATGGGACGGCTTGCTCAACGACATCAACGGACTGCATGTGCGCCCTGCGCACGCCGGCGCTGCGCTCGATGCCGCGGCTGGCGGCGCCGTTGCCGAGGGAAATGTCGGCGGCGGCACGGGCAACCGCGCGTTTGATTTCAAGGCCGGCATCGGCACCAGTTCGCGCGTTGTCGAGATCGCGGGCGCCCGTTACACGGTCGGTGTGCTCGTGCAGTCGAACTTCGGCAAGCGCCCGCAGCTGACGATCGCAGGCACCAGGGCCGGCCGCGCGATCACCGACCTGATGCCCGAGATCCACGCGCCGCCGCACGGCGAGGGCTCGCTGCTTGCGGCCGTGGCCACGGATGCGCCGCTTCTTCCGCACCAGCTCGAGCGCCTCGCGCGCCGCGTGCCGCTCGGCATGGCGCGCACGGGCGCGACCTCCCTCAATTCCTCGGGCGACTTCGCGATCGCGTTTTCAACGGCGCCCGCGCCGCAGACCGACGGCTCGCCGCTGCGCGCCGCGCAGTTCATCGACAACGCGCGCCTCGACCCGCTCCTTGGCGCGGTCGTGGAGGCGACCGAGGAGGCGATCCTGAATTCGCTTCTAGCCGCCGAGACGATGACCGGCCGGGGCGGCAGCAAGATCCACGCGCTTCCGCACGAAAGGCTGCGCGAGGCGCTCGTCAGGTAGCACGACCGCACGGCGGGCTTTGTGTTGAGGCGTCCGCGCTTCCGTGGTTGATTCGCGCCTCGCATGAAGGCGATCACCTACGAGCGGTTCGGCGGGCCGGGAGTCCTCGGGATGACCGACATCGCAGTGTCGGAGCCGCGCAAGGGCGAAGTTCTCGTGCGGGTGTGCGCGGCCGCGATCAATCCCGTCGACTGGAAGATCCGCAACGGCTCGATGACGTTCGTGGCGGGACGAAAATTTCCGCGGCGATCGGGCATGGACTTCAGCGGTGTCGTCGAGGCGTGCGGCCCGGGTGTCGTCGGGCTGAAGCCGGGAGACTCCGTGCTCGGGATGACGGCGCCCATGGATGCCTCGCAGGGGTCGTTTGCCGAGAAGTGCGTGACTCGCGCGGAAAACGTGCTCCGAAAACCGGAACGCCTCTCGCATGTGGAAGCGGCGACGGTGACCCTGGCGGGATTGTCGGCACTCCAGTCGCTGCGGCACTGCAAGGTCGGCGCGGGGAAGAACGTGATGCTTGTTGGTGCGTCGGGAGGCGTGGGCACGTTTGCGATCCAGATCGCGAAATCGCTCGGTGCGCACGTGACTGCGGTCTGCGGGCCGCGCGGCGTGGTGTTGTGCGCGCAGCTCGGCGCCGACATCGTGATCGACCGAACGCGCGAGGACCCGCTCAAGTCGCGGCAGATCTACGATGCCGTGCTCGACCTGGCGCCGGCGCACTCGTTTGGCGCCTGCCGCCACCTGCTCACCTCGAACGGCGCCTATCTGAGCACGCTGCCGAGCGCCGCCAATATCTGGAGCAAGACGTGGACGACACTGTTCGGCTCGCAGCGCGTAAGCATGTTGATCCTGAAACCGGGCGCCGGCGACCTGAAGGAGCTCGGCACCCTTCTCGCCTCCGGCGCGGTGAAGCCGCACGTGAGCCGCGTGTTTCCGTTCGGCGAGGCGGAAATCCGCGAACTGCACCGGGTGGCCGAGGAAGGACACGTGCTGGGCAAGCTCGCAGTGGAGATGGCGTGACTCCCGCGACCTGCGGCTGGAAGCCGCAGCCACCTTGACGAGGGGCCGCTTGCGTCCGCCGTGGCGTTGCGATTGAAGTGGCGCTATGAAATCCGCCTCACACACGCTCGATCGCGGGCGCGACTTCGGGTTGCTGGTGCTGCGCGTCGTCGTCGGTCTCGCGTTTGTCTACTACGGCTGGACGAAGATCATGGCCGGCCAGGCAAAGTGGGAGGGCGTGGGCAGCGCGATGGCCTTGTTCGGCGTGACGCAAGGCCATCTCTATTGGGGTCTCGCGGCTGCGCTGGTGGAGTTCCTCGGTGGGATCGCGCTGGTGCTCGGCCTGTTCGTGCGGTTCGCGGCGTTTCTGCTTTTTCCCGTGATGGTCGTGGCGACCGTGCTGCGGTCGCGCGCGCTGGACTTCTCGGCGGGCGACAGCGTGAGCGAAACTTTCTACCCCGCCGCGCTTGCGGCGGTGATGGTGGCGCTGTTCTTCCACGGTGGCGGCCGGCTCGCCGCGCTTGGCCGCGGCCGGAAGACGTCCACGGTCGACCCCAAGCCAGGTTCCTGAGGGCCGGGCGCTGCCGGCGCCCGGGTTCGCGGATACGCTTCCGGAAATCGAATTGACCCGACGCCCGGCGCCTCGCTGACTTTGTCCCACGCGGCTGTCAGCCGCGCGCCGCCTTGCCGGGCGGTCATCCCCCCAAGCACACAAACACACGACCATGCGAGCTCCGGGTCACCGGGTTCTGTCGCAATTGCATTCCGCGTTTACGCGTCCGCCATGCTCTTCAATTCGCTGACGTTTGTCGTATTCTTCGTTGTCGTCGTCGCCCTCTTCTGGGCGATCCGTTCGTGGGACTGGAAGAAGAACATGCTGCTCGCCGCAAGCTACGTGTTCTACGGTGCGTGGAACCCGCCGTTCGTGCTGCTGCTGATGTTTTCGACCCTTGTGGACTACCTCGCCGGCGCGCGGATGGCCACGGAGGAGCGGCCGGGTATGCGTCGCGTGTGGCTGGTCGTGAGCCTTGTGGCAAACCTCGGGCTGCTCGGCTTCTACAAATACGGCACCTTTTTCGCGCAAAACATGGAAGGCGTCCTCGTGCAATTTGGCGTGCAATATCGTGCGCCTGCGATGGACGTGATCCTGCCGGTCGGCATCTCGTTCTACACCTTCCAGACGCTTTCCTACACGCTCGACATCTACCGCAAGCAGCTGGCGCCGGCCGCGTCGTTCCGCGACTTCGCGCTCTATGTGAGCTTCTTCCCGCAGCTCGTGGCCGGCCCGATCGTGCGCGCAATCGACTTCCTGCCGCAGATGGTGACGCCGACTCCGCCGCGCGCGGGCCGGTTCGCGTGGGGCATGTTCCTGATGACGCTCGGTCTGTTCCAGAAGGTCGTGCTCGCCGACACTCTGCTTGCGAGCGCCTCCGACTCGGTGTTCCGCTACGGCGGCAAGCTCGCGATGCTCGACGCGTGGGCGGGCGTGCTCGGGTTCTCCGCGCAGATCTTCTTCGACTTCTCCGGCTACTCGACATGCGCGATCGGCCTGGCGCTGTGCCTCGGCTTCCACCTGAACGACAACTTCAGGTTTCCCTACGCTGCGGTCGGCTTCTCCGACTTCTGGCGGCGTTGGCACATCTCGCTCTCTTCTTGGCTGCGCGACTATCTCTACATTCCGCTCGGCGGCAACCGCCATGGTGCGTCGCGCACGACCATCAACCTGATCGTGTTGATGTTTCTCGGCGGACTGTGGCACGGCGCTGCGTGGACGTTCGTCGTGTGGGGCCTGATCCACGGGTTCTACCTCGTAGTCGAGCACACGCTGCGCACGCTCTTCGGCGATCCGCGGTTCTTCTCGACGCTGATTTCGAAAATCTTCATCGGCCTGGCCACCTACGCGGCCGTGTGCTTCGCGTGGGTGTTCTTCCGCGCGCAGGAATTCGGCACCGCGTGGCGGATCGTGGAGTCGATGGTCGGCGTCACGGGCACCGCCGACAAGCTGCTCTCGACCCGCGAGCTGCTGCAGGTGGGCATCGTGACGGTCTCCCTCCTCACCGCGCACTGGCTCATGCGCGACACCTCGCTGGAGAACGTCGCCGCACGCACGCCGAAGTGGCTGATCGCGGGCGCTTGGGCGGCGATGCTGTTCCTTCTCATCCTAAACCAGGGGAGTGCCAATGCATTCATCTACTTCCAGTTTTGAGCGAACGGTGCCCGCGCTGCCGTGGACGCAGCTCGCGGTCGCGGCCTATCTGCTCGCCGCAGTCATGTCGGTCGCGTGGGAGCTGCGTGTGCGCTCGCAGGGCTACGCGCCGACGCTGAACGACACGACCGATCTCTGGGCGGACCGCCGCGAAGCGGTGCAGCCCGATTCGCTCGTGGTGATCGGCGACTCGCGGCCGTTGTTCGACATCGACCTCGACGCGCTCGAGGCGACCCTCGGCAAACGGCCGATCCAACTCTCAATCGCCGGTAGCGGCGCCTTCCCGATACTAAAGAACCTCGCGGAGGACGAGTCGTTCAAGGGCGACGTCGTTATCAGCCTGGTGCCCGCGATGTTCCTGACGCCCGGTGGATACCTCGAGCAGGCGTCGATGGATGCATTGAGGCGCTACAAGACAAGGAGCCCGTCGCAGCGAGCCAGTCACCACATCGCGATGTTCCTGGAGGAGCGCATCGCGTTCCTGCAGCAGGAGGATCTGACGCTCGCGAACCTGCTATTGGATCTCGACATCCCAAACCGTGAGGGTGCGCTCGTGCCCCCGCGGTTCCCGCCTTATTTCCACACGATCGATCGCGAGCGGCGCACGCGGATGGCCGACGAATGCGCCATCATTGGCAGCCCGATGCAAAAGGCGGTGATCGCATCGTGGCAACGGCTGTTCAAACCACCCGCGCCGCCGACGTGGATTCCACCCGAGGTCTTCGCCGAGCAGATGCAAAACGGAATCAAGGCGCGCTTCGGCCAGACCGCTGAGGCCATCGCCAAGATCCGCGCCCGCGGCGGACGCGTCGTCTGGGTGCGCTTCCCTCACACCAACTGGGTGAAGGAGATGGAGAACATCGGCACGCCGCGTGCCCAGACATGGGATGTCATGCTCCAGGTCACCGGCGTGCCGGGAATCCACTTTGAGGACTATCCCGAACTCGCTGGTTTCGACTGCCCCGAGTGGTCGCACCTTTCCGGGCCCGACTCGGTGGAGTTTTCAAAGCGGCTCGCGCCGCACCTCAAGCGCGCGTTCGAGGAGCAGCAGGGAACACTGGTCGCGCCGAAGTCCTGATCGGCACGCAGCCGCCGCTCAGGAACCGTTGGCGGCCAGCGGAATCTTCGGCGCCCACTTGAGCCAGGATTTCTCCGCGTCGTCGAACAGCTCAAACACCGCGCCCTCGGCGGCCGGCTCCGCGGTCGCGGCATCGTCGGGCGTCGCAAACGAAACGCCGCCGGCCATCAGCGACTCGAGCGAGTTGCTCTCCACGCGGCCGCCGAGCAGCCCGATCTTCATCGAAATGCCGCCGGAGTTCCAAAACTTCGTGTCGGCGCGCACGAGCCGGTCGTAGGGCTCGAAAACGCGGATCGAGATCAGCACCTCCGTGGAGTCGTCGGATATCCGGTGGTCCTCGACGGCACCGACCTTCACTTCGCGGTAGTAGACCTGGCTGCCGGCGAGCAGGCTGCCGAGCTTGGGGGAACGAAGCACGAAGTTGCGCCCGGGCACGATCTCCTCGTTCGGTGGCGCCTTCTTCATCGCCTCAAAGCGGCGCCTCGGCTCGCCCGAACCCGGCCGGACGCCGAGTCGCGCCCCGCTCAACAAGGTGTCCAGCCCGCGAACGCCCGAAAAACCGATCTCGGGCCGCACCAGCCAGAACTGTGAACCCTCGACCGCGAGCCCCCGCGCGTTGGCATCGAGCTCCACGGTGACAGTCACCCCGTCGAGCCCCGGCTTGAGAGCCACCTCCTGCACAATGCCCACGGCCACGCCTTTGTGGACGAGTGTTGTTTTGCCAGCCTCGATCCCCGAGCCGTTCTCGAACTCGATCTCGATCTGCGGGCCGGTGTCGCTGAACTCGCGGTAGATGAGAAAGCCGCTCGCAATGAGTGCCACCAGCGGCACGAGCCAGACAATCGAGAGCGATCGGGAGGTGTTATCGTTCTTCGCGTTCATGTTGGGGTCGGGGTTCGGAGACTGTTTTCCGCGGCGTCCCGGATTGTGCGCGGGTCGAATGCCGCCGTCGCGAGCATCGTGAGAATGACCGCGGCGGCAAACGCGACCGCGCCCGGGCGCACGCCTACCGACGCCAGGCCGCCGAATCTCACGATGCCGCAAAGGAACGCGACGAGGAAGATGTCGAGCATCGACCAGCGGCCAATGAAATGCAGAAGCCCGTGCAGCCGTGCGAGCAGTTCCGCGCTCGCGAGCCCGCGCCAGCGCGAGGCGGCGATGAGAAGTGCCAGCCCGAAGAGCTTCATCGCGGGCACGAGCAGGCTCGCGGTGAACACGATGATCGCGAGACCCCACATGCCCTGGTTCCAGAGTTTCCACACGCCGTTGAAGATCGTGTCGGCGTGCGCGCGACCGAGCCGCTCGATCGACATCACGGGCAGGGTATACGCCGGCACGAGCATGATCGCGGCGGCAATCGCAAACGCCGCCGAGCGCGCGAGGCTTCCCGGCCGTCTCTGGGGGAGCGGGTTCGCGCAGTGCGGACAGGAAGGCTTGTTCCACGCCGCTGGCACGATCTGCCGGCACGCCGGGCACTCGAGCCACGAGCTCATCCGGATTCCTCCTTGCGCCCCGGCGGGAAGAGGACGGACGCAAGGTCCGCCGCGTCGAAATTCCTCCACGAAAGCAGCGTGAAGAACGCCGCGAGGCCGTAGCACCAGAGACCCGGCCCGGGATCCGTCGCCACGAGCGCCGAGAGTTTCGTGAACGCCACGATCACCCCGAGCATGTGCACCTCGGGCATCGACCATTGCTCCACGCGGGCCGCCAGATGAAGCCAGCGCCTCAGCCCGGGCCGCGGCATCCGGGCGCGCGCGGCGAAAAGGAGCACGCACAGCGAGGTGGTCAAAGCAATCGGCGCCGCCGCACCGCACACAGCCACGAGGAGCGCGAGGTGCCAGTTGCCCGACTCCCAAAGACTCGCCACGCCGGAAAAAAGATAACCCGTGTGCTTCTCGCCAAACTTCGCTGCGACGGCCAGGGGGAGACTCAGTCCGGCAATGTAGAATATAAGCGCGGTCGCACTGAGCGCGAGGCAACCGTCCGTGCGGGAAACCGTCGCAAACGACAGCGGGGCTTTGGCTTGGCCGATTCCGGTCATCGCAAGGCGCACAGCATGGTGGCCACCGCGGCACTGGCAACTGCGCAGCCGCGGCGTGAGATTCGCGCGGCCATCCCATCCACCCCCCGCGAATTCCTTTGCGTCCGTCGCCCATCGCTGAACCGATTGTCCCCTTATGGCATTTCAAGCGCTCGGTCTCTCTCCTCAGGTGCTCCGCGGTGTCCAGGCGATGGGATACACCGACCCCACCCCGATCCAGCTCCGCGGCATCCCCGCCGTGCTCTCGGGCAAGGACATCGTCGGCTCGGCACAGACCGGCACCGGCAAGACCGCCGCGTTCGCGCTCCCGATTCTCACGCGGCTTGGCGACCACAATCCGCGCCATCCGCGCGTGCTCGTGCTCGAGCCCACGCGCGAACTCGCCGCCCAGGTCGACAGTGCCTTCCGCGATTTCTCACGCTTCGGCAACGCCCGCTCGGTCGTGCTCCACGGCGGCGTCGGCTACGGCCACCAGCGCTCCGAACTCCGCCGCGGCGTCGATATCATCGTCGCGACCCCCGGCCGGTTGATCGACTACCTGGACAGCGGCGAGGTCCGCCTCGACGGCCTCGAAATCCTGGTGCTCGACGAGGTCGACCGCATGCTCGACATGGGCTTCCTTCCCGCGGTTAAGAAGATTCTCCAGCGCTGCCCGAAGAAGCGGCAGACGCTCTTCTTCTCGGCCACCGTGCCGCCGGAGATCGCCGAGATCGCGCGCTTCGCGCTCAACGATCCGGTGAAGATCGAGATTGGCGTGAGCCGCTCGGTCAACGAGTCGGTCACACATGCGATCTACCCGGTTGCCGCCGGCCAGAAGTTCGAGCTGCTTGAGGCGCTCCTCGAGCGCACGGACTTCGACAGCGTGCTCGTCTTCTCGCGCACGAAGCACGGTGCCGACCGGATCGCGCGCCGGCTGAAGCACTCCAACCACTCCGTCGCCGTCCTGCACTCGAACCGCTCGCAGAACCAGCGCATCGAGGCGCTCGCGGGTTTCAAGAACGGCAAATACGAGGTGATGGTCGCCACCGACATCGCCGCGCGCGGGATCGATGTCGCCGGCGTTTCACACGTGATCAACTACGACGTGCCCGCAAATCCCGAGGACTACGTGCACCGCATTGGCCGCACCGGCCGTGCGATGGCCGTGGGCGATGCCCTCACGCTCGCCTCGCCGGAGAACGACGACGACGTCCGCGCGATCGAACGATTCATCGGCCAGAAGATCGAGCGGCTCAAGCTCGAGGGCTTCCACTATCAGCCGATCGTCATGGGCCCTCCGAAGCAGCAACAGCAGCGTGGTGGCGGAGCACGTCACGGCGGGGGCGGCGGTCACGGCGGCGGCCAGCGCCAGCGCGGACACCAAGGCGGCGGTGGTCACTCGCCGAATCGCGGCCCGCAACAGTCCTCGCATCGCAGCGGTCCCGCTCCCGTCGCTGCGCCCGCGGCGCAACCCCAGCCTCGCCGTTCGCGGCTGAGCCGCGGCCGCTAGGCGATCAGCGTCGCCAATTCCTTGCTCACGGCAAAGGCTGCGCGCACGCGTTCGAACTCCGCGATCAGTTCCCGTGGCGATCCCGAGCCGGGGAACACCATGTCGAGCGTCGCGCCGGTGAAACGGATTTCCGCGGATACATTCTTCACGGTGATGCGGCACTCGCTGCAGTCCGACGGGTAGTCGACCGAGAGGCCGTGCAAGTCATCGAGCGACTCGATCGCGTCGATCACGGCCTCGATACGCGCGCCCTTCTTCAGCTCGAAGGAGATTTCCGAGAACATGCCGTCGAAGGCCGCGGAGAAATTCTCTGTCTGCGCGAGGTCGCCGCTGCGCAGGTGCAGGAGCGTCTGCGTCACGGAATAGTTCGCGGGATCGTCCGCATGCAGCGCATAGGCGATTTCGAGCGTGAAGTCCGCTGCCGTCAGCACGGCGTGCGCGGGCGACAGAGAGAGCGAGATTTGCGTGCGCTTGTATCCGAGCCCGCCCCGTATCCTCTGGAACAGCGCCTCCGCCTCCCGCTGGAGTTCGGGTTCGCAAATCCGAGCGAGGAAGCCCCGCGTCGCGTCGTTGGCCGCGTCCGGGACCCGGTGGTGCCCCTTCTTGAATCCGTCAAGCAGCTTCACCGCGCCGAGCGAGCGCCCGACGAAGCGAATCTCCGAAACGATAGCTGTGGAAAGCCGGACCGCCATCGACATGAGCAAACGTTGTGCTGCTGCGACGGCGAGTCCGAATCCGTTCGCGCTGCATGCTCGCAGCTGCGGTTCGCTCACGGCCCGCCCGCTAATGTGCTTGGGGCCGGCTTCAAATGTTCGTCGAGGAAAAGCGCGGTTTCGTTCAGCAGGACAACCCGATCTTCGAACGACCAATAGCTGTGCGACGCGAGCGGGAACGATCGCGCCCTCACTTCGCGGCCGCGCTTCTTCAGCGCGTCCAGCATCAGCCTCGACTCGCTGGAAAGGACCACGTTGTCGCGCTCACCATGCACGATGAACACCGGCCGCGTGATGTCTTCGACGCGCATGATCGGGTCGATGAACTTTTCCTCCTCGGAGAAGTTTTCCCGGCTCAGGAGCGATTTCCAAAATGTGTAAGCCATCTTGTTGTCCAGCTTCCAGCGATCGTCGCGCAATGTCGTGCGCCAGTTGGAGACGGCGGCGATGGCGACGCCCGCCCGGTAAAGTTCGGGATACTTCGCGAGGCTCATGTAGGTCGCCCATCCGCCGAAGCTGGCGCCCATGATGGCGACGCGCTCCGGGTCGGCCTCGCCTTGATTGATGAGGTGGCGGGCCCCGTCGGCGATGTCGTCCAGCACGACCGTGTCGAGCCGCGCACGCAGGCCCGCGTTCTGAAACGCCGCGCCGTAGCCGGACGACCCGCGATAATTCACCTGCAGGACGATGTAGCCACGCGACGCGAAGAACTGGACCGTCGGATCGAAGCCCCATCCATCGCGCGCCATCGGGCCGCCATGGACATACACGAGCAGCGGAGCCGGGCCCGATCCGGGTGTGGTAGGGCGTGTCACATACCCGGGGATCCGGTGACCGTCCCGGGCGGCGAACTCGATCGGCGTCATCTCTGCGAGCGTGCGGCCGTGCAGCCGTTCGCCCATCTCGAGCAGTGGCAGCCGCGACTGCAACGGTTGATAAACGTAGTAAACGCCCGGTTCCTGGTCGCTCGTTGAGAAGTAGATGAATGCAGAGCCGTCGTCAGACCAGGAGAGTGGGAGATTGATGCGGCCGGGCAGGCTTGCGTCGATGTTCTTCTGCACGGCCGCGAACGCGGGCTCGATCCACACGATCTGTGGCTTCTGCGCCTCGAAGATCACGCCAAGCAGCCGGGTGCTTTGCCGGTCGAACAGCAATCGCGTGCGGCCGAAATCGCTCGAGGTGAGATCGTATCGCGGATGCCTGGCGATCACCCGCTTGATCACGCCCTCGGACATGCTGAAGGCCGCCAGTTCGAAACGGTCGCCTCCGAGGCGTGTCGAGATATACAGCGTGTCGCCATCCGGGCCGATCGAGTGGATGTCGGCGACACGGTCGAGCAGCTCCTTCCCGCGCACATCGAAGCGCAGCCCGGGCTGCCTGACGAGGTCGTCGAGGTCGCGCCACCGCGAATCCGGTGTCGGCCGGAACGAATAAAGAATGGAATCGCCGCGGACCCTCCTCTGCACCCGGGCGATGCCGTTGCGATCGAAGTAGTAGCTGCCCTCGCCCGGCTCCTCTGTGTCGAGCGACTTTCCGGTGTGGACGTTGTATCTGGCCGTCCATACGCCATGACCCTGCCGGTATCGAAAGAGCACGAGCACCTCGGGCTGGCTGGCAACGGACGTGATGATTCCCCCGGTATGCTCCAGGAGCCTCCGGGTTTTCCCAGACCTGGTGTCGAGCAGGTATAGATTGTGATCGTTCCGCCACGAATCGCGCGACTCGCCCTCTTCCGCCACGTAGGCGAGTTCATGCTCCGAGACCCAGGTGAGGTCCGTGAGCATCTGGTCTTCGTTCACGACCGGCAGGTCGCACACCAGCTTCATCGACGCGAGATCGTAGACGATCAGATGCAGCTTCGCATTCCGCTTGCGGAAGGTGGCAAGCATCCGGCCGTCGAAGGATATCACGTGCCGAAACATGTCGGCGCTCTTCACCAGTTCCGCCGCGGATACCTGGCCTCTTGTGAGTTCCGCAAAATAGCCGTTGGCGTCATAGCGATCCGGATGCTGGTTGGACCTGAGTTCGAGCGACTTTGAAAACACGTGGAGCGTGCCGACCGACTCCACCTGTTCCACGAGCTCGACCTCGATCGGCTTGGCCTTCCCGGAATCGATGCGTCCAACGCGGATCATGCGCGTGCCTACGGAGCCGTGGGTGACGAAGGTGAGCACCGCATAGGTGTCCGGAAGCGTGCGATCCGCGGTAACCCTGGCTTTGTAGCGAAAGCGGATCGCGCGCGGCTTGGTGCGCTCCTTGACGGGCGCGTCGCGAAGCGGATCGAGGTCGGTCTCGATGTCAGAGATCGTGACGAACCCGTCGCCGAATCCCTCGCCCGGCCGGATCTCGTATTTAAGGCTGTCCGTCTGAAGGCGTTTGCCGCCCCTCAAGACATAGA
>Ga0315910_10003071_pt1 | contig 14366 bp, 7 predicted proteins | sample EdamamesoilMG_FD_204470 | JGI IMG/M metagenome (GOLD analysis project Ga0315910, IMG submission 204470) | Garden soil microbial communities collected in Santa Monica, California, United States - Edamame soil | ecosystem: Environmental > Terrestrial > Soil > Garden | place: USA: California...
GACGCGCTGGCAGCGGGCGGCGATCTTCTCGTCGTGCGTCACCAGGACCATCGAGAGCCGGCGGCGGCGCTGCTCCTCGAGCAGGAGCTCGAGCACGGCGGCCCCCGTGGCGCTGTCGAGGTTGCCGGTCGGCTCGTCCGCCAGGAGGATCGGCGGGTCGAGGTAGAGCGCGCGCGCCATGGCCACGCGCTGGCGCTCGCCGCCGGAGAGCTGCGAGGGGCGGTGCGTGAGGCGCTCCTTCAGGCCGAAGCGCTCCAGCAGGGCCGTGGCGCGCTCGCGGTGCTCGCGGCGCCGGCCGAGGAAGGCGAGGCGCGACTCGCCGATCATGGCCGGGAGCAGCACGTTCTCGAGCGCGTTCAGCTCCGGCAGCAGGTGGTAGAACTGGAAGACGAAGCCGATCTTCTGGTTGCGGAGCGCGGCGCGCTCGACCAGCGAGAGCTGCCAGGGACGCTCGCCGAGCAGCTCGACGTGGCCGGCGTCGGGGCGCTCGAGCAGCCCCAGGCAGTGCAAGAGGGTCGACTTGCCGGCCCCCGAGGAGCCCACCAGGGCCAGGAGCTCGCCGGTGGCGAGCTGGAGGTCGATGCCGTGCAGGATCTCGAGCCGGCGCGCGCCGATCGTGAAGGCCTTGGTCAGGCCGCGGGCCTCGAGCGCGAGCGCGCGCGAGCCGGCCTGGGGCGCGGCGGGGGTGGGGGCAGGGGCCACGCGCTCCATCACTCGTAGCGCAGGGCCTGCAGGGGGTCGAGGCGAGCCGCGCGCCAGGCCGGCAGGAAGGCGAACAGCAGCGCGCACAGGAAGGCGCCCAGCACGATCGTGCCGACCCACAGCGGCTGCACGACCGAGGGGATGTGGTCGAAGAGGTACACGTCGCGGTTGAAGATCTGCACCCCGAAGGTGCGCGAGAGCCACATCTCGATCGCGTCGATCTCGAGCGCGCCCCAGGTGCCGATCACGGCCCCCAGCACCCCGCCCAGCAGCGCGTCCCAGAAGGCGATCATCAGGAACATCTGCTGGATCCCGCGCGGGGTCGCGCCGAGGGCCGCCAGGATCCCGATGTCGCGGCGCTTCTCGGTCACCATCATCGAGAGGATCGCGAAGATCGTGAAGCCGGCCACGACCAGCACCAGGCTCAGCATGATGCCCATCAGCACGCGCTCGTTCTCGATCGCGCGCAGGAGCACGCCGCGGAACTCCTCCCAGGTGCGCACCTCGTAGGTGCCGCCGTCGTCGCCGGCGATCAGGCCGGCGCGCGCCAGCTCGGCCCGCAGGTCGGCCGTGACCGTCTCGGCCTCGCGCTCGAAGTCGTGCAGCTTGACCAGGACCTGCGTATACGTGCGCGTCTGGCTGAGGAAGTCGGCCAGCTCGCGCCGGTCGAGGTACATGCGGTTCTGGTCGGTCTCGTTGTCGCGCGTGCGGAACGTCCCGGCGATCACGAACTGCCGGTTGCTGGGAGGCCACTCGCCGGTCTCGGGGTTGCGCACGGCCGTCGCGACCTCGACCACCTCGCCCACGCGCAGTCCCAGGTCGCGGTACATCTGCTCGCCCACCAGGATCCCGGCGCGCGGGCGGCCCAGGGCGCCGCGGCGCGGCGGCGGCAGGAAGGGGAAGAGCGGGTGGACCGGGGCGATGGTCCAGTCCCCGTCGCGCTCCTCCGGCGGCCCGATCAGGCTCTCGAGGAAGGCGCTGGAGTCGAGCTCGTCCTGGTGCTGCGGCTGCGGGAACCAGCCGCCCAGGGTGCGCGCCGCCAGGAACGGCCCGACCCAGCCGACGCGCTCGACCCCGGCCACGTCGATGCCCACCAGCTGGATCGCCAGCAGGCTCGAGTGCGTCATCGAGGCCAGGAGGCGCTCGTAGTTGCGCCCGCGTTCGCCGAGCTGCGTCACGATCCCACCCCACAGGAGCTGCGGAGCCGCGGCCTGGATGCGCGCGTCGGCGTGCAGGGCGTCGAGCAGCTCGCCCGGGTCGCGCGAGACGACCCCGCGCGCCCCGGCCTCGCCCTGCAGCGGCAAGAGGATCAGGTCCGAGAGCGTCCCGCGCACCGTGCGCCGGCTCTCCTCCAGGAAGCCGGTCATGATCGAGAGGATCAGGATCAGCGCCCCGACGCCCACCAGGATGCCCACGATCCCGATCAGGTTGGTCGGGCGCGAGACGAGGTAGCGCCAGCTCAGGAAGGAGCGGTACACGCGGCTAGTGTGCGGAAACCCCGCGCGAGGGGACAGCCCGGAGCGGGGAGCGTCTCAGTCGGATCCCGGGCGGGCCGGCTTGGCCACCAGGACGGCTTTCTCGGTGATCGCGAGCGTGTCATCGGCCGTCCGGTGCTGAGGCCGGAGCGTCGGGAACAAGAGAACGTCGCGGATCGAGTCCTGATTGGCGAGGACCATCGCCAGCCGGTCGATCCCGATCCCGAGCCCGCCGGTGGGGGGCATGCCGTACTCCAGGGCCTGGACGTAGTCGACGTCTACCTCGCCCGGGGCCTCCGGGTCCTTGCTCGCGACCTGCTCCTCGAAGCGGCGCTCCTGCTCCGCGGGGTCGTTCAGCTCGCTGAAGGCGTTGGCGAGCTCCATCCCGGCCACGAAGAGCTCGAAGCGCTCGGTGAAGCGCGCGTCGGCGGGATCGCACTTCGCGAGCGGCGAGATCGGCGTCGGGAAGTGGGTGACGAAGACCGGGCCGGAGAGCTCGGCCTCGACCGTGTGGTCGAAGATCGCGGTCGCGAGGCCCCAGTGGCGCCCGCCGATCGTCGGACCGGCGACGGCGAGTCCGAGCTCGCGTGCGCGGCGCTCGACGGCGGCCTCGTCGAGGATGTCGCAGCCGTTGGCGCGCGCGAAGAGGTCGGCGTAGCGCTCGCGCCGGAACGGAGCCCGGAGGTCGTAGCTCCCCCCCCGGAACTCGACCGTCGTGCGCCCGTGCAGCGTGCGCGCCAGGTGCTCGAGCAGGCTCTCCGTGAGCTCCATCATGTGGCGGAAGTCCGCCTGCGCCTGGTAGAGCTCCAGCATCGTGAACTCGGGATTGTGGCGCGTCGAGATGCCCTCGTTCCGGAAGTTGCGCGAGACCTCGAACACGCGCTCGAGGCCCCCGACGATCAGGCGCTTCAGGTACAGCTCCGGCGCGATGCGCAGGTAGAAGTCGGCGCCCAGTGCGTTGTGGTGCGTGACGAAGGGGCGCGCGGTCGCGCCGCCGGCGACCGGGTGCAGCGTCGGGGTCTCGACCTCGAGGTACCCGCGCTCCTCGAGGAAGCGGCGGATCAGCGAGAGCATGCGCGAGCGCAGCACGAAGACCTCGCGCACGCCCTCCGAGGCCCACAGGTCCACGTAGCGGCGGCGGTAGCGCTGCTCGACGTCCGCCAGCCCGTGCCACTTCTCGGGCGGGGGGGCGACGCTCTTCGCCAGGAGCCGCACCTCGGTGGCCCACAGGGTCGGCTCGCCCTTCTGCGTGAAGCCGAGCTCGCCGATCACGGCCACCTGGTCGCCCCCGTCGAGGAGCTTGCGCTGCTCCCACCAGGCCTCGAGGCGCGCCTTCTGGAAGCCGACCTGCAGGCGTCCGCTGCGGTCCTGCACCGGCGCGAAGATCAGCTTGCCGAAGTCGCGCAGCGAGAGGAGCCGCCCGGCGACGGTCGCGCGCGTCCCGTGGCGCGCACCGGGCGCCGCGTGCGTCCCGAGGGCCGCGATCAGCGCCGCGATCGGCTCGGCCTCGACGCCGCGCGCGGGGAACGGGTCCAGACCGGCCGCGCGCAGCTCGGCGAGCTTCTTCAGGCGATCCGGGTGGGCGAGCTCGGTCATGGGTCGAGCTCGCGGTGGCCGCTCCCGGTGGCGTCCGCGCGCGCGGCGCGGAGCGTGGTGGAGGATAGGGGAGTCGAACCCCTGACCTCTACAATGCCATTGTAGCGCTCTACCAGCTGAGCTAATCCCCCGGGGAGGGCCTCGCCGCGGCCGCGAGCGGCCACGCGAAGGGCGGGAAGGATGCCGACCGCGGGGCACGAGGTCAAGCGGCGCGCGGAGCGCCGCTTCCACTACACTGTCGCGCTCGTTTTCGCCCCTGCCGAGCCTGCCGAGCACTTCCGAGGAGTGAAGAACACCTACGAGCCCGCCGAGATCGAGCCCCGCTGGCAGCGCCTGTGGGAGGAGCGCGCCCTCCATCGCGCCCGCAACCCGGGCGAGCCGGGCTTCGACCCGGCCCGGCCGAAGTTCTACGTGCTCGACATGTTCCCCTACCCCTCGGGCTCGGGGCTGCACGTGGGTCACGCCGTCGGCTACATCGGGACCGACGTCGTCACGCGCAGGAAGTGGATGGAGGGCGCGAACGTCCTGCACCCGATGGGCTGGGACGCCTTCGGCCTGCCGGCCGAGCAGTACGCGATCCAGACCGGACGCCACCCGCGCGAGACGACCGCGCTGAACACGGCCAACTTCCGGGCCCAGCTCCGGAAGATCGGCCTGGCCTACGACTGGGCGCGCGAGCTGAACACCTCGGACCCGGCCTACTACCGCTGGACCCAGTTCCTGTTCCAGAAGCTCTTCGAGCAGGGCCTCGCTTACCAGGCCGAGGTCCCGGTGTGGTGGTGCGAGGAGCTGAAGACCGTGCTGGCCAACGAGGAGGTCATCAACGGGCGCTCCGAGCGCGGCAACCACCCCTGCGTGAAGCGTCCGCTGAAGCAGTGGATGCTGCGCATCACGGCCTACGCCGAGCGCCTGCTGGCGGACCTCGAGCTCCTCGACTGGCCCGAGTCGATCAAGATCCAGCAGCGCGAGTGGATCGGGCGCTCCGAGGGGGCCGAGATCGAGTTCGCGCTGGAGGGCCTGAAGGAGACGCTGACGGTCTTCACGACGCGGCCCGACACCCTGTGGGGCGCCACCTTCGTCGTCGTAGCGCCCGAGCACCCGCTGGTGGGCAAGCTCCCGAGCGCCGCCGACCGCGCCGCGGTGCGCGCCTACGTCAAGCAGGCGGCCGCCAAGAGCGACCTCGAGCGCACCGATCTCGCCAAGGAAAAGACCGGCGTCTTCACCGGGCGCTACGCGCTGAACCCGCTGATGGACCCGGCCTCCGAGGAGGCGCGCTTGCCGGTCTTCGTGGCCGACTACGTGCTGGCCAGCTACGGCCATGGCGCGATCATGGCCGTGCCGGGGCACGACGAGCGCGACCACGAGTTCGCGCGCGCCCACAACCTGGCGATCCGCGAGGTCGTGCGCCCGCCGCGCGGCACGCCGGGCCTGGCCGAGGGCGTCTGCTACACCGGCGACGGCACGGCCGTGCACTCGGGCCCGATCGACGGCCTGAAGACGCCGGCCGCGAAGAGGCGCACGATCGAGCTCCTGGTCGAGCGCGGGGTCGGGCGCGGCAAGGTGCAGTACAAGCTGCGCGACTGGCTCTTCTCGCGCCAGCGCTACTGGGGCGAGCCCTTCCCGCTGCTGCACGAGGCCGACGGCTCGATCACGCCGGTGCCGGCCGAGGACCTGCCGGTGACCCTGCCGGAGCTGGAGGATTTTCGGCCCGCGGCGGACGGCTCGGCGCCCCTGGCGCGGGCGAAGGACTGGCTGACGGTCACGAGCCCGCGCACCGGCAAGCCCGCGCGCCGCGACACGGACACGATGCCCGGCTGGGCCGGCTCCTGCTGGTACTGGCTGCGCTTCATGGACCCGCACTGCGCGAGCGCGCCCTTCGCCCCGGAGGCGGAGCGCTACTGGGGCCCGGTCGATCTGTACGTCGGCGGCGCGGCCCACGCGGTGATGCACCTCCTGTACGCGCGCTTCTGGCACAAGGTCTTCTTCGACGTGGGCCTGGTGAGCACGCCGGAGCCCTTCCAGCGGCTCTTCAACCAGGGCCTGATCACGGCCTTCGCCTTCAAGGACCGCACCGGCCGCCTGGTGCCGAACGCCGAGGTCGAGGAGAAGGGCGGCAAGGCCACGCGCCTCGGCACGGGCGAGGAGCTCGAGACCTTCGTCACGAAGATGGCGAAGTCGCTCGGCAACGTGGTCAACCCCGACCATGTCATCGCCGAGCACGGCGCCGACACCCTGCGCGTCTACATGATGTTCATGGGGCCGCTGGGCGAGTCGAAGCCCTGGAACCCGCGCGACATCGCTGGCTCGCGGCGCTTCCTGGAGCGCGTGTGGCGCCTGTTCGTCGAGGAGACGGGCGCGCCGGTGCGACCCGAGCTCCTGGCGCCCGCCGCCGGCCGGCCCGAGGGCGCGGCCCTGGCCCTCGAGCGCGTCCTGAACCGCATGCTCGAGCGCGTGAACGACTCCTTCGAGTCCTTCAACTTCAACACGGCCATCGCCGTGATGATGGAGCTCGTCAACGAGGCCACCAAGCAGCGCTCCGCCCTGCGCCGCGACCAGGCCGAGCGCTTCCTGCGCGTGCTCGCGCCCTTCGCGCCGCACCTCGCGGACGAGCTGTGGGCCGCCCTCGGGCACGCCGAGCCGATCCAGCTCGCCGGCTGGCCCGCCGTGGATCCGGCCTACCTGGTCGACGACGAGATCGAGCTCGTGGTGCAGGTCAACGGCAAGCTGCGCGCGAAGATCCGCGCCCCGAAGGACGCCCAGAGGGAGCGTCTGGAGGAGCTCGGACGCGCCGCGGTTACCGAGCACCTGGCCGGCAAGACCGTGAAGAAGGTCGTGGTCGTGCCGGGGCGGCTGGTCAACTTCGTCGGGGAGTGAAGAGAGAAGGAACCGCGGAGAGCGCGGAGCCTCGCGGAGCTCCGACAAGAAAGGGATCGATCTCCGCGAGCCTCCGCGCTCTCCGCGGCTCCGCGGTTCCTCTTCTCCTTCTTCCTCTTCTGCCTCAGAAGCCCTGCACGCTCTTGCCCTTGCCGTAGAGCCACCAGGTGACGCCGAAGCCCACCACCAGGACGCCCGGCAGGAAGCCCAGCAGCGGGAGGTCGGCCACCTTGCCGATCTGGTCCGGCAGCAGCATCAGGAGCAAGAGCGGCACCGACATGTAGGTGTTGTGCTTCGAGCGCAGCCCCGCCAGGGCCGGATCGGCCGCATCGGGCGCGCGGCCCTCCTTGGTGGCCGTGATGATGCGCTTCTGCGCGGGCCAGATGCGCATCCACACGTTGGCGGCCATGGCCGTCCCGAACAGCGCGCCGACGTGGATGTAGGCCGCGCGCTGCGAGTAGCCCAGCAGGTCGGAGAGCGCCCAGCCGAAGCCGACCGCGCACACGCCCCACAGCACCACGGCCACGTTGTGCTGCTTGGCCAGGGCCTTGAAGAGCAGGTCGTACACCAGGAAGCCCACGAACAGCCCGAGGAAGGCCGGCAGCCAGGTCATGGCCGTGACCGGCTCGGTGCGCGTGGCCATCTCGACCAGGTTGCTGCCCTCGTAGCCGTGGTAGTAGACGAGGAACAGCAGGAAGAGCCCCGTCACCCAGGTCCAGGCCGCGCCCCAGCGGAACCAGAAGAGCGCGCGCGGCATGAGCTGCGGCACGACCTTCTTCTTCGTCTCCCCGTCCATGGTCGGCGCGAAGTTCGCGTTGACCCAGTTGAAGAAGTAGAGGTGGCCGATCCAGATCACGCCGGCCACGATGTGGGCCCAGCGCACGACGAGTTCCGCGTATTGCATGGCAGCAGGGTCGGGGACGGAGGGACGCTCACGGGAAGGGGAGCGGACCCGGACGATGGCAAAAGGGCCCCGCGGAAGTCAAACGCGACCCGCCGCGAGCGGTCGGCTCACTTCGCGAGGGTCAGCGTGAAGCCCGTCGAGCGGCCCGCCGCGACCGTGACGCGCCCCGCGACCTTGCCCAGGGACTCGTGCAGGGCCTCGACCACGTACTCGCCCGGCGGCACGTCGCGGATCTCGAAGGCCCCGGCTGCGTCGCTCACCGCGTACCACGGGTGCTCCTCGACGAACACTGCGGCACCCATCCACGGGTGGATGTCGCACTGGAAGGGCACCGGCCGCTCGGCGCGCTCGAAGCGGAACTCGAGCGGCGGCTGCCCCTGGCCCATGTTCTTGTTCTCCTCGCGGTTGCGCCTGGAGCGCGTGTGCACGTTGTGGGCCGTCGGGTCGAGGTTCGTCACGCGCAACGGCTGCCCCACGCGCACGCCGAGCACGCGCGGCACGTACATGCAGCCCTTCTGGTCGAGCGTGACCGGCTCTGCGGCCGGCGGCGGCACCGCGGCCTCGTCGTAGCCGGAGGCCAGGCGCACGAAGGCCCCCGCGAGCTTGCCGTCGTTCACGACGACGATGTTCTGGCGCTGGTCGACCTCTGGGTGGTGCTTGCAGTCGGCGCTCTGGGCCGCGCCCAGCAGGAAGCGCTCCGGCGGCGTGCCCGTGAAGAGCACCGTGCCGTGCAGCGCGCCCAGCGTCTCGGAGGCGTAGGGCTTGCTCTCGGTCAGGGTCGCCTCGCCCACGCGCGCCCGGGCGCCCGGCGCGGACGACGCGGCCGCCGGCGCGTCGGCCGCCGGAGGCGCGGAATCGCCAGCAGGCGCCTGGTCCGAGCAGGCGCCGGCGACGAGCAGGGCCGGGAAGAGGAGCGGAGCGAGGGCACGCGCGGACATGTCCCGCCTTCTACGTTCTCGCGCGTGGCATTTCCATCGCGCCGGGCCACGCTCACTCGCGGGCCGAGCCCTTGGCGCGCTTCTTCGGCCCCGGCCGCGGCGCGCCCGGGTCGGCCTGGCCCGCGGCGGCCGCGTCCTTGACCCTGGCCGGCCGGTTGCCCGGGTTGCGGGCCGAGGCCGGCGGCAGCGGGGCGATCTGCTGCGCCGAGCCGGCCTCCTTCACCAGCCGCGCCAGCGCCAGCACGACCTCCTGCTCGAGGCTCGAGCGCGCGTGCGCGGCCGCCTCCTCCAGCATCTTCCCGGCCGCGGGGCGCAGGCCGCGCGCCCACAGCGCGAAGGCCAGCAGGCGCCCGAACACGGGCGCGTCCAGGCCGTTCGCGGCGCGCGCCTTCCACAGCTCGTTCGCTTCCTTGAGCGAGGTCTCGCTGCCGTCGACGCCCGACACGTAGGCCAGGAACAGGAGCACCGGATCGCCCTGCGCTTGCGGCTCGATCCGCCGCAGGGCCGCAAGGCGTCTGCGGAAGGTCGAGGCGTCGCGGTCGAGGCCGTAGCGCAGGCGCACCAGGAGGCGCGTCGGGTCCATGGCCGGTGCCACCTGGCTGATGGCCTCGAGCCGGTCGGCCGCCGCGCGCGCGCGGCCGGCCGCGAGCAGGGCCTCGGCCGAGGCGAACCACAGCTCCGGATCGACCGGATCGCGGCGCAGCTCCTCGTCGGCGAAGCGCACGGCGCCCTCGGGCGTGTAGCGCGCCAGGAGTCGCGTCCAGCGCAGGGCCTCGCCCGTCCGCAGGCTCTCGACCGGACGCTCGAGGGTGCGCGCGCGGAAGCGCTCCAGACGCGCCAGCGCGTGCGCACGGCCATTCTCGCCCTGACTGCCGGGCTGCTCGAACGAGCGCGCCGCCAGCGCGCGCGCCGGGGCCGGATCGGCGGGGCGTTCGGCCTCCAGGGCCTCGACCTCGGCCCACCAGCGCAGCTCGCTGATCTCGCCCTCCTCGCGCGCCGCGTCCAGGGCCGCCAGCAGGGCCGGGACGCGCGGATCGTCGCTGCTGGCGGGCGCCCCGGCCAGCAGCTCGCCGTAGAGCTCGACCGCGCGCACGCGCCGGCCCGGGACGTTCTCGAGGCGCGCCAGGTCCTCGACCAGCGCCACCCCGCCGCCGCCGTCGGCGCGCGCCTGCTCGAGGATGCGCACGGCCTCGTCGCGGTCGCCGCGGCGCGCGGCGTGCGCGGCCCGCAGGCGCGCGAGCTCGGGAGCCTCGTCCTCGGCGCGGCCCGAGAGCTCGAGCCAGCGCAGCTCCTCGGCGCGCACGCTCTCCTCCGCGGCGCCCGCCGCGCGCCGCACGCGCGCGCGCAGCCAGGCCAGGCGCGCATCCGGGCTCTGCGCGAAGGGCGCGAGGTCGGTCTCGGCCTCCTGCGGCTGCCCGAGGGCCAGCGCCGCCAGGGCGCGCGCGGCCGCGACGTGCGCGTCGCCCGCGACGCCGGGCTCGGCGCTGGCCGCGCGCACCCAGGCGCTCCACGGCGGCAGCTCGGCCGCGAGCACGAAGAGGAGGTAGATCTCCGGGGCGAGCTCCGCGCCCAGCGCCGCGGGTGGGGGCACGGGGCTCGCACCCTCCGCCTGCAGGTCCTGCGGGGCCAGCACCGCGGCTGCCGCGGCGGCCAGCTCGAAGGTCGTCGCGCGTCCATCGAGGCGTGTCTCGGCGATGCGCCGTGCGGCGCGCGCGCCCTCGCCCGCCAGGAGCAGCAGCGCGAGCTCGCGTCCCGGCTCGGCCGCCAGCGGCGTGGCCAGGGCCGCGCGCGCCTCGGTCGCCAGCTCGCTGCCGGCCGCGGCCGCCAGCACGAGCCGCCCGAGCTCGACGCGCCCGTCGTCGCACAGCGCCGCGGCGCGCTCCAGGCTCTCGCTGGGAAGCGTGCCCACCAGCGCGTCGAGCGTCGCGCGCCCCAGGAGCGCCTCGGCGAGGAACGGGCGGCGCTCGTCGGCCAGCCAGGCGGCGACGCGGGCCGCGGGCTCGAGCCGGCCGCTCGCGAGGAGGGCCTGCAGCGCTCCGACCAGCTCCGGATCCTCGGGCGGCCCCGTGTCGAGCAGGCGTGCGAGCAGGGCCTCGAGCTCGGGGGCCGGCCCCGCCAGCGCCGCGCGCACGGCGAGCCCGGCCGTGCGGCGCAGCTCGGAGCTGTCCGGCGCGAGCTCGGCCAGGGCCGCCAGCGCGCCGGGCGCGTCGCCGCTGGCGTACAGCGTGCGCGCCAGGAGCGGCAGGACGTCGGGCGGCTGCTGGGCCAGCTTGGCGTTGCGCGCGGCGCGCGCAGCCCCGGCCGTGTCGCCGCGCGCGAGCAGGCGCTCCACGATGGCCGCCAGCGAGCCGCGCGGATCGAGCGTGATCCAGCGCACGCGATCCTGGGGCAGGAGGTACTGGCGCGGCGCCAGCCGCAGGCGCGCCGAGGCCTGCTCCGGCGGCCAGCCGCGCTCCAGGAGCTCGAGCGAGGTCGCGATCGCGCGCGGGTGGTCGTGCAGGGCCAGGGCCGCCTGGGCGGCGAGCTCCAGGGCCGGCCCGAGGCCCGGCTGCGACTGGAGCAGGAGGCGCGCGTCATCGGCCGCCGCCTCCGGACGCCCGCCCTGCAGGGCCCACAGTCCGCGCTGGTAGAGGCCGTAGCTGTTGGGCAGGCCCGCCGCCAGGGTCGCGGCCTGCAGGCCCACCTCGCGCCAGCGCGGCTCGAGCGTCGCCGCGCGCGCCGCCGAGCAGCGCAGGGCGTGGGACAGGCTGTCGCTGGCCGCCAGGATCTCGCCGTCCTCGACCTGCAGCTCCGCCATGCGCTCGTGGGCCCGTCCGAGCTCGGCGCGCAGCGGCTCGGGCGGATCGAGCGGCGCCATGCGCGTCAGGGTCAGGAGCGCGAAGCGCTCCTCCGTGCGGCGGCGCTGGGCACGGGCCAGCTCGGCCCGCCGCAGCCACAGGGTCACCAGGAGCTCGGTGTTCACGGCCGGCCCGGTGTTGACCAGATCGAGCAGCCGTCGGGCCCCGTCGAAGTTGCGCAGCTCGATCTCCGCGTGCGCCGCGAACAGCCGTGCGCGATCGGAGAGCGTGGCGTCGCTCGCCGCGCGATCGAGCCAGCGCCAGGCGGCCTGGTCGAGCTCGCTCCAGGCCGCGAGGCGCTCGAGCAGCGCGCACCAGGCGCCGAGCTCGTCGCGCGTCGCGTCGCTGGGCAGGTCCTCCGGCGTCAGGCGGCCCTTGAGGCGGCGCTGCACCGCGCGCAGGAGCCCCAGCGCCGTGCTGTCGCGGCCGAGCTCCACGAGCGTCTGGGCGGTGCGCGCCAGGAGTCGCATCGGCTCCTCCAGCTCGGGCTGCGACAGGGCCAGCAACCCGAGCTCGGCCGCCTCCTCTTCCAGGCCGGCCCGCAGACACAGCTCCTGCAGTCCGCCGATGCCCAGGCTCGTGGCGCCGTGCCCGAGCCCGCTCAGGAAGCTCGCGCGCGCGGCTCCCAGCTCGCCCACGGCCTCGCGCAGCCACTCGCCCGCACGGCGGCGCTCGTCCACGCGCGAGAAGAGCTCCAGCAGCTCCTCGCGCGCCGGCAGGGCCAGCTCGTCCTCGCCTGCCAGCGCGGACGCGCGCCGCGCCAGGGTGCGCGCGAGCTGGGCCTGGGCCGGGGCGAGCGCGCCCTGGGCCTGGCGCTCGATCGCCGCCAGCGGAGCCTCGGCCAGGTCGAGGTGCGCGCTGCCGAGGTAGGCGTGGCCGCGGGCCGGGTCGAGCGCGGCCAGCTCGTTGGCCAGGGGCAGGACCTCGGCCGTCTGGCCCTGGCGCAGGAGCAGGGCGCAGGTGCGCGCCAGGGTGTCCGCGTCGCGCGCACCCAGCGCGAGGCGCGCGCGGCAGTCCTCGAGGGCCAGCGCGTAGCGGGTCTCCTCCTCGCTGAGCTCGGCGCGCAGGCGCAGGAGCTCGGCGCGCACCGCGCCGTCCGCGGCCGAGGTCGCGCGGCGCAGGCCGAGGTCGAGCTCGCGGCGCGCCTCGGCGCGCTGCTTCTGGAGCTCGAGCAGTCCCTCCGGCAGGTTGGCCAGCCGCCGGCGCGCCGAGTCCGCCAGCGCCGCGGGGTCCACGCGCGGGCCGCGGAAGGTGATCCACAGAGCGCCGCCCAGGAACAGGGCGGCGAGCGGCGGCAGGCACCAGCTCGTTCTCATCGGGGGTCCGCTGGCCGGCCGGGCGGGCGCGGCGCGAGGCGGATCGGGAAGGACAGGAGATCGTAGCGCCGCATCTTGTTGAAGAGCGTCGTGCGGTCGATTCCGAGCGCGCGGGCCGCGGCCGTGCGGTTGCCGCCGTGGCGCTCGAGGGCGCGCTCGAGCAGCCAGCGCTCGGGACCCTCGAGGGCGCGCTTCAGCTCGTCCGGCGGGCCTGCCTCCCAACCGGTGAAGACCGGCGCGGTTCCTCCCGGACCGGTGGGAGCCGTGCGCTCGGCCGGCCACAGGTCCTCCGGCTCCAGCTGCCGGCCGGCCGCCACCAGGACCGCACGCTCGAGGGTGTTCTCGAGCTCGCGCACGTTGCCGGGCCAGGTGTGCGCGCACAGGCGCTGCAGCGCGGCCTGGGTCAGGCCCTCGACCGCGCGCCCGTGCTGGCGCGCGAAGCGCCGGCAGAAGCGCTCGGCCAGGAGCGGGACGTCGGCCACGCGCTCGCGCAGGGGCGGCACGTGCACGGGCACGACGTGGATGCGGTAGTAGAGGTCGGTCCGGAAGCGCCCGGCCGCGACCTCGGCTGCCAGGTCCACGTTGGTGGCCGCGATCACGCGCGCATCGACCGTGCGCGTGCGCGCCTCGCCCACGCGCTCGTAGCGGCCCTCCTCCAGGACGCGCAGCAGCTTGACCTGCAGCTCGGGCGAGGCCGTGCCGATCTCGTCCAGCAGGATCGTGCCGCCGGTGGCCTGCTCGAACTTGCCGGCGCGATCCTTGACGGCCCCCGTGAAGGCCCCGCGCACGTGGCCGAAGAGCTCGCTCTCCAGCAGGGCCGCGGGCAGCGCGCCGCAGTTCACCTCGACGAAGGGGCCGCGCCGGCGCGCGCTCTCGGCGTGCACGGCGTGGGCGAGCTGGGTCTTGCCGGTGCCGCTCTCGCCGGCGAGCAGCAGCGTCGCGCGCGAGTCCGCCACGGTGCGCAGCAGCTCGAACAGGTGCCGCATGCGCGGGTCGGCCGAGACCAGCTCGCCGAAGTCGCCGCGCTCGCCCAGGCGCTCCTTCAGGCGCTCGTTCTCCAGGCGCAGCGCCTGGGCCTCGAGCGCGCGGCGCACCGAGCGCAGCACGTCCTCCTCGGCCACCGGGCGGGCCAGGGCGTCGAAGACCCCGGCGCGGCGCGCCTGCTCGGGCCCGCCCAGGGCATCGAAGTCGTCGAACACGATCACCGGCGGGGCGCCGGCCAGGCCGCGCAGCTCCTCCAGGACGGCCTCGGCCGCCAGGCCCACCTCGCCCAGCAGGAGCTCGCAGTCGCCGGCCCGCAGCGCGTCGCGCGCCGCGGCCGGCTCGGCCGTGTGGGACACCGCGTAGCCCTGGCCGGCCAGGGTCGCGCACAGCGAGCGCTGCGAGGCCGAGGGCAGGTCGAGCACCAGGATGCGCGCGTTCGCCATGGTGTCGGGATTTCTCGACACCCGCTGGCGCGGGGCTCAAACGGAAAGGGAAGCGGGCCCGGTCCGGGGCTCGTGAGGGCACGGAAGGCGCGCGAGGATCGCAGCGCTCGGCCGATCCAGAGCCGCCGGGCCGGCGGATGCCTGCGGCATCCTTCCGCCCGGCGGCTCAGGGTCTGTGAAGAAATCCCCCTGCCAGCCGAGAGCCAGCAGGATGCGCCGTGGCCAGGCGCGTCGACGACGCGTATTCACTGCAATACTCGGAGGAGGCGCAACCATGGCTTCCCGGTGCGCCGCAGG
>Ga0315910_10003072_pt1 | contig 14365 bp, 8 predicted proteins | sample EdamamesoilMG_FD_204470 | JGI IMG/M metagenome (GOLD analysis project Ga0315910, IMG submission 204470) | Garden soil microbial communities collected in Santa Monica, California, United States - Edamame soil | ecosystem: Environmental > Terrestrial > Soil > Garden | place: USA: California...
CAGGCAGCCGTGAGCGCTCCAACCGTTCCGATCGCTTCCGCTGATTCATGAAACCTAACAGCAAAATGAGAACGGCAATGAGGAGCGCCGGTGCGGCGACCAGGACCATGATAGTTTCGAGCGGCAACAGCGCCTGCAGCGCGAACCCGCCCGCCAAGGGAAACGCGATTCCGCCAATTCGACCAGAGCCCGCGGACCAACCGATCCCGCTGCTCCGCATTTCAGGCGGGTAGCCAAGGGTTGCCAGGGTGTTGATACCCGTCTGGCCGCCTACCTGGCAGTAGTTCCAAATGATCAGCCCGATCACGAACAGGACGGTTCCCGCGGGGAGATAGCCCAGCGATGCGATCGCAATCGCATCGATAAAGTAGAAAGCAGCGATGAGGACGTAGGGGTTCACACGGTCCATGAGCCAGCCCATCGTGAGGGTACCCAGTGTGCCGCCCACGAAGGCGATGATCATGTACTTGGCGAACTCCTGGATCGGCATTCCGCCGAGTTCCTGGAAGTACGTCGGTAGCCAATTCGCAAGTAGTGCGATGTTGCCCATTGCCAAGAAGAAGGCGCACCACAGGATCACGGTCTGCATGCGGTAGGGGGCAGCAAACATCGAGAGCGGCCCGTGCTTCTCCTTGGTCTTCGCCTCTCCGAGGAAAAACTCTTCGTTGCCCGAGAGCTCGATGCCGGGCTCGAGCCGCCTGATCATCGCTCCGATGCGGGGATCCGCTGGATTTCTCGAAACCCGGAACGGCAGCGATTCCGGGATCAAGAACAACAATGGAAGGCCCAGCAAGGGCAACAACGCACCCAGCCAGAAGCCGATCTGCCAGCCGTAGATGTCGAGCAACCAAGCGGTCATTGCACCACTGGCGATGTTGGCGGCCGAGAAGCACACGAGGGCGATCGACATGAATGATCCCCGCCAGCGCCTGGGTGTCGTCTCGGACAGGAGTGCCAAGCCGATCGGCAGCATCGGCGCGAAGAAGATGCCCGAGATGCCACGCAACCATGCCATCAGCGTCGCGGTCTCGGCGTAGGCGGCCCACAGCGAGAGTACGCCGAACACCAACAGACACAATCCAAGCACCGGCTTCCGTCCGATGCGGTCGGCGAGCGGAGGCAGGAGGAACGCCCCCGCGGCCATTCCCACCTGTTGAGCGGTGATGACCCCCGTCATCCCGGCCGGCGTGACCCCGAGCCCGTCCGCAATCGCGGGGAGCATCTTGCCGAAGAAATACATGTCGAAGCCGTCGATGAAGAGCATGATCGAGACCACGATGAGCGTGACGATCTCCCGCCAGGTCAGCTCTCGCTCGGCTATGAACGAGGAAACGTCGAAACGTGTAGGGGCAGTATCAGTCACGGCTTGCTCCTGAATGGCCGGCCATGGCGACCTCGACCTTTGCATCACCTGGAAGAACGTCGCCGATCCTGCGCGCACCACTGTATCCGGCGACCCAGATGCGCTCGAGGATTGCGCCGGCTGTTGCAGGATCGCAGGCGAGGAGGAGGCCCCCCGACGTCTGGGGATCAGTTAGAATGTTGCGTTGCCAGTCTGGCAGGGCATCAGGCATCTCGACGGAGGCGCCGTAGCTCTGCCAGTTGCGGCTTGAAGCGCCGGTGACGATCCCGTTGCGCGCAAACGCTTCGGCTTGTGACAGCAGCGGAACACTGGAGGGATATAGCCGGAGCGTGACGCCGCTCCCCCTTGCCATCTCGAGCGCGTGACCCGCCAGGCCAAAGCCCGTAACGTCGGTCATCGCATGCACGTCCGGATCCGCGGCGAGATCCGCGCCGACGCTGTTTAGCAAGGTCGTGGTGGCAACGAGCGCTTCATAGCCCGCTTCGTCCAGCCGGCCCTTCTTTAGCGCTGCCGAGTAGAGACCTACGCCGACGGGTTTAGTAAGAATCAAAGCATCGCCAGGCCGGGCGCCACGGTTGCGGCGGACAGCTGCGGTCTTGCACAGCCCCGTTACCGCAAGGCCGTAGATTGGTTCCGGCACGTCGATCGAATGGCCGCCTGCGACAGGTACTCCGGCGGCGGCACATACGTCCGCTCCCCCACGCAGGATCTTGCGGACAACCTCCGTAGGCAGTTTCCCGACAGGTATGCCGAGCACCGCGAGCGCCATGACGGGCCGCCCACCCATTGCATAAATATCGGAGAGCGCATTGGCTGCCGCGATCCGGCCGAAGTCGTAGGGGTCGTCGACGATAGGTGTGAAAAAGTCGGTGGTCGAAAGAACGCAGTGATCCTCGTCTATCCGCCACACGGCGGCATCGTCGCCTGTCTCGTTTCCGACCAGGAGATTTTCGATGGGCGGAAGGACGAGCTGCTCGGCGAGCAGATCCTGAAGGACGGCCGGCGCGAGCTTGCAACCGCAACCGCCGCCATGCGCGAACTCCGTCAGCCGGAGAACCGGGTCGCCTGCCAGTGGTCTGTCCTCCAGTTGAGCATCTTGGCGGAAGGGGGTGGGAGTCGAACCCACTGGACGCGTTTCACGCGTCCCACCGGATTTGAAGTCCGGGCGCCCCACCGGGAGACGATCCCCTTCCGAAGATGTGCTGGTTTCCTGCATTGTCAGGCGCCGAACAGCGCGGCGGCGGGTTTCGCCACCCGTCTTTGGTCGCCATCGCGGACGGTGAAACCAACATCGTCGAAATACTCGAGCAACTCGACACTAGGCCGTCGACCGATCCCTGTCCGGTCGCGGAAATCCGACGCCTTGAACCAGCCATCGATCGACGTGTTTCCGAGTTCTTCGGTGGTCTTGGCGAGCACCCGAACCGTGTCCGACAGGAAGAAACGCTTTTCTCCCACGCGGCACACCAGGCCCCTCGCGGTCGCCCGGTTCAAGAAGCCGAAGATCAGGTTCGGCGCCAGCGCGGTGCGCGCGGAGATCTCATGAACCGTTGGAGGCGGCACCCCTCCCTCTCGCAGAGCCCTTACGATCAACTCGTCAAGCGCCCGGGTTTTCGCGGTGATGTTCTTTCGGCTTCCGGGCACGAAATAGAGCTGCCCTTCCTGCCGCAGACGTCCGTCCGCCACTATGCTGGCCAGCACGGTCGCGAGCACGGGCTTGCTTGTCTTCGTCGACAAAGCTTTGAAGACGTCGGACGATGAAAGGCCTTGGCTGTCAGGGTGAGCCCTCTGCCAGCTCACGACGATGTCAAGCGCCTGGTCCTTCAGGGCGGACCACTTTCCGGTCGTAATCGCAAAGGGGGTAGCCGGCGTTCCGGCACGCACGAACTCCAGCTCCGCGTATGCGGCATCGGCTTCGTCGGCCCGGAGGTTGAAGGCGCGCCCAAACCATCGCAAATCCACCTCTTCCTGGGGAAGGGCTAGGAGGCCGGCGAGCGCCTCGCTCGGCGAGTTGGTATCCAGGGCCTGCAGCACCGCCAGGCGGTCAGCTCGGGCCCTGCCGCGGATCGGGCCAAAGGGATCCAGGACGGATCCGCCGGCGATCGTGCGCTGTGCAGATTGATCTCGCAGAACGAAGCGGTCCCCGTGAACGGCCAGCGTCGGTTCTTTCAGACTGATGCGCACCAGTGCGCTTTCGCCAGGTGAAATTGCCCCCCGCTCGAGGATAGCCACGCGGGCCGGCACGTCCTGTGCGCCGAAGTGAAAATGAACCGGGGAGTTGTTCCGGAACGCCTTTTCCTCGGTCATTGCGACACGAAGCCTGGCGTCGATCTGACTAGAAGGATGATGCGCCTGGGCTGCGACTATCCAATCTCCCCGCCGGATCCGGTCAGTCTGAACACCCGGACCAGTCAGGTTCAGGGCGATACGCTCGCCAGCATGGCCAGCTTGCGCGGGCTCGTTGAGCGCGCGAAGCCCACGCACCCGCACCGCCGTCCCCGTGGGCGAAATCACTGCGCTGGCGGCATTTTCGATCTCGCCGGAAAAGCCGGCGCCCGTCACGACCACTCCAGCGCCGGCAATCGTAAAGCATCGATCGACCGTCATTCGAAAATGACCACGGCGGGCCCGGGGCTCGAAGAGCTCCGTCATGGCCTCTAGATGCGCCTCCAGTTGCGGGAGGCCTTCCCCGGTCAGGCTCGAAACGGGGAATATGTCGACGCCTTCGAGCCCTGTGCCGGCCAGGACGTCCTGGACTTCCAGGATTGCCTCCTCAAGCCGCTCAATATCGACGCGATCCACTTTGGTCAGTGCCACGACACCGGACTCGATGCCGAGCATGTCGAGGATTGCAAGATGCTCGCGGGTCTGGGGCATCGGCCCGTCATCTGCCGCAATGACGAGTAGCGCACAGTCAATAGCACCGACGCCGGCAAGCATGTTGCTGATGAACCGTTCGTGCCCCGGAACGTCTACCACGCCCATGGTAACGCCCGACGGTAGCGGCTTATAAGCAAAGCCCAGGTCGATGGTCAGCCCTCGCGCCTTTTCTTCCGCGAGGCGGTCGGTGTCGACGCCCGTCAACCGTCGGATCAACGACGTCTTTCCGTGATCGACATGCCCTGCGGTGGCGAGGATCATTTGCGGGCCGCAAACGATGCCGCAAACACAGTCATCAGGTTGCTCTCCACACGCCGCGACCGCCATTTTAGCTTCGGTCGACCTCTCGCCGCCCGGAGCCGCTCCGCGCTCATTGTTTTTTGTTGTATTACACAGTACCGTTCCGGCTGAAAGACATTTTAGAGCCGGAGGTCGCTTTAGCGACGAAAAGGCGGTCGATCGGAGCTGCGTTCGGGCGCCAATCCTACGGGCTTGCTACCGCGCTGGCGCAACGCGCTTCGCCGGCGGAAATTATTGGCAGAGAACGGTTTACGCGTAACTCTGCTCTTCGGCGGGCTCATCAGAAAAGGCGCTTGCAGCCGCCGACGTGAGCTCAAGCGGGATACGATCGCGCAGGTGCAGGTTGCGAACCCCGATCTGGGCATGTTCGCGCATAAGCCACTCGGCACGTCCTGCCTGGCCGTCCATGATAGCCTCGAGAAGGTTCTGATGCTGCATGTGACTCAGCATCAGATGGCGCATCTTCTGCCTTGCTGTCTCGGGATCGTCTTCAGTGATGTCGCTATATCGCGCGATCGAACCCACTGAAACAAAGGGAATCTTTCCAATGTTTGCCAGCGCCGTCGCCAGCGCCTGATTGTTGGCCCCCTCGATGATCGCACGGTGAAAGCGTGTATTGATGCTGAAGTACTTTTCGGTGAGGGCGGCGGTGGCACCTTTTGCCTCCACTTCCTCGATTACCTCGCCGCCTTCGGCTACCAGGGTTTCAAGCTCGCGCAGCAGCCCGCGGGGCACGCGGTTTTGCGCGACCTCGCGCGCGGCGAGTCCTTCGAGGACGGCCCGGACCTCGATGGCGTTCAGAATTTCCTCGAGACTGAACCGTCGCACCGAGTAGCTTCGGCCCGAATTGCCGCGAATGAGCAGGCCTTCCTTTTCGAGCACCGAAAGCGCGTGGCGGATAGGCGTTCGCGAAACTCCGAACTTTTCGGCGAGGGGGATCTCAGCGAGTTTTTCGCCTGGAACCAGCTCGCCGCGGATGATCAACTGGCTCAACTGGTACACGACGCGCGATTTCTGGTTCGACGGCTGCATATCACTCCATTCGGATTGAACCGATTGTTCCGCTTTCACGTCGCCCTCCTTTCTAGATTCCCGACGCGGATTCCACAACGGAAAGCGAGTGTGCTTTTCGTTGTATTTCATTGTATCTTTATATAGGGCCGTTTTTGACGGACGGGAAGTGAGCGCACGCCAGCCAACGGCGCAGCGGTATGGCCATCCTCACAGCATACTCAAGCGCCGTGCCTCGTTTCCACTAGGCCGCGTCAATTAAGCATAGGTCGAGCGAAGACCTGCAAATTCTGGGAAGGGTGTTGATGCCGGATCGTAAGCCACTCGCCGGAGAGGTTCTCCTAAGGCGGCTCAAAGCTCACGGCGTCGATTACCTGTTCGCGAACAGCGGCACCGATTTTGCGCCCATCATCGAGGGATTGGTCGAAGCCCGGCAGCAGGGCGAAGACGTCGTCGATGCGGTTGTAATCCCGCATGAACATGCCGCCGTCTCCATGGCTCACGGATACTACATGGCCACGGGAAGCGCGCAGGCCGTGATGGTGCATACCAATGTCGGTTTAGCCAATTCGGTACTCGGGGTGATCAATGCAGCGGCCGAGCAGGTCCCGATGTTCGTCTGCTCCGGCCGCACACCGGTTACCGAGCAGGGCCGTCTCGGCAGCCGGACGACACCGATCAACTGGGGCCAGGACATGCGCGACCAGGCGGCCATGCTGCGGGAGGCCGTGAAGTGGGACTTCACGCTGCATTATCCCGAGCAGACCGCCGCCCTGGTTGACCGGGCCATGACCCTCGCCAATTCTTCCCCACGGGGGCCGGTCTACCTAAGCTTGCCGCGAGAGGCGCTTTGCGCCGCGGGCGAGAAGCCCGAGGACCTGTCTCGCCCGGTTCCAGCGACATCTCGCACCGCCCCGCATCCTGCGGATGTCGTGCGCGCGGCCGAGATACTCCTAGCCGCGGAAACACCCCTGATCGTCTCCCACGACGCGAGCCAAACCGCCGCGGAGTTCGCCGCATTTCAGAAGTTCGCCGAGACCTTCGCCATCCCCGTGGTCGACTTCTGGGCTTCGCGGATCTCGATCCCGACAGACAACGCCATGCACGCTGGTTTCGACGTGGCCACCGAACTTCCCGAAGCGGACGTGGTGCTTGTCCTGAACAATCTGGCGCCGTGGATACCTTCGCGGCACAAGCTGCGCGCGGATGCGAAGGTCATCCAAGTCGGAAGCGACCCGCACCATGGCCGGTTTCCGGTGCGCGAGTTTCGCACCGACGTCGCCCTGACTGGCGACGTCGCTGTGGTAATTGCGGCACTGACAGAGGCGATGCACCCGGCATCCGGCTCGGATCGTTTCGCCCGGCGATTTGAACGAGTCGCGGCCCGGACATCCGAACGGCGACGCAATCAGATGGCTCAGGCCCAGACCGGGAACGGATCGCCGGTCTCGAAAGCGTGGGTCAGCAAGTGCATTTCGGACATCGTGGCCAAGGAAAACGGCACTGTCGTCACGGAGATGGGCGCAGAGCCCGCATTCATGACCCTTCGTGGCCATGACTCCTACTTCGGCGCTGCCGTCTCCGGCGGCCTGGGGTGGGGCTTGCCCGCAGCGCTTGGTGTGCAACTCGCGGACCGCGATCGGCTGGTTGTCGCCACCGTGGGTGACGGCTCCTACATGTTTGCCAACCCGGTGGTGTGTCACCAAATCGCGGAAGCCCTGAATCTTCCGCTCCTCACCATCGTCTTCAACAACGGTAAATGGAATGCGGTCCACCGCTCGACGCTGGACATCTTTCCTGACGGTCTCGCCTCAAAGCATACGCCGATGCCCGTCACCTCGCTTGAACCCGCTCCCGACTATTGCAGGGTAGCAGAAGCAAGCCGGGCCTGGACCGCGCTCGTGGAGACAGGAGCCGAGCTCCCGCAGGTTCTCGAGGAAGCCGTGAGGATTATCAGGACCGAGCGTCGCCAGGCGCTGGTCGAGATCCGCACAACCCCCTGACTACAGTCCCGCGCTAAATTAGCGAAATCCGGCGCCTATTCTGCTGCCAGCGTAGGACAAAAAAAGCCGCCGGACTTTCGTCCGGCGGCCATAGGTTCGAATGGAGGCCGCCCGAGGGAGGACGAGCAGCCTCCCTACGTTACCGAAGCACAATTTTCTCAGGCGTGTCTGCCAGTGCAGGTGCGAACTGCATTTCAGCTTTGATCTCCTGAGTGCCCGGATTGACGAGGACGATCTCACTCGCGATCCCCTCCCCGTCCCAGATCGTCGGCAGAGCTAGGGTGCCTGCTGCCGGCGACGCGTTGACATCCGTGTATCCGAGTTCGTTTTCTACGCGCTCGCCGCGCAGGGATGTCGTCACCCGCTTGGCACTGATCGCCAGCGGAACGTCGCTCCACATCCGGACAGATCCACGGACCTGTTGGACGTTGAACAGATCTCCCAAGCCCCAGTGCCGCTGGCTGCCCGGCGCCATGATCTGCTCGTACCGCTCCGTCTCGTTGCCATCCATGTCGAAGAGCGTGAACCGGATCATTGCCGGCCAATGGCTCGGGTTAGCGATCGAGAACTCCATCTTCGGCGGCGTTTCACCGTGACGGATGAGGTTGGGCATTGTGTCAATTCCGAACCAGGCAAGTTGGGTCCTGGGCCGGGCCGGCGTCACTGACTGGTTCAGGAGCAGATCGCCCTGACGCAAGCTGACGATCGCCGACGACCAAGGGGCATTGTCACCTTCGTTCGCGATCACCGCGAACACGGACGATGCCACCGGAGAGGACGACTTCAATGTCGTACGGAACACACCTCCCGGCGCCAGATCCCACGAGACAGGCCCGTTGAGGTCCGGAAGCGAGACCGGCTCTCCGGTGACGTCGTCACGAAGCTCGATACGGCCGGAAGAACGCTGCTCGCCGGTATTCACCAGAACGAGCTCCGTCTCGTAGCCGCCACCGATCTTCACCCCCGCGATGGCCGAACCATCGGAGTTGGTGAAGAGGCCCTGCTGCTGGAAGCTCTCGATCTGCGGCATTGCCACATAGAGATCTTCATCCCGCGTCGTGCGAATCTTGCGGACGAGACTGGCCGCCAGCGGCTGACGATTGCTGATCCGTAAGACCCCATTCGCGCCCTGCGAACTGGCGAACAGCTCGCTGACCGGCAGGCTCAGTTGTCCACCAGCCGGCACGCTGCGCTCAACCGTGGTGGCACTGCGAGCGCCATCCGCGGTGTAAGCGAGGCGGGCATTGATCGGAGCCCCCGTACCATTGCTGAGCATCAGCATGTGGTCGACCCCATTGCCCTGATCGACAACGAAGGCCGCTTCAGTTCCCGCGCGTGCGGGTGCAACCGTGGTCTCGCTGATCAGCACGCGGCTACGCCGCTCCGACCGAGGGTCGAGGAACTGCCGAGTGTTCGACAGGACCACCGACGCACCCGGCAGGGCCGTCTGGTTCGCGGAAACACTCGCTTGCCATCCCTTGCGCCGGTCGAGATCGGGCCTGTCGCGACCGTTCCAAGGATCGGTCGTGGCAAACGAGATCATCGAGCGTGCGGGCAAGTCGACCGGGCGGCTCGACAGCGGCAGGTCGAAAACCAGGATCTTCGCCATTGGCGTATCCGCCTGGAACAGGCGCTGGTTCACGGGATCGATCGCCAGCTCGCGCGGTTCGACGATCTCTTCCTGCTCGGACATCGTGACGGTATCCGACACGAAGTCGTTCTTGCCGAACACGTGCAAGGCCGGCTGGTCGGTGTTCAGGACCTCTTCCGAGACGTCGAACACCAGTGTGCGTTCGTTGTCGCGGTCGCTGACGTAGAGCCAGTCCTTCACGGGATCGTAGGCGAGGCCGCTGGGCAGCGCCATGCGGCGACGCCCCACATCTTCGCTGACTCCGCCAGGCGGCAGGCTGTCGGGCTCAAGCCTGACGACCTGGCTGCTGATGAAGTCCTTCTGACCGATGACGGCATAGGCGCTCATCCCGTCCCTCAGGTCCGCGGGCGAAGCCTTGAACACGAGAATGCGACGGTTGAGCGAGTCCGCCACGAACAGCCGGTTCCGCTGGGGATCGTACGCGACGCCACCCGGCGAATTGAACCCGCGCTTGAGAGGCTCGGGGTCTGTATCGCCTGGTAAGCCGGGACGGATCACGGTCGCACCGTTATCGGTGAAGTTCGACTGACCTATCACGTTGACCGCCGATGCGCCCGAGGTGAGGCGGCCTGGCGTGGTATCGAACACCAGCACGCGGTTGTTGCCGCTGTCGGACATGAACAGGCGCTTCCCCGCCTCGTCTACCGCCATCGAGATGGCGGGCGGGCCACCGCCGCCGATGCTTCGGCTGTCCGGGTGCATCATGCTCATGGCAATGCGATCCGGGCCCGACGCGTTCGGCATTTCCGACGTGAAATTGGGCTGGCCAAGGACGGCGATCGCTCTGGGGAACGTCGCCAGGCGCTGCGGATCCGCGTCGAACACGAGGACACGGTTGTGCCAACCGTCACCCACGAAGAGGCGCTTGTCAGTCGTATCGTAGGCGAAGCCGTAAGGCAGCTTCATCGTCTGATCGGAGATCGGATGGATGCCCGCGTCGAACAGGTCGGGCTGGCCGAACACCACTGACGCCGCGCGTGAGGCGATCCTGTTCTCTCGATCGAGATCGTACATCAGGACACGGTTGTTGTACTGGTCGCCCACGAACAAGCGGTGGTCGACCGGATCGAGCGCCACCGACCGTGGGTAGAACACGCGTGGCAACACGCCGTCACGCCCCGCCCCGGCACGCGCCGAGTAGTCGAGATTGCCGTCCCCATCGAAGTGCCCCAGCATGTCGACAGCGGTGAGCCCTGCTTCGGGCAGGTCGCCGGAAACGTCGTACATGGTGATGCGGTTGCCGCCAGGGTGACTGGCCGCCGAGTAGAGGATGCCTCTGTCGAAATCCATCACGTCGGGCCGCGGCCAGGTCTCCTGGTTCTGCGACACGCGCACATCGATATCGTCCTGGGAATCCTGGAACACGACAGAGAGCGCGTCCGGATTGTTGTGGATGCGGTCCGGGTGGACGTCAAAGACCATCAGGCGATTCAGCGAGATGTCCTCCGTCGCGTAAAGGCGCTGACGGATTGGATCGATCTTCATGTAACGCAACTCGGGCGAAGCCTTCCTCAGGTTCGTCCGCGGTGCGTTGCTGGTAAAATCGTCCTGGCCGAAAACGTACTTCGCCGCCACGCCCGATTGCAGGCGTGCAGGATCTACGTCGAACACGAGAATCCGGTTGTTCCGTTCGTCGCCGACGAAAAGCCGCTCGTGCGAAGGATCGTGCAGCAGGACGCCCGGGCGGTTCATGCCCGTCGCGGTGACGGTAGGAGCAACGGTCGTGAAATCGGCCTGCCCCAAGACCGTCGACGCGGCGGCGCCGGTCCGCAGGACACCAGGACGCGCGTCGTAAACGAGCACCCGGTTGTTGCCGGAGTCAGACACGAACAATCGATCGTGGGCCGCATCGTAGAAGATGTCGCCCGGAGCACTCAGGCCGCTCGCCCCCCCGCTGCCGGGGTGAGCGTCGAAGTCCTGCTGCCCGAGAACGATCGCGGCATCCGGAGTGGGCGTAAGCCGATCCGGGTGGATGTCCCACACCATGATGCGGTTGTTGCGCGAATCCACGACGAAGAGCCGCTGATTGCGCTCATCGATTAGGCTCGCATTGATGCTCGCCATACGATTGGGGCCCGCTCCGGACGTCTGCCGGTCCGTGAAGTTGGGCTGCCCGAAGACCGCAAGCGCATCCGGGCCGTTCGTGATCCGATCGGGATGGACATCAAACAGCAGGAGCCGTTGACCGTCGTCCGCGAGGAGACGATCGTAGACGCTGTCGTACGCAACGGCGCCGATGCCGGCACCTTCGCTGCGCGTGGCAGTGATCGTCGAGACGGGCTGCTTGCGCGCATAGAGACTGGGCGCCCCGATGGCGAAGTCAGCGACGCGGCGCGCGGCTAGGCCGTCTTCGCCGAGTTGATGAACCGTGATGCGGTTAGAACCGCCCTGGCCGATGAAAAGTCTTCCGTGAGCGCGATCCAGCGCTCCAATGTGGTTTCAATACTCGCTTGAGGCTGTGGGCCCGCCGTTGATCACGCCACCTACGAATGTCGGGTTTTCCCAGATATCTTCGGATCCAAGCACGTCGCTCGCCGGCAGGCCTATCAGGCTGTCGTCCGAATTCTGCGTAAAAGCAGGCGAGGACACAAAACCGACGAGCAATGCGGCGGCGAGAAAATGGTGCAATTTCATGACATACTCCCGATCCGAAGGGCATCGAAGCGCTTCATTGTACTTGATTGTATCGATTCTAGCACACACCTCTTCAAGGCGCAACGAATAAGCAGACGGAAAGGCGGCCCCAGCAGCCGCGGCGATCCAAAGGGCGCCACAATCAATGCCCTCCCGCCATGTCGTGGCCAGGATCGGGGCGGTCGACTGGAATCGAGCCGGTGGTGGCAGCCGTATAGTCCGCTCGAAGGGCAGCAGCGACTTCCCCAAATCGCCCGCTGTTCTCGCCTGTACGTGCGATCTCCTGCTCAACTTCCTCGAGCTCCTTCAGGATCTCACCCGCGGCGTCGAGCCGTCCGAGGCGGAGATCCGCCTCCATAAGCCAGTCCAACGCATGGAAATCGCGCATCGACACCGGGCGCTTGGTCCGCTTCTGCCACTCGACCGATGCGGCGTAGGCGTCGGTGTTCGACGCTGCCACCTCCTCCCACATTCCCAAGTGGCGGAAGATATGGCTAGGCATATGCAGCGCATGCGACGAGGCCGGAGCGATCTTCGCATAACTCTTGGCCTGTTCCAGCGCCCGCGGAGCGAACTCCGGCGTGTCGTAGACATGGATCAGGTAGTGTAGCGCGCCGGGGTGCCGAGGGTTTCGCTTGTAAACCTCCTCGAGCCGGCTCGCGACCGAGAGCACATGTGCTCGATTGTTCACATCGAAGCCGGGGGTGGCCAGCAGAGCGACTGCGGTGAACGCCACCACTTCGTCATTGTCCGGAAACACCTTGGCGAGGTTTGTCATGGCAATGACATAGGCCTGCCGGCGTTCTTCCAGCGACAACCCCGCTTGAAAGCGCCGGCTCACTGCGGTGGCGAACCCTCGTTCGAGCGGTGTCCAGCGCAGCTCGCCTTTGTTATCGAGCGCGTTCATACGGCCGATTACCTGTGTGCCGAGATTTTCGGAATCGGGCTCCGGGTGAGTGTTCAGGGCATTGTCGTAGGTCATTGCCTCGCCCCAGTAGGCCATACCGAAACCCGGATCGGCCCGCTGCGCGGCCTGGAAGTGATCGCGGGCCTCTTCGTACCAGAAGCTGTGGAGAGCCAGCACACCGGTTATGAACTCGGCCTGGGCCTCCCCAGTTGCCGAAGTCGGAAAACTGATTTCGCCGAGGAGCGGGCGATCGCTTTGGCTTTCTCCATCGGCGTCCTGCGACGAGGCTTCCGGCCGGCAACCCAGGCACGACGCGGCGAGCAGAAGGCCCACACAGATGTGCCGGAACGTAAGCATCGTATCCCCAACCTCAGGCGACGATCACAGGCGGCGGATCCTGGTTCGATCGATTTGCCCGGTCGTCAGCGTGCCAGCGTGACGCATGGCCGCGTCGAACTCGGTCTGCATCAGTTTGAGGGCGGTCGCAACGCCGGCCTCGCCGAAGGCGGCGAGCCCCCAGAGGTAGGGTCGTCCGACGCAGACTGCGGTGGCGCCTAGCGCGATAGCCTTGAACATATCGGTGCCGCGCCGGAAGCCGCTGTCGACCAACACCGGCACTCGCCCGTTCACCGCGTCAACGATTTCGGACAGCACCTCGATCGTGGAGATCCCGCTATCGAACTGCCTGCCGCCATGATTGGACACGACTATTCCGTCCACACCGGCCTGCACGGCCAACTCCGCGTCAGCGGCGGTCAGGATGCCCTTGATGAGCAGCTTGCGATCGGTCTCGTCGCGCAGCCGGCGGATGAAGTCCCAATCGATAGCTGGACCAAGCTGTCCGATGCCTGCCGTGTCGAGGCCGGCGAACATCGGTGCGGTTCGAAACGGATCGCGATCACCGGCTGCCGTCTCGGTGTGGCACGCCGTGCAATCGCGTGTGTCATTGCGGCGCCACCGTTCAAAAACTTCCCGGCGCGCGCCGCCGACACCATCGACCGTGCAGACGATTGCCGGGCTCCCCGCGGCCTCGGCGCGCTTCACGAGAGCTCGCGTCACGCGCCACTCGCTGCTCGGATATAGCTGGTACCAGACCGGCTTCCCACGAGCCTGCGCGACGTCTTCGATTCCGGTCGAGGTGAACGTCGACAGGATCATCGTGGCGTCCCGGTTGGCAGCTCCGCGGGCCGTTGCCAGTTCCCCCGCGGGATCCGCCATCTTGTGGCTTCCCGCTGGTGCAAGCATGAGAGGATATGGCATGCGCGCGCCGAAGAGCTCCACGCTCGGATCGATCTGCGCCACGCCGACCACTCTGCGCGCCTCGATCCCAAAGAAGTCGAACGCCTGGCGGTTACGGTCCATGATGCGGCCGCTGCCGGCGCCTGTGGCGAACTGACCGTAGTGGGCCGGGGGCAGCTTGTGCCGCGCGACCGCCTGCAGATCGAACACGTTCAGGGCTTCGTAGACGGATTCGATCAGTCGCTCGGTGTCAGGAAGATCGAGGCCACCTTCGACATCACGACCCTTGCCCGCTCCAAACGCCGGGCCGAAGGCGCTGGAGAAGATGCCTCCAGCCCACAAAGGACTGGTCACGAGGAAGCGAACGAAGGCGCGGC
>Ga0315910_10003073_pt1 | contig 14364 bp, 14 predicted proteins | sample EdamamesoilMG_FD_204470 | JGI IMG/M metagenome (GOLD analysis project Ga0315910, IMG submission 204470) | Garden soil microbial communities collected in Santa Monica, California, United States - Edamame soil | ecosystem: Environmental > Terrestrial > Soil > Garden | place: USA: California...
ACCCGCCGGAGCCGCCGGAAGGCTCGTCGGAATCGTCCGAGCAGCCGCCGAGGGCCAGGGTGCCGCCGGTCAGCAGGGTGATGCTGAGCGTCAGGAAGGCTCCGCGGTCGATGCGGTTCATGGCTCTCCTCTCGTCGCTGGCTCGGGGAGCCTATCACCTGACGCTCGGTCGGCCGACCCGAAGCTCGCTACGGGGGGTGAAGGGCGAGGAGAAGGGGGAGAAGAAGGGGAACAAACCGGGGGTCCCGGCGCTCTCCGAGGCCCGAACCGCGCTTGACGCGGATCCCAGCCGGCAAGTAGCCTCGCCGCTCGGTGCCGGAGCCGCGTTCGATGATCGCCCGCCTCGCAGCAACGTTTGCCCTGGCTGTCTCCGTGCTCGGGGTGAGCGCGGTCGCGCACGCTGACCCTCTGGACCCGACCCTCGAGCGGCTGGTGACTTCCCCGGCCTGTCACGGGGGCCCCGGCGCGACGAGCCCCGGTGTCTTCGGCGAGTACACGCCCGAGGAGCCCCCGCCGGGTCAATCCCTGGTCGGCGGGCGGACCATCCCGTGCGAGCCCGATCACAAGGCTTTCACCAAGCTCATCAACCAGTACGCGTTCGCCCTCGCACCGACCGCCATGCATTCGGCGCGGACCACCGGCTTCGGCGGCTTTCATCTGTCGATCGAAGCTGCGTATTCCACGATCACGAGTGACGCCGACTACTGGAAGAACGGCACGCAGGGCACGCGGGACCCGAACACCAACCAGGCTTCGAGCGAAAATACCTCGCCTCCCTCGCTGCTCCAGCTCTACTCGCTCAAGTTCCGCAAGGGTTTCGGCTTCGGTCTCGAGCTCACCGCCGCCGTCGGCTTCATGCCGCTCACCAGCATCATTTCCGGTGGCGCCGACGTCCGGATGTCCCTCCTCGAGGGATTTCGCACCGGTATCGGTGGCTACATCCCCGATATCTCGGTCGGAGCCGGCGTCCGAACCATCACGGGAACACCGGAGTTTCAGCTCACGGTCATGGGCCTCGACGGCCAGATCTCGAAACCGATCCCGATCGCCAACGTCTCCACGATCACGCCGTGGCTCGGCTACCAGTACCTCTTCATCTTCGGCGACTCCGGGCTGGTCGACCTCACGCCGGGGACCGACGCGATCCAGGCCTGCAACTACTCCGGCAACGCAGTGCCGGGTAACGCCGATCCGAACAAGACCACCGGCGACAACGGCCAGGGTGACCTCGTGTACGACGGCGCGCCGGTCTGCAACGATGGTGCGCTGCCCTTCGACTTCAACAACAACACCGTGTTCGACCCGGTTCGCCTGCGGCGCCACCGCATGATCGCCGGCGTCAACTACCGCTACGAGATGGTGATGGTCGGTGGGCAGTTCATGATGGACCTCGTCGCGCCCGAGAAGGCGCAGACCAACGCCGAAGACAAGGCCGCGCTCGCCGGCGAAGAGAAGCAGATCGCGTTCATGCTCGAAGTCGGCGCGATGTTCTGAGGCGCCGGCCGCGGGCTCAGAAGAGCAGCGTAGCGGCGACGCCCGCGAGGATCAGGACGGCGAGGGCGCCGACGGCCGTGCCGACGTTCGCGCTCTTGGCCGCGCGCAGCGTCCGCGCCGGGTCGAGCGCGTGCACGCCGGACAGGTAGGCTCGAGCGGCGCGATTCGGCACCGAAACGGCGAGCGAAAGGGCACGCCGGGCCGCGGCCGGACCGTCGGTGAAGAGCAGCACGAAGAGCCCGAGCGGCAGCGTCACCAGATCCCACCCGCAAGCGTAGAGCCCGAAGCGGACACCGCGGCCGCGCTTCGTGGACCCGGCGGCGCGCGCCGCGCGATCGATGATCACGCCGTGGAGGACGTGCAGCACGACCATCACGATCGTCACCAGCGGCAAACCCACGACGAGCCCGCGGGTGGCCATCCCACGGAGCTCCGGGTCGACCATCACGACGTGCGCGACGTCCGGTGCGAGCAGGCCGAAGGCCGCGAAACACAGGGCGAGGCCCAGGGCGGCAATCGACTCCGCGACGAGCGCAAACGTGAACGGCGCGGCGAGGCCTCCCTCCGGCAACGTCGAGCAGAGCTCCTTGTGCGAGAGCGTCATCAGACGCGCCGTCGCCCAGAGGCGCGTCGGCCATCCGAGCCCGGTGCGCTCCCACGGCAGGATCGCGACGACGCCGGACGCGTTCGTCTGATCGTCCATCGGGACGCAACCGCCGCAGTCCGGCTGCCCGCACACGGCGCAGACGACGGCCGCCGGGACGTCCGAGAGCTCGAGCAGGGCCTCGTCCGGCTCGGCGACGGCGGGCGCTTCGACGAGCTCCACGCGATCGCGTGACGCCGCTTGCTTTCGGGCCCGCTCCATGGACGAGCGTTAGCACGCTCGAGCCAAATTTGCGAGGAGAAGACGTTCCGCTCGATCGCGATCCGCTCGTCCGAGATCGCCCTTAGTCCGAGCTTAGTGCAGAGTTTTGCCCGCGCTCGATTCGAGCGAACGCACTGGAGGGCGCGGCACCGAGCCACCGAGAAACAGCGACACGAGAAGCGCCACCAGACTGACGAGGCCGGAACCGTAGAGCCCCCAGGTGAAGTGGAGCTCGATCGGAACGCGCCGTGCCGGTGGTGGCAGCGCCAGCAGAACGAGCACTTCGCCGAGCGTCATCGCGCTGAACGCAACGGCTGCCGGCCGAATGCCGCGCAGCTTGTGGATCGTGCGCCGCGTGGCGACGAGCGGGAGCAAGACGAACCAGCCGGTCACGCCGCCCCAGAGCCAACCCGCGCGTCCGCGAGCGAGATCGAAACCGGTTCGCACGACGTCCTCGGGGATCTCGATCACGACCCAGGGCGCGAAAAACAGGAGGACCCCCAGCGTCGACAGCACGAGCAGCGGACCGCGGCCGCGCCCGGCGTAGAAGACCGGCAGGAGCTCGTCCTCGGGCAGCGCGGGCATGAGCGGCGGTTCCTCGGCCAGCGCGTCCGCTGAGGGCGGAAGGCGCTCGAAGGGCACGAGCTTCATGCCGCAGACCGTGCATGTCTTCGCTTCCGACTGCTCGTACATGGCGCGGCAGAACGGGCACGCGAGGAGCCGGGCCATCGCGGCATGATAACCTCGATCCTCCCGCTTCCCACCTCGATGAGCGACCCCGAGACGATCCTGGAGCGCCTGCTCGAGCTCAGCGGACTCGTGCGCGATTCGCCCGGACTCGATCAGGCCCTCACCCATCCGAGCCACGCGAACGAGCGTCCCGGCTCGCCCGATAATCAGCGCCTGGAGTTCCTCGGAGACGCGGTGCTCGGACTCTGCGCGAGCGAGCTCATCTACGGGTCTTTTCCCGACGCCGACGAAGGCACGCTGACCCGGCTTCGCGCGCAGCTCGTCAACGCCGAGGCCCTCGCGCAGTGGGCTCGGACCTTCGAGCTCTCCCTGCTGATCAAGCTCGGACGTGGCGCCGCGACGGCCGGGCTAGCCGACAGCACCAACGTGCTCGCCGATGCCGTGGAGGCGTTGATCGCCGCCGCCTACCTGGAGGCCGGCCTCGAGGGCGCACGGCGCCTGAGCGCCGCCATCGTCGAGCATGGGCTCGCCGGCGCCCAGTCCATCCGCGACGCCAAGAGCGAGCTCCAGGAGCGACTACAGGCCCTCGGCCGGCCCGCCCCGAGCTACGAGCTGCTCGACGCGCGTGGCCCGGCGCTCGAGCGCTGGTTTCGCGTGCGAGTGACCGGGGTGGGCGCCCGGGGTGAGGGGGAAGGGCGCTCCAAGCGCGCCGCCGAGCAGGCGGCCGCTGCGGCGGCTCTCGCCGAGCTTTCGAAGGGCTCGGCTGGCGAGACCCGTCCCGAAGAGTAAAAAGGGGGACCGTGACGACCAGGCCTCGTGACCAGCGGCGGCGCGCTCTCGTCGTCGGAGCCGCCCTGGGCGTGCTCGCCGTCGCCGTGCCGGCCTTCGGTGGGACGTACCTCACGCGCGCCGCGCTACTCGTGTCGGGGGCCGCGCGGGAAATGGCTTATCTCCGCGCGCGCTTTGCCGACCGTGAGCTCGCCCGCGTGGTGAGCCGGCTCGCGCAAGCGCGCCTCGACACCGCGGCGGCGATGACGGTGCCGAAGGAGGTCATGCAGGCGCACCCGCACCTGCTCCTCGTGCTCGAAAACCACGTTCAGGCGGCCGAAGCAGCGAGCCGCGGCGAGGCCGATCGCTTCAACGTCTACTACCAGCGGGCGCTCGACGAAGAGCGAACCTTCCGCGCCGTCCTGAAGCAGCTCGGCTGGGCCCTTCCGGACGCGCCGTAGTACCGGGTTTCGCCTAATCGCTGCTCGCGGGGCGCGGCATGCCGCCGTCGCGCTTGAGGCGTTTGGCCTTGTCCGCATCCCGCCCGAGGCCCTTCGGATCGCGGCGCGGGGGCCCGAAGGCCTGGGCGTCGATGTTCGATAGCAGCTCGGGGTGGATCTCGGTGAGCTGTTCCTTGCGCAGCCGGGTCAAGAGATCCTGGCGCGCGGTATCGATCCGGCGGCGCTCGAGGATCTGGCGAATGGCCGAGCTTTCGTCCTCGAGCGTGCGGCGCGTGGCCTCCACGCTGCCGCGGCGCCAGAGCACGGAGAAGCGATCACCCTCCTTGAGCGGCGTGGTGAGGACCGTGCCGTCGGGCACCTTGTCGACCGCGGCGAACACCGCCTTGTCGACCATCACCCGCGGTACGTCGGTGGTGCCGTCGGCGCGCACGAAACCGAGATCGCCGTTTCGCTGGGCCGTCGGCTTGTCGAGTGACTTCTCGCGCGCGAAATCCGACCAGTGCTTGGTGCCGTCGGCGCCCTTCGCCTGCTGAATGAGGTCCTTCGCCGCCGCCTCGTCCGCCACCTGGACGCGCCACACGCGGATGCGCTTCGGCGTCTCGTAACGATTCTTGTTCTCTTCGTAGTACTTCTTGATCTCGTCGGGCGTGACCGGTTCCTTGGCCAGCGTTTCCTCTTTCAAGTTCCGGTCGAGCGCCTCGCGCAGCGCTTCGCGCCGCTTGTCCACCATCGCGGGGGTCTGATCGAGCTTTCGGTGCATCGCCTCTTCCCCGAAGAGAAGCTCGGGCACCAGCACCTCGTTGGCAAAGCGCTTCTTGATCTCCTCCGGCGTAGAGCCGTAGCGACCTTGCTGATAGCTCGAGAGCGCGGCGAGGCGACGCGTGACGCCGGCCTGGGTGTAGCCGGCCGGGCCGGCGCTGACGATGACCGGAGAACCGTCGGCGGCGAGAGCGGCCGTCGCCAGACAGAGAACCAGCGGAACGAAGGACCCTAGACGCTTCGACAGCATGGCTTGCCGCTTTAGTGCGGCTCTTTTCCCGGCGCAACCGAGCGGCCCGCGCCCCACGGTTTCGTCGAAAACGCGGCGCTAGAGCGCGTCTCGCAATTCGTCGAACGGTGCGGAGCTCTAGCCACCCGGGGCGGCTCTCAACCCGCGTTCGCGGCGGTGTCGTCGGCCCGATCCACGTCCACCAGGCGTTCGACCGAGGGCGCCTTGCCGAGCGCCGTCAGGCGCCGGGTCGCGATCGTCACGGCGCGCCGATTGAGGTCGATGCCGAGCGAGCGCCGGCCGAGGCGCGCACAGGCTGCGGCCGTCGTCCCGCTGCCGAGGTAGGGATCCAGCACCAGGTCGCCGGGCTCGGTGCAGGCCTCGATCAGGCGGACGAGCAGCGCCTCGGGCTTCTGCGTCGGGTATCCGGTCCGCTCTTTGGCGACCGGCGCCACGATGCCGATTTCCCAGACGTCGCCGAGCGGCGTGCCCGGCGTCGGCTCCCGGGTGCTGCTCGAGCGAAGCCGGCGGCCGCTCGCATCGACGATCGCACGCTGCTTTCGGTCACCCCAGGTGGCGCGCGTCGACGCCGCGAGAGGCTCGTAGAGCTGATGAAAACGGGGCTGGGCTTCGGGGTCGCGGACGTAGCGCAGGAGCACGTCGTGCATGCGCTGGAAGTTCCGCGTCTTCGAGGGCCAGCGCCGGTAACGCCAGACGATCTCGCTCGCAAAGCAGTCGGCACCGAAGATCTCGTCGCAGAGCACCTTCGAGTAGTGGCTCGTCCGCGGGTCGACGTGGAGGACCAGACAGCCCTCCGGCAAAAGGAGCTCGCGCACCAGCCGCACGCGCTCCATCAGCGCGGCGAGGTACGCGTCGAGGCTCTCCCAGCGGTCGTCGAAGGCGACGCTACGGCGGCGAGCGACGCCCCGGAGCGTGGTCGAACGCTCGATCAGCGTGTGCTCGCGCCCGGTGAAGAAAGGCGGGTCGAGGTAGGCGAGTGCCACCTTCGTTCCGGCCGCGACGAGGGCGCGAAGAGCGCCCAGGTTGTCGCCCACGATGAAACGCGCCGCTGGATCCCCGTCACGAACCGTTTCCAGCTCCACGGCAGGCGCCGGCGCGGGCGCGCCACGGCCGGGCCAGAGGAGCCTCAGGGAAGAAATTGGCGCAGGCATGGCCCGAAGACAAATCGTACCGAGGGCGGATCCCCCGCGGCCAACTTCCGGGCGAGGCTCGGGGCCGTGACCGGGTGGCGAGGCCTCGAGCAACTATTCTAGGAGGTCCATCATGGTCGAAAGTCCTCTCATCCGTCGTTTTTGGGGGCTGGTTTTCGCGGCGGGTGTCGTCACCGTCGGGGCGAGGTCCGCACGAGCCGCGGATTACTACGTGGCCCCGACCGGTGACGATTCGAACCCTGGCACGATGGCGGAGCCGTTCGCGACGCTGCAGCAGGGCCACGACGCCGCCATGGCGGGCGACACGGTTTGGATTCGAGGGGGCACCTACCCGATCGTGACACCGCGGTCGCAGAACGCGGGCATCGCCCTCACCAAGAGCGGCACCTCGGACACGAATCGGATCAAGTTCTGGGCGGTCGAGGGCGAGCTCCCCGTGTTCGACTTCGAGAACATGGAGATCTCGGCGAACGGCTACACGAACGGTTTCTCGGTGAGTGGAAGCTTCCTCCACATCAAGGGCCTCGAGATCAAGAACGTACCGATGATGACGAACTCGAACAACGGCATGTCGGCGTCGGGCTCGAACAACATCTTCGAGCGTCTCGACTTTCACCACAACAACGGCACCGGGCTCTTCATCAGCGGGGGTACGGGCGGAAACCTGATCCTGAACTGCGATTCCCACGACAACTACGACCCGACCTCGTCTCAGGGCGACGGGCAGAACGCCGACGGCTTCGGCGTGCACTACCAAGAGAGCGGATCACCGACGATCATCCGGGGTTGTCGCGCGTGGTGGAATTCCGACGACGGCTACGATCTCATCAATCACGAGATCTCCGTCACCATCGAAAACTCGTGGGCGATGGGCAACGGCTACACGAATTCCGGCATGGACATCCCCGCCGACGGCAACGGCACGGGGTTCAAGGCAGGAAGCAGCATGACGGGCGTTCGCCACATCATCCGCGGTTGCCTCGCCTGGGGAAATCGCGCGAATGGCTTCTACGCCAATCACTCGCTAGGCGGGAACGATTGGTACAACAACACCTCGTACGAGAACGGCACGCAGTACAACATGCTTGCGACCGACCCGACCGACTCGACCGGAGTGAAGGTCACCCTGATGGGCGACAAGGTTCACAGGATGCGGAACAACATCGGCTACCCGAACCGCAACCGGGACATGGAGGGTGTCGACACGGCGTCGAACAGCTGGGATCTCATGCTGACGCCGGAGGATTCGGACTTCGTCAGCGTGAGCGACACGGGCCACATGGGGCCACGCCAGGCCGACGGCAGCTTGCCGATCATCGATTTCATGCGGCTCAGCTCGACGAGCCAGTTCATCGACGCGGGCGTGGACGTCATGCTGCCGTTTGCAGGGACGGCGCCGGATCTCGGCTGCTACGAAACTGGGCTGACGACCGGCGGAACGGGCGGCATGGGCGGCACGGCGGGGACGAGTGGTGGGGCGGCTGGCGGTGCGATGGGTGGAGCAGCGGGCAGCGCCAGCGGTGGGGCGGCCGGTAACGGGAATGCGAGCGGTGCCGGCAGCGGAAACGCGAGTGGTGGAGCCGGGAGCGGAACCGGAGGAATGGCTGGAGCAGGAGCGGTCTCCACGACGGGCGGCGTCCCGTCGACGGGTGGCGCTCCGCTCGGTGGCACGGGTGCGGGCGCAGGTGTCGGAGCGGGCGGCGCGTCGGGTACGCCCGCAACGGGCGGCGCGTCGCCGAACGCTGCCGCATCCGAAGACGCCGGCTGCGGCTGCAGGGTCACGCGGCGCACCCAGGGCACGCTGGGCGTGGCGCTCGCGGCCCTCTCGCTCGCCGCGCTCCTCAGGCGACGGCGCCGGCGCGGATAGGCACGCACCTCCCGGGGCGAGGCTTTGACCCGCCGCCTTGCGGCTTTGGGCCTGGAACGGTAGGGACAGCGTCCGATGTCGGCATCTCCGCGACTTTTTTCCGGCACGCAGCCGACCGGGGGCGGCCTCCATATCGGCAACTGGCTCGGGGCCCTCCGAAAGTGGGCTCAGCTGCTCGACAGCGGAAAGTACGAGGCCTTCTTCTGCGTCGTCGATGCCCACGCCATCACCGTGGAGTACGACGCGAAGCAGATGCCCGCGCGAGCGCTCGAGACCGCGCTCACGTACATCGCCTGCGGCCTCGACCCCGAGCGCTGCACCGTCTTTCTGCAGAGCGACGTGCCCCAGCACCTCGAGCTTGCCTGGTACCTCGGCAGCGTGACGCCGATGGGCGACCTCAGCCGCATGACGCAGTTCAAGGAGAAGAGCGACCAGCACAAGCAGAACGTCAATGCCGGTCTCTTCACCTACCCGATCCTGATGGCCGCCGACGTGCTGCTCTACCGCGCGACGGTGATTCCCGTCGGCGACGACCAGGTGCAGCACCTCGAGCTCGCGCGCGAGATCTGCCGCCGCTTCAACGCGCGGTTCGGCGAGGTTTTCCCGGAGCCGAAGCCGGTGCTCTCGACCACGCCGCGCATCATGGGCCTCGACGGCAAGAGCAAGATGAGCAAGTCGAAGGGCAACACGATCGACCTTTTCGACGAGCCGAAGGTGATCGAAAAGAAGCTCAAAGGCGCCTTCACGGACCCGGAGAAACTGCGGCTCGGTGACCCGGGGCGGCCGGAAATCTGCAACATTTTCACCATGCACCAGGCGCTCAGCGACCCGGCCACGGTCGCCGAGATCGACCAGACCTGCCGGAGCGGCGCACTCTCGTGCGGCGAGTGCAAGATGCGGTTGAAGGATCGCATGGTGAGCGAGCTCGCGCCGGTGCGCGAGAAAGGGGAAGCGCTGCGCCGCGATCCCGCGCGGGTGCTCACCGTGCTCCGCGAGGGAGCAGCCCACGCGCGCTCGGTCGCCGACCAGACGCTCGGCGACGTCCGCGCCGCGATGGGACTGACGACGAGTCCGCGCCCGTGACGATGGATCCTCGGGCCGCGACGGCGCTCGCCACGAGGGCGCTCGTGGTCGTGCTCGGGATCGGCTGGGCGGCGAGCGGCTGTCAGAAGGACGTGGTCGATGCCGGTCCCGAAGCGATCGTCGAGGAATTCATCGTGCGCATGCAGCGCGTTCACGGCGATCCCAAGGCCGGGCGCGAGGCCTACGACCTTTTGTGGAGCGAGGCGCAGCGCGGGCTGATCGAGCGGGCGAAGCGCGCCAGCGCCGTCGCCGGGCGTGAAGTCGCGCCGCCGTCGATGATCGCCCCTACCCGCTTCTCGCTCGCGTTTCCGCCCAAGCGCTACAGCGCGCGTATCGACGGAGATTGGGCCGTCGTCACCGTGGTCGGTGAGGCGCCGTCCCAGCGCTACGACGTGAAGTGCGTGCGGGAGGACGGCCACTGGCGCGTGGCGCTCGTGGTGCCGCCCCTCTCGCCGATCCAGAAGCGCGAGGAAGGACCGGAGGCGCCGGAGCGGGCGAAGGGTCGCGGCGCATCACCCTGAGCGCGGCGCGCCCACGGCGCGCCGCTTCGTCGAATGGGGGACCACAAAACGCGAACGGCGCGCGACCCGAAGGCCACGCGCCGTGCGCTGCCGCAGAGCGGCTCAGTTCGAGAAGAAGATCGACTCGATCTCGTTCTTGACCGTCTCTTCGGTCTGATGCCGAGCGATCGCGATCTCCTTGACGATCAAGGAGCGCGCGGTGTCGAGCATGCGGCGCTCGCCGAACGAGAGCTGCTTGTTCGCCTTCAGACGATAGAGATCACGCAGCACCTCGGCCACGTCGTAGATCGAGCCCGTCTTGATCTTGTCCATGAAGCCGCGATACCGGCGATTCCACGTCTGCGTGTCGAAGCCGATCGTGCGCTCCTTCAGGATGTCGAAGATCTCGCGGATCTCCTGCTCGCTGATCACCTGGCGCAGGCCCACGGCGTTGGCATTCGAGACCGGCACCATGATCTTGCGATCCGTGTCGAGAATTCGCAGCACGTAGAAGCGCTGGCGCTGACCAGCGATGTCCTTCTCCTCGATGCTGACGACTTCCGCCACGCCCTGTGCCGGGTAGACCGCCTTGTCGCCGACCTTGAACTCAACTTCCTGGCTGGACTGCATGACGTCTCCTTGTGACTATCTGAACCTGAAACCCCGCTACCTTTTGTTTCAGGCAGCGATGGTTTCGGAAAAGGGGTGGTGAAGATTAAGCAGGGTCGCCGCCAACAGGCCGCTCTCGCGGCACTTGAACGGTCGAGCCGGTGATTCCATTCCGCTCCAGGCAACTTCCACCGCGACTCGCGTGGACGCTCGGTTTCCGGACACCGTCGCGCCACCCGAGCGTTGGTCAGAATTCGCCAGGGGCGGCACTCTACCCATCGGCATCGAGTCTGTCAACTATTCGGTCACAGTATTTTGACCCTTTTGACCCCAATGTGCAACCGCCCTGGAGTCGGCTCGCTAGGCTCGCCTCCTTGTTTTTTGTGAATGAGTAGGTGTGCTTGGAGCCGGAGCGTCGCTCGGCGCTTCACCCTCGTAGGTGAACACCGCGCCTGCGGCGTGCGCTTCGCTCGGCTCAGCTAGTTACTTGGCACGCCTCCGGCGCGTTGCTCGTCGTCCGCAAGTTCCTCGGCGAGGCCCCAGCGGACGCCGCGATCGGAGACCGTCAGTGACGTACTTTCGGTGAACGCCATCAAGGCTTCGACGATCAGTGCGCCGGCGACGATCACGTCGGCGCGGCGCGGATCGAGGCCCTTCACGGTGCGGCGCTCGGCGAGTGGCAACTGCGCGAGGCGTGCGGTGATCGCGTGAACGGTCGGCGCTTCGAGCACGTGTCCATGCACGGTGTTCGGATCGTAGTCGTCGAGCTCGAGCGCGACGGCGGCGAGTGACGTCACCGTCCCGGCGACGCCCACCAGCGTGGCACCGCGGTCCGGACGCACGACCCCGGTCAGCGCGGTCTCGATGTCGTCCCGTGCTCGCGCGAGCTCGCTCGCGGCCGGTGGGTCGCTCGGGAGGTGACGCTCGGTGAGGCGCACGCTGCCGATGTCGAGGCTGGTCGCGCCGAACAACACGCGCTCGCTGTTGCCGCGCACGATCTCGGTGCTGCCGCCGCCCACGTCGAACACGGTGACGGGCCCCGAGACCGTGAGCCCGGACAGCGCGCCGCGGAAAGTGAGCGCCGCCTCGCGTTCACCGCCGATGACGCTCGGCGCGACGCCGAGCACGCGCTCGATCTCGCGCGTGAAATCGCCCCCGCCCCGCGCGTCGCGCAGTGCGCTCGTGCCGACGGCGGCGACGCGCGTGACGCCGAGTCGCCCGAGCTCGGCGGCGTAATTCTCCAAACACTCGAGCGTGCGTGCTCGCGCAGCGGGCGCGAGCTCACGCGTGCGATCGACCCCCTCGCCGAGCCGGGTGATGGTGGCTCGCTCGACCACCGGCACGAGTCCGGCCGCCGTCGCGTCCGCGACGAGCAACAAGACCGTATTCGTGCCGATGTCGAGCGTGGCGATGCGCCGGGCGGCGTCGCCGTTCACCCGCGTCTCACTTCGTCGCGAGACTCTTGAGGTTCAGCATCTCTTCCACGTCGGGCTGAACGACGAGCTCGACGCGTCGGTTCTTCTGACGACCGCCGTCGTCGTCGTTCGACGCCACCGGATCGGTGTCGGCGTAGCCCGAGGCGCTCCAGTTGGTCGGCTTGAGCCCGCCGCCGGGAGCCTTCTCGGTCGGAGCGGTCGTGAGCAGCACGAGCACCGAGCGAGCGCGCATCGCGGAAAGGCCCCAGTTGTCCCGGAAAGTCCCGCCCTGGAGCGGCTTCGCGTCGGTGTGACCGGCAACCTGGAAACGCCGCTTCGAGAGGTCGGCGTCGGTGCGAATGACTTCAGCGACCTGGAGCAGGATGTCGTTGCCTTCCTTCTTCAGCTTGTCCGAGCCGGAATCGAAGAGCACGTCGCCCGGCAGGCGAATCAGCATGCGGTTGTTGCGCACTTCCACCTGCAGACCGAGCTGGGTGAGCTTCTGCAGCTTCTGCTGCAGGACCTCGAAGCGCTTGCGGATCGCGTCGAGCTGCTCCGTGCGGCGCGCGTACTCGTCGAGCGCCTTCTTCTGCTCCGCGAGGCTCGCGCTCATGTTCTCGAGGTTCACGCCGCGCTCGGTGAGCTGACGCTTCAGCTCGTCGATCTGCTGCAGCGCGGTGGCGTAGTCGGCCTCGCACTTCTTGTGCGCTTGCCGCTGAGTCGTCAGCTGGTCGCGAAGGCCGGCGTTCTCACGAACCTTGCCGTCCCATTCCTCCTGGGAGTAGCCGCAGGCAGTGAGTGACAACGCAAGCGCGATGGCCGTGGAACGGAGCATGCGAGGGTCGAGCATGGGGAGGGAGTCCTCAGTTTTTTCGTGGAGGCCTGAACGCCTCGACGCACCTTAGAGACAATTCGAAAGGACGCGTCAAGTGCCCGACGCGGCAGGGTTTTCCTCGGGGCCAACTTTTGCGCCTCGACACCTGAGCGGCCGGGCAGCCGGAACTAAACAGGCGCATACTACGCAAAGTTTGCTGAGTCCAATCAGCCTCCCTTTCGGGTCAACAAATGTTCGCCTGAATTTTTTTCGTTGACAGGCACCACTACGTGGCAATATACGTCTTGCAACATACCCTAGGGGTTTGGTTGATAGCCGGACCCCACTCAAGGGAGGCATCGAGAAATGGCTGCAAAGAAGTCCCGTTCAAAGACCGCTCGTAAGGCTGCTGCGAAGAAGGCCCCCAAGGTTGCCAAGAAGAAGGGCAAGCGTCGGGCGAAGCGTCGCAAGAAGGCCAAGTGAGTCGTTAGGGAAGTGAAGCGGGCTCGCTCGTCGAGCTCGACTCGCTTCCCAACACTCCGGCGAGCAGCCTTCGGGTGATGCTCGTTGGGCCAGAAGGCGAGAGCTTTGGTTGTCGGACTCGGGGGTTCGCTCCCGAGTCCGAGAACAAGGCCGCCAGGGAATCCGGCGCATAGCCGGTGACCTGGAGCCGAGCACGCGGGTAGGCGCAATTGGCGACCCGCCCGCGTGCTCGGCGTGAAATTCTTCCGAGCGTGTTCCTGCGTTGCCACCCTCATGGGTGATCGAAACGCGCCGCTCGCTCGGTGGCTCCCTTCGCGAGGGAGTGGTCGGCGGTGGCCGACCGAGATCGGCGTCACTCGCCGAGGTAGAGCTTGAGCGCGCCCGCCGCCGCGCGACGATCGAAGGAGACGCCGGAGAGCTCGTCACGCTTCGAGATGTCGTCGAAAAGCCGGGTGAGAAAGCCGTGGAAAGCCACGCATTCGTCGATCGCGTCCTCGAGCCGCGCGGGGTCGACCAGATCGGTGTCCTCGAGCCGTGTCATCGCGGCCATGAACAGATCGATGCGCGGGTAGTCGGCGGATCTCAAGAGCGGGTAGCCCATGGCGCGGAAGTACGCGAGGAACTCGCGCACGTACTGAAAGCTCTGCACCGGTGCCCAACCGTCTTCCGTGGGTGAGTGCTGGGCCTTGCTCGAGAACGCGCGCACGATCTGCGCGAACATCCAGACATCGCGCCGCAAGCGCTCGCTCGTCTGGCGCCGCGCCGCTTGATCGTCGAACACGCCGCCGTGCTCGAGGCTCACGCCGAGTGCCTTGCCGAGGAAGAGGATCGAGTTCTGGAGGGCCGGCCTCAGGTTCTCGATCGTGCCGAGCAGCGCCTGGCGAAACGGCACGCCGTTCTTCGCGCCCGGCTCCGGAAGGTCGTGCTGGAAGGCGCGCCGGAGCTCGAGCCGGAGGTTGCCCGAGATGCCTTCCAGGGCGCTTTTGATGCCGATCAGGTGATGCCCCGAGGCGCGGAGGGCCGACGCGCGCTCGCGCACCTCGTGGGCCGGAACGCGCAAGAGGTCACGGGCGAAGCCGTCGGCGAGCAGCGCACCCGCACGCTGGCGCAAGTGGTCGCTCAGCGCGCGCGCGTCCGAGCGGAGCACGCTCAAGA
>Ga0315910_10003074_pt1 | contig 14363 bp, 13 predicted proteins | sample EdamamesoilMG_FD_204470 | JGI IMG/M metagenome (GOLD analysis project Ga0315910, IMG submission 204470) | Garden soil microbial communities collected in Santa Monica, California, United States - Edamame soil | ecosystem: Environmental > Terrestrial > Soil > Garden | place: USA: California...
CTCGAGCACGACACCCAAGTTGAAGTGCGCCGTCGGATGACCCGGCTCGAGCTCGAGCGCGCGTCGGTACAAACGCTCAGCGTCGTCGAGCGCCCGCGCAACGTGACGCAGCCGCCCAAGATTGATGTATGCGGCAACGTGTGAGTAATCCGCAGCAATCACGTTGCGATAAGCATGCTCGGCCTCGGCGTTTTCGCCGATTTGCTCGCTCTCGAGAGCCGCATGGAACAGATCGTCGACGGTCGAGGCAGCGCGCATCGCACGCTGCACGGAGTCGCGCGCGAGCGGCGCAACCTTCTCGCCGAGCTCTCGGACCGAGAAGTCGAGCAGCGTCTGCCCGGATTCGGGCTCCCAGCTGTTGTTGCTGTCGCGAACGATTACGCGGTCGCCGTCGATCTGCACGCGCACCGCGCTCAAAGGCTTGTCCGTGGGCAATTGGCTCGCGAGCGCTTGCAGGGCCTTGTTGATCCGGCGCGCCGGCACCTTCGCTTCGATCAGTCCCTTGGCCGTGCGCAGCAGCACGAGATCTTGAAACGAGTAGCAGGGGCGACCGTTCGCGTCGCGTTGCGGATTCACGATGCCGGAGCGAGCGAGCGCCCGCACGCGGGCAGTGGAGAGGCCCAGCAGCTCGGCGACCTCGCTCGTCGAGTACGCCTTCATCGGCGCCTATTTAGCGGCGCGCTTCTTGGGGGCGGCCTTGGGTTTGGCTGATTTCTTTTCTTCGGCCGCCTGCGCCGGCTTGCGCGAAGAGCCGGCCGCGAGGCTCGCCTTCAGCGCTTCCATGATGTCGATGATCTTGTGCTCCGGCTCCGCAGTGTGCGCGAGCGTGATGTCCTCGCCCTCGACCTTGCGCTGGATCAGGGCGAGCATGCGTTCGCGCACTTCGTCCTTGTACGTCTCGGGCTTGAACTCGTCGCTCGCCGCTTGCTCGACGAGCTGCGTCGCAAGCTTCAGCTCGGCGGGCTTCAGCGTGGCCTCTTCGATCGGCACTTCGCTGAACGCGCGCAGCTCGTCCGGATAGTGGAGCTGCTCCATGACGAGCCCGTTCTCCATGGGCCGGACCATCACGAGATATTGCTTACCGCGCGCGGCGTACTTGCCGATTGCGATGCGGCCCGTGTCGACGAGCACCTGCGCGAGCAGCTTGTAGGCCCGCGCGCCGCCCTTGTCCGTGCCGAGGTAGTAGACCTTGTCGAGATAACGGCGATCGATTTGCTCGGCCAGCAAGAACTCGGTGATGTCGATCGTGTGCGTGGCCGCTGCCTCGAGCGCTTTGAGCTCCTCGGCCTCGAACAGTACGTATTGATCCTTCGCGAACTCGTAGCCTTTGACGATCTCCTCGCGTGGGACGACCTCGCCCGTGCGCGACGAGATCAGCTGTTGCTTGACGCGCGAGCCGTCCTTCTTGTGTATCTGGTTGAAGGCCAAGGCCGCTTTCGATTCCGCGGCCGAATACATCTTGACCGGTATCGAGACGAGGCCGAACGAAATGGTCGCAGTGGATATGGCTCGCGCTGGCATGGCCGGATCATATATCCTCGATTTTGCCGTGACAACAAGAAATATAGGGAACTTAGAGACTTATCGCGCAAAGCGAAAGGCGGATCGAACCCCGGAACCGTTCGGCGCGGCCACTATCGCCGGCCAGCGATTCGTCGTGCAACAGCATGCGGCGCGGCGCACCCACTACGATTTTCGCTTGGAGTTCGAGGGCGTGCTCAAGTCCTGGGCCGTGCCGAAGGGGCCGTCGCCTAATCCGGCCGACAAGCGGCTCGCCGTGCAAACGGAGGATCACCCCGTCGATTACGTGAACTTCGAGGGAGTGATTCCGCGCGACAACTACGGCGCGGGGCCCGTGATCGTCTGGGACCGCGGCCAGTGGGTCGCGCTCAACGACATCGCTGCCGGGTTCGGCAAGGGCAAGCTGCTGTTCGAGCTTCGCGGCCACAAGCTGCGCGGGAAGTGGACGCTCGTGAAGACGAAGCGCGGCAAGAACGAGTGGCTGCTGATCAAGGAGCGCGACCCGTACGCGAGCGAAAAGGCCACCGAGGACTATCCGCAGGACTCGGTGCTCTCGGGTCGTACGGTCGAGCAAGTCGGCGCCGGCGATCCGCGCGGCGATGCTCTCGCAGCGCGCTTGCGCAAGCTCAAAGCGCCGCAGCGCGAGCTCAGGGCGAAAGGCTTGAGCCCGATGCTTGCGACGCGAGGCAAGCCGTTCACGGATGCGCGTTGGCTGTTCGAGCTCAAGTACGACGGCTACCGAGTGCTCGCGGAGAAGCACGACGGTCAGGTAACGCTGTACTCGCGCGCCGGCAACGACTTCACGACGACGTTCCCCGAGGTCGCGGACATGTTCGCGGCGCTACCGTTCGCGCGTTTCGTGATCGACGCCGAGATCGTGGTGATCGATGCGCAGGGCGTGCCGAGCTTCGCGTTGTTGCAAAAGCGCGGCCGGCTCACGCGCCGTGGCGACGTCGCGCGCGCGGCGCTCGAGTTGCCGGCGAGTGTCTACGCGTTCGATCTGCTCGCGTTCGATGGTTTCGACTTGCGGAGCTTGGCGCTCACGGATCGCAAAGAGGCACTGCGCGCGCTGTTGCCCACCGTCGGCGGTGTGCGTTTTTCCGAGCACTTCGAGGCCCAGGGCGAAGCGCTGTTCGCCGAGGCCGAACGGCTCGGGCTCGAGGGCGTGGTCGGCAAGCGTGCGGCGTCCACGTACGTCAGCAAGCGCTCGACGGACTGGATCAAGTGCAACGCCGCCGAGTCCGACGACTTCGTGGTCGTCGGCTACTCGCCGCCGAAGGGCGGCGGCAAAGGCTTCGGCGCATTGCTGCTCGCCCAATATCGCGACGGTGAGCTGACGTACGCGGGCCGCGCCGGCAGCGGCTTCACGCAGCGTGATTTCGCGCGGCTCGAGCCCGTGCTCAATGGCAAGCCGAAGGCGGAGCCGCCCGCGGCGGCCGAGAAGCTCCGCGGCGCGGTCTGGCTCGCGGACGGGCCCGTGGTGCAAGTGAAGTTCAAGGAACGCACGGCCGACGGCTTGCTGCGCCAGCCCGTGTTCCTGCGCGTCCGCGACGACAAGAGGCCCGGCGAGTGCGCGTGGCCCGGAACGTCCGGGTCCGATACTCCCGATCCGAGCCCCGAGCCGACGGCCGTACGCGACGAGGCGCCCGAGCAGCCCACCGTCGCGTTCACGAATCGCGACAAGGTCTTCTGGTCCGCCGATGGCTACACGAAGGGCGACCTGATCGCGTACTACGAAGGCATCGCCGAATGGCTGTTGCCGTACTTGCACGATCGGCCCGTCGTGCTCACGCGCTATCCCGACGGCATCGACGGCAAGTCGTTCTTCCAGAAGGACGCGCCCGTGTACGCGCCGAAGTGGCTCAGGCTCGAGACGATGTGGAGCGAGCACGCCGAGCGCGAGATCCGCTACTTCGTGCTCGACGATTTACCGTCGCTGCTGTACGTCGCGAACATGGCGACGATCCCATTGCACGTGTGGTCGAGCCGCGTCGCCGCGCTCGAGCGGCCCGACTGGTGCATCCTCGATCTCGACCCGAAGGGCGCGCCGTTCGCCGACGTCGTGACGATCGCGCGGCACCTGCATTCGCTGTGCGACGAAGTGGGGCTCAAGAGCTTCGTGAAGACCAGCGGCTCGACGGGGCTACACGTGCTGATTCCGCTCGGCGCGCGGTATACGTACGAGCAGTCGCGCACGTTGGCCGAGCTGCTCGCGCGATTCGCGGCCAAGTCGCTGCCCGATATCGCGACGATCGTGCGCTCCGTGTCGGATCGCGACGGCAAGGTCTACGTCGATTATCTGCAAAATGGCCACGGGCGCTTGCTCGTATCGCCGCTGTGTGTGCGCCCGCTGCCCGGCGCGCCTGTCTCGATGCCGATCGAGTGGTCGCAGGTGAATGGCCGCCTCAAGCTCGGGCGCTTCACGATTCGAACCGCGAGCAAGTGGCTCCGGACGCACGGCGACCCGCTCGCCGGCGTGCTCACGGAGTCCATCGACATGCTCGCTGCGCTCGAGGCTTTGACGCAGCAGATGGCGAGTGCCGGACAATAGATGTCATGAAAGCCCAGCTAGAGTTCCGCCGCCTTGCGTAAACCCGTGACCTTGATCGCCGGTCGACACGGCAGCCGGCACTTCGGCACCAAGCCGTACCTTGGTGAGGCCTTGCGTTTGACGAAGCAGGACAAGCCACGCGCTCTATATATCGGCGCCGCGAGCGGCGACGATCCCGGGTTCGGCGAAGCGCTTTGCGGCGTGCTGTCCGCGGCCGGCGCGGCCGAGGTGCTGTGGCCGAAGCTCGCCCGCAAACGTCGGGAGCCGGCCGCGGTGCGGGCCGCGCTCGAGACCGTGGATCTCGTGTTCGTCGGCGGCGGTGACGTCGAAGCCGGCATGCAGGCTCTCCGCGATGCCGATTTGATCGCGGCCGTCGCGGCGGCCGCCGACCGCGGCGCCGTGTTCGCGGGAATGTCGGCAGGCGCGATCATGCTCGGGGAACGATGGGTCCGCTGGCCTCACGAGGACGCCGGCGATGACGAAGCCGAGACTTACGAGTGTCTGGGGGTGGCGCGTTGCTCGCTGGACACGCATGGCGAGCGCGACGATTGGGCCGAAACGCGCTCGTTTGTCGCGGTGCGGGCACGCGAGCAGAAACGCAAAGCCAAGGCCTACGCCATCCCCAGCGGCGGTGCGCTCGTGATCACGCGCGGTGGCACAATATCGGCGTGCGGCCAGCCCGTGCCCGTGTTCGTCGCGGGGCCGCACAAGGAAGCGACGATCGAGACCACGTTGTCCCCGGACGAATGACGTACTCATCCGCACACTGGCAGCGTGTCGGCGAGGAGACACGGCGCATGGTCGCCGAGGTCCCGCTGTACGCCGATCGCCCGCAGCCGCCGATCGATCCGCATGACGTCGACCGCTGGCTCGAGCAAGTGCCGCCGGTCGGCAAGCGCGACCTTCGGCGAGGTTTTCCGAAGTCGCTCGTGCGCCAGCACCAGGATCTGCACGCCGCAATGCGCGACGAGCAGGTCACGTTGCTAGCGACGTCCGGCACGACGGCAGATCGTCTCCAGGTCATCTGGGAATGGTCGTGGTGGGATCCGCAGGAGCGCGAGGCGATGCGGTTGAACCCGCTGATCGCGAGAGCGATGGGCCGCGGCGACTATCGCGAAGCCGTGCTCACGACGCCGGCCTGTGGCGCCGGCACGTGTCACTTCGGCAGCCAGACTGCCGAAGAGCGCAAGATCGACGGGATCCTGTTCTTCAATGAAGGCGCGGATCCGACGCATTGGACGGAGCGCGACTGCGAGCGGATGCTGAACGAGTGGTGCGAGTTCGCGCCGCGAGGCATCGAAGCGGATCCTGCGTATCTCGCGATCATCGCGCGCGCCGCTCTGCGGCTCGGGATTTCTGTGCCGCCGCCCGCGTTCATCACGCTGACCTACGAAACCACGACACGCGCGATGCGGCGCGACATCGGCCGCGCGTTCGCGGCGCCGATGTTCCAGCTCTACGGTGCGACCGAGGCGGGCGTGCTGTTCATGGAGTGCGAGCACGGACGCCTGCATCCTAACGAGCGGCATGGCCATGTCGATCTCGTGCCGTTGCCCGGCCCTAACAGGCTTGCGCGCGTGCTCGTCACGACGTTGGGGCGTGCATGGATGCCACTGCTGCGCTACGACATCGGCGATGTGGTGCGCGTAGCCGAGTCCCGCGCTTGCGCGTGTGGCCTCCACAGCGACGGACCATTGCTCGAGCGCGTCGAAGGCCGGCAGAGCGACTGCACCGAGGTCCACGGTGCGACCGTGACGCCGTTGATGCTCGACGACGCGATCCACTCGGCGTTGGGACTCGAGGCGACGATCGAGCAGTGGCAACTCGTCGGCGACACGCTGCTCGTCGTGGACCCGGCACCGCGTGCGCGTGCCACGGCGGCGGCCGCGGCGGCCGCTGCAGCCGTCGGCACGTTGCTCGGACAATCGATTCGCGGCGAAGCCGTAAGCGCGATCGCGCCCGAGGCATCGGGTAAGTACCGCCTCGTCAAACGCTGATGCGCGCCGACGGCTTCCCGCTGCTCGAGCGCGGCTACGACGGCGCGCCGTTCATCTATCTCGACAGCGCTTCGACGACACCGAAGCCGCGCGAGGTCATTGCTGCGGTGAGCCGCTACTACGAAACGTTGGGCGCCAACGTGCACCGCGGCATCTATCCCTTGGCAGAAGCGTCGACCGAGGAGTACGAGCGCGCGCGGCACCGCGTGGCTGCTTTCATCGGGGCGCAGCCGGCCGAGATCGTGTTCACACGCAACGCGACCGATTCGTTCAATCTCGTCGCGCGAGCGCTGAAGCTCAAGAGCGACGATGAGGTTGTGTTTCCGGCCTCGGAGCATCACTCGAACTACTTGCCTTGGTACCTCAACGCGAAAGCGCAGCTCGTCGACATCGACGAAGAGGCCGTACCGAAATGGTCGCAGTTGAAGTCGCGCCTGACCAAGCGCACTCGGCTCGTCAGCGTCGCGCACGTCTCGAACGTCACGGGCGCGATTGCGCCGATCGAGGAGTGGATCGCGACGGCGCACGAGGCCGGCGTGCCCGTGATGGTCGATGCGTCGCAGTCCGTGGCGCACTTGCCGCTCGACGTGCGTGCGCTGGACGTGGATTACCTCGCGTTCTCGAGCCACAAGATGTTCGGGCCGAATGGCGTCGGCGTGTTGTTCGTGCGGCGCGATCGGTTCGACGAGCTAGGTCTGGGCAACGTCGGCGGCGGCATGGTCGCGATGCTAGGCGACCAAGGTTTCGAGCCGCTCGAGCCGCCGTTTCGGTACGAGGCCGGCACGCCGAACGTCGAAGGCGCGATCGGGCTCGGCGCCGCCGTCGATTACCTCTTGCGCATCGGCATGCGCAACGTCGAGGCGCACTCGCGAGCGCTCGCCGCGGAGTTGATGCGCGGACTCGCCGAGGTGCCGAACGCCACGGTGCTGGGCCGCTCGGTCCGCGAGCGCATCGCGCTCGCGACGGTATCGCTGCCTTGGCCGGCGATGCGGCAACAGGACATCGCGCGTCTCTTGGCAGACGCGCACGGCATCTACGTGTCGGGAGGTTTTCACTGCGCGCACGTGCTGCACAGCCGCCTCCGCCTCGACGGCACCTTGCGCGCATCGGCGCACCTGTTCAACGATGCCGGCGACGTCGACGCGTTCGTGCGCGCGTTGCGGGATCTATAAGAGGAGAAGACGTGTGAGGATCGATTTCGTTTCGGACGTCGCGTGCCCGTGGTGTGCGATCGGCTTCAGCGCGCTCGAGCGTGCGATGGATCGCGTCGGCGCGGATGCCGGCGAGATCGAGCTGCACCTGCAGCCGTTCGAGCTGAACCCGACGATGACGGAGGAGGGCACCGATGCCGGCGAGTACCTCAAGTCGAAATACGGGCTGAGCCCCGAGCAGCTCGCGGTGAATCGCGCGCGGATCGCGGAGCGCGGTGCGTCAGAGGGCTTCAGCTTCGGCGAGCGTACGCACATCTGGAACACGTTCAACGCGCACCGCTTGCTGTTCTTCGCCGGTGCCGAGGGTCCGCCCGGATCGCAACGCGCACTCAAGCGCGCGCTGCTGCGCGCGTATCACGGCGAAGGCCGGAACCCGGGGGCGCACGACGTGTTGCTCGACCTCGCGGCGCAGGTCGGGTTGCCCGTCGAGCGGGCGCGCCAGGTGCTCGAGCGCGGTGAGTTTGCGGACGAAGTGCGCCAGGCCGAGCGCTTCTGGCAAGAGCTCGGCATCCACTCGGTGCCCGCGATCATCATCGACCGCAAGCACCTGATCTCGGGCGGGCAGCCGAGCGCCGTGTTCGAGCAGGCGTTGCGGCAGATCGCAGCCGGCGAGCCGGCTGCGGGGTGAGGCCTCCCGTTGCAAACCCACTCGTTTACCAACACTATCGGCCGGCGGACACGTAGGAGAACAACATGAAACGCCTCTATCCCGCCTTGCTCGCATTCGCCGCCATTGGACTCGCACCGGCCGCGCTCGCCGCGCCCGAGTACACGACGATCGAGCTTTCGATCGACATCGCGAAACCTGCGAAGGACGTTTGGTCGAAAGTCGGCGGTTATTGCGACATCTCGAAATGGCTCAACAACGTCGATTGCAAGATCACGTCCGGTGACGGCGGTATTGGCACCGTGCGCGACCTGGCCGGCGGCCGAGTCACGGAAATCCTCGTGGCGCAGACCGAGCTCTCGTACGGCTACACGCAGCCCGTTCGCGAAGGTCAGTTCTACAATCTGTATCACGGCTTCATGGAAGTGCGGCCCGTGACGGCTACGACGTCGAAGGTGTTGTACACGCTCATGTACGACATCTCGGACAAGGCCGATCAAGCGGCTAAGGACGCCGACATCGCTCGTCGGCGCACGATGTTCGAAGGCGCGCTGCAGAACATGAAGACGCTCGCCGAGGCGCCGTAGCGCGAGGCGAGTCGTGAGCCTTCCGCGCGTCGTCGTTGCGCTCGCCGCGGCTGCGGGTTTCGTAGCGACTGCGCAGTCGCAGACCGTATCGATGAACGATCTCGCGGAACGCTACGTAAAACTCGTGCTCGCCGTGGGGCAGCACGATGCCGATTACGTCGACGCGTACTACGGGCCGCCCGAATGGCGCGCCGCCGCTGAGCAGCTCAAGCGGCCGTTGGCGGAGATCGATGCCGACGCGGCCGCGGCGCTCGAGTCGTTGGGCGCGCTGCCCGGCGTGCATGCGGACGAGATGGTCCGATTGCGGCACGAGTATTTGACGCGACAGCTCGAGTCGCTACGTGCGCGGGTCGCGATGCTCGGTGGCCAACGCCTCGACTTCGACGCCGAATCCAAAGCGCTCTACGACGCGGTCTCACCGACGCACACCGAGCAGGAGTTCCAGAGCGTGCTCGACGAGCTCGCGCGGCGGTTGCCCGGCGAGGGTTCGGTATCGCGGCGCTACGAGACGTATCGCGCGGGGTTCGAGATCCCGCGTGAGCGGCTCGATGCGGTGTTCCAGGCGGCGATCGACGGCTGCCGCGCGCGCACGCTGGAGCACATCGACTTGCCGGCGGACGAGAGCTTCACGCTCGAGTACGTCACGGGAAAAACGTGGAGTGGCTACAACTGGTATCAGGGCAAGCATCGTAGCCTGATCCAGATCAACACCGACCTGCCCATCTACATCGATCGTGCGATCGATCTCGCGTGCCACGAAGGCTATCCCGGGCACCACGTCTACAACATGTTGCTCGAGAAGAACCTGTACGCGGATCGCGGCTGGGTCGAGTTCTCCGTGTATGCGTTGTTCTCGTCACAGTCGTTGATTGCGGAAGGCACGGCGAACTACGGCATCGACGTCGCGTTCCCGAAGGAAGCGAGGCGCGCGTTCGAGCGCGACGTGCTGTTCCCGGCGGCGGGTCTCGACGCAGCGCAGGCGAATACGTACTACGAGATCGCGGAGCTCGTGGAACAGCTTTCGTATGCCGGCAACGAGGCCGCGCGCCGGTATCGCAATGGCACTATCGACGCGGCAGCCGCAGCGAAGTGGCACGAGACGTATGTATTGATGACCCCGGAGCGGGCGGCACAACGCGTGCGCTTCATCGATCAATACGGCGCGTACGTGATCAATTACAACCTTGGCAAGGACCTCATAGCCGCCTATGTCGAGCGGCTCGCCGGCGATGACGCGCAGAAGCGCTGGCAGGTGTTTGCAGAGCTTCTGTCGTCGCCGCGCTTGCCCTCGGGGCTCGGGCAGTGAGCGTGTCGCGGCTCGCCGCTGCCGCGCTAGTCGCCGTCGTCACGGTGGACGTTGCAGGTGCGCAGGCGCCCGCGCAGCCGTTGCCGATCGAGAGCATTCAGCTGCGCGGCGACCGATTCCGCGGTCTCCACTACCGTGAGATGACCGAGGAGCAGCGCGCGCTGCTCTACAACGTCGTGAACAGCGCCCGTGCCGTCACGAACACGACCGGCAACGGGCCGTTCAACATGTTGCTGCGCTCGCCGGAGGTTGGCGAAATGTCGCAGCAGCTCGGCAACGCGATTCGTTTCTCGTCCGGACTGTCCGGGCGCTTGCGCGAGCTCGCGACGTTGATGGCCGGGCGCGCATGGACGTCGACCTACGAATGGTATGCACACGAGCGCTATGCGCGCGACGAGGGCATAGAGCCCGCCGTGATCGCGGCGATCGCCGCCCATCGGAATCCCGACCTCGCTGCGATGCCGGCCGAGGACGCGATGGTGTGGCGCGTCGCCGACGAGCTGCTCTACACACGCCACATTAGCGATGCGACGTACCGCGAAGCCCTCGCCGTGCTCGGCGAGCGCCGCCTGCTCAGCACCGTCACGATCGCCGCATACTACGAGTACGTGTCGATGCTGCTCAACGTCGATCGTTATCCGTTGCCCGCCGATGCACCGGCCGAGGCGGCCGCGGCCGCGCATGCACTGGTGCCGCTGACGGCCGCGGAGCTGCGGCGAGCCCCGGTCGGTACGGTGATGCCGCGGCCCGCGATCCAAAACGAGGACACGGGCAAGGCGCTCGATGCGTTGCGGGACGCAGTGATGCAAGACGCGGAGTTGCCCGCCGATGTGCGCGCGCTAGTGGGGGCGCTGGTGGCGAGCCAATGGTGGAGCGGTTCCAGCGACAAAGTTGAGCCCATGTCTCAGCGTGCAGTTGAAGCGCTGCGCACCACGATAGAAGCCACGCAAAGCGCGGCTGCGTCTCGACGTTTCGCGACCGAGCTTCTCGGCACACGCTTTATTTCAGACCAGACCTTTGCGGCGGCGCGCGACGCGCTCGGCGAGCGCGGCCTCGTGAACCTGATGGTCCTGATGGGATACTCGAACATCCGCTGCGCGCAGCAAGCGCTCGCGGGTGCTCGCTGCGTACTTTGATCTACAACAAGGAGAGACCTTCGATGAAGCTTCGTCACCTGTCTATTGCCGCCTCCGCACTGTGCATCCTCGCCGGTGCGACCGTCGCGAGCGCCCAATCCCTGCCGGCCGATCTCGACGCGAAGTCGCGCGCGCGCCTGCCATACGTGCAACGCAAGGACACGGACGAGGGCGCGAAGCGGTTGTTCGACATCTTCGTGCGCGGCAGCAACGCGCCGACGGACGAGCTCGGCGGCCCGCTCGCGTTCGCCGCATACAACGTGCCCGTCGCGAACGCGCTGCTCGATCTGCACGACGGCGCGGTCGGCAAGGGCACGCTCGACGCTCACGTGCGCGAGCTCGCCATCCTGGTCGCGTGCCGCGCCACGAACTACGATTTCGAGTGGAACGGTCACGCGCCTGCCGCGCTCAAGGCCGGCGTTCCGCAGCAGGCGATCGACGTCGTGCGCTCGAATGGTGCGCTCACGGGCCTGACCGACGCCGACGCCGCGGTGATCCGCTTCGGCCGCGAGCTGTTGAACGACCGCAAGATGAGCTCGGCCACGTTCGCGAAAGCGAAGGAGCTCTACGGCGCCAAAGGTGCGATGGACCTCGTGGCCGTCATGAGTACGTATGCGGTCAGCGGGTTCTACGCAATCGCCGTCGACGAGCACATGGCGGCCGGGCAGCCGACCTTGCGCTGATACCAAGCGAGGCTCGGGTGCGACTTCTGCGACTCGTTGCATGTCAACGAGTTGCAGGGATTATTTACTCTCGATTGAGTGGTAGCCGCACCCGAGCTCAAGGTTGATCAAGTGCTTGCGCGCGAATCCGCGCGTGCGGGCTCAAACGTTGCAACAGTCGTCAGGTGGGCGTTGCGCGCGACAGCGGCCGAGTCGCGTGCGGGGTCGTGAGTACGACTCACGTTGCTCGCGAACGCTGAAGATCCCAGTGCGCGAGCTTTCGTTCACCGGCCTGGTGTTAACGACGTGGTCGCTAACGCCAGGCCGGCTACTCGAATGTGCTAGTTAGTTGACGAAGCTTTTCAGCGCCTTAAGCGGCAAAACTCGAACCTTCTTCGAAGCCGGCTTGGCCTTGAAGACGGTCGGCTGCTTCGTGAACGGGTTGATGCCTTGGCGTTCCGGCGTCGCAGGCTTTTTCACGACCTTCATCTTCAGCAGCCCCGGCATGGTGAACAGACCGGCGCCACGCAAACTTTTTCTGATGACTCCGCCTAGCGAGTCGAACACCGCACCGACCTCCTTCCGGGACAACTTCGTGTCCTTGCAGATCTGCGCGACGATTTCCGACTTCGTGGGTGCCTTGGCCATTACTCGACTCCTCGATTGTAGAAAAAATGCGGGAAAACCCGCGTTTTGTTGAAACCCCGGCGAACCATACCACAAGCTCGCGCTTTGGGAGCCCCCGTCCGCAACGAAAATTTAGCGGTCGCGGACGGGGATCGCGAAGCGCTCGCAGTACTTCCGAAATCGTGTGGCGAGGGATGCGCGGCTCAATCCGAACTGCTCGAGTGTGTAGCGATGCACACCATGTTTGTTCTTCGGATTCGCGGCGAGGAATCGCTGCATCGCATCGCGCGCGACGTCGGTGAGCTGCCAACCGAGAAAATCATAGACGCGCTCGACGGTGCCGATCGGATCGCTCTCGATCGATTCGAAGCCGACGTCGAGGAACTGTTGCGTTGGAGCTCGATCGCGCACGGCGAGAAATTTATCGAGCGCGCGCGCCCAGCGGTCGGCCCAATCCACTGCGATCGATTTCGGATCCGCGTGATCGCTGAACGCGCGGCGCAGCACCGTCGCGTGGCTCGCCATCGACGCCATCACGCGCAGCGGGTCGCGATGCGTGTGCACGATGCGCGCGTCGGGATAGCGCTTGAGCAGCCCTTCGAGCGCGAACAAATGCCCCGGCGCTTTCAACATCCATCGCGAGCCGGGGCCGCAAATGGCTCCTGCATTTGCGGCACTCCCGCCGTCCCTGGCGGTCGTCTTCGCCTGCAGGTGCTGCAAGAAGCGGTGATGAAAATCGAAGCCGAGATCTTGCGACGCCTCCTCGAACCAGTTCTGGTACGACGGCACGTCGTGCGTCGTGTGGAACTGGATACTCATGAATACCTGCGCCGTGATCGCGATGCATTCCTGCGGCAAGTCCGGTGCGATCGGGTGGATGCTCATGAACTCCGGCGCCAGGCGGTTCGCCCAATCGAGCCGCGTGCCGGCTTGGGTGCGTGCGCGCGCGACGTCCGCCGCTGCGCGCGGCACGGCCGGATACATCACTTCCCACGTCGCCGGCGCGCGGTTGTCGGGGTCCTCGCTGATCAGGTTGTGTAGATGCGTGGTGCCGGTCCGCGGCAATCCGATGATGAACACGGGCGCAGCGATGCGTTGTTGAGTGACCGCCGGATTCGCCGCGCGCTCCGCTTCCATTCGCAGCAGGTTGTCGAGCAGGCTCACGAGCAGCTCGCGCACCGTGATCCGGCCCAGTGTCGTGAGCTTCGACTCGTCGCGGTACGACTTGAGCAGCCGCTCGAGCGGCTCGGCAAAATCCCATGCGCCGAAGTCGCTCGAGCCCGCGCGCCGGTATGCGGCCCGATACAGGCTCTCGGCCTCGATCGAGGGTGCCTCGACGCCGAAACGCCGCAGTGTGCGGCCGCCGGCATTCAAAGCACGGACCGCGCCGCCGACGCACGTCTGCGAGAAACTCATCGTTTGAAAAGGGGTTTGCTACTATGCGACGCCGGCATTTTGGCAGAGGATCTTTGGGCGCAGCAATGAGCTTGGACGAGATCAAGCGTCTGATCGTGGACGTGCCGGACTTTCCGAAACCCGGCATCGTCTTCAAAGACATCACGCCGGTGCTCGCGCACCCGCGCGCATTCGCCGCCGTGACGGAGCTGTTCGCCGAGCATTGCTCACCGCTCGAGGCCGACGGCATTCTCGCGATCGAATCGCGCGGCTTCATCTTCGGCGCGCCCCTCGCGCAGCGGTTGAAGTTGCCGCTACAGCTCGTGCGCAAGCGCGGCAAGCTACCGCGCGCCGCGATCAGCGCTCGCTACGAGCTCGAGTACGGATTCGATCACCTCGAGGTGCATGCCGACGCGGTCCGCAAGGGCGGCCGCTACGTGATCGTCGACGACGTGATCGCGACTGGCGGCACGGCGGCCGCCGTGACCGGCCTCATCGCGCAGCAAGGCGCAACGGTCGCGACCTGCCTGTTCGTGATCGAGCTCGGATTCTTAAGTGGGCGTGAGAAGCTCGGCGCCACCGACATCCTGAGCCTCATAAAGTACTGAGGCTTTCTCGCTGCGTGCACAGCGCCTGTCCCGAGACCGTCGGCGCACAGGGATGTGCGCCGCCGAGCCGCAGCAACTGTCTTGACCCGTCAAGCTGCAGCCGCGAGTCGCGGACTCCAAACGCACCCTTCTCTGAGCATCGTGTTGATGATGGT
>Ga0315910_10003075_pt1 | contig 14362 bp, 9 predicted proteins | sample EdamamesoilMG_FD_204470 | JGI IMG/M metagenome (GOLD analysis project Ga0315910, IMG submission 204470) | Garden soil microbial communities collected in Santa Monica, California, United States - Edamame soil | ecosystem: Environmental > Terrestrial > Soil > Garden | place: USA: California...
GAGCACATACACGACGCCTCGATTGATCCCGTGCAGCGAGGCCACCACTCCGTAAAGGAGCATGCGCACGAGGGCCAGCAGCAATCCGATGGCGCGGCCGGGCAGCGCGGCGATCGGGGCGATCCAGCCGGCCAGGCGCTCCGTCGCCGCGTTGCGCGGGCCGATCACGCGCGCGGTGATCACCGGCAGGAAGATCAGCGCCGCCAGCAGGCTCGCGACCAGCGAGATGCACAGTGGCAGGCCGAGCGCGCCGAAGATGATGCGCAGCGTCGGGTTCTCGCCCATGAAGATCATCGGCAGGAACACGACCACCGTGGTCATCGTCGAGAGCACGACCGCCAGCGCGATCTCGCGCGTGCCGCGCGCGGCAGCGTCGATCGGAGAGACGCCACCGTCGCGCACGCGCGTGATGTTCTCGACCACGACCACCGCGTTGTCGACCAGCATGCCCATCGCCAGCGTGATGCCGGCCATGGTCAGGATGTTGAACGTGCCGCCGCTGAAGAACACCCAGGCGATGGCGAGCAGCACGGAAACGGGAATCGACAGCGCCATGCACAGGGTCAGGCGCACGCGCGGCAGGAACAGGAACAGGATGAGGATCGAGAGCAGGCCGCCGCTGAGCGCGGAATCGCGCAGCTGCCCGATCGAACTCTCGATGATTTCGCCCTGGTTGAAGAACACCAGGAACTTGAACTCGCCGGCGAGCCGCGGGTCGGCGTGCAATTCCTCGATGGCGGCCTCCAGACGCTCGCAGACCTCGACCACGTTGGCCTGCGACTCCTTCTGCACCTCGCCGAAGTAGGCGTAGCTCCCGTCCATCTTGAACAGGCGGTTGCGCACGCTCTTGGCGTCGATCACGCGCCCGATGTCGGACAGGACCAGGCCGTTGCCGATCGGGTAGGCCTCGATCTCCTGCTTGGAGGTGAAGCGCATGTCGCTGCGCAGCAGCACGCGACCGCCGCCGTCGGTGACCTCGCCCATCGGCATCGCGAAGTTGTCCGCCGACATGCGGCCGATCAGCGCGCCCAGGTCCAGCGCGGCCGCGCGCACGCGCTGCTCGTCGAGCTCGATGCGCACCGAGTCGTCGAGCACGCCCCAGAGTTCGAGGCGGCCGATGCCGTCGACCGCCTCGAGCCTGCGCTTGATCACGGTGTCGATCAGGAAGTCGGCCTGCTTCGAGTCCCCCGGATGCAGCATGGCGAAGAACATGACCGGCAGGTCCGATTCGGACCACGACCAGATGCCCACCTCGCGCACCGTGGCGGGCAGCTTCGGCCGCGCGCGCTCGATCCGGTCGCGCACCTCGGCCTTGGCCAGGTCCATGTCGGTGTCGACGTCGAAGCGCACCGAGATGCCGACCTGGTCGTCGCTCGAGTTCGAGGCGATCTCGCCGACACCCGAGATCGTGCGCAGCTCTTCCTCGAGCGTGCGCGCGACCTGCTGCTCGTTCTCCTCCGCGCTGGAGCCGGGATGGATGGCGAAGATCTGCAGGCCGGGTTCGACGATGCCGTCGGGCATCAACTGCAGCGGGATGCGCACGTAGGCGATCACGCCGATCACCATCAGCGTGACGAAGACCACGAACAGCGTCACCGGGCGGCGCACCAGGCGGCCGAAGAAGCCGCCGGAGTCGGTGGGGTTCGTGGCTTGCTGCATGACTAGCCTGCCTGGCGTACGCCGCGGCGATAGACGAGGAAGTAGACCGCCGGTACGACGAGCAGGGTCAGCAGCGTCGACATCGACAACCCGGCGATCACGGTGATCGCCATCGGCGCGCGAATCTCCGCGCCCTCGCCGCCGGAAAGCCGCTCCAGCAGCGGCACGTTCTCCAGCCAGCCGGTCAGCGGCAAGAGGCCCAGCACGGTGGTCGCCGTGGTCATCATGATCGGCCGCAAGCGCGTCGCGCCCGCCTCGAGCAGCGCTTCGTGAAGGTCGATGCCCGCGGCGCGCTGCTGGTTGACGCGGTCGATCAGCACGATCGCGTTGTTGACCACGATGCCGGCCAGCAGGATCACGCCCAGGAAGACCGTGACCGAGATCGGCACCGAGAGCAGGTCGAGCGCGAAGACCACGCCGACCATCGCCAGCGGCACGGTCACGAGCACGATCAAAGGCTGCACCAGCGACTCGAACTGGCAGGCCATGACCACGAAGACCAGGAACAGGGCGAGATAGAGCGCGAAGCGCAGGCTCGACTGGGCCTCGTCGAGCTCGCGCTTCTGGCCGCCGAGCTGCACGCTGACGTCGTCGGGCACCGGCAGCGTGGCGAGCGCGCTCTCGATGCGCTGGTTGAGCCCGCCCAAGTCGAGGCCGGTGCCTGAGGCCGTGACCAATATGGCGCGCGTGTTGCCGATGCGGCGGATTTCCGCCGGGCCCTGCACGCGCTCGATCGTCGCCACCGAGCGCAGTTCGACCGGCGTGGCGGCCGAGGGATTGACCACCAGGTCGAGCACCTGGTCGAGGCCCGCGAGCAGCACCTCGTCGCCCTGCACGCGCACGTCGATCTTCTTGTCGCCCTCGTCGAAGCGCGTGCTGACGTTGCCGAGCACCTGATCGCGCACCAGGCGCGAGACCAGGTCGAGGTCCAGGCCGTACTGCAGCGTCTTCTCGCGGTCGAAGCTGACCCGCGCCTCGGGGTGGCCGGGCCGCACCGTGGTGCGCACGTCGGCGACGCCGGGGATCGCCGAGACGCGCGCGAGCACATCGGCGGCGACGCGTTCCATGCGCTCCAGGTCGTGGCCGAGGATCTCGACCGTGATCGGCGCGTCCAGCGCGAAGGGCGTGGGGCGGCGCACGTCGATCGAACGCACCGCCGGGTCGGCGGCGACCAGATCGCGCACGCGGGCCAGCACCAGCTCCTCGTCCCGCGCGTTCGAGGCCTCCGGCTTCAGCCGCACCGTCAAGCGCGCGGTGTGCTTGCCCTCGATGTCGCGCGTCAGCGTGTCCTTCTCGACGCCCACGGTCAGCGCGGTGGTCTGCACGCCGGGCAGCACGCGCACTTGCTGGTCGAGCCGCGAGAGCACAGCCTCGGTCGTCTCCAGCGGCGTGCCCACGCCCAGCGCGGTGTACAGCGTGAACTCGCCCTGGTGGATCTCCGGGAGCAGCTCCAGGCCCAGGCGCGGCACGCGCCACGCCGCGAGCGCGAACATCGCCGCGGCGATCGCCACCACCAGCCACGGCGCGCGCAAGGCAGCCGAGATCGCGCGCGGGTAAGCGCGCTCGACCGCTCCCCAAGCGGCGTCGAAGCCGCGGTGCAGCGGCCAGGCCAAGAGGCCGAGCAGTTTCCCGAGCAGCACGAACAGGGCGCCGAGCAGGTGGGCCAGCCCGCCGACCAGCCACAGGAAGCCGCGTCCGCCCAGCAGCAGCACGTTGGGGGACGCCGTGCTCCAGCCCCAGCGCAAGTCGGCCTGCATCGGCGCCGACGCGGCGTGCGCGCGCGGCGAGCGCGTGCCGTTCAGCCACGCGCGCGAAGCCAGCATCGGAATGAAAGTGATCGCGACCAGCAACGAGACCAGCAGCGACCATACCACGGTCACCGCCTGGTCGCCGAAGATCTGTCCGGCGATGCCGTGCACGAAGACGATCGGGGCAAAGACGGCGACGGTGGTCAGCGTCGAAGCGACGATCGCACCGCTGACTTCGCTGACGCCGCGCAGCGCCGCGCGCTGCAGGGAGTCGCCCTCGCTGCGGCAGCGCGTGACGGACTCGAGCACCACGATCGCGTTGTCGACCAGCATGCCCACGCCCAGCGCCAGCCCGCCCAGCGACATGATGTTCAGCGTCACGTCCTGCAGGAACATCGGCGCGAAGGTGACCACCACCGAGATCGGGATCGCGACGCCGATGATCAGCGTGCTGGCGGCGCGGCGCAGGAAAATCCAGATCACGGCCACGGCGAGCATCGCGCCGAAGATCGCCGAGCTCTTGACGTCGTCGACCGCGGCCTCGATGAAGGTCGACTGGTCGCTGAGCAGCTCCAGCCGCGCATCGTCGCGCATGCGCCAGGCCAGGAATTCGGTTTGGTCGCGCTGCTCGACGGTTTGGCGCGCCAGGTCGCCGCCCTGCGCCTCGATGCGCTTGGCCGCGGCTTGCTGCGCGGGCGTCCCGAAGAGCTTGTCCTTCACGGTCTTGGCCAGCTCGACGATGTTCGCGCCGGCCTCGCGGTAGATCGCGATCTCGACCGCCTCGGCGCCCGAAAGCGTCGTGACCACCTCGCGCTCGGCGTGCGTGCGCTCGACGCTGGCGATGTCGCGCACGCGGATCGTCGCCTCGCCGCGCCGCTCCAGCGCCAACTCCTCGATCTCGTCCACGTCCTGGAACTCGTTCAGCGTCCGCACCAGGTACTCGGTCGAGCCCTCGCGGATCAGGCCGCCGGATGCGTTGATGTTCTCCTGCGCCAGGCGCTGCGCCAGCTGCGCGGGATCCAGCCCCTGCGCCGCCATCTTGAAGGGATCGGTGCGGACGCGGATCTCCTCGATCAATCCGCCTCGGATCGCGACCGCGGCCACGCCGGGCAGGCCTTCCAGCTCGCGCTGGATGCGCTCCTCGGCGATCCAGCGCAGCTGGATCAGCGCCTTGTCGCGCGCGGTCGACTGCGCGCGCAGCGCTGGCAGCGAGACGCCGATGCGCAGGATCGGATCGAGGTTGGGGTCGTAGCGCAGGATCAGCGGCCGCTCGGCACCGTCGGGCAGGAACACGCCGTCGAGCTTGTCGCGCACGTCCTGCACGGCGAAGGCCATCGGCGTGCCCCAGTCGAAGTCGAGCACGATGTCCGAGGTCTCGGCGCGCGAGATCGAGGTCGAGCGCACCAGGTGCGGCAAGGTCGACAGCGCCTCCTGCAGTCGCTCGGAGATGCGGTCCTCGATGTCCTCGGGCGCGGCGCCTTTGTAGCTCGTGCGCACCGTGACCGTCGGGTAGCTGATCTCGGGCAGCAGGTCGACGCTCAGCTTGCCGAAGGAGACGAAGCCGAAGACGGCGATCGCGACCATGAACATCGTGATCGCGACCGGCCGCACGACCACGAAGGCCAGCGCGCCCTTCAGCTTCTCGTCTGCCGGCTGCTCCCACGGCGCCGCTGCTTCCGGCGGGGACTCCGACTGGTCCATGCGCGCTCCTAGCGACCGTCGCCGCCGGCGGGGGCCGCGGGCCTATCGGAGGGCTTCTCGACGGGCTGGTCCGGGCTGGTTTCCGCGGGCGTCGCGGCCGCGGGTGCCTCCGCCGGCTTCGCGGCCTCGGGCGCCGCTTCGCCTGCGATCGCGGGCAAGCGCGCCGTGCTGCCGTCGCCGCCTTGGTCGAGCGCCACCTGGACTTCGCTGCCGTCCTCCAGGTCGCGGTTGCCGACCACCACCACCAGGTCGCCGGCTTCGAGCTGCGCGGCTCCGAGCGCGCTGATCTCGAGGTGTTCGTCTTCGGCCAGGCCCTCGGCGACCGCGATCCGCTGCGCATGCCCGTCGCGCACCACGAAGACCAGATTGGCGTCGCCGTCGCGGCGCAGCGCGCGCTTGGGGATCACCAGCGCGCTGGGGCGGCGCTCGGTGATGATCTCCAGGCGCACCAGCATGCCGGGAAGCAGGTGCGCGCCGCCGCCCTCTTCCGGCGTGGCCTGCATGCGCGCCGTGACGCGGAAGTTCCCCGACTGCGGGTCGATGGTGGGGGAGACGCGCTCGATCCTCCCGCGGAAGCGCGCGCCGGGCAAGGCTTCGGCGCTGGCGAACAGCTCGAGCTCCGCGGAATGGCCGCCGTTGCCGGGCTTGCTCGAGGGCGAGTCCGAGCTCGCGCGCGAGCCCGTGAACAATCCCAGCTCACGCTGCGGCCGGTAGAAGATCGCGCGCAGGTTATGCGGGTCGGTCAGCGTGAAAGCGGCGCTGCCGGTGGTCAGCGTGCCGCCGACCTTGATGTTGCGCGCGGCCAGGATCCCGGCGAAGGGCGCGGTCAGGCTCATGTTGGCCAGGTTCAGCCGCGCGCGTTCGAGCATCAGCTGCGCGCGCCGCGCCTCGGTCTTGGCGTTGACCTGATCCAGCTTGGCCTTCTCGACGCTGAGCTCGGCCGTCGCCACCTCGGCCTGCGCGTTGTCGCGCGCCAGCCGCGAGGCGTCCAGGTCCTTGGGCGAGAGCAGCGCCGGACGGTTCGGCGCGGCCTCCGCGATCGCCTCGTTGCGTTCGTAGTCGCGCAGCACCTGCTCGTAGCCGCGCTTGGCGGTGGCCAGCTTGGCCTCGGCCTCGCGCGTGGCCAGCGCCAGCCGCGGCTCGGAGGCCTTGGACTCCTCCAGCGCGACCTCGGCGTCGGAGACGGCGATCACCAACTCGCGCGCATCCAGCCGCGCCAGGACCTGTCCCTCGCGCACCTCCTGGCCCTCCTCGACCAGGATCTCGACCACGACGCCGCTCCCGCGCGGCATCACCTCGACCTGCTGCTCGGATTCCACGCGCGTCGTGGTCTCGAGGATGCGCAGCATCTCGCGCCGCACGATCGGCTCGACCCGCACGCGCGTCGGGTCGCGCTTCTTGATCGTGGCGGCATCGATGGCGCCGGACTCGCCGCCGCCGGACTTCGAACAGGCGGCGAGCGGAACGAGCAGCAATGCGGCGACGAAGCAACGCGGGACTTGGATCATGCTGGAGAGGGCGCGGCTTGGGGACGGAGGCTCGGCGTGTTCACCTGCCGCGGGCGCTGGTCTTCGAGACTTCGGGCCCTACGAGTCTGCGCCGATTCATTCACGATCGCTAGACTCCGCCCATGCGCACGCCTGCAGAGGTCCTTTCCGAGATCCTCGGGCGCATTGTGCCGCTTTCGCGGCTCGAGCGTGTCGCGCTGGAGCACGCTTCGGGCCGCGTGCTGGCCCTCGACTTGCGCTCCGACCTGGATTTACCTCCCTTCAACAAGAGCGCGGTCGACGGATTCGCCGTCCACGCCGCCGACTTCGATGCGGCGCAGGCCCCGGCGGGGGAGCGCCGCCTGCCGATCGCGGGCGAATCGCGCGCGGGCGAACCCTGGCGCGGCCCGCTGGCGCGCGGAAGCTGCGCCGCGATCTACACCGGTGCGGAAGTGCCCGAGGGGGCTGATGCCATCGTCATGGTGGAGCAGTCGACGCCTGTGCCGGGCGCGGTGATCCTGCGCGACAAGCCGGCGGGCGGCGCGCACATCTGCGTGCGCGGCCAGGACCTGCGCGAAGGCGAGCTCGTGCTGCGCTCCGGCCACCGCATCCGCGACACCGATCTCGCGCTGCTGGCCTCGGTCGGCTGCTCACCGGTGCCGGTGTTCGCACGTCCGCGCGTGTGCGTGCTGACCACGGGCGACGAGCTCGTCGATCCCGCGGCGCGCCCGGGGCCGGGGCAGATCCGCGAGAGCAACACGCAGCATCTGGCCGCCCTGTGCGAGCGCGCGGGTGCGCAGGTCGTGCGCCGCGGCGTGCTGCGCGATCGACCCGAGGCGCTCCAAGCGGCCTTCGAGGCGGCGCTGGCGGAGTGCGACGTGCTGGTCAGCACCGGCGGCGTCAGCATGGGGCGCTACGACCTGGTCGCGGAGGCGCTCGCCGCCTTGGGCGTCGAGCCGATCGTGCACAAGGTGGCGATCAAGCCCGGCAAGCCGCTGTGGTACGGCAGCGCCGGAAGCAAGCCCGTGTTCGCGCTGCCGGGCAACCCGGTTTCCTGCCTGGTCAACCACGAGGTCTTCGTCGCACCCGCGCTCGCGCGCCTGGGGGGCGAGACCGAGCCCGCTGAGCCGCTGCGCCGCGGCCGTTGGCTGGGTGGCGAACTCGCGCCCAACCCTCGCGAGCAGTACCTGCCCGTGCGGCTGGGCGAAGGCGGCGACGCCGTGACCGAGCTCCAACCCGTGCGCTGGAACGGCTCCGCGGACGTGGTTGGCATCGCGCGCGCCCAGGCGCTGGCGGTGGTGCCGATCCAGACCGCGGTGGGCCGCGGCGCGCTGCTGGAGTTCAGGCCGCTTTCATGAGCGCTCCCATCATGGAGGAAGCCCCGCGTCTGCCCATCGCGCCGCGCCTGGGCGCCCTGTGCCTGGGCTGGCTGCTGATCGTGCTCGCCGGTCCGGGCATCGTCGTTCCGCAGGGCCTGGCCGGCTTGGCGCCGGTGGGAGCCGCGCTCTGGGCCTGGTCGGCTTCGCGCCCCGGTCGTTTTGCCTTCGCGATCGAGGCCCTGGTGGCCTGCCTGGCCTGGTGCTGGATCTGCTCCTGGGCCGCGCTGGTCCATTGGAGCTCCCTGCTGTTCATCGGCCCGGGCTTCGGCCTCTATTACGCGGGCGCGGGAGCGCTGCTGAAGCGCCTTGCGCGCGACTGGCCGCTCGCGATCGCCGCTCCGGCGGCCTGGATGGCGATCGAGGCGCTGCGCTCGGTGCTCGAACCGCCCTTCGGCCTGAGCTGGATGCGCGTCGGCGTCAACTGGCACGCGCAGGAGTGGCTCAACGGCAGCGCTCGGATCTGGGGCGTGTGGGGTCTGTCCTACGCCGTGATGGCGGCGGGCGGCGCGCTCGCCGACCTCGCGGCCTGTTGGCGTTCGCAGGAGCCGCGGGCGCGCCTGCGCCGGCGCTGGGCGATCGCCGCGGGCGGTGCACCGCTGCTGCTCGCCGCGGCGCTTTCGGCCTGGGTGCCCGCGCCCGACACCGAACAGGGTCCGCGTGTCTTGCTGGTCCAGCCGGGCTTCGAGCAGGAGCGCAAGATGGAGCGCGGGCCCACCCAATTGGAGCTGTTCCACGAGACCCGCAACCTGACGATTCAGGGCATCCGTGAGGCCGAGCGCGCCGGAGAGCGCGCCATCGATCTCGTCGCCTGGGGCGAATCGATGCTGCCGCTGATGCTCGCGGACCCGGAACTCGAAGCTGCGTACCGGGAGGGAGCAAGGCCCCCGGATTGGGCCGACTGGGGTGGTCCGTTCACGGCGTCGACCGTGCGCAACATGCAGGCCCACGAACAGAACTGGGTGCAGGAGGCGATGCTCGGCTTGGGTGCTGCGCGGACCTCCGTCGTGCCGCCGGGCGCGGTATTCGTCTCCGGCGTGCTGCACGTGACCTCCCAGAGCGGCGTGATCGGCCTCCAGAACTCGGTGGTGCTCTGGAATCCCGACGGGAGTCGCGGCGCTCCGGTCGGCAAGGCGCACCTGGTGCCGGGCGCCGAGACCATGCTTGGGCTCGAACGCTTCGAGGGCGTGCGCAGCACGATCTATGCGCTGGCGCGGTACATCCCGGATCTGCTGCCGCACGAAGGGTCGCGGACCCTGAGGTTCACCGACCGCAAGGGCCGCGAGTTCCGCTTCGGCGTCGCCGTCTGCTTCGACAACTCCTACGACGGCCCGTTCGTGACGCCGCTGCACGAAGGACCGGTCGACTTCCACCTGGTCGCCTCCAACGAGGCCTGGTTCAAGGACGGCCAGGAGCCCGACCAGATGATGGCCTTCTCGCGCCTGGAGGCGATCGCGACCGGAAGGGCGATCGTGCGCGCCACCAACTCCGGGATCAGCTCGGTGCTCGCGCCCGACGGCGCCGAGGTCGCGCGCCTGGTGGTCGGCGGCCGCGATCGAGAGGTCGCGGGCACGCTGCGGGCCGACGTTCCGGTGCCCACCGCCGCGCAGCGCTCCCAGAACACGTTCTACGTGCGTTCCTGGACCTTCTGGCCCGCCCTGGCGCTCCTCTGGCCCGCTCTGCTGGTCGCGGCCGCCTGGCGTCGCCGCGCCGGTTACCGCGCCGGGTCGCGGGGTTAGGAACCGCGGAAGCCGGCGGCGCTCCCGCGTGAAGGAGCCTTGACCCTTCTGCGCGAGCCTCGCTAGACTTCCGCCCCCACTTTCGAAGTCCCACACCCCCCCGGCACGGAGCCCAGCTCCGCTCGAGGTTCCAAGGCCCGCCAGCGCGGCGCGCGCCCTGAACCACCTCCTGCGTGCGCCAGGATCCGCCGACCCTCCCCCGCAATCTTTCGGAGCAGTATGAGCGCCATCGGACGGATCTTCCTGATTCTCAATCTGGTCCTTGCGGCCGTTTTCCTGGGCTTCGCATCCAACCAGCTGTCGCAGCAAACCAACGCGACCGCCTCGTTGAGGCTGGAGCGCGAGGCGCACGAGGCGACCAAGAAGTCGCTCGGCGACCAGCTCTCGGCGCAGACCACCCAGATCAACCAGCTCAAGACCGACACCTCCGCACTGCGCGACGATCGCGACCAGCAGAAGCTGCTGGCCGACCGCAACGGCCAGGACCTGGCCCAGCAGAAGGAAGAGAACGCCCAGCTGCGCGGCGAGCTGACCGGGATCAAGGAGTCGCTCAACGGCTACAACAACACGATCGCCTCGCTCAACGAGCAGAAGGACCGGCTGGTCAAGGAGAAGGAGGACGCCTTCACCGTCCGGGACACCGCCACGGCTGAGCAGCTCAAGGCCGACCAGGCCCGCCGCGCGGCGGAGGAGGCCCTGTCCAAGGCCAAGGGTGATATCGAGGGCCTCGAGGTCAAGGTGACGGATGCCACCAAGAAGGTCACCGCCTTGGACACCGAGCTGAAGACGGTCTACGCCGCGACCAACTACCCGCGCGTCGGCACCCCGCAGCCCCTGGTCGAAGGCGCCGTGCTCGGCATCGACACCTCGATCAAGCCTGGGCTGCTGGCGATCAACAAGGGCAGCAACGACAAGGTCACCCGCGGCACGGTCTTCGACCTGTACAGCGGCAACACCTACAAGGGCCGCGCCCGGGTCGAGATCGTCAAGGAAGACGTGTGCTCGGCGCTGATCATCCTCTCCGTGGAAGGCGCTCCGATTGCCCAGGGCGACCGCGCGACCACCCAGCTCTAGGCCTGACAGCCCCCATCCAAGGAGCAAAGCACCATGGCCAAGAACCGCAAGATGGCGTCGAGCAAGGCCCCCAAGGCCGAGAAGCGCCCGGTCGCCGTCGAGGTCGAAGTCGTCGAGGAGAAGAAGGGCATGGGCTGGGAGGGCGGGGTCGCGATCGTGACCACCATCCTGCTGCTGATCGCCGTGCTCTGCGTCGACTGGGACCTGGGCCACAAGTACGGCGAAGGGATGTTCTTCAAGTAGCCCGACCGCCGCTGCCCGCGGCCCTCGCGAACCCACCAGCCGGCCGCGCCAAGTGCGCGGCCGGCTGGCTTCTTTTCCGGCGAGTCTCGCTTTCGCGATTCTTTGGCCGCGCCAAACCGCAGGCCGACGCGTAGAATCCCGCCAACTTCGAGCCGTCGCGTTGTAGCGCGGCGCTGCGCTTTTCGAACGAGCAACTGGACCCGGATGGCTGGCGTTTTCAAGCCGATGGAGTGGCTGCTAGGCCGCTTCTCCGTCGACATGGGTATCGACCTTGGGACCGCGAACACGCTCGTTTGCGTGCGCGGCCGGGGAATCATCCTCAACGAGCCCAGCGTCGTCGCGGTCAAGAAGGGCACCAACGAGGTGCTGCTCGACGGCATGGCGGTCGGCAACGCCGCCAAGGCCATGCTGGGCAAGACGCCCGGCAACATCGAGGCGATCCGGCCGCTGCGCAACGGGGTGATCGCCGACTTCGAGGTGACCGAGCGCATGCTGCGCTACTTCATCACCAAGGTGCACGAGGGCCGGCACTGGGTGAAGCCGCAGGTCGTGATCTCGATCCCGGTCGGCATCACGGCGGTCGAACGCCGCGCCGTGATCCACTCCGCCGAGCGCGCCGGGGCGCGGCGCGTGTTCCTGATCGACGAGCCCATGGCCGCGGGCATCGGCATCGGCCTGCCGGTCACCGAGCCGCAGGGCTCGCTGATCGTCGACATCGGTGGCGGCACCACCGAGATCGCCGTGCTCGCCCTGGCCGGCATGGTCGGGGCCACCAGCCTGCGCATCGCGGGCGACGACTTCGACGAGGCGATCGTCAACCACCTGCGCCGGCACCACAATCTGGCGATCGGCGAGTTGTTCGCCGAGCGCGTCAAGCTGACCATCGGCTCCGCCTACCCCATGCAGCAGGAGCTGTCGATGGAGGTCAAGGGGCGCGACACGATCAGCGGCCTGCCGCGGCGCACGACCGTGACTTCGATGGAGATTCGCGATGCGCTGGCCGATCCGGTGCGCCAGATCTGCGAGGCGATCCGCACCGTGCTGGAGTCGGCCCCGCCGGAGATCTCGGCCGACCTGGTCGATACCGGCGTGACGATCGTCGGCGGGGGAGCCCTGTTGTACGGGATCACCGACGCGGTGGCCTCGCACCTGGGAATCCCGGCCAAGGTCGGCGACGACCCGCTGACCGCGGTCGCGCGCGGCACCGGAGTGTTCCTCGAGAAGCTCGACGTCTTCTCGAAGGTGCTCAGCGCCGACGACGACGACTAGCCTGCGGCAAAACGTCGCTGTGGGGCCAGGGCCTTCGGACTGCTAGGGTGTCCGGGCGCGGTCGGTGCGCGATTCCCTGGCCGGAATCGCCGAGAGGAGATGCCCCGCCGCGCAGAGGGGTTTTCCGGCGTGGGTTTGAGTTCCGCTCGACTGCTCTATCTGGTGTCGACGCTGTTCTGCATCGTCGTGGCGTTCCTGCCGCGCAGCGATGCGGCGCGCTGGCTCGACCTCGCGATCGCGCCCACGCGCGTGCTCGGCGAACTCGCGGCGCCGATCGGCATGCTGGCGCGGCGCGAGGTGCGCGCGGCGGAGCGCGCACTGGCCGCCAGCGTGGAGCGCGAGCACGCCGAGAGCCTGGCGCTGGCCGACGATGAGCGCATGTTCGCGCTGCCCGACGAGGAGCGCCTGATCGGCTCGCGCAAGTTCGCCCATGCGCAGGTGCTGCACCGCTCGAACGACGAGATCGAATGCGAACTCGAGCAGCAGGCCGGTCCCGACACGGTCGTCGATCTGCCGGTGGTGTTCTCCAATTCCTTCGTGGGACGCGTGGTGCGCGTCGACCACAAGCGCGGCCGGATCCGCGTGATGCTCGCGACCGATCCGAAGTTCCGCGTCGGCGCGAGCGTCGACGCGCCCGATCCCAAAGCCCCGCCGGTGTCGATCGTGGTCGGCGGCCTCGAGTCGACGTACGGCAAGAGCACGCCGCTGTCGGTGCACAACCCCGAGCGCACCGACCTGGCCGAGGGACTGGTGCGCGTCGACGAACGCTTGAATCCGCAGGTGCCATTCCGCGCGCTCAGCGAGGGCTTCCAGCTGGGCAGGCTCTCGCGACAGCCCTCGGGACGCCTGGCGGTGATGCCCGAGATGGACTTTCGCAGCGGCCTGTTCCGCGTCGTCGTGGTCCTGCCGCCGACCGCGGGCGAGCGCACGCCCGCGCGCAGCACCGACGTGTTCGCTCCCGTGCATTGGCGCGCGGTGCGCGCCTATGCCGCGTGCGAGCCGGCGGCGTGGCGCGAAGGACTGAAGATCGACTACCCGCTGGGCACGGGCGCGCTCGAGGGCTCCGCGGTGGTGGCGGGCGCGCGCTTGATCGGACGCGTCTCGCGCGCCGGCGCGCTGCACAGCGACGTCGCCCTGCTGGGCGATCGCGGACTCTCGGTGCAAGTGCTGGCCAAGATCGACGGCGAGGTCGCGCCGCTGGCGCTGGGGCGGCTGGTCGCGCTCGGTCGCGAGCAGCGCGCGGGAGCGGCCCACTTCCAGTGGTCGCCGGTCAAGGGATTGGAACCCGGTGACGACGGCGCGCAACAGCGCGCCGCGACCTTGTTCAGCGGCGCCGGCGAACTCGGCGTGCCGCGCGGCCTGCTGATCGGCAGGACTTTGCTGCCCTGCGGCCCGGGACCCCACGTCCTCGAGGTCGAGCAGGGCTTGGACACGCGCCTGCTGCACGATCTGCGGGTCTGGCGCGGCCGCGAGAGCCTGGATGCGGGCGGCGGAGGCCAGCCGTGAGCCGCAACCACTACCTGAGCTGGCTGCTGCTTTTCGTCTGGGGCGCCTGGGCCGGCGCGATCAGCGGCTACCTGGTGCAGTTCAGCTGGCTCGGGCGCTGGTCGCCGGACCTGGGCCTCGCGCTGCTGGTCGCGCTCGCGGCGCGCACCTCGGTGCACGACATCGCCAAGCTCGCGATCTGCCTGGGGCTGGCGCGCGCCTCGGTCAGCGTCGACGCGCCCGCGGCCGTGCTGGCCGCGAGCCTGGTCTGCGGCGGCCTGCTGCGCACGGGGCGCTCGGTGGCGCAGATCGAAAGCCCGCTGCTCGCCGGCGCCGCCGCGGCGGTGTTGTGCGTGGCGCAATCGGCGTGGCTGGAGTTCGCGCACGTGAAAGCCGCGAGCGCGCTGGACTTCGAGCACGCCGGGATTTCGCTCTGGCTGCGCGGCGGCGTGGCGACGGGCGTGGTGTGCGCGCTGCTGGGCGGCGTGCTGGCGAATCTTCCGGGACTGGGACAACTGGCGAGGAGGAAGGCGTGGGTCGTCGGCGCTTCACTCCGCTGATCGTCCTGCTCGTGTGCGGCG
>Ga0315910_10003076_pt1 | contig 14360 bp, 4 predicted proteins | sample EdamamesoilMG_FD_204470 | JGI IMG/M metagenome (GOLD analysis project Ga0315910, IMG submission 204470) | Garden soil microbial communities collected in Santa Monica, California, United States - Edamame soil | ecosystem: Environmental > Terrestrial > Soil > Garden | place: USA: California...
AGGCCAGCGTCATCCGCGCCCGAATGTCCTGCTTCTCCATGATCTTGAGGGTCGTGCTGCCCCACACGCCCGGCAGCCAGGGCTCGTCCGGGAATTCCGAGAACTCCGCGAACACCTTGCCGACGCCGCCGCCCGCCTCGAACCCGAGGCGCCACCAGGCGAGCCAGCGGAGCTCCGCCTCGAGCCCGCCCATCTTCTTGTCCATGTACTCGCCGGTCTCGTAGCCAAGCGTGGTGCCGCGCATCCCATAGCGGGCGTACGCCGCCATCGGCAGATTGCCGAAGCCGAACTGCCCGAACAGACGGTAAGCGAGGACGAGGCGAGCCTTCTCCAGGAGCGAGAAGTACTGGTTGAATCCCGGCGCGAGGAGCAGGTACTCCTCGTCCGCCTTGAAGCTACCGTTCGCGCGCAAGTTGAAGTTCATGCCTCGCGACGGGTAGTACTGGTTGTCCCGCGAGTCGTATTGCGAAAGCAGGCCGAAGTTCGGCTGCACGCGCCAATCGGAGCCGGACCCCATCGCATCGAGGATCGCTGCGTCAGCGGGGTCATTGGTTTTCGTGTGGAACGCGATCAGGCCGAGGAGGGCTCCGAGGTAGAACCCCTTCCAGATGACCCGGCGATACAGCTGACCGAAAACGGCAGTCTGCTCGAGCCGGTAGTCGAAGAGCGGATTCGAATAGCTGGCGTCGCCGCCGATCCCATGAAATTCTTGGAAGACATTGATGTAGGCGGCCATCCCGACCACGCGCCAGCGGTCTTCGTCGAGGAACAAACGGGTGGCCGCACTGACGAAGCCGCTCTGGCGCGACTTCGCCTCGTCGAACGGCGGCTTCACGGCGTAGAGCGCGTTCAGGAGCACGAGCGAGGGCGGTGACACGGTGTCGCGCTGGCTCGGGTGGAACATCATGAGCGGCATCACGTTGACGCCAACGCCGATGTTCGGGTTGTAGAAGGGGCCCGGCACCACCGCGAAGTTCGGGCCGCGATCATCCTTCTTGGCCGCCTTCCGCTCGTCGCCGGCCGGCGGTTGCTCCTCCCCCTTGGCCGCTTTCTCTGCTGCTTTCTCTGCTGCTTTTACGCCGCCGGGCACGAAAAGGAAGCAAACCGTGACCGCGACGACGACCCTCAGGACCCGCATTCCCTCTCGGACAGGCATCGCGGCCATCTGAGGCCAGCGGTCGTCGTTGTCAACCATCGACGGGGAAAGGACGCCTCCTCGCCCCTTCGCGCGGCGGCCATCACCTTCTCGCGATCGTCCCTACGGATTCGCGACGCCGAAGATGCGATTGCCGGCGCCGTCGAAGACCTGGATCTTGTTGTTCACCGCGTACACGGCCGAGCGGTTGTTGGAAGCATCGTTGTTTTTGTTGACCGTCGACCAGTTGCCGTAGTGAAGGCCCACGAGCGTGCGACTCGGGAACGGCGTGGCCGTGATGTGGGGCAGCGTGAACCCGGCGTAGTTGTACCGGATGCGGTACTTGCCCGAGCCGAGGCTCTGGAGGGACACGGCGGCGGTCGGCGAATGCCAATCCTCGAGCAGCGGCACCTGGCCGTTCTCGGCGGTGAAATAGTAGTAGACGACGAGGTTCGAGATGTCGTCTCCACGGTTCTGAATGTAGATGTCCGGGCTCGTCCAGAGCGGATCAGAGAGCTTGTCCTCCCGGCTCCAGGCAACGACGTCGACCACCGGCTGGCGCGGTGGCCGGACCACCGGCGTCTGCCCGTAGATCAGGCGGCCGGCGCTGTCGAAGACGGCGATCTTCGCGTTCTCCGTGAAGTCACTCATGAGGTTGTTCGAGAAATCGTTGGTGCGGTCCCACGGGGACCAGTTCCCGTAGTGGAGCCCAATCGCGTTCTCGTTCTCGTCGGGCAGGCTTTCACCCGCGGGCAGTGTGAACCCTGCGTAGTCGAACTCCACGGCGTACTGCTCGACGCCCCGCTGAATGAGGCGCACGGCCGAGGCACTGGACCACCAATCCTCGAGCACGGGAGTCTGAAAGTACTCGGTGTCGAAGTAGTAGTGCACCTTGAAGCTCGAGATGTCGCGACCACTCCGATTCTGGATCCGCGTTTCGATGCCCGAGAGGTTCGCTTCATTTTGGCGTGAATCACGCGACTCCACCTTGAGCTGCGACGGCGCCGGCGTGTCCGCTTCGGTGGGCGGCCCGACGTCGACCGTGTACGTTCCACCGGCTTGATCGTTCAGATCCTCGACCACGAAGATCAGGCCTTCTTGCACCGAGGCTTGGGGTACCGTGATCGAGAGGTAGCCGCCACGCGCGGTGGCCGTGAAGGGGTTCGCGTAAGCGACCGGGGTCACGCCGTTGCTCCGGAACACGCTGACCTCCGGCACCATGCCGAAGGCGGTGTGGTAGACGCGGATCGAGAGATCCTGGGTCGTGTCCACGCCGACGACGCGGAAGAAATCGCGGTCCGCGACCGTCTCGATCTTGCCCGGGTGGGGCGCGTAGTCGGGAAGGATGTCGGTCGCCAGCGCCACCGAGTTGCCGTGATCGTCGGCCACCACGCCATCGACCCTGAAGAGCGCCGTCTGCTTGCGGGAGAACGCGAGGCCGATCGGGACGTAGGTCGGATCCGTCGGCGCACCGCCGGGGCCGGGCTCGCCGCCCGGAACGATGGTGACCGCGTTGCCGGTGTTCTTGCTGACGACGCTCAGCGTGTAGACGCCGTTCATGCCGTAGTCGCCGATCTGGCCCGAGTAGAGGCCGTCGTCGGCTGCCGCGTCGTTGCCGAAGCCGTCGTCGTTCAGCGTGACCGGGAGCAGCATGCCGGCCGGTCCCCGAAGCGACGCCGTGAGGTCCACCCCGGTGACGTCTCCGTCCTTGATCGTGCGCGCATAAAGCTCGATCGGCTCCGGGTAGACGTAGTTGAGCTTGCGCGTGCTCACGATGAGCTCGACCGGTGCCTGCACGCCGGGCACGGCGAAGAGCCGCTGGCTGGTGACGGCGCCGCCCGCGCCGCTGAAGCTCGGCACGAGCTGCCACTGACCGATGCCCCCCGCCGCGATGGCGGGTTCATCCACGATGATCGTGGCCAGGAAGCTGCCGTCCGGCTCAGACTTGACGAAGACGTCACGCGCGACCGAGAGCCCGTTCGCGCCGATGACGGCAAAGTCGACCGCGCCGCCCGTGTTCAACGTGTAGCCGATGTTGAAGACGAACTGCGAGTAGACGACCTCGGCCGGGAACAGCGGCGTTCCGAGCCCCGAAAGCTCGATATCCTGGATCGACAACGCATCCCCGAGGGCGATACGCATCGCTTCGGTGAGATCGGCAACCGCGGTGATGCCGCGATGGAACACGCCGCCCGTCCCGGCGGCGAGCCGCTCGAGCGGGGGGAAGAACGCTTCGCTCGCGTCCCGATCGGCGTAACCGACCGTGTGCATGCGGACGCCGGCGTTCTGATAGAGCGTCTGGACTTCCGTTTCGGTGACGCCGCCCGACGCGTTGTCGTTGCCGTCCGACAGCAAGAACACCACCTGGAGCGCGCTGGTGCCGTTCGCCGTGCGGTAGGCCTGGAGCTTTTCCAGACCTTGCTTGGCGCCGGCGAACATCGCCGTATCGTCACCGACCGTGATCGCGGAGATGCTCGCCTGCACGGCCGTCACGTCGCTCTGTGCCGCCATCGGTCGCATCGGCACCCGATCCGGGTTCACGACCGACTCGAATGTCGTCACGCCGAGGGTGGTGCGTCCGATCGGCACGCCGGAGACGAAGGCATTCGCGGCGGCGATCACGCTCGCGATCGGCGTCCCCGTCATGCTGCCCGAAATGTCGAGGATCAGATCCATTTCGACGTTCGACGAATCCATCCAGGTGACGTTCAGGTGCTCGAGCGGATCGGTGGCGCCCGGGAAATCGTAGAGATCCGGGAGCATGGTCGGGTAGGTGACGTTGTCGTTGGGGTTCACCCAGGTATCCGCCGAGGTGGGCGCCACGGCGGCGAAGCCGGACCACTGGATGTGCTTCGGGAAGTGCGAAACGTACTCCGTCTCGCCGGTGTCCTGAATCAACACGCCGGTCGCGGCCGTGGTCTGGCGGCGGCGGCTCGCGCAGCTCTGAAGCAGGAACGGCCAGCTCGCCGCACCCCACCGTTGGTTTTGCTGCGACGTGGCGCCATGGATGTTCCAGTTCCGGCTTTCGGTCGTGCTGAAGTTCAACCACTGAAGATCGTCCGGCGTGCCGCCGACGCCCACCGCGAGCTGCGCGACGGACATCACCGAGACGACCTCGCGCGTATCGTCGGTTTCTCCGCGGTCGTATTCGTCGGCGAGCGAGAAGGCGAAATGCCCGAATTCGTGGGCCAGGATGTAGCCGAGGAGCTTTCGCTGGTCCGAGTTGCCCCGCACGAGGTCCACCCACGGCACGTTCGGATCGTTCCGATCCTGCGCGATGTCGAAGAGGTAGATCTTGCCCAGATCGTCCAGGATCCCGCCCGAGTGGGAGACGGCGCCCTGGGGCGAGCTCACGCTACCCTGCGCCCAGATCACGTCGGCGAAGCGCTTCTGGTGCCCGTCCTGGTGAACGACCACGTTGCGGATCTTCTGCACGCCGTTCGTCATCTCGTAGACGCCCCGGGCAAAGTGCTCGATCACCTCCTCGTACTGCGCGCGTTCGGCGGTGGTCGGGTGGGACCACAGAGAAATCGTCAGGTCGTAGACCTGATGGTTACCGATGATCGGCAGAAAGTCGTCGGAGTAGCAGTCACCCGTGATGACCGTCTGTCCCCTCGCCACTCCCGCGCTGAGCAGTCCCGCCGAGAGCACCGCCAAACCCACCGGTAAAAGCCTCGCAAAAGCACCCATGACCGTTCTCCTCCGTCGACTTTCCCGCCGACTCCCGTCGAATGAACCGTCCCGTCCCGAATGTCCGGGTCGTTGCCATGACCCCGACCGTCCTTCCCGCCTATATCACTATTTGGTGAGCGCGTGTTGGTGATTCAATCACTGACCGTTCGATTCCGGAGACAGTCGAACGAGGGCGACGCGATCAGAATCTCTGAAGCATACGTACAATGTTTCTTCGAACCAGTGGATCCCCGTTGGTTCGTTGGCGACCGTGGGGAGTTTTGCGAACGCATCGACTTCCGAAAAATCGCTGCTCAGTCGAAGGAGCTCCGAGCGTTTCGCATCGAGCGCGAAAAACTTTCCGTCTGGCGCTCGCGCCATGCCCTGAAGGTCGGTGTCCGGGATCGGAAGGTCACGCAAGGGGGCGCCACTCGAGGTGTATTCGAGCACTGCTCCGACGGCGGAATCGCTCACGAAGAAACGCTCGAAACCGCCTGATTCCTGCGTATCCATGGCGAGACCCGTCGCGGCCTGAGCTCCGGAAAGGAGCTGCACCTGGACCTCGAACTCGTACCACGCGAAAGCGCTCTGGTTCACCGTGGCGACCCAACGTGTTTCGAATGCATCGACCCCGGTCGCACCGGTACGGCTTCCGCCCGGAGCGGGATCCGATAGCGGCGCGCCCTCGAAGTCATAGCGATGCTGCTGCTGCTGGGTGACGATGAGCAGCCCTTCCACGCCGACATAGATGTCCTCGGCCGGCTCCGGAAGAGCAGCGAGAGTGATTTCCGATTCGAGCGTGATCGGTAGCTCGGGGAGGTTGAGCGCGCCGCCGCTCCCCGCCTCACCGGTGACTCCAGCAGTACCTGAGAGTCCAGCCACTCCAAGGTTCCCGGCCGCTCCGGAGCTACCGCCACTTTGATTCCCACCGCTCGCTCCGGTACCCACGAGGCCCGCTCCCTGGCCCCCCGGGGAGGCGCCCGAGACGGCGCCACCACCCGCCGAACCACCGCTATTTCCGCCTCGTCCGCCATTTCCGGCGCCCGAAACACCGAGCGTGCCGCCGACCCCTGCGCGGGTGCCCGGAGTGGTGTCGGCGCTCTTCCCCCCGCACGCCACGGCAAGCGCGATCGAGACGAGGGCGCTGCTCGTCATTCCTGCCCTCCGTGGTTCACCGCGCCATCCCATGCGGATGTCGACTCCTTTAACACGCGCAGGCCGCCGGAGCCAGCAAGGCTCCGCCGACTCGTCATTGGCTCGGCCGGAGCTCTCAGCGTGACGAGGTCTGGATGCGCTCCCGCCACACGAGCGCGGCGGCGAGATCCTCGCGAACGAGCAGACTCGCAGACAGGACACCGAGCTCGCGGGTGGTGATGACCGCGGGGCGGAGCGCCTCGTGAATGGCATGCGACACGGCCGGTGCGGGTCCGGTCCACGCGACATCGAGCGGGGCGAACGAGCGGAGCGGCGAGCGCATGCCCGTGCGCACGAGCTTCATGCACGCCTCCTTCACGCACCAGGCCAAGGTCACGACGGCGGCCTCCGGCGCGTCCGGCCCGAGGAGCCGAGCGAAGGCATCGAGCGCAAACGGCTCGAACGCGTCCTCGACGAAAGCGGCATCGCGAGGCTGGACACGTTCCAGATCGAAGCCGATCTCCGAGCCCACCGAAGCGACGGCGACCGCGGAGCCCGCGCCGTGCGAGATGCTGAGGCAGACGTCGAGTGCCGCGCCGCTCGCGTCGATCACGCAGGGGGCCCCGGCCGAGTCGCCTTGCTCGATGGCGACGACGGATACCTCGGACGCGCCGATGCCCAGGCGGCGCAGCGCGCGGCGGGCGGCGAGCCTCCCGGCGATGCGCTCGGCACGGCGCTTGGGAAAGCGCAGCGGAGCCAGCTCCTCGCGCTCTCGTGCGGAGAGGTAGCGCGCTCCGAGCGCGTCGGCGTGACGGCTCGTGCGGGCGAGCGAAACGCGGCCGAACGCGAACAAGGGGGAGCTCATGGACGCACCACCGGCCGCGCGGGCGCGACGTTTCGCGTGGCGGTGCCCACGCGACGCAGCGCGAGCCCCTGAAGCTCCGCCAGCGGCGCGCCGCCCGCCGCGGTGACGGTGACGTCGAACTGGATGTCGCGACCGTCGTCGCCGACCACGCGTGCCTCGACGAAGGCGCCGGTAGCGTCGGGGCGGCACGCACCGAGGACCACGCGCCGCACGGAGAGCGGTACGGCAACGACGCCGCCCGGTCGCAGGGCGTCCCAATGGCTCGCAATCTGAAACGCCGCGTCGAGCACGAGTGGATCGGCGAGCCACCGCGGCGCGCGCGTTCGGGCGTGCATGGCGGACGAAAGGGGCGGCCGGACGGCGCCGCGCACGGTGTTCCCGCTGCGTTCGATCCAGGCGATGTGATGAAAGCGGGGCCCGAGCCGAACCGGGCGATCGGAGTGCTCGAAGATCGAGCCGCGTCGCGTGGTCCCAGGCTCCGCGCCGAATTCGGCCGACGAGTCCTCAGGCGCGTCGTCCAGGTGAGCGCCGGCGGGGACGGCGAGCACGCGCGCAGAGCAGAACGGACGGTCGCGCTCGAGCAGCAGACCATCGTGGGTGAGAACGATCCGCGCGTCGGCGGTCAGCTCGCGCACGCTCCGCTCGTCGTTCGCGGCGGCCACCGTCGTCCGCACCAGCGTGCTGCGTTCACCCGCGATTCGAAGCGGCGCTTCCAGTCGAAAATCGTGCGCTTCGGTGATGCGATACCCGGGGTTCGCGGCGAGCGCCGACTCGAGCAGGAGCTCGAGCGCAAACGCTCCGGGCAGGACCGCACCGCCTTCGAAGTGGTGATCGGCGAGGAACGGATCGGAACCCAGGCCGATCGAGCGCGTGACGACCCCGTTTTCGGTCGCCGTGTCGACCATCGGAAGGGCGCCGGCGTCGATCGGAACACCACGGTCGTCGACGGAGCGTGCGAGGCCTCCGGGCGCGTCCGTCGCACCGATGCCGGCGGGCCAGGACATGAGGCTCCGCTCCTCGCCGGCGATCACGATGCGATCCGGCAGCCCGCGCGCGAGCTCGTCCACGAAGAAGCGCGCTCCTTCCTCCGGCGACATCGGCACGACACCAGCGTCCGAAAGGAGCGCCGCCGCCGAGGGGTCGGCGGCCGCGCCGATGCCGCTCCAGGCGGACCACTCCAGGGTGGCGCACCGTACTTCGGGATGCTCGGTCGCGAAGGCTGCGAGCAACCTCGCCATCGCGGCATTGGCGGCCGCGTAGTCGGCCTGCCCGACGTTCCCGAGTCGCCCGGCAATCGAGCCGAACGCGACCACGAAGCCCAGGCGATGGCGCTCGGCGAGCTCGAGCAAATTCGCGAGCCCGTTCAGCTTCACCGCGAGGGTGGCCTTCACGGCCTCACCACGCTTCTCTTCGAGGGCGCGCGACTCCTCGACCATCGCGCCGTGGACGACACCGGCCATCGATCCGTGTCGGCGGACGACGTCCTCAGTCACCCGAGCGAGCGCCGCGGGATCGGTGACGTCGCAGGTGTGGTACTCGAGGGGCAGACCCGCCGCCTCGGCCTCGCGGAGCGCGCTCGCCAGCGCACGCCGTTCGATCCACTCGTCGACGCGCCGGGCGGCCTGCTGCGGTGGCTCGCCTTGCGCGCGTGCGCCCAAGATCGCTTCGCGTCGCATCTCTGCGACCGCTTCGTTGCTCGCGTGGACCCAGGGCTCGTCGCCGCTGGGCAACAGCGTTCGACCGGTGATGACGGCGGGGACACCCCACTCGGCAAGGCCGCGCGCGCACGCGAGAACGACACCACGCGACCCGCCCGAGAAGAGCACCGCGCCTCGCATGAGCCCGAGCGACGCGCGCTCGGGGGGTCGTGGCGCCGGTCGGAGCGTCGTCGTCACGCGCCGCCGATGCAGGTACCCAACCTCGACGCGGCTACCGCCGGCCACTACCTCGGCAAGCAGCGTCTCGGCGCACCAAACGGGATCTTCGGTCGGGTCCAGGTCGACCGCGCGGCACACCAAGCGGTCGAGCTCGAGCCGGGCGGCACGGAGCAGCCCGGCGGCAGCGCCGGCCTCCGTCGACGTCGGCCCGCTCTCGAGCCCCAGCCCGCCCCCGCCGCCCGTCGCGACGACCAGGAACGGCGAGCCGTGCTCTGCTCGGCTCTCGCGCATGAAATGAGAAAACGCTCGCGCGAGCCCGAGCGTGCGATGGGCCACGCGGATCGCTCCCTCGGCGAGAGCCTTCACGTCCGAATGCTCGCGCCCCAATCTCAGCGAACGGAGATCGACGGCCCCGGCGACCGCGCTCGGGCCCGCGCCTATCGCGCGCACGGCCGATTCGACCGTCTCGAATGACGCGTCGGCCTCCGGATTGAACGTCACCGGGACGAGACCCACCGATTGGATTCGGCCGGCTAGAGCAACGGCGATAGCGCCGCTTTCGTCCGGCACCACGAGGACGATGCTTCCCGCGGGGAGGGCTCGAAGCCCAGCGTCCACGTCGCTCGCTTCCAAACCAACCTCGACGAGCTCGGGGACTTGCCGGGTCACGACGTCCGTCGCCGCCACCGCGGGGTCGACCACGCTGCGTGCTCGACGCGGCTCGCTCGGTACCGAAGCTTCCTCGAGCACGACGTGCGCATCGATGCCGCCGAGCCCGAACGAGCTCACGCCCGCGCGCCGGGGCGTTCCGTCGGGCGGCGCCGGCCAAGGAGCGACCGCGTGCGGAAGGGCGAGAGGCCCGCCGGCGAGCTCGGGAAGGGCCCGCTCGGTGCCCGCGTGGCGGGTCGGCAGCAACGTCCGGCGCTCGAGCGCGAGCACGGCCTTGACGATGCCCGCGAGCCCGGCGCCCGACGAGAGATGGCCGATGTTCGACTTCACCGAACCGAGCCAGAGCGGGCGCTCCGGCGGGCGTTTGGCGAACACGCGCCGATACGTCTCGACCTCGACCGCGTCCCCGGTCGCCGTACCCGTGCCGTGCGCTTCCAGAACGTCGACGGTGCTGGGGTCCACGCCGGCAGAAGCGTAGGCACGGCGGAGAGCGCGCTCCTGGCCCGCCGTGTTCGGCGCCAAGATGGCGGCCCCGCGGCCGTCGCTCGCGAGCCCAGAGCCGAGGATGCCTGCCCGCACGCGGGCACCCTCGTGCTCACCTTCGCGCTCGAGGACGATCGCGCACGCCCCCTCCCCCGGCACCATGCCGTCGGCGCCGGCCTCGAAGGGACGCGAGCCGACGAAGCTGAGGGCACCGAGCGTCGCGAGCGCGGCGTAGTATTCGGGAAATAGATTCCACGCAACACCGCAGACGACGGCGACGTCCACTTCTCGTCGGAGGAGCGAGCGCCGCGCAAGGTGGATGGCCACGAGCGAAGACGCGCAGGCGGCGTCCACGGAGACCACGCCACCGCGAAGATCGTGGATCGCCGCGAAGCGCGCGGCGCACTCGAGACTGCTACCGGCCCGGAGCGTGTCCTCGTCGATCGGCCTGGTCCAGACTGCGAGCGCTCGCTCGAAGGCGGCAGCGAGCGCTTCCGCTTCTCGCGTCGGGGTGCCGTACTCGGCGAGCACGCGACGCGCGGTCGCAACCGAGCGCGTGGCGAGCAAGGCGCGTTCGGCTTCCATCTCCGCTGCACGAAGCGGAAGGTGGCCGACCCATACCCCCACCCGGCGCCGTCCGAGCGCGCTCGGCTCGAACGCGGCGTCGCCGAGCGCTTGCTCGCAGGCGGAGGTGGCGAGGACGACGGCACCGTCCAGCTTGGCGACGGTCACGGGCGGAAGCTGCAGGCGCCGCGCATCGCGCGCCGGTTCCGCCACCGTACCCGCGAGCGCGACCACGGCGGCATCGGGTGCCGACGGCGAAGCGTGGTCCGAGAGACGAAAGCGTGAAGGCGGCATCTCGCCTACGTGGCAGGCGCCCTCGGCTACCGTGCGGAACAACGCGGCCGGGGAGTCCGCACCCGGAACGACGACGCCCATCCCGGTGACGGCAACGTCGGTCCGCGCGTGGCGTGCCAGCTCGGGCGGGTGCTTTGCAACGTCGGGATGCGCGAGCAGCAGGTGGTGCGCCACGTCGCCGAGCCCGGGCGAGCTCACGGCGGCGCGAAGCACCGTCCCGGGCACACCGGGTCTCGTTCGCCGCGCGACGGCGAGCGCAGCCACGGCCACCGAGAGCATGCCGCTCGCGGCGCCGAGGAAGCCGAAATGGCGGGCGCTCGACGCCGTCCGACCGTCCGCGACCGCGTCGCCGTACGCCTCGGCGAGACCGGCAAGCTCCGCCGCGTCCGTGGCCGGCAGGCCCGCGGCCTGGCACTCCACGAGATCGACGTCCCGCGGCGCGACGCCCGCGCGCAGCAGCGCGGCCCTCGCCGCCTCGGCCGTACACTCGGCGGCCGCGCGGCTCCGAGCTCGGCGGCCCGCACCGGCGGTGCCGTGCGATTCGATGATGGCGTAGACGCGGGCGCCGCGCGCGATCGCTCGGTCTTCGCGACAGAGCACGACGGCCACCGCGCCCTCGCCGAGCACGGTACCCGCCGCTTCGCGGAGCGAAGCACGCGCCCACACGTCCGCATCCGCCGTGAGCAGGCCCCGCCGGCCGTGGGCGAGCAGCTGCGTCGCCGTCACCAGCGGTGAAACACCAGCGACGATCGCGTACTCCGATTCGCCATCACGCACCGATTCGAGTCCGGCGATGGTCGCGGCAAGCGACGATGCCATCCCGGCGTCGTAGCTCGCGTGCCCTCCGCCCAGATCGAGGGCGTTGGCGACGCGGCCCGCCGCCATCGCGGCAGTGGTCATCAGCGAGTCGACGCCGACCTCGGGAGCCGCCGCATCCAGCGCCGCGGCGATCGCCAGGCGCGCACCGTCGTCGGTGAGGCCTGCTTCTCGCGCGGCGGCGTCGAGCGCTCGAAGGACGAGCGGCATGCGCACGCGCGCGATGTGATCGTTCGCTGGGTCGAGCCCGAGCGTCGTGGCGCCGACGTGCACGCTCGTGCGCTTGCACTCGGGAGCTTCGCGTGTCAGCCGGGCGTCGTCGCAGGCAGCGAGCATCGCCGCCATCACCGACCGCTCCATGCGATGAAGCTTCGCCACCGTCGCGGGTGGCGTGCGCAGCGCGCGCGAGTCGATATCGTGCTCCTCGAGCAAACGCGCGCGTGGGCGCGCCCCGAGCGCGCGATCGTCCCACCGTTCGTCCGGAACGGCCGGTACCGAGGCGGGCGCCGCGGCCAGCCGCCGGCTCAGACCCTCGACCTCGCGTGCGCCATGAACACGGAGGCCGATGCCCACGATGGCAATTCGGAAAGCCATCGGGCTGCTCAGCCGGCCCGGCGGTTCGCGAAGGCGCGACTCGGTTCGCGGGCGGCGAGGTCGTGATCGCTCGACGCGCGCACGATACCCGCGCGGCCCATCGTCACGAAACGCAGCCCATCGATCGCCAGCAGCGGATCGCCCGTCGGGCGCAGCGCGCGCACGTCGACCGAGAGCGAGTCGGCACCCAGCTCGCGCAGGCGGACGTAGCAGAGCGTTTCTTCCGCAACGTCGGGAATCGCTCCGAGACGGATCGCGTCGAGGGTCTCCGCCACGATGGGTCCGTCGAACTTCTGCCCGAACCCGAGCGTCGCCACGCCGAGGATGCCCTCGAGCCACGGCGGGGCCAGGGTGAGGGTGGCTGACTCGCCGCAGCAAGCGAGCTCCGCTTCGTCTGCATCGATGTGAATGCCGCCCACGCACTCCATCTCGGACAGCTCCACGGCCCAAACCCGCGCCGCGGATGTCTCGCCGAACTTGGCAACGGCAGATCCCTCGATCTTCAGGCCGCGGAACCCGGCGAGGTAGCCGCGCCGCTCCAGACGCCGAAGAACGCGGGGCGGGAGCCCCTCGGCTGAACGTTCCCCGAAGCAGAACGTGGCCTCGTGCATCACGATATCGCCGCCGTGCGCGTGCGGGTCGAGTGCCCGCGCGACGACGCGGTCGGCTCCGGTCCGTTCGACGACGAGGGTCAGCGTCCGCGTGTCGTCGTCACGAAACGGCATCGGTCCGAAGTCGGCAAGCTGGATCGCCTGCGACACGCGACGGCCCGTCGAGAGCTCGGCCGCTTGCGCCAGCGCCCCCCAGACGAAGGGCGCGCTCACCCAGACCAAGTCATCCTTGTCGCCGTCCCCGGCGGCCTGAGCACGCGTGAACGTCGCTTCGGCGACGAAGGCTTGCCCGTTTTGCTGCGGAACCGGTCGGACGAACGGCGCCTTCTGGAACTCCGCGTCGGGCGTGCCGTACCGCTGGACGATCTCGCTGCTCGGGCGGTCGAGAAAGGTCCGGGAAGGGGCGAATTCGGCTGCGCTCGACGCCGGATGGCGTTCGGAGGGGAGCGTCGCCGGCGCGGTGTAGGCGCGGACCGGCTCGAGGGGCGGTCGCGGAGCGACCGTCGCTTCCGGCGCCGGCGCCGGGATCGAGACCTCGGTACCGCGCAGCCGCCCGACCATGTGATCGATGACTCGGCGGAGAGTGTTGTACTCACGCATCCTGAGGTTCTTCGCCGGCGGCAGTCCAAAATGCTGCCGAGTACGCGAATACACCTCGGCCTGCTTCACGGTGTCGATGCCGAGGTCACCTTCGAGGTCGACGTCGAGATCGAGCATGTCCTTCGGGTAGCCCGTGCGTTCAGCCAGCGCGACGACGACCATCTCGTGGATCGCGTTCCAGAGTTTCTCGTCCTCGTTCTCGATCGGGCTCTTGACGGCGGTTTCTTCGTTGACCATGAAACTTTCCTCCCGCTGGTTGATGTGGCTCGACGGCTCGAGTGAGCCGAGACCCGTGACGAACGTGAACGCGAGCAGACGCTGGAAAAGCTCGACCTCACCCGTCTTCGGGTGGCAGGACGCGTGGCAGGTGAAACTCCGCCCCGAAAGCGTGTCGTCCACGTAGGTGCGGAGCGGCCACTTGGGGCCACACTCGAGAAACGTGCGCGCGCCACGCTCGTGGGCCACGAGGATCGCCTCGCGAAAGCGCGCCGGGCTCACGTATTGCTCGACGAGGCGATCGATCGAGCGCTCCCGGCTGCCGTCGTAAGTTTCGAGGTCGACCGTCGAAAGCACCTCGAGCTCCGGCGTCGCGAAGGCGAGGCGCTCGAGGCCTTCGCGATAGGGCCGCTGTGCCGGGCTGATGACGGGCGAGTGATACGCCCGATAGCCGGGAAGCAGCGTGGCTTCGACCCCCTCACGCTCACAGGCCTCGAGCAGCGCGCCCATGGCGGTCGTCTCACCGGACGCGAGGCAGGAGGTGGGGCAGTTGTCCGCCGCAAGGTAGACGCCGCCCTCGAGCCCCTTCGCCAGCCGCGCGAGCTCACCGGCTCCACAACGCACGATCGCCAGGGCGCCCACCTCGCCTTCGAGGTCCATGACGACGCGGCTGCGCTTGTGCATGGCGCGCAGGCCGCTCTCGAAATCGAGCACTGACGCGGTCGTGAGCGCAGCGAGCTCGCCGGCGCTCTGTCCGATCACCAAGTCGGGCTGGACACCGTGCGAGCGGAGCAGGGCGGCGAGGCCGGTGCTCACCGTGAAGACGGCGG
>Ga0315910_10003077_pt1 | contig 14358 bp, 12 predicted proteins | sample EdamamesoilMG_FD_204470 | JGI IMG/M metagenome (GOLD analysis project Ga0315910, IMG submission 204470) | Garden soil microbial communities collected in Santa Monica, California, United States - Edamame soil | ecosystem: Environmental > Terrestrial > Soil > Garden | place: USA: California...
GAGCTCCAGCGCGCGCGGGACGCCATCCGCAGAGCGGGTCGAGTCGCAGCCGCTTTTCACGAACGCTACGATCTCTTCCTGTGTCCGACCGTCACGCATCCCCCCGTTCGGATCGGTGAGCTGGCGCTCGACCTGCTCGAACGCGCGGGGCTCGCCGCGCTCCGAGCCGTGCCCGTCGACGCCGTCCTGCGCCGGGTGCTGCGTCAGTTCGAGCGGTTCCTGGAGGCGACGCCCAACACGCAGCTCTTCAACCAGACGGGTCAGCCCGCCATCTCGCTGCCCACGGGTGGCCACCCCGGCGGTCTACCGATCGGCGTGCAACTGGCCGCCGCTCTCGGGCGAGAAGACCTGCTCGTCCGTGTGGCGTCGCAGATCGAAGCGGCAGCTCCCTGGAGTCATCGGCATCCGGCGATCGCATGAGGCCGGGAGCTTCCTGGCATTTAGTTGCGCGAGCGGATTCATTCCTGCGGCCGTGTCCGCGCGCTTGACGCCGCGGTCGATCTCGTGGTGACTCGCTGGGTCGACCGGGTCAGAGTCCCCGGACAGCCGTCGAGGAAGCACCGCGCATGTCATTCGCCCAGTACCCCAGCTTGCAAGGAAAACCCGTGATCGTGACCGGAGGCGCGTCGGGCATCGGCGAGGCCACGGTGCGCGCCTTCGCGGCGCAGGGCGCGCAGATCGGCTTCGTGGACATCGACGCCGAGCGCGGCGCGGCGCTCGCCGCAGAGCTCGAGGCGGCGGGCCGCAGCGCGCGCTTCGCGCGTTGCGATCTGCGCGACGTGGTCGAGCTGAAGAGCGCTTTCGCCACCCTCGCGAAGGCGCACGGCCCGGCCCGCGTCCTCGTCAACAATGCGGCGCGCGACGACCGCCACCGCTGGCAAGACGTCGAGCCCGCCTACTGGGACGAGCGGGTCGCCACCAACCTGCGGCACATGTTCTTCGCGATCCAGAGCGTTGCCCCGGGCATGATCGCCGCGGGCGGGGGCTCCATCATCAATCTCGGCTCCGATAGCTGGCACCGCGCCATCGGTGGGCTACCCGTCTACGCCACGTGCAAGGCCGCGGTCCATGGCCTCACCCGCTCCTTCGCGCGCGAGCTCGGTCCACACCGCATTCGGGTGAACACCGTCGTCCCTGGCTGGACGATGACCGAACGCCAGAAGCAGCTGTGGGTGACGGAGGAAGGCCTGGCGGGACACAAGGCGCAACAGTGCCTACCCGACATGGTGCAACCCGAAGACGTCGCCCGCATGATCCTCTTCCTCGCCGCGGACGACGCCGCCGGCTGCACCGCGCACAATTTCATGGTCGATGCTGGCGTGATCTGAGCTCACTGCGGGCGCGCAGACAACACGGAGCGCTCGAGCTGTGGCGCGGACCCCGGCGGCGCTGGGGCGCTGGCGCTGGTCGGCGCGACGAGGCCCGGCGCTGGGGCGCTGACGCTGGTCGGCGCGGCGGGCTCGCGCGTGGGGGCAGACACCTCCGGGCGCGCCAGGATCACTCCCGATCGCGACCGCCTGCGCGTCCATTTGCGCCCGCACGCCGAGGGGTCGATCGACTGCTCGCCGAGCACCAGCACCTTCAGCTCGGGCGACGCGATACCGTTGCACAGCTCGGCCATGGCTTTCGGGCTCATCAGCGCGTCCTGGGGGCTGCTGAAGCGCGTGACGTTGCGGACGCCCGTGACGGCTTGCACGAAGTTGCCGTCCATGCCGAGGTAACCGACGGACGACGGATCGCCGAGCTTGTGCCAGGCATCGATGGCGAGGAGGGCCTGTGTGGTGGCGCCGGGCCAGCGGGCGTCGACGGCGTCGCTTCGCAAGCGGGCCAGCTCCCGGGCGGGGCTGGGCAACAGCAGGACACTCGCCACGGGGATCGCGACGGCCAGGCGAAACGGCAGAGAACACACCGATCGCCGTTCGCTCGCCCATCGCTCCGAACCCGCGATGAGTTGGGCGGCCGCGCACAGCGTGATGCCCAGCGGCAGGAGCATGATCTGCAGCTGACCCGAAGCGTACGACCGGTTGAGATAGTAGGGGAACGCGGCCAGCGCGAGCAGGCCAAAGTATGAGCCGATCAGCGCCGCGCGGTAGTCGTCTGACGGCGCGCCGAGCCGTTCGTCGAGTAGCGGCTGGCTGCCCTCGCTCGTCGACGCCGGCGAAGCCACGCCGACAGTGCGCCCGGCTTTCAGCCCCGCGAGGCAGGTCGCGGTCGCCCCGACGAGCAGCGGCAACACCACCAGCACGGGACCGGGGAATCGAAGCGGGACGGAGCCGAAGCCGCCGCCGAACTGCCGCAGGAACCAGCCCACCTTCTCGGGGTGCAGCGGCTGACCGCCGAGCCACTGCAGGAGTGGGACGAGCAAGAAGCCGCCGGCGAAGCCGCCAGCGAGCAGCGCGAGCGTCTTCATTGCCACCCGTAGCGGCAGCGCGATGAGCAGCACGGCCCCCGTGGCCAGCGTCGCGGCCAGGCCGAAGTCGAGCTGATGGAAGCAGCCGAGCCCGAGCAGCGCGCCGAGCGGCAGCAGTTGCCGGCGCGGATGCCACGCCACCACACCCAGCACGGGCAGCCCGCTGAGGACGACCCCGATCAACATCGGGACGAGCATGCGAATCGGATACGCAGAGTGCAGCGCAGCGATCGAGTCGGCCCACCACGCCCGTGTGTCCGACCACTCGAACAGCTCGCGCCATCCAAAGCCGCGGGTCAGAAACACCAGCGGCAGGATCACGAGCGGGGCGATGACCGGGTTCAAGCCTCGCGTGGCGCGCAGCCCCGCCACCACGCCGAGCGCGACGGTGGCGAGGCTCAGCGCGGACAGCAACAGCAGCACGGGGGTGAGCGACCGCTCGGGGCCGAGGACGGCGATCAGAGGCGCGAATAGATACGAGTACAGGGTCTGATACTGCGGGATGAAATCCGTGTACGGGAAATGACCCGCCGCGACCGCGTAGATCTCGTTGAGCACGAACGCCGAGTGCGAGACCAGGCGCAGGCTATTTCGGGTCTGCAAGAAGCTCAGCGCTCCGAGCAGCGCCAGCGCCGAGAGCAGCGCGTACGCGATCGAGCGGCGCAGCTTCGACGCCGTCAGGCGGGGCGCGAGCAGGTGGCCGACGAACGGCAGCAGCAGAAACGCCACGACCGCCACCCGCGGCCCGAAGCCGCCCCAGTACAGGTTCTGGGAGTTGATTCGTTCGACGCTCTTCAAGCCGATGGCGACGGCCCCGAGCCCCACGAGACCGAGCACGGCCACACCCAGCCTCGGGATCGCGTGAAAGCGCATCCAAAGCGCCGCCACGCCGACCGCGATCGCGGTCAGGAAGTAGACCTTGTCGATGACCTCCGTTCGCGGCATCCCCAGACCGGTCCGCAGCAAACACAGCGCGACGGCAGAGCCTGCAAAGGCGATCGAGAAGCGGTTCAGCGAGTCTTTGGGCGAGAGGGGCCGGCCATCCATCGCTGGGGGATACGTCGAAGCTCTGCGTCGATGTAATACCCGCATTCGCAGCCACGGCGCTCGGGCGCGCGCTCCTCGCCTTGCCCCAAGGAGACGAATTCCAAGCCGATACGGCCACCTATCGAGCCGTCCGCCGCTTATGGCTGCACGCGAGGCGCGCGTTCGTGCTCATCCAACCGGCGCTCCGTGCGCCCGCACGAGACGCGGTTGGTCGACGCGATGGCCTGGCTCTCGGCCCCCCGGGTGGTGCTGACCCCGCCTCAAGGCGCTGTCGGGTACTGGTCGAAGATGCGCGCGACACCGGCCTGGACACGCGCCGAGGTGTTGCCGCACTCGAGCACGCCTTGCAGGACGCCGCCGAACACCACCGCGGACAGGTCGGGATCGACGAGGCCGACGGCGAGCGTGCCCTGAGTGTAGTTTACCGGCACCTCGACCATCCACGCGCACGGGTCCCAGACGTAGCCCCAGCCCGTCCACCAATAGCCGGGCGTGCAGACCCAGGTCGTTCCCGTTTCTTCACTGCTGGCGGCGATGTTGAACAGGGCCAGATCAGCCGGCGGATCGCTGTCGGGTGGGAGCTGCGTCAGGCCGAGCGCGAGCAGCTCTTGTACCGCTGCCGCCGTGGCGACGGCGAGATTCGTGGCCACGTCGGGGGGCACGTCGGGCAGCGCCTCGTCCGGAGCGATGGAGAACGTGGTGTAGAGCGTGAAGTCCACGCTCGGGTCGGCTCGAGTCGCGACCTGGTCGCTCTCGCACAGGTCCTCCTCGTCGTCGCAGCAGGACGATAGGAGCGCCAATGCGCCGATGCCAGCCAAAGCCAAGTTACGCTCGAGTGCCATGTCTTCGTTCCCCTGTCGTCGAAAGCCGCGGCGCCGGCGGCGGGTTGCTCGCCGGCACGCCCAGCGGCGATGCACAACCCGGGCCAAGACGCACAGGGCCATCCAGAGGAAGCGGGGGGGCTCGAGCAGCAGTCGCCGAGCCCCGACTCGAGGACCCGCTAGCTGTGTCCTCCGCTCACCGTGTTACGGCGATGAAACGCTAGTCGGCTGGTGTCAGCTCTCTTCACGGTCCGCCGGGCGGCAACCCGCTCGGCACGCGCGCAGGGATCGTTCTGTCGAAGCTGCCGTCGGAGAGCGCTTCGAAGAACGCCAGGAGGTCATCCCCTCCCCCCAGCGGAGGCTCGACGTCACCCGCCAGCAGCGGGTCGGTGACCTCGATGTTGTGATAGAAGTCGAGCGTCTCGTCGAGAGTGGCGAACCTGCCGTTGTGCATGTACGGCGCCGTGTGCGTGACCATGCGCAGCGAGGGAGTTCGCAGCGCCACGCTGGCTTCTGCAGACGCTTCCGACTCGCCCGGCCGCGGCGGAACCGGCAGGCGGTGCAGCTCGAAATCCGAGAGCATGGGCCCGGAGTGGCAGCGCGAGCAGCCCTGCGCGATGAACCCGTGCATGCCGCGGATCTGGGCCGCGGTCATGGCACCGTCCTCACCCGCCAGGTAGCGATCGAACGAGCTGGGCGTGGGCACCAGGGTGCGCTCGAACGCGGCCAGCGCCCTGGCCAGGGTGGACACGCTCACGCCCTCCGCGCCGAAGGCTGCCCGAAACAGGTCCACGTATTCCGCGTTGCTCGACAGGCGCGCGACCACCTCGTCGAGGATCTCGTCCTCGCTGAAGCTCGTGCCCCGCATCTCGACCGGGTTCTGGATCGGTCCGAGCGCCTGCCGCTCGAGCGACAGCACGCGGTGGTCCCAGAACATCGGCGCCAGCTCCGGTGCTACCCCGCCCTCCACGGTCAGGCCGTTGAAGGCCACGTTGAGGACGGTCAGCGAGTTGCGCGGCGCGCGCTGTGCGTCGGGGCTCGCGGCACGCGCCGGGCCCACGCCGCGCCCGCCCACGCCCACGGAGACGGCGAGCCCGTCGCTGTACCCGAAGTCGGGGTGATGACAGGTCGCGCAGGCGACGTCGCGATTGCCCGAGAGGATCGGGTCCCAGAACAAGGCGCGGCCGAGCTCGACCGTCTCGGGGCGCGTCGGGTTGTCAGCAGGCGCAGGCGCGCGGCTCGGCAGCGAGGAGATCGTGTCGCTCGCGCCGGGCGTCAGCGTGCACCCGACGAGAGCGACGACCAGCAGGGGCCAGCCACGCCTCACAGCTGCACCCCGAGCCAGACCAGCGCGGTGCCCCGGTTCGGCAGCGACTCCGTCCCCTGGTAGGTTTCATAGTAGGGCAGCGGCCAGATGATGTGGTCCCAGCCCACGCCGAGCTCCCAGCGCTGCAGGAAATGGACCCCGACGGCGAGATCCGCCGTCAGCGAGCCGCCCAGATCGGTGGCGCTCGCTACCCGCTCGGGCAAGACAACGCTGATCCGTTCCGCGTACCCGGCCGCTCCCAGGCCCAAGAGCGCCCACGGCGCCACCGGCGAACGCGGCCACGGCGCGACGCGGATGCCGACACCGAGCTTGCCGACGTACCGCTGTGAGCCATCGAAGAACAGCGCGCCCAGCTCACCCCTCGCGACCACCCCCAGGCGCTCGCTGATGGGCCACTCCAGCGCGACCCCCGCCAACGGACCCGGGAGCTCGTAAATCAAGAACATCGGCAGCAGCACGCCCACTCGCAGCGTCGCGTGCGGCGCGCCGAGCGCCTCGAGCGCACCCCCGCCACGCTCCAGCTCGGCCGAGCCATCCTCCATCGAAGCACGCTCGGCCGAGCCGGTCTCCGCCGAGGCAGGCTCGGTCGCGGTCGTTGCCAGCACCCAGGCCAAGGCGGCGAAACTCCGGCTCCGCATCATCCAGCAGGGTCGCGCTTCGCAGGACCGGCCGCCACGCCCTACCGACGAACCGTCGTGCGCATGCCACGAGCGGAGCCGCTGCGGGCACGAACCGGAAGGGGGCACGCGACGTTGCCAAGCACGGGAGCCGCAGCTACCTTGAAGGCTCGGTGAGCCTCGGAGATGCCCTATCCCTCACTCTTCGCGCGAAGGCGCTGGCTGGTCTGCATGGCCTTGGCCGCCGGCATCGGGCTGCTGCAGACAGGCCCTGAGTTTCTCGAGGGCGAGCGCCTTTCGAGCATCATGCTGCGCTTCGCGCTCTGGGTGGTGGAGACGCCGCTGCAAGGGCTCGCGCTCTGTGTCGCCTTCGACTACTGCGTGAAGCGGCGGCTCGGTACGACACAGATGTGGGTGGTCAGCTTACTGCTCGCCATCACCATCGGTGTTCTCTTCGCGCTCAGCTTCGTGCTCCTGACCCAAGGGTTGCTGGGGCTCGAGCTGGATGAGAAGGGGCCCCTTTCGTACCCACTCGCTGCCGGCTTCGGCGGCGTCATGGGGGTGCTGATGGCGGGCATCTGGGGTCTCGCCTTCGTCTCCCCGCACGTGACCCAGCAAGCGCAGCTGCGCGCGCTCGAGCAGGAGCAGCTGCGTTTCGAGGCCGAGCAGCTGAAGGTCTCGGCAGAGCTGGCGCGGCTGCGCTCGCAGCTCGAGCCGCATTTTCTCCTGAACACCCTCAACGCGATCGCAGGGCTGGTCACCCAGGAGCCGCGTGAGGCGCGGCGCCTGCTCGGCTGCCTCGGCGACCTGCTGCGCGACTCGCTCCAGGGCCATGACGAGATGCAGACGCTCGAGCGGGAGGTCAAATGGCTGCGGCGCTACGCGGAGATCCTCGAGTCACGTCATGGCGACGCGCTGCGCTTCGACTGGGACATTGCCGCCAACGTCGGGGGGCTGTTGCTGCCGCAGCTGCTGCTGCAACCTCTGGTGGAGAATGCCGTGCAGCACGGCGCGTTGTGTCGATCGAGCGGCGGCCGCGTGGGCGTGCAGGCCGCGCTGCGCGGGACGGGTGCCGAGACGACGCTGGTGTGTACGGTCACCGACAACGGTCCAGGCCTGTCCGCGACGGAGCCACGCCCTTCTGCGCTCGGCCTCCGCGCCGTGCGACGTCGCCTCGAGCTGCGCTGTCCTGGCTCCGTCTTCCGCTTGCAGTCTTCCAGAGAAGGCACGTCGGCGATCGTCGAGGTCCCCGTGCCGTCGGTGGCGGCCGTATGAGCGACGAGCGAAATGACAAGCTGCGCGCTCTCGTCGTGGAGGACGAGTGGGCGGCGCGGAATTATCTCGTCGAGCTCGTGGATGGCTCGAACCTCGCCCAGGTGACGGGCGCGGTCGCGTCCGCCGAGGAAGCCCGACAGCTCCTGCTCGGCGACGGGCGGCTGGCGTTCGATGTCGTGTTTCTCGACGTCCGTCTCACCGGCGGGCGCAACGAAGGCCTGGAGATCGCGCGGGAGCTCGCCGCGCTGACAGACCCGCCCCTGCTCGTGCTCGCCACGGCGCTCAACGCGCACGCGCTCGAGGCGTATGAGCTGGGAGTGGCCGACTATCTCGTCAAGCCGTTCACCGAAGAGCGAGTCGAGCAGTGCCTGGGGCGCTTGCGCGCTCGCCGTGTGCAGCCGCGGCAGGCCAAGCGCCCCCTGCGCATCGCCGCACGACGGCAGAAGAGCCTGGTCTTCTTCGACCCGAACGAGGTGTGGGCGTTCGAGGCAGCCGAACGCTTGACGCGAGTCCACACCGCTTCGGGCGTCTTCGACGTCGACCTGTCGCTGTCCGCCATCGAGGCGTCGTTCGGCCGCGCGCTCGCTCGCGTTCACCGCAACTGGCTGGTGAACGTGCAGCACATCAAGGAGCTCGAGCGCGACAGCGAGACGAGAGTGTGGGTCGGCGGCGGCCTCACTTCAGACGGGGACGGAATCTATGTGCCTGTGGCTCGCGAGCGCGCGCAACAGCTGCGCGACATGCTGCTCGCGAATGCCACGGGCTTGCGCCGCACGACTTGAGCTCCCTTCGGCCCGTGACCCTTCGCGAGCCCGCGGGACGCGCTCCACCGTGGCCAAACGGCCCAGAGCGGGCGTGCAGCTTGTAATCCGAGCCAGAGGTGCGCGAGGCTGCGCTCATGAAGCGTTCCGCAGTTCTCGCCTTGTCTTGGCTGGTGTCGGGTTCGAGCGCGCTGGGTGCGGCCTGTGGGGATGACGACGGCGCGAGCCCGGCTGCGGGCGGCACTTCGAGCGGCGGCAACGGAGGAGCGAGCGGCGCGGCGGGCAACGCCGGCTCTGCCGGCTCTGCCGGCTCTGCCGGTTCTGCGGGTACGGGCGGGGCCGCGGGGGCTGCCGGGGCGGCGGGGGCCGCGGGGGCTGCCGGGGCTGCCGGCGCGGCAGGTTCCGCTGGCTCCGGCGGTGCGGACGCTGGCGACGCGGGTCTTGGCGATGCGGGCGCCTTCACGCTGAGCCCGACGGGGTTCGACGACAACGCGGGCTGTGGCCCGGGCGACGCCGCAGACGCTTGCGATTTCTTCCCCGCCAGCAGCACGAACTTCGCCCCTGGCACGAACACGTCGCCCGAGCTCTCCTGGACGGGCGCGCCAGCCGGCACGCAGAGTTTCGCGATCGCCTACCATGATCTGTCCAACGTGCAGGGTGGCGACACGTTCACGCACTGGGTGATGTGGAACATCCCGGGCTCGACCACCGGGCTACCCGAGGGCTTGCCGGATGGTGCTACGCCCGCGGCGCCGGCGCCCGCAGGCAGCCAGCAGATCGCCATCGGCAACAACGACGGCTTCTTTGGCTCGGGCTTGTGCGGCAACGTGTACGAGTTCGAGCTGTACGCGCTCGATGCGGCCACGTTCACTCCGGCGGATACGTCCGACCCCGATGCTGTTCAAGCCGCGCTCGATGCTTCCGACGTCGTGCTCGCCACCGCGGCGATCCGCGCGCGCAGCGGCCCCTGCGACTGAACGCACGTAGCCCAACGTCAGCCGTAGCCGAGGGGATCGACGGCGAGCAAGCCGTCGGGGCGCGGCGCGTCGGGTAGCGACGTCCCCGGCCGGCCGCGGACGTCCGCGGTCAGGCGCGTTTGGCTGGAGCGCGCGGGCCCGAGGTCAGCTCGGGTGTTTTCGTGGCCGCGCCCGATCTTGGCCACGCACGGCCGTGAAACACGAGCCGCGTGAGCTGCTCGGGCGGCTTCCAGCGAGCGGCGCCGCTCGACGTAGACGCTCTGGAACGAACGTTGCTGAGAAGCCGAGTCAAGCCGGCGTGGGAGCGTCGGCCATCGTTTCTCGAGGAGGCATCGCATGGGGAGCAAGTCATGAGGGCATCGTCACTGCGGCGGCTTTCGCTGAGGTTTTGCAGCGCGGCGGCGCTGTCGGTGCTAGCGCCGTTGTGCTTCGAACGAAGCGCGGCGGCGTGGTCGCCGAGCTGCGAGTCGGCGGAGCGCTACACACTGGAGAACGGCACCGAGGTCGTCCTGGTGCCCGAGGCCGGAGTGCCCACGGTGGCCCTGGTCTCGTCGGTTCACACGGGATTCCGAGATGACCCGCCGGGCCGTGCAGGGCTCGCTCACTATGTCGAGCACCTCACGTTCGTGGGCGACTCACGCCTGGCGTCTCCCTCCGATCTCTACGAGCAGATGGGAGCGACGGACTTCAACGCGGCGACATCGGCGGATACGACCGACTACTACGCGGTCATCCCGCCGTCTCAGCTCGAGCGGGCGCTCTGGATCGAGGCTCGCCGCTTGGCCCTCGGCGTGGACGTGCCCACGGAGGAGCGGGCGATCTCCGAGCGGCGCGTGCTGCTGCGCGAGCACGCTTCTCGGTACGGCCATGTCCCTGCATATTCGCTCATGCAGGCCACCTATGCCGCCCTGTATCCGTCGGGGCATCCGTACCATGCCTCCTTCGCGAGCGAGGACAGCATCGATCGGCTCACGCTGAACGACGCGCGCTGGTTCTTTGCTCGACACTATCGTCCGGACCAAACACGCCTCGTCGTGGTCGGCGACTTCGACCCTGGCGCAGCCAAGGCGTCGATCGAGAAGCATTTCGGAGGCATCGCTCCTCGGGCCTCGGTGCCGGCGCAGGGGGCCAGCGATACGGGCGCCTGCCGCTGGGAGGAAGCGCCGCGAGGCGGTGTGCCGAAGCGCATCGTGCAGCACACGCGAGCGAAGAACGAACGACTCGAGCTGATCTGGCCCGTGGCTCCCGATGAAAAGCCCGAGCTGCGGCGGGCCGAGTTCAGCACGTTGCGCGGCGAGCTCAGCCAAGCGCTGCGGCAGACAGGACTATCGCACCAGGTCAACGCGGAGTTGGTGAATCTCGAGCTCGGAGCGTTCTGGGATCTTCGCGTCGAGGTCGCCCCCGGCCAACCCTTTGACAAGGTCGAACCGCTGGTGGCTCGGGTGCTTCACGACACGCAGGTCGCGGTCCCCGGCGCTCGCGATCGACTGGCGAAGCGGCAGGCGTTCGAGCTCTCCGACCAGCTCATGCGCGAGCGGCTGCTGTCGCGGGCTCGAGGACTCGCGCAGCGCAGTTGCACGGCGTCGTCGTGCATCGATTCGTCCAGGCAGCCCGCGGCTTCGGGAGGCGAGGCCTCCGAGCGTTTCGCGCTCGGCAACGCCATGGTGATCGAACGCAGGTACTCCATCGGCGCATCGGAAGGTGGCGATCTGGAGGTGGTGCGATGACTTGCAAGCGTATCCTGCTCGCGCTGGCACTGGCCGGATGCGGCGCCGGGGTAACGCCCCTCCCCCCGGTGCCTCCGGCGCCGGCGGGCAGCCTCGACGCGTGGCGAGAGGCGCCGCCGGTCGCTCCGGACGGTGATGTCGCACTCGGCATGGCCATCCGACGGGTGACGTTTGATAACGGACTCTCGCTGACCGTGGTCACGCCGAAAGGAGGCAACGACACGACGGCGATCCAGTTCCTCGTGCCCTCTGCCGGCGATCGCAGTGAGGGGCGAGTGGCCGTCATGAGCGACGCGCTCAGGGCGGGCACGCGCATGGATGCCCAGACGGTATTGATCAACCCCAAGCTCGCTTACGAGCCCATCATCATCAGCACGCGGGGCGTTGGCACGACGTTCTCGTGGCAGGTGTTGGCTCGCGCGACCGAACCGGCCTTGCGCTTGCTCGGGAATTTCGTGTTCCACCCGGTCTTCGAGCCCACGGAGACGCGCGATCGCCTGCAAGCATCGCTCACCTGGGTTCAGAACGACTCGGGGGGCCCGAGCCATCTGGCGAAGATTGCCCGAGGCTCGCTGCCGGGCCTCGAGGTGCCGACACCCGAGCAGGACGCGCGCGGCATCTTCAAACTGACCCCCGATGAGCTCGGCCGCGTGCACCGGTGCGTGATGTCGCCCGCCGGCGCCGAGCTCGTGGTCGTGGGCCCACTGCCCTTCGAGGAGGTGGAGACCTGGGCGAAGGCAGCGTTCGGCAACCTCTCGGCGCCGGCCCCGCGAGCGGGCTGCGACGACCTCGCGGTTCGACCGGTGGACCCCGAGTCGGCCCGGTTGGGGCGCATCGAGCTCGGGATCGTGTATGGCGGCGCTTTCGAACCGGTCGTCATGATGAGCACGCCAGGGCCGGCGCCGAGCTCGCCCGAGTTCATCGCGTTCGCGCTGCTCACCGAGGTGCTCCGGGTGCGCGATGAGGGCTCCGCTCAGAACTTGCGCCACATGGGAGCAACCTATGGCGTTCACTTCAACCTCAACGACGCCTTCCCCGGCATGAGCTTGCTCGAAGTTCAGGGCCAGTTCGCTGAACACGAGGTGCAGCCCGCAGTGCGTCAGGTCATCGAGGACATGCGCGGCCTGGCAGACAGCCTCACCGCGGAGCAGCTCGAAGAGGTCAAGCGCCGCTGGCGGAACGGCTACGTGAGCAACCTCTCCAGCAATGGTGCCGTGGCTGCGGCTGCCCTCTGGCAGCTTCGGAGAGGCCGATCACCCGAGCAGGTCCCCGAATGGCCCCGAGAGCTGATGCAGATTTCGCTGGAGCAATGCCGCGACGTCGCCCGCCGTTGGCTCTCCGACGTCCACCCATCGATCGCGGTGGCGGGCTTGCCCGGGCGGCTCATCCGAGGTCTCAACCTATCCGCGCACGTCCGCATCATGCGCTGGACGGACCAGCTGCAGGAGCACAAGAAGGGCTTTTGATAGGGCCCGCGAGGGCCACCCGGGCGCTTCGCCGCGTTCGCGCGGACGAGGTGACAGTGAGCCGCCGAGGCGCCCGGGGCCCAGCGCGCTGCGGAGCGCGCTAGGCGCGGGCCCCGGACAGATACCCGAGGATCAGCTCATCCAGCGAGTCGGGCGGGGCTGCACCGAACACGCTGCGGCTCGGCTCGAGCGGGACAGCGGGCTCGGGTGGCCGGAGGGAGCGCTTTCGCGGCTGTCGGGGCAGGAGGTCCTCGATGAGCGCGTCGAGCGCCCCCTTGCGGAGCTCTCGGGCCATCGCCTCGTGCTGAGCGCGCATCAGTCGCTGGACGATCGCGCGATAGTCGGACTGGGCGAGGTGCTCGGAGTAGTCCACGCGCAGCGTCTTGATGACGCGCCCGCCGTCTGCGAAGAGATGCGTGTTGATATGCGGCCGCCCGGCGCCGGAGTCCTCCGTCTGGATGTGGAAACGAACGCCGCGGTAGCGCACGTTGTTGTTGAAGCCGACGAGGGGAGAGGTCAGGCGTGCGTTCATGTCAGCACCGCCAACAGTGGCCGCTGGCCCTCCTGAGCATGTCGGGCTCGACGCCTCCCCGCTGAACCGCTCCTCACGTCGAACATCGTAGCGGAGATCGGCGCGCCGGGCACGGCTGCCGGGTAGACCAGGCCACCTTCCCTTCGGTGACTCCGCCAACGGCGCTGGCGCTGCTGACCTACTTCGGCACGCTGACGGGGACCGCTCCTCCGGAATGGAAACAGCTCCGCTCGCCGCTGCCGTCTCAACTCAGCGCCCGCCATGCCGTATTTGTTTCTGTCACGTCGGGGGGTGCCGCGTGACCCACTCGTGAGCCGATGTGCCGAAGATGAAGCTGCAGGGTAGCGAGCCGCCAGCGGCGACGGCGGCCGAGCAGGTCGTCCTCATCGTCGAGGACGATGTGGATCGACGCACGGCGCAGATCGCGGCGCTCGCCACGTGCACGGGCGTTTCGTGTCTCGGCGTGTCGAGCGCTGATTGCGTAGCGGTGGCGCTCGCGGTGTCGCCTCGCGCGCTGTTGCTCGTGCTGTCGGAGGATGGCGCCATAGGCTCGGAGGTGCAGCAGCTGCTCGAGGCCGACCATCGGCTGCCGGCCGTGATCGTGGGCCACGAGGCCACCCGTCGAGCACGGCGCAGGTATCCGAGTGTTGCGGCCCGCCTCTATGGTGTCGCCGCGCCCGCGAGGGCGGAGGAGATCGACGCCTTCGTCGCCGCGCCACCACTCGCCGAGTCTTGGGCGGGGTCTTTTTCTCCGGCGGAGTGCCTGCAGGCAGCCGGCATCGGGGGTCATTCGCTGAGCATCGAGTGTGTCGCAGCGAACGGCGCTCGCTTGGGCTCGATCGTGATGGAGTGCGGCGCCGTCGTCTCGGCGAGTACGACCCGCCGCAGCGGCTTCGAAGCACTTCGCGAGCTCGTGACGAGCCCGGGGGTGCGCACCATCATGCGTCCGCCTGTCCAGGTCGCCCGCCAGCCCGAGCTCACGGGCGACTGGGCAGAGCTGCTGCGCCGGGCGCTGCGGCCGCCCACGCTGGAGGCGGCCGGCGCCTCCCCGCGTCTAGACGCCGACGCCTTGGATGGCGACGGCGAGCGACGACCAGCACCGATGGCGGAAGAATGAGTATGGGCTCGAAATTGCTCGTCGTCGCCGAGGACGACCAGATCAGGCGGACGACGGCGCGCTTGCTTCGCGCATGCAACGCGGGTGAAGTGAGCGAAGCGAGCACGGGTGGCGCAGCGCTGGAGGCGGCGCTGAGTGGGCCGGCTCCGGATGTGCTGTTGCTCGACACCCGGCTCACGAGCCCCTCCGCGGCGGAGATCTGTCGGCAGCTGCGCGCGCACAGGGGCCTGCGGCAGCCTGACATCTGGTTGCTCGCGCCCGCGGGCTCGACGACGCCGGTC
>Ga0315910_10003078_pt1 | contig 14354 bp, 11 predicted proteins | sample EdamamesoilMG_FD_204470 | JGI IMG/M metagenome (GOLD analysis project Ga0315910, IMG submission 204470) | Garden soil microbial communities collected in Santa Monica, California, United States - Edamame soil | ecosystem: Environmental > Terrestrial > Soil > Garden | place: USA: California...
TGGATCTCGCTGACGTAACGGGAGACGACTTCATCGTGGCGGCTCGCCGCTGTGACCCGGGACAGAATTCCCGGCAACTCGCGCGCCGCGTCTTCATAAGGCGAAAGGTAGCGGGGATCACGCGTGAGCAGCAGGCCCCGCTGCGCGGATTCCGCATCCTGGAGCAGGCTCAGCATGGACTGCAGCTCGCGGTAGCGCACGGCGATCTCGCGCCGCTGCGTGGCGGAATCGTGCGCAGCCTGCACCTGATGCGCCAGCAGCCCCGCTCCGGCAAACAGCGCGATCAGCGCCACGATCAGGCAGACGGCAGTACGACTGAGAATGCGGCTGCGCCGGATCCGGCGTTGATAACCCGTACGTTGGGTATCGATTTGAAGGCCACTGCGCAGCATGGACGGTCCGGGGCGAGAAGCACGGAATTCCCAGCGCCCAGCATTGCAGGGGCAGCGAGGCGAATCGCTGCCGAAGTCGTCATTTCAGAGGGATTGGTGCGACGCAGCAGACGGCCCCAGGGCTAATTCCCGGGGCCAGGACTACATTCGGCTTCTATTAGTGCGTCAGCGGGTCCGGCCGGATCTGGAACTTCACGATCTTGCCGGTCGTGCCTTTGCCACCCTCGATATGCCACACCAGGTGCGTGCCGTAGTTGGCGTACAGCGCACGCCCCTTCCAGCCGGCCGCCGGATCATCGATGCGCCCATCCAGACCGCGCTGATAGAAGCCCAGCGGGTAAGGCACCCGAAGGTATGTCCAGCTGCCCGTCGCCGGATCAAGCGCGATCAGTGCATCGGAATTGGAGCCGGTGAGAATCGGAGTGTCCTTGCCCAGGCCCGAGACGTTGTGCTGGTCCACCCAGCCGAAGTAGTGGAAGTCCGCCGGGTAGTTCGTGCCCTTGAACTTCGGACCCTGCGTCTGCCACACCGTCCAGCCCTCGGCGCACAGATCGCCCTTGTCGGCGCCGGGACCATTGGTCTTCCTGCACTTGCTGCGGTCGAACCGTGCCCATTGCGAAGTGGCCGCCATGGCCACCCACGGCATGCCCTTGCTGTCGATGTCGATGCCGCGCGGATTGAGCGTGCCCTTCGGCACGCGGTACACCTCGGAGATGCATGACTCCGGCGGATTGGCGCCGCGGTTGAGGCGCACGATGTAGCCGCGCTCCTCCCCGTTGGATCCTTCGGATGCTCCCCACACGATGTTGCCGTCATTCGGATCGGGGATCAGCGAGTACAGCGGCTTGCGCACCTCGGTATCCCGCTTCGGATCCGGATTCTTCTCGCCCGCGACATTCCAGGGTTTCGTGATCTTTCCATCGCCGTTGGTGTCGATGATCTGCGGGCACCAGCCCTGAGAGGCCTGCTCATCGTGGGTCTGGTCGTACATGCGCGTGTTGACCCAGCCGAACATGGGGCCGGTGAGCTCATTGAAGTACAGCGTGCGGTCCGCGTCCTTCGCGAACTGCAGATGGTGCGTTCCGAAGCAGGTGTCGATCAGCTCGAACTTGCCGGTGGCCGGATCGTAGACCGATGCCTGGCGCGCGCTGCTGCGCAGTGGATAGTACTTCGCGTACTTGTTCGAGCTGCCTTCCTTGCAGAATGCCGGCTCGTCGTTCCGCAGTTTCGATGTCGACCACACGCGCCCGCGCTCGTCCATCATCGGGTTGTGTGGATCGGAAGGATGCTCCTGTCCCCACAGGTGCTCCATGCCCCAGAAGTTGGAGGGACGGGCAGCCGGCGGAAAGCGCGTGGCTACCTTGCGCGGATCCTCGCGTGTCGGGATCACGACCTTCCATGCATCGCTGGTCACCGGATCCACCACATTGATGGTGCCGTGACCCGCCGAGACGGCATAGATCGGACCATAGGCATTGACGGTGGGGTTGTTCTTGTCGGTGGCGATCTCGTCGTGCATGAAGTCCTGCGGGCCGCCGATGTCCCACAGCGTCACGACGACATTGCGCTCGATTCCCTTCGGGCGCGGCGGCGCCGGAGGCACGGCACCGGACTCCACCGTGCGCGTCCAGTCCGCCATGGTCTTCGACATGCCTTCGCCGCCGAACTGCTGGAAGGCCGCCGCCATGCTCGTCCCGCGAACACCGAGCGTGGTGCGGTACAGCCAGGCGTCCTCATGCGACTTGAAACCCAGCTTCGCGAAATCCATGTGGGTCAGCGTGCGCGTGATCTGGTTGCCCAGCTGGTGACAGAAGTTGCAGTCCTTCTTGAAGCGGTGCATCCAGTCGTCCTGGCTGAGGATGGTGGGCATGAAGCCGTTGCCACCCGCCGCCTTGCCACCGGTGCCGGGGAAATTGCCGGCAGCCGGCACCTCCAGCAGCGACAGCCAGTAGTCGCCCGGGTAGACCTTCGCGGCTTCCTTCGCGTCCGCGGCGGTTTCTGCCTTCAGTTCCAGGCTGGTGTCGCCGGGACGCCCTTTCACCTTCGCCGAGTCCCGCAGGCCATAACCACGCACCCATACGCTGTAGGTGGCCTCGGGCAGTTGCGGCAGGGTGAATCGTCCCTGGTCATCCGTCACCACGATCTTGATGAAGGGCGTATTGGTTTCATGCGTTTCCGCGATCACCCATACGCCAGCCTCGGGAGCCGAACCATTCATGACTCGGCCGGAAATGAAACCTTCAGGATTGGCCCGCGGGCCGGATGACGGCGCCTGTGCGGCAGCGGTGCCCATCATGGTGAAGAGAAACAACGAAACCGCCGCGTGCGATAACCTGCCCATGACCCCTCCCGTTTGATGGCGGAAGGATAGATATCACTTTCATCCCGCGCTGTCTTGCACCGGCACTGCCGGCCTGTGCAAGCGGCGCGCGTGGGGGTGCGTGGTAACCTGCGGCGCCATGCCGGGACGTTCCCTACTCCTGTTCGCAGCCCTCGCACTCGCGGGTCAGTGCGCCAGTGCCCAGGCCCTGTTTACCAGCACTGACCAGGTGGCGGGCAATGCCGAGGCCGGCCTGCGCGTGTACGCGCAGGCCTGCATGAGCTGCCATGGTCCGCGCCTCGAAGGCAGCCCGTTTGCACCCGCTGTGGCCGGACAGACTTTCATCAACCGTTGGCGTGGCAGGCCGGCGGCCGAACTGCTGGAACAGATGCGCAGCACGATGCCACCACGTGGCACCGGCACCGTCGAGGCAGGCGCATTCCCGGACCTGCTGGCATTCCTGGTGCGCGCCAACGTGCAGGGGGTACCCGCCATCGCGGCGCCGGCGCCCGCCACCCCAGCCACTGCGCGTGCGCAGGAAGTGAAGCCACTGCCTGCCGACGTGGCGCAGCGGCTGTCACGCCTGGCGCCGGTGACCGACGCGCTGCTCTCCGCGCCACCTGATGGTTCGTGGCTCATGTGGCGCAGGACCTTCGACTCCGCCGGCTTCAGCCCTCTGCGGCAGATCGATCGCGGCAATGTACAGAAGCTGCGGCAGGTGTGGACCCTGCCACTCGATGCCAGCTCCAACGAGATCACGCCGCTGGTACACGACGGCGTGCTGTTCGTATACAGCGGCGGCGCGCTGCAGGCCATCGATGGCGCATCCGGCAAACTGCTTTGGCGATACCAGCGCGAAGGGTCGGCGCGGTCAGAGAGTCGCAGGCAGAACAGCTATGGCGGACAGCGCGAACGCGTGAAGTCCATCGCCATCTATGGTCATTCGTTGTTTGCGCCCACTCCCGACGGGCATGTGCTGGCTCTGGACGTGCGCACCGGCAGATTGCTCTGGGACCGGCCCGTCAATGGTCAGGGCTCGCCAGGCTTCGGGCTGAATCTCAGCAGCGGCCCGCTGGTTGCGCGGGGCGTGGTGATGATCGGCGTCAGCCTGGGGCTGACCAACAAGGGTGGCTGCTTCATCGTGGGACTGGATGCGACCACGGGTGCCGAGCGATGGCGCTTCTACACGGTTGCCCGTCCCGGCACACCTGGAGGCGACACCTGGAATGACGCGCCGGCGGACGAACGCTTCGGCGGCGGCGTGTGGACCACCGGCAGCTATGACCCGGACCTGAACCTCGCCTACTTCGGCGTCGGCAATACCTACAACACGGGAACGCTGCTCGAACCACGACCGGGCGCTGCGGCCGTCACGAAGAATGACGGCCTGTACACCAATGCCACGATCGCGCTTCGGCCGGAAACCGGCGAACTGGTGTGGCATCACCAGCATCACCGGCGCGATGTGTGGGACCAGGACTGGGCTTTCGAGCAGACGCTGGTGACACTGGGCAGCGGCGCCGGCGCCCGGCGCGCTGTGGTGACCGGCGGCAAGACCGCCGTGTTCGAGGCAGTCGATGCGGCCACCGGAAAATTCCTGTTCGCGCACGACAGCGGCCTCACCAACCTCTTCGCCAGCGTCGACGCGGCAACCGGAGAGAAGCGGACGACGCCAGGGCTGGAACCGGTGGACGGCACCGCCCTGCTGCTGTGTCCCGGCAATCTGGGCGCGCGGAACTGGCCCGCCACGTCGCTGAATCCTGCCACGGGCATGCTGTTCATTCCCATGCTGGAGTCCTGCGCGGACTTCACCTATGAACGACGCAGCAGCCGCGAGATTGCCGGCGGCGGATCGGACATCCGTTTCTCGCCGCGATTCCGGCCGGACAGTGACGGCAATCTGGGCCGCATGGTCGCGCTGGATCTGGCCACGCAGAAAGTGCAGTGGACCTACCGCCAGCGCCTGCCCCTGGCGAGTTCGCTGCTGGCCACTGCCGGCGGGATCGTGTTCATGTCCGATCTCGGCCGCAATCTCAGCGCGTTCGACCAGGTCACGGGCGCGAAGATCTGGAGCACCCGCCTGCCCGCCGCGGCGGAGTCCACGCCCGTCTCCTACGCGGTGGGAGACCGACAGTACATCGCGGTGGTCAGCGGAGAAGGCAGCCACCTCGGCAGCTACAACCGGGGACTGGCGATCGAACTGGGGGAACCGAATACCAGCATTGCGCTGGTGGTCTATGCGTTGCCGGAAGGCAGCCAGTAAGAATCTGGTGGAAAGGGAGGGACTCGAACCCTCGACCCCGGCATTATGAGTGCCGTGCTCTAACCAGCTGAGCTACCTTTCCAGCGGGCCCGAAAAACTCGGGGGCGCGGATTGTCCGGGCCGTGCCCGGAAGGTGTCAAGCCAGGGAAAAGCCGGGGCGGTCCGTGGGCCCGGCAGGCCCTCCGGGACCGCCGGAATGGTTCAGCCGCCCAGGGCGGTCCGCAGGCTGGCCAGCTCGCCGGCCGTCTCCTGCAGGACCTTCTGGATGGACTCGGCATCCACACCGAGACGCACCGCGGCGGTGGTCTCCTTCAGGCGCATCTCCATGGCCGGCAGGTCCGAATGGAAGGACACCAGCACGTTGGCGATGGTCAGCACGTCGGTGAGATCGATCTCGCCACTGCCCTCGCGTTCGAGGTTCTCGTAGTGCTCCACGGCATCGATGATGTCGGGGCTGATCTCCCAGCTCTCAAGTACGGCCTTGGCCACCGAGGCGTTCCAGTCGCGCACGATCTGGTGGTACGAGGTGCCGTCGGCGAACAGTTCGGGGTGCTTCACGGCTCGCGTGAGGATGTACACCCGGCCCATGCCGTGCATCAGTCCCGCCAGCATGGCCTGGTCGGCATTGACCTTGGCCCAGTTGCGCGCCACGACATAGGACATCGCGGCCACCTTGACGCTGCGCTCCCACAAGTCGTGCAGCGGCTTGCGCAGCGGAGCAAGTTCCGGAGCCTTCTTGATCTGTTCCATCGCGTACACCAGGGAAGCGGTGCGCACGTTGGACAGGCCGATACGCGCGATGGCGGTCTTCAATTCAGTGATCTTCGAGCCGTTGGCATTCAGCGCGGCGGAATTGGCCATCTGCAGCAGCTTCGCCGCCATGGCCGGTTCGGCGCTGACCACGCGCGCGATCTGCGCGGCGCTGCAGTTCTCGTCCGCGAGCACCTTGCGCACGCGCACGGCCACATCGGGGAAGGACGGGATCTCGATCTTGCCCGCTGACATTTCCAGTGCCAGCGACTGCACGAACGCGAATGCGGCCTTGTTGGTCGGGCCTGCGATATTGCCCTGATGCTGTGCTGACATAATTTCGAATCTGCTCCGGGCTGGACTACTGACTGCGGGCGGGATTGTGCAACCGGGCCAGTAACTGCGCTTCGTGGCGCGTCACACCGGTGGCAGAAACTATTTCGTCCTGGGCGGCGCCGTGGCGGGCCATCTGCAGCGCCAGGTCATAGCCGCGTTGGCCGCCCGTGCTGGCCAGTTGCAGCGTGCGCCGGTCCTCGATGCGGGATTCCAGCGCAGCCACCTGCGCAGCGAGCTGCTGCGCCAGTTCGGCCAGTCCGCGTGTTTCGCCGCGGGATTCCTGCAGTTCGGACAGCAGCTGCTGCATGTCGCGCTGGCCCGTGCGGCGCCATCGGCCGAAGCCCCAGGCGAATGCCAGCAGCGCGATGGCCAGCATGGCTGCGCGTCCGGCGAAGAACTGCCATTCATTCAGTTCGAATATCGTAGTGAGGTCCATGTGTAACCCCGGTGTGCCGGCTTTCCGGCGCTTCCCGCCATCGAAGCAGGAACCGTGCCATGGAGGGCTCAGGCCCCCAGCAGGGCGCGCAACTGCTGCACTTCGGCGAGCGCAGTGTGAATTGCGTCACTGCAGCCCTCGCGCGTGAGCTTCGTCCGGTCGAACAGCACCTCGTGCTGCTGGCACACCTGCGCCAGCTGCATCTGGTCGAGATAGTCGGAGCGGGACGGCGGCAGCAGATCCGCAAGAAGGTGGGCACAGGAAAGCACCTCCGCCAGGCCAGCCGGCTGCTTCGGGGCGGGCACCCCATGCTGCTGGAACCGCTCGATGGCATCGCAGAACTCGCGCGGCACTTCCCACTTCAGGAGCATCACGCCGGTGACCGTATCGGCCCAACGGTCCATGAGCTTTTCCGGGACACCATCCTGGTCCAGCAGGTGTGGCATGCCGCGCATGCGCGCCAGCACGTACAGCCTTCCCACTACATGCAACAGGCCGCTCAGCAGTCCGGCGTCGGGCGCCGCCAGCCCGGTGCGCTCGCCTACAGCCTTTGCCAGCGCGCCCACGGAGATGCCGCGCCGCCAGACGGCGCCGAGCCGGTCGCGCAGTCCGCGCATCTCCTCGGCGCTGCGCAGCATCTGCACCACCAGGCCCAGTGCGGCCGCGCGAACCATGCGGGTGCCGATGCGCTGCACGGCCGCGCGCAGGTCCTTGACCTGCACGCCGGAGGTGTTCAATGCCGAGGCGTTTGCCATCCGCAATATCAGCATGGCAAGGGCGGGATCCGAAGAAATGACCTGCACGATGTCATGCACGTCGGCGCGTTCATCCGTGAGCAATTGCTGGACACGCAGCACGACGGGCGGGAATCCCGGCAGCTGGATGTCGCCCAGGGCCACATCGCGCGCCAGCATCTCGCCCATCTGGGAGGCGTCGATGTTGCCGGTGACGGCAATGACGGGCGTGTTTTTCAGATCGCTCAAGGCTCGGCTCCTGCGCCCTCCTGGCGACCAATATCGGGTTCAATGCTCTGGATGGTCAGCACCACCCGGCGGTTGGCATTGCGTCCATCCGGCGTGGTGTTCGGCAGCACTGGACGATATTCACCATAAGCCACGACGGCAAGCCGTCGCGGATCGATGCCACCTTCCACCAGCATATGCACAACGCTGGCTGACCGGGCAGCGGACAGTTCCCAGTTTGAGGGATACGTCCCGCTGGTGATGGGTACATTGTCCGTATGGCCCTTGACCTGGATGCTGTTGGGAAACATTCCCAACACCCCGGCAAGCTGCTGGATCACCGGCCGCGCCTCGATCGCGAGATGCGCCGAACCGGATGCAAACAGGATGTCGGAGCGGATGGCGATGTCCACCACGCCCTCGCCCACCTGCACGTCGACCAGTCCCTGCGCGATCAACGGGCTCATGGCGCTCTCGGCGAGCTGCGCCATCTGTCGCAGCGCAAGGGCGCGCGCGTCCTCGAATTCCTGCGTGGCCGGAGGCGTCTCGGCCACCACGGGCTTGCCTACCTGGATGGGCTGGGTTGACTGGGGCTGACCGCGGAACGCGGCGGTCAGCGATTCGGATACCACCCGGTACTTGCCTTCGTTCACCGTGGAGATGGAATACATCACCACGAAGAAGGCGAGCAGCAATGTCACGAGGTCGCCATAGGGAATGGCCCAGGCCTCGTGGTTGGCATGCTCTTCCTTTGGCTTGCGGCGTGCCATGGCTAGTGCAGGAAGCCCTGCAGGCGCGACTCGATGCTGCGCGGATTGTCGCCCTGCGCGATGGCCACCATGCCTTCTATGACCATCTCGCGCAGCTGGCTCTGGGCCTGCACCATGGTCTTGAGCTTGCTGGCGATGGGCAGCAGGAACAGGTTGGCGAGACCGATGCCGTACACCGTGGCGGTGAATGCCGCGGCGATGCCGGAGCCAAGCTTGGCCGGATCCGCCAGATTCTGCATCACGGCCATCAGGCCCAGCACGGCGCCGATGATGCCCAGCGTGGGCGCGTAAACGCCCATGCCTTCGAACACGCGCGCGGCACGCAGGTCGGCCGCCTCGCGGCCGCCCATGTCCACTTCCAGAGTGGAGCGGATGGCGTCGGGTTCGCTGCCATCGACCACGAGCTGCAGTCCCTTGCGGATGAAGTCGTCGCGCTCGACATCGATCTGCGATTCCAGGCCCAGCAGGCCCTGCTTGCGTGCGATCTGGCTCCACTCGACGATGCGGCGCACGATGCCGGCGGCATCGGCCACCGGTGAGCGGAATACCCAGGGCAGGATGGCGAAGGCGCGCTTCATCACCCGGCCCGGCGTCTGTACCAGAATCGCGGCGAAAGTGCCCACCACCACGATCATCAGCGCGGCGGTGGAAAGGAGCGAGTGCAGCCCCGCGCCCTTCAGGATGGCGCCGGCCAGCAGCGCCACGAAGGCCAGGACGATACCCGCAAGACTCAGAAGATCCACGAACTAGCCCCTCCTCTCGGAATTCCAGTTGCGCAGCCGCGCGCGCAGGCGCACCAGCGCCTGGCCGTGCAGCTGGCACACGCGTGACTCGCTGATGCCGAGTACGGCGCCCACTTCCTTGAGGTTCAGTTCGTCGTCGTAGTACATGGACATGATCAGCCGTTCGCGCTCAGGCAGGCCGGCGATGGCCTCGGCCACGGCCACGCGCAGCGCGCCACCCTCCGCTTCCAGCAGCGGATCGGCTTCACGGTCGGCGATCTCCACGGCGTCGTTGGAGTCGTCCATGCTGGTGAGCTGGCAGGCCAGTGAGTCCTGCAGCACACGGTGATATTCCTCGATGGTGATGCCCATCGCGGCGGCGATCTCGGTGTCGCGTGCCTCGCGGCCGGCGCGGCCTTCGATGTCGCGGATGACAGTGGCAGCCTCACGCGCCTTGCGATGCACGGAGCGCGGCGCCCAGTCCTGCTTGCGCAGCGCATCGATCATGGAGCCGCGGATGCGGATGCCGGCATAGGTCTCGAAGCTCGCGCCCCGGTCGGATGCGTAGTGCGCAGCCGCCTCCAGCAGGCCGACCATGCCGGCCTGGATCAGGTCATTCACCTCGACGCTGGGCGGCAGTCGCCCGGCCAGGTGGTAGGCAATGCGTTTCACCAGTTCGGCGTGACGCGCCACCAGCGCATCGGTGGACCCGCCCGCGCCCGTGGACCCCTGGCCCATCGACTGGTAGGCGCCGACTGGCTTCATCGCACCGCCTCCAGTCGCGGCGTTGCCTGCGGCAGCAGTCTTTCGACGAAAAACTCCACATTGCCGCGCGGGCCGGCTACTGCGGGCCACTTCTCCGTGTGCTTTGCCAGTCGCACGAAGGCCCGCGCAGCGGCACTGGACGGATAGGCGTTGACCACGCTGCGCTGCTCGCGGACGGCATTGCGCACGAACGTATCGTCGGGGATCTCGCCGGCGTACTCCAGCACCGTCTCGAGGAAGCGGCTGGCCACGCGCTCGAGCTTGCGGTAGAGCGCTTCACCGGCGCCTGGCGCGGCCGACATGTTGGCCAGGATGCGGAAGCGGCGCACATCGTGGTCGCGATGCAGCACCTTGATGAGCGCGTAGGCATCCGTCAGCGAGGCCGGCTCGTCGCGCAGCACCACCAGCACATGCTGGGCGGCCTGGCAGAACTGACGCACTCCATCGGCAATGCCGGCCGCCGTGTCGACGATCAGCACGTCCAGGCCCGCGGTGAGATGGCTGAATGCCTGCACCAGGCCCAGGTGTTCCGCTGTGGAGAGATTCGCCAGGCGCGCCACTCCCGAAGCACCCGGCAGCACCTTGAAACCGAGCGGCGTGTCGATCACCGCTTCTTCCAGCGTACAGCGCCCGTCCAGCACATGCTCCAGCGTGTGCCGGGCCGTGAGACCAAGCAGCACATCGACATTGGCAAGGCCCAGGTCGCCGTCAAACAGCAGCACCCGCTTGCCTTGCGCGGCCAGCGCCGTCGCGAGGTTTACCGCCACGCTGGTCTTGCCCACACCCCCCTTGCCGCCGGTGACCGCGATCACCTGCACGGGGTCGGGCCGCACCGCGGCGCGGATGCCGGCAGTCTGCGAGGAATCAAACTTACCGGAGGGCATGCGCCACCTTGCCGAACTTGCGTGCCAGCAGCTCATCGCCCGCCGTGGCGTCCGTGGACTGCGCCAGGTACACCGCGCGCGCCACCAGCTGATGGGCCCGCGCCGGAGCGAGGTCTTCGGGAATGCGCGGCCCCTCGGCCACGTAGCTGATGGGCAAACCGGCAGTGGCCAGCGCCGACAGCGCGCCGCCGAGGCTGGCCGCCTCGTCGAGTTTGGTCAGCATCACGGCGGCAGGCTGGAATGCCACGAACTTCTGCATGGCTTCCTCCAGCACCGCGCATTGTGCGCCTGCCGACAGCGTCATCCAGGCGCGCGCGCCAATCTGCGTCAGCGCCGCGGACAATGCCGCCGCCCGTGCCTGCAGCTCCGGATCGCGCGGACTGAGCCCCGCGGTATCGATGAGCACCAGGCGCGCATTGCCCAGTCGGGCCATCAGCTGCGGCAGCGCCGAAGGATCTTCCAGCGTGTAGCACTCCACGCCCAGCAGGCGTCCGAGTACACGCAGCTGCTCGTGGGCACCGAAGCGCTGGTCATCCAGTGACACCAGCGCGATGTCGCGCGCGCCATGGCGCATGACCCAGCGCGCGGCGAGCTTGGCGATGCCGGTGGTCTTGCCCACACCGGTGGGACCGACGAAGGCCACGCGGCCGCCATTGTCCAGGAGTTCATCGCCTGTCACCGCGAGTTTGCGGGACAGATGCGCCAGCGCGCGGCGCTGGGCGTCCTGCAATGTCAGGCCGTCCGGCAATTCGCCGAGCAGTTCCGCGGCGAGAGTTGCCGCCAGGCCCATCGCCGTCAGCTCCTTCAGCAACTCGGCCACCGAGGGCGCGCGCCGCGTCAGGTCGTTCCAGGCAAGCTGCGAAAGCTGCCATTCGAGCAGGTGACGCATGGAACGCAGTTCATCGCCGACTCGCGGATCCGACGCCGCGGCCGCAGTGGCGACGGGCGCGACCGCTGCCGCGGCGCTGGCCAGGAGAGTCGCGAATTCACTGGAGGGCGGCGCGGCGGCCGCGCCCGGAGGAGCCGCCATCGCCGGCATGTTCTGTCTGGATGCCGGCGCCGACAGAATGTCCTCGAGCGCCACGGTGACTTCCACGCCGTCGCCCATGTGGCTGGTGGAGAGGATGACCGCATCCGGTCCCTGCTCTTCCCGCACCATGCGCAGCGCGCTGCGCATGTCTTTGGCGTGATACGTCTTGATGTTCATGTCGTTGCGTCCTGTCTCGTCAATTCATCATCGGCCGACGGCGCTGACCAGTCGCACGCGGCGGTTGTCGGGGATCTCGTTCCAGGCCAGTACCTGCAGTCCGGGCACGCCGGCGCGAACGAAGCGCGCCAGTGTCTGGCGCAGCGTCGGCGGCACCAGCAGCACGGCGGGCTCGCCCAGCATTTCCTGTCGGCGTGTGGTTTCGGCGAGGCGTTGCTGCAGCCGCTCGGCCAGACCCGGCTCCAGCCCGGGACCGCCGGCATTGCCGTTCAGCGAACCCTGCAGCAACTGCTCCAGGTCGCTTTCGAGCGTGATCACGGGCAGTTCTTCCTTGAGGCCCGCGATGTCCTGCACGATCTGGCGTCCCAGCGCCACGCGCACCTGTGCCTGCAGCAGCGAGGGATCCTGGCTGCGCGGCGCATGCTCGGCCAGCGCCTCGAGAATGGTACGCATGTTGCGCACCGGCACGCGTTCGGCCAGCAGGCCCTGCAGCACGCGCACCAGCGTGCTCATCGGAATGATCTTCGGCACGAGATCCTCGACCAGCTTGGGCGAAGTCTTGGCCAGCGCGTTCAGGAGCTGCTGCACTTCCTCGTGGCCCAGCAGCTCGTGCGCATGGGTCTGGATGAGATGGCTCAGGTGCGTGGCCATGACTGTGCTCGGATCGACCACGGTGTAGCCCAGCGTCTGCGCGTGATCGCGCGCCGAGGGCTCGATCCACACGGCTTCCATGCCGAATGCCGGATCGGTGGTCTCGATGCCGCTGACCTTGCCGAACACGCGGCCCGGGTTGATGGCCAGCTCCCGGTCGGGGTGGATCACGCCCTCTCCGATGGGGACGCCCGCGAGGTTGATGCGATAGACGGTGGGCGCGAATTCCAGGTTGTCGCGGATGTGCACTGGCGGCACCAGGAAGCCCAGTTCATTGGTCAGCTTGCGGCGCACACCACGCACGCGCGCGAGCAGGTCGCCGCCCTGGTTGGCGTCCACCAGCGGCACCAGCCGGTAGCCCACTTCCAGGCCCAGCAGGTCGACAGGACGGACGTCCTCCCAACTCAGTTCGCGCGACTCGGGCGGGACGACAGGCGCAACTTCAGGCGAGGCGGCGGCAACGGCGGCCTGCTCTGCCTTCTCGGCGGCCTTCTTCTGCAAGGTGCGGGCTCCCCAGGCGCAGAGCCCGGCGATCCCCAGGAAGGGAATGTTCGGCATGCCCGGGATCAGTCCCATGATGCCGATGACGGCAGCCGCGACGTACAGCGCCTTGGGCTGTCCGAGGAGCTGGCGGCCGATCTCACCGCCCATGTCCTGCGAGCGGGACATGCGGGTCACGATGATGGCCACCGCGGTGGACAGCAACAGCGCGGGAAGCTGCGCCACCAGGCCATCGCCGATGGTGAGCAGCGTGTAGGTGCGGGCGGCGTCGCCGGCCGGCATGTCATGCATCATCACGCCGATGGCGAGGCCACCCAGCATGTTCAGCACCAGGATGAGGAGGCCCGCCGTGGCGTCACCGCGCACGAACTTGCTGGCGCCATCCATCGAACCGTAGAAGTCCGCCTCGGAGCGCACTTCCTGGCGGCGCGTACGGGCCTCGTCCTGCGTGATCAGTCCGGCATTCAGGTCGGCATCGATGGCCATCTGCTTGCCGGGCATGGCATCGAGGGTGAACCGCGCGGTCACTTCCGAGATGCGGCCGGCGCCCTTGGTCACCACGACGAAGTTGATGATGGTCAGGATGATGAACACGATCACGCCGACGGCGTAGTTGCCGCCGACCACGAACTCACCGAAAGACTCGATCACCTTGCCCGCGCTGCCGCTGCCGGTATGACCGTGCATCAGCACCACACGGGTGGAGGCTACGTTCAGCGCCAGGCGCAGCAGGGTGGCCAGCAGCAGAACGCTCGGGAAGACGCCGAAGTCCAGGGGCCGCGGCACGTAGAACACCGCCATCAGCACCACCAGCGACAGGGCGATGTTGAAGGTGAACAGCACGTCCAGCGCCATCGGCGGCAGGGGCAGGACCACCATCGCGAGCACGGCCAGGACGCCCAGGGGCACGCCGATGCCGCTCTTGAGAAGGTCCTTTACCGAGAATGTCTGGGCTGCTGCCATGGTCCGTTATGCGTTGGGCATGTCGATGTTCGGCAACGCCGGCAGGCTGCGGTGGTCGCGCTGGGCCGCCCGGAGCTGGAAGATGTAGGTCAGCACCTGGGCGACGGCCACATACAGTTCCGCCGGAATTTCGTCACCGATCTCCGCAGTGCGATGCAAGGCGCGGGCCAGAGGCGGCGCCTCGAAGATCGGGACCTTGTGTTCGGAAGCCACTTCACGGATTCGGGCGGCCATGAGGTCGACGCCCTTGGCCACGACCTGCGGGGCGCGCATGGTCTTGTCGTCATAACGCAGGGCCACGGCATAGTGCGTCGGGTTCACGACGATCACGTCGGCCTTCGGCACGTCCTCCATCATGCGGCGCTCGGCCATCTCGCGCTGCAGGGCCCGGATGCGGCCCCGGACTTCCGGGGAGCCCTCGGAGTCCTTGTG
>Ga0315910_10003079_pt1 | contig 14343 bp, 13 predicted proteins | sample EdamamesoilMG_FD_204470 | JGI IMG/M metagenome (GOLD analysis project Ga0315910, IMG submission 204470) | Garden soil microbial communities collected in Santa Monica, California, United States - Edamame soil | ecosystem: Environmental > Terrestrial > Soil > Garden | place: USA: California...
GCGCGCCGATCCACGCGGCGGCCGCCACGACGTGGACCACGTCGGCGACGAGCTGCGTCCAGCCCTCGCTCGCCGCCCCATGACCCATCCATCCGAAGCTCGCCACCGCGACCAGCCCGAGCGCCGCGGTAGCAACCCACAACGACGGTCCCGGCCGGCCGAGCAGAAGCACGAGCGCCGCCAGGCCAGCCGCGCCGGCGCGCCACAGGGCGGCGTGGCCGAGACTCATCCCCAGCACGGCGCCGAGCGCCTCGCCGGTGAGGGCGGCATCCCAGGATCCCGCGAGCAGCGCGGTCTGCGCCAGGTAGCTCAGCAATGCCGCAACGAACAACACGACCGCCCCGCCGAGCAGCAAGGGCCGCAGCCAGGGCGGGCCCTTGCCTCGCAGGGCGTAGATCGCGAACAGGGCCGATCCCATGAGGATCGACCCCGCAGCGAATTGCAGCAGCCGCAGGGCGACGACCGCCGCTTCGATCATCTACTTGACCTTGAACGGAATGTGCCCGGTCTCGCGGTGGCCGTCGGGCGTCGCCGCGGTCCAGTCGAGCCGGTAGTCGCCCTTGGCGAGCGCGCCCTGCGGGGTTCCGATCATGGTCTTGCCATCGCGGCTGAAGGTCGTGCGCAGGGTCACGGGCATGTTGTGGTGCGCCGGCATGACCAGCTCGAGCTTGGAGAACTGGCGCACGAGCGCGTCGTCGAAGGTGACCGACACGGTGCGCGGCGCGGCGATCGTCGCCCGCGCGGCCGGGCTCGAGCGCTCGAGCTCGGCATGGGCCAGGAGCGGCGTGGCAACCGCCAGGGCGGCAAGTCCGATCAGCGCGGTCAGGGTGGTCTTGGTGGTATTCATGGCAGCCTCCTCAGGCCTGGGATTGCGGTGATGACAGATAAACCGTTGAACGTGGATGCATTGTGAAGCGTCCGGCGGCGTGCCGTTAAGCTGGCGCGGGCGGGTAACGGGCAAAGACCCGGCGCATGCGATCCCGGCCGAAGGCGACGACGTCGTAGGGCTCGACCGTGCCGTTGGCCTCCATGCCTGGCGAGCCGAGCGGCATGCCGGCGACGGCGAGACCCACGATCTGATGATCGCGGTTCCCCAACAGCCGGGCTAGACTCTCGAGCGGCACATGCCCCTCTAGGATCACGCCGCCCACTTCCGCTGTGTGGCACGACCAGAGATCGTCGGGCACGCCGAGCTTTCGCTTGCGGTCGGCGATAGCCGGGTCGTCGGCGATGCTGACCGCATAGCCGGCCTTCGTCGCGAGCGCGGCCCACGTGTCGCAACACGCGCAGCCCGGATTGCGATGGATGGTCATGGCCAGTGCCCGGGTCTGGCCCACGGTCCCGGACGCGGCCTGCCGCCGATCGTCGCCTGCCGGCTGCGCCGAGCAGGCGATCGCCGGAACCGTGATCAGCACGGCGCCGGCGGCGAGGACTGTTCGTCTCGTCAGGATCATGTCAGCCTCCTCATCGTCCGAGCGTCAGCTTGGCGAACAGCGTGTAGCCCATCGGGTTGTCGCCGTAGACCGCGTCGAGCGCGTCGGGCTTGACGAAGGCCGAGACGCTGCCGCCGAGCGAGAGTCCGAACGGCCCCAACGGCAGCGTGTAGGCGTAGCCCGCCTGGACCTTCGACACGCGAAACGCCTGGTCATGCAGCGGGTCGTCGTGGTCGGGGAAGAGCTCGTCGTTCTCGACGTTCTCGAACCGGCCGAACAGCGCGTGCCGCTCGGTCAGGTCCCAGTTGGCCTCGGCGAGCCACGCGGTCAGGGTCGGGCCGGGAATGCGATCCTTGGCCGAGAACGCCGCGGTGGCGGTGAAGCCGTGCCCGTCGGCATAGTGCACGCTCGCGGTGGTCCGCCCCTCGTCCTCGCCCGGATGCAGCGCCTCGGGCTGCTTGATCCGGCCGTAGCTGACTTGCGCCGCCCAGTTCGGCGAGGGCGTCAGGGTCGCGCGCACGCTCCAGCTGTCGAGCCGTGGGGTCTCGATGTCCCAGCGGTCCTCGTCGGGCTCCTCGCCGCGGAACGCCGAGGCCTCGAGCTGCCAGACCTTGCCCGCCACGCCCGCGGTCACGACACCGTAGGTGATGTGCGTCGAATCGAACCAGTGGTGCGTGATCGGCGCTTCCGGGTTCAGCTTGGCCGAGGTCCGGTGCATGAACGCCGAGGGGCCGAGCGCCGGCTCGCCGACCGGCCCGCCGTAGAGGAAGGCCGTCACGCCGTCGGCCACGTCGACATCGACCCGCGCGGCCAGTTCCATGAACAGGTCGTGCGGATGCTGCCGGTCCACCAGCGGCTCGCCGTCGGCGGTCTCGCCGGTGGCGAACAGGTTCGGATAGCCGCGCGCGTCCATCAGGGGCTCGGCGCTCATCATCGACTTCAATTGCAGCCGCGCCCCGCCGAAGTCCTTCTCGGCCATCAGCATCGCCATCGACGCAACGTAGAGCTTGTCGTCCCCGCGCGGCCCGCCCTGGTCGGTGTAGATGCCCCAGGCATAGCCGTGGGCCATGCCCATCCAGCCGCTGCCGATGTCGAAGTGCACCCCCGGCATCATCCCCTCGGCCTGCGGCAGGCGCGAGGTGCCGGACCCCTCGATCGGGCCTTCGGGCATGGCGTGGCCCATCGCCGCGTGATCCATGCCCGGCATTTGCGAGTGGTCCATGCCTGGCATCTGCGGGTGATTCATCTGCGAATGATCCATTCCCTGCATGGTCGAGTGGTCCATCTGCGAATGGTCCATCGCAGGCGAGGCCGGGGCAGCCTCGTCGACCGCCGGGTCGAGCCCATGCGAGTGGTCCATCGTGGCATGGTCGACTGCGTCGCCTGCGGTCGGCACCGGGGCGGGAGCCGGAGCTGGCGCAGGCGCAGGCGCGGGAGCGGGCGCCGGCGTTGCCATCTGGTGGCCGGCGTGGTCCTGCGCCGCAGCGACGTGCGGGAGGGCGGCCGCAACGGCGGCGCCCGCAAGCAATACCAATTTCATCTCGAATTCCTGATTTGACGAACTGAAGGAGGGTTCGGCGGATCAGGCTCCCCGGGGAGGCGGCGGGATCGGGTTGGCGTTGAACGCAGTCAGCGAAGGCGGATTGGCTGGCCGCCGTGGCAAAGCCAGTCGTTCGACGGTCCGCTCGCGCAGCAGCGGCGGCGCGACCAGCGCGCAACCGGGACAGACGTGGAGCGCGGCGTGCGCCTTGCCGCCATCGCGATCCTGGTCCTGGCCACCGTCATGCTGATGGCCCGTCATCGCGTGCATCTGGTGCTGCGCATGCTCGGCGTGCGACTGCGCGCCCGCCTGCGGTCCCATGAAGACCGAGGCAAGGAGCAGGGCAAGGATCAGCAGCACGCGCATCGTCACCGCCTAGTACACCTCACTCATGGGTCGCGAGCATCCTTTTCATCTGGGCGATCTCCTGCGTCTGCGACGCGATGATCTGCGCGCACAGCGCGCGGATCTCCGGGTCCTCGATCGACGCGCGCTGGCACATCAGCACCGCGCCCGAGTGATGCGGGATCATCGAGCGCAGGAACTGCCGGTCGCCGACCAGCGACTGGTCGCGCATGGCGTAGAACGACAACGCGAATATCAGGGCGAACGTCGCGTAGAGCACCGCGTTCCAGCGGCGATTGCGATACATCATGCCCATCATCAGCAGCATGAGCACGCCCATCGGCATGGCCATCATCAGCGCCATGTAGGCCGTGTTGAGATTGTTGAAGAGGTCGCCCAGGCTCCAGATCATCGTGAACATCACGAAGTACATGATCACGGTGCTGAGGAAGAGATTGGCCCCGAGCAGCAGGTAGTGCCGGCGCATCATGCCGGGAGACATCTCGCCGTGCCCGCCGTGGCTCTCGTGCATCTCGTTTCTCCTCTGCAGCTGCGCCGCGGGCATCAGGCGGCGAGATCGCCCAGGATCGGACAGTCCGGCCGCGCATCGCCGTGGCATTGCGCGGCCAGGTGCTCGAGCGTCCGGCGCATCTCGTCGAGCTCGCGGGCCTTGCGGTCGAGCTCGGCGGCGCGCGCCAACGCGAGCGCCTTCACGTCGCTGCTCGAGCGCTCGCGGTCGTTCCATAACGCGACCAGCTGGCGGATTTCCTCGATCGGGAAACCTAGGTCCCGCGCGCGCCCGATGAAGCGCAGCGTATGGACGTCGCGCTCGTCGTAATCGCGGTACCCCGAGTCACGGCGCGCGGCGGCCGGGACCAGCCCGATCGTCTCGTAGTGGCGGATCATCCGCTGGCTCACGCCCGATGCCGCCGAGGCCTGGCCGATCTTCATATCCGCGCACTCCGCAGGCGCAGCGAGTTGCCGATCACCGCGACCGAGCTGAACGCCATCGCCGCCCCAGCGATGATCGGGCTCAGCAGGATACCGAACCACGGGTAGAGCACGCCGGCCGCGATCGGCACGCCTGCTGCATTGAACACGAACGAGAAGAAAAGGTTCTGGCGGATGTTGCCCATGGTCGCCCGGCTGAGCCGGCGCGCCCGCACGATGCCACCGAGGTAGCCCCTGACCAGCGTGACCGCGGCGCTCTCCATCGCCACGTCGGTCCCGGTGCCCATGGCGATGCCGACGTCGGCCGCGGCCAGGGCCGGCGCGTCGTTGATGCCGTCGCCGGCCATCGCCACCCGCCGCCCGGCGCGGCGAAGTGCCTCGACCCTGGCCTGCTTCTGATCGGGCAGGACCTCGGCCATGACCTCCTCGATGCCGACCTTGCGGGCGACCGCGTCGGCTGTCCGGCGGTTGTCGCCGGTCATCATGACGACGTGGATGCCGCTGCGGCGCAGCTCGGCGACCGCCTCGAGGGCGCTGTCCTTGATCGGGTCGGCGACCACCACCAGCCCCGCGAGCTTGCCGTCGATGGCCACGAACATCACGCCCGCGCCTTCGGACCGGCGGGCATCGGCCTGCGGCTCGAGCGGGTCCGTGCCGACCCCGAGATCGGCAAGCAGCGCCTTGTTGCCGAGGCCGACCCGCCGGCCTTCGACCGTGCCGGTCACGCCCTTGCCGGTGTGGGACGCGAAATCCGCGCTGCCGGCGACGGAGAGACCGCGCTCTTCGGCGCCATCGACGATCGCCGCCGCGAGCGGATGCTCGCTGCCGCGCTCGAGCGCGGCGGCGAGACGCAGGACCTCGGCCTCGGCGAACCCCTCGGTCGGCTCGACGGCGACGAGCCGCGGCTTGCCGAGGGTCAATGTGCCGGTCTTGTCGACCACCAGCGTGTCGATCGTCTCCATCAGCTCGAGCGCCTCGGCGCTCTTGACCAGCACGCCCGCGGTCGCGCCGCGCCCGGTTCCAACCATGATCGACATCGGCGTCGCCAGGCCCAAGGCACAGGGACAAGCGATGATAAGCACGGCGACGCCGTTGACCAGGGCGTGCGCCAGCCGGGGCTCCGGACCCACGAGGTTCCACAGGACGAACGTGGCGACCGCCACCAGAACGACCGCGGGGACGAACCACGCCGAGACCTTGTCGGCCAGCGCCTGGATCGGCGCGCGCGAGCGCTGGGCATCGGCGACCATGCGCACGATCTGCGCGAGCATCGTGTCGCGCCCGACGCGCTCGGCCTTCATCAGCAGCGAACCGGTGCCGTTGACGGTGGCCCCGGTGACCCGGTCGCCCGCGACCTTCTCCACCGGCACAGGCTCGCCGCTGATCATCGACTCGTCGACCGCGCTGCGGCCCTCGGTGACCGTGCCGTCGACCGGGACCTTCTCGCCCGGCCGGACGCGCAGCAGGTCGCCGACGTGGACGTGCTCGAGCGGGATGTCGTCCTCACTGCCGTCGGCACCGACCCGGCGTGCGGTCTTGGGCGCCAGCCCGAGCAGCGCGCGAATGGCCCTGCCGGTCGCCGACCGCGCGCGCAGCTCGAGCACCTGGCCGAGGAGCACCAGGGTGGTGATGACCGCCGCCGCCTCGAAATAGACCGGCACGAGGCCGCCCATCGTCCTCAGCGACGCCGGAAACGCCTGCGGCCACAGCGTCGCGACCAGGCTGTAGCCGTAGGCGACACCGACGCCGAGGCCGATGAGGGTGAACATGTTGAGGTTGCGGGTCCGAAGCGAGGTCCAGAACCGCGCGAAGAACGGCCAGCCGCCCCACAGCACCACCGGCGTCGCGAGCGCAAGCTGCACCCAGACCGCGGTTCGCATCGGCAGCAGCTCCCAGCCGAGCAACTCCATGCCGACCACCAGCAGCGCGAGCGGGACTGTGAACACCGCGCTGCCCCACAAGCGCCGGGTCATGTCGATGAGTTCTGGGTTGGGTCCTTCTTCCAGGGACGACTCGAGCGGCTCGAGCGCCATGCCGCAGATCGGGCAGTTGCCCGGCGCATCGCGCCGGATCTGCGGATGCATCGGGCAGGTCCAGATCGTGCCGGCCGCCGCTTCGGGCGGCACGCCCCTGGCGGGTTGCGCCACCGCCGGACCACGGCCGGCCGGCGCGAGGTAGCGCTCGGGAGCGGCCTCGAACTTCGCGAGGCACCCGGCGCTGCAGAAGACATGCGTCGTGCCGGCCAACTCGCGGCGATGCTCGGCCGTGCGCGTGTCCACCTGCATCCCGCACACCGGGTCCGTCGCCCAGGCGTCGTGATCCTCGGCCCCCGGCACGTGGTCGTCCCCGTGCCCGTGGCCGTGATCGTGATCGTGCTCGTGATCGTGCCCGTGATGGGAGCATTCCGGCATTGCCGTTCCTTTGCCGTCGACTCGCAATGTCAGCCTTTATGAAGGTTGACACAATGTCAGGGTCAAGCCGCCATGCCATCATGCCTGCCGACCGCGCGCGCCCCCGGACGAGGCGAGCGCCACCGTCGCGGCGCGCGCCCTCTCGCTCCTGAGGTCTGGATGGCCTTGCGGCGCTAGGCGCGGTCGAGGAAGGCCGTGGCGCGGTAGGACAGGGCCAGCAGCGCGCCGGCGAGCAGCCCGAACGCGAGCGACCAGAGCGTACCCTGCATGAGCGCCGCGCCGCTAGCGATCTCGGCATTGGTGAACAGCCCCAGATAGGCATGCGTCGCCGGGCCGATCGGCAGCTGCGCGCCGATCCAGCAGAGCACAAAGAACAGGCCGGCGGTGATCGCGCCCGACAGCGCGAAACGGACGACATTGGGCGATGTGGCGATGTGGGTTGCCATGATCATGCACTCCCTTGGTCTGCGACCCTCGACCATCCTGCCCCTGCCGGCGAGCGCGTGCATTGATCCCTGACAAACTGTCAGGGTTCGCGCACTTTCTTGCGGCAACCCGCCGGACCCGCTACGTCCTCGGCGTGGCAAGGCGTGCCCTCTCGCTCGTGCTCCTCGTGGCGCTGGTGCTCGGTCTGACCGGGCAGGCGCCCGCCATGGCACAGCCGCCGCAGGCCGGCGCTTCGGCCCAGGCCATGGCCGCAGACTGCCCGGAGATGATGGGCGACCACCAGAAGCAGAAGAAGTCGCCGTGCGACGGGACGCTGCACTGCATGCTGGCAATGGGCTGCCTTTCGCTGAACCTGACGCCCGAGGCCGGCGCGGCAACCATCGGCGAGTCCCCGGCGTCCCCGCCGCAATACTGGCCTGCCGTCGCGACCCTGCGCGGCACGAGCTCGCCTCCGGACACCGATCCACCAAACGCTCTCGGCTGAACTGATTGACCGTCGAGCGCGGGGCCCGAGGCCCCGGCGCTTCGCGTAGCAACCTCTCGGTCGAAGGCTCTCGACATGAAAATCGTGCCATTGGCGGCGTCGGCGGCGACGCTGCTCTGCCTGCCGCAGATCGTCTCTGCGGAACCCATGACGTTCGCGGAGGCGCTCGACGCGGCTTCGGCGAGCGCGCCGCAAGTGCAGGCGAACACCTTGCTCGTCGAAGCCCAGCAGTCGGCCTCGATCCCGGCGGCGGCGCTGCCCGACCCCAAGGTCGGTGTCGCGCTCGAGAACTTCCCGGTCTCCGGTCCGCCGGCCTTCAGCCTGTCGCAGGACGAGATGACGATGGTCACCGTCAGCGCGAGCCAGGAGTTCCCGAACGGCGCCAAGCGCCGGGCGCGTGCCTCGCGCGCCGCGGCCGACGTCGGTGCGGCCCGCGCATCGCTTGCGTGGACCGAACGGCAGGTCCGGGTCGAGGCCGCGCTCGCGTGGCTCGACCTCGCCTACGCCGAGCGGCGGCTGGCCGCGGTCGATGTGGCAATCACGCGGGTCACTGCTTACGAGGGTAGCTCGACCGCCGGGGTCGCTTCCGGCAGCGTGCGCCCCGCGCAGTCGCTCGAGGTGCGTCGGGCAGTGGCCACGCTGCAGGACGAGCGGGCGGAGCTCGAAGCGCAACGCGGCCGCGCCGCCGCCGCCCTTTCCCGATGGACCGGCAGTCCAGACCCGGAAGCCGCCGGCCCGGTCCCGACGTTCGAGATCGATCCCCACGACCTCGCCGAGGCGATCGACCGGCATCCCCAGCTCGGCGTCGCCGGCGCCGAGGCGCGGCAGGCCGAGGCCGACGTCGCGCTGGCACGCGCCGAGAAGCGCCCGGACCTCATGGCCGACGTGGCCTACCAACGCCGCGACCCCGCATATGGCGATATGATCAGCGCCGGCGTGACGGTCAGCCTGCCGCTGTTTGCCGGACGACGACAGGATCCCCTCATCATGGCCCGCGTCGCCGAAGCCGGGGCAGCAGAGGCCAGGCGCGAGGACGCACGGCGCGCGCTCCTCGCCGAGCTCGAGGGGGCGCTCGCCGACCATGCAATGCACCACGACCAGCTCGAGCGCGCCCGCACGACGCTGCTCCCGCTCGCCGGCCAGCAATCCGACCTCGAGACCGCCAGCTACGCCGCCGGCCGCGCCAGCCTCGCCGAGGTGATCGCCGCGCGCACCGCGCTCGCCGAGACCGAGCTGCTCCTGCTCGAGCGCGAGATCGCCGTCGCCAAGGACGCCGCCCGCCTGGTCCTCACTTACGGAGACGGCCAATGATCGCGCTCGGTCGCAAGGCCCGCCTCGCCGTGGCCGGCGTCGCGCTCGTGCTGGCCGGCGGCGCCGCCGGGTATCTCGTCGGCACGATGCTCGAGGACGCCGCGCCAGCCACCACCGTCGACGGCCGCGAGGTGCTCTACTGGTACGATCCGATGGTCCCAAGCCAGCATTTCGACAAGCCGGGCAAGTCGCCGTTCATGGACATGCAGCTCGTCCCGCGGTTCGCCGACGAGGCGCAAGCCGCAGGCGGCGTGACCATCGATCCGAGGCGCACGCAGAACCTCGGCCTGCGCACCGCGGTCGCCAGGACGGGCACGCTTGATAGCTCGGTCGTCGCCAGCGGCGCGATCGCGTTCAACGAGCGCGACGTGGCAATCGTCCAGGCCCGCGCCGCGGGGTTCGTCCAGCGGGTTTACGGCCGCGCACCGGGCGACGTGATCGCCGCCGGCGCCCCGCTGGCCGAGATCCTCGTGCCCGAGTGGGCCGGCGCCCAGACCGAGTTCCTCGCGGTCCGCCGGACCGGCGACGAGCCGCTGACCCGTGCCGCGCGCCAGCGCCTGGCGCTGCTCGGCATGCCGCCGGGGACCATCGCGGCGGTCGAGCGCACCGGTCGGGTGCAGAACGTCGTCACCGTGAGCACGCCGGCCGGCGGGACGATCAAGACCCTCGGCGTCCGCAATGGCATGACCGTGGTCCAGGGCCAGACCCTCGCCGAGATCAACGGCCTCGGCACTGTGTGGCTAGACGCCGCCGTCCCCGAGTCCGTCGCCGGGCTGGTACGGGTCGGCCAAGGGGCCACCGCCACGCTCACCACCTTCCCCGGTGAGAGCTTCGCCGGCCGGGTCACGGCCATCCTGCCCTCGGTGCAGGAGACCAGCCGCACGCTGACCGCGCGCATCGAGCTGCCCAACAGGGGCGGCCGGCTGCGCCCGGGCATGTTCGCGACCGTCAGCTTTACCGGCGACGGTCGCAGCGCGCTGCTCGTGCCGAGCGAGGCGGTCATCCGCACCGGCCGCCGTGCGCTGGTGATGCTGGCCCAAGAGGGCGGCCGCTACCTGCCGGCCGAAGTCGAGGTAGGCCGCGAAGCAGGGGGCCAGAGCGAGATCCTCGCCGGCCTCGCCGCCGGCGAGAAGGTGATCACCTCCGGCCAGTTCCTGATCGACTCCGAGGCAAGCCTCTCTGGCATCCAGGCACGCCCGCTCGATCCGGCCGCGGCCAACGGCGAGGCTGCCCGATGATCGAGCGCCTGATCCGCTGGTCGGTCGCCAGCCCGCTGGCGATCCTGCTCGCAGTCGCCGCGCTGGTCGCGGGCGGCCTGTGGGCGGTGAAGACCACCCCGATCGACGCTCTGCCCGACCTGTCCGACACGCAGGTCATCATCAGGACGACATATCCGGGCCAGGCGCCGCAGATCGTCGAGAACCAGGTCACCTATCCGCTGGCGACCACAATGCTCTCGGTGCCCGGCGCGAAGACGGTGCGCGGCTACTCGTTCTTCGGCGACAGCTTCGTCTACGTGATCTTCGAGGACGGCACCGACCTCTACTGGGCGCGCTCGCGCGTGCTCGAATACCTCAACCAGGCGCAGGGCCGGCTGCCCGACGCGGCCCGCACCGCGATCGGCCCCGACGCGACCGGGGTCGGCTGGGTCTACGAGTATGCGCTGGTCGACCGCACCGGGCGCAACGATCTCGCGCAGCTCCGATCGCTGCAGGACTGGTTCCTGCGCTACGAGCTCAAAAGCCTGCCGGGCGTGGCCGAGGTCGCCAGCATCGGCGGCATGGTCCGGCAATACCAGATCGTGCTCGACCCGACCCGCCTCGCCGCGTTCGGCGTGACCTATGACGAGGTCGTCGAGGCCATCAAACGCGGCAACCAGGAGACCGGCGGCTCGGTCGTCGAGATGGCCGAGGCCGAATACATGGTCCGCGCCACCGGCTACCTGCGCGAGCTCGACGATTTCCGCGCGATCGCCCTGCGCAGCGCCGGTGGCGTGCCCGTGACGCTCGGCGATGTCGCCACTATCCAGGTCGGCCCCGAGATGCGCCGGGGCATCGCCGAGCTCGACGGCGACGGCGAGGTCGCCGGCGGCGTCGTGATCCTGCGCTCGGGCGCCGACGCCCGTGTCACCATCGAGGCGGTGCGGCAGAAGCTCGAGGAGCTCAAGAAGAGCCTGCCGCCGGGCGTCGCCGTGGTCCCGACCTACGATCGCTCGACCCTGATCGACGAGGCAGTCGACAACCTGACCGGCAAGCTGCTCGAGGAGTTCCTGGTCGTCGCGCTCGTCTGCGGGCTGTTCCTGTGGCACGCCCGCTCGGCCTTGGTCGCAGTCGTGACGCTGCCGCTCGGCGTCCTCGCCGCGTTCGTGATCATGCGCGTTCAGGGCATCAACGCCAACATCATGTCCTTGGGCGGCATCGCCATCGCCATCGGCGCGATGGTCGACGCGGCGATCGTGATGATCGAGAACGCGCACAAGCACATCGAGGAGTGGAGCGCCGACCATCCCGATGCCGAGCTCACCGGCGCCGACCGCTGGCGCGTGATCACGGCGGCCGCGGTCGAGGTCGGCCCGGCGCTGTTCTTCAGCCTGCTGATCATCACCCTGTCGTTCGTGCCGGTGTTCACGCTCGAGGCGCAGGAAGGCCGGCTGTTCGCGCCGCTCGCGTTCACCAAGACCTACACCATGGCCGCCGCCGCGCTGCTCTCGGTGACGCTCGTGCCGCTGCTGATGGGCTGGCTGATCCGCGGCCGCATCCCCTCCGAGCAGAGCAACCCGATCAACCGCGCGCTGACCCGCGCCTATCGGCCGGCGATCGACTGGGTGCTCGCGCGGCCCAAGCAGACGCTGCTCATCGCCGGGCTGGTGTTCCTCACCACCGCCTGGCCGCTCGCGCGCATCGGCGGCGAGTTCCTGCCGGCGATGGACGAGGGCGATCTGCTCTACATGCCCTCGGCGGTGCCGGGCCTCTCGGCGCAGAAGGCGTCCGAGCTGCTCCAGCAGACCGACCGCATGATCAAGACGGTGCCCGAGGTGCAGAGCGTGTTCGGCAAGGCCGGCCGCGCCGAGACCGCCACCGATCCGGCACCGCTCGAGATGTTCGAGACCACGATCCGCTTCAAGCCGCGCGACCAGTGGCGACCGGGCATGACTCCCGAGAAGCTGGTCGAGGAGCTCGACCGCACGGTCCAGGTCCCCGGCCTCGCCAACGTCTGGGTGCCGCCGATCCGCAACCGCATCGACATGCTAGCGACCGGCATCAAGAGCCCGATCGGGGTCAAGGTCAGCGGCAGCGACCTTGCCGAGATCGACCGCATCGCCCGCGAGGTCGAGGCGGTCGCGAAGGGCGTGCCCGGGGTCAGCTCGGCGCTCGCCGAGCGCCTCACCGGCGGGCGCTACGTCGACGTCGAGATCGATCGCCTCGCCGCGGCACGCTACGGCCTCAATGTCGCCGATGTGCAGTCGATCGTCGTCGGCGCGATCGGCGGCGAGAATGTCTCGCAAGCGGTCGAGGGGCTCGCCCGTTACCCGATCAACGTCCGTTACCCGCGCGAGCTGCGCGACAGCCTCGGGGCGCTGCGCACGCTGCCGATCGTCACGCCCTCGGGCGAGCAGATCACACTCGGCACCGTCGCGACCATCGAGGCCTCCACGGGCCCGCCGATGCTCAAAACCGAGAACGGCCGCCCGTCGACCTGGGTCTACGTCGACGTCCGCGGGCGCGACCTGTCGTCGGTGGTCGGCGACCTGCAGGAGGCCGTCGCACGACGCGTCAAGCTCAGCCCCGGCGTCAGCGTGGCCTACTCCGGCCAGTTCGAATACCTGCAGCGCGCCCTGCAGCGCCTCGCGCTCGTGGTCCCCGCCACGCTCGCAATCATCTTCGTGCTGCTCTACCTGATCTTCCGCCGGCTCGACGAGGCGGCGCTGATCATGGGCACCCTGCCGTTCGCGCTCACCGGCGGGTTCTGGATCCTCTACCTGCTCGGCTACAACCAGTCGGTCGCCACCGGCGTCGGGTTCATCGCGCTCGCCGGCGTCGCCGCCGAGTTCGGGGTGGTCATGCTGATCTACCTCAAGGCATCGCTTGCCCGGCGCGGCGCCGCTCCGTCCGGCGACGACGTCGCCGAAGCCGTGCGCGAGGGCGCGCTGCAGCGCGTCCGCCCCAAGGCGATGACGGTCGCGGTGATTGTCGCCGGCCTGCTGCCGATCCTGCTCGGCGCCGGTGCCGGCTCCGAGATCATGAGCCGCATCGCCGCGCCGATGGTCGGCGGCATGCTGACCGCGCCGCTGCTGTCGATGTTCGTCATTCCCGCGGCCTACCTGCTGATGCGCCGGCCGCGCGAATCCTCGCCTGAAAACCCCCGTTCAACCAAGGAGAATGACCATGAACAGCCTGTCCAAGCGTAGCCTGCCCCTCGCCGCCGCCCTGCTCGCCCTCGCGGCCTGCAACGACACCCGGACCGCCCCCGAGGGCGAAGTCACGGCAACCGACGGCGCGATGGCGAGCATGGGCGAAACAGCGGCCGCGCCGACCACGGTCAAGGCGAAGAGCACCGGCACGATCACCGCGATCGATGCCACCGCTGGCACGGTGACTCTCGATCACGCGGCGATCCCCGAAGCCGAGTGGCCGGCGATGGCCATGGGGTTCTCGGCCGACCCGGCGCTGCTCGGCGACCTCAAGGTCGGCGACAAGGTCGCGTTCGACGTCGAGATCACCGGCTCGAGCGGCAAGGTGACGGCGATCACCAAGGAGTAGTGTTGCCAGGCCACGGGTTCGGCTGCGGAGTTCCACCGTCGAACCCACTGGTCCTACTCGGCCGCGTTGCTCAGAATGCTGCCGCGTTCCTCCACAGCATGTAGGCGGCGACCGCGAAGATCAGCCCCGCGAACACGGCGTTAAGGCGGCCACGGGTCGCCGAAAGCCGCTCTGCGAGCCGTGCGCCGAGCGCGCCGCCCGCCGCGCCTCCGGCGATGAACAGCGCCGCGAGCGTCCAGTCGACGAGGCCGGATAAGGCATAGTTGGCGGCGGTCGTCAGGCCAAACGCGCTCACGGCCACCAGCGACGAACCAACCGCGTTGATCATCGGCATCCGTGTCGCCGCGACCAGGCCGGGGACGATCAGGAAGCCGCCACCGATGCCGAAGAAGCCCGAGAACAAGCCCGTGCCGAGACCGTAGCCGACCAGCTTGGGCGCATTGTCGCGTCCAAGGACCACGCCGGGATCGTCCTCGCGCATCCGGTTACGGAGCATGAGGACGCCCACGACGACCATGACCACCGCAAAGAGGAACAGCAGCCTCTCGCCATCGAACGCCTTCCCCGCGCTCGATCCGGCAAACGCCCCCGCGACCCCGGCGGCCGCGAAGACGAGCGAGCAGCGCCATTTCACGTGCCCCCGGCGGATGTGATTGAGCAG
>Ga0315910_10003080_pt1 | contig 14342 bp, 13 predicted proteins | sample EdamamesoilMG_FD_204470 | JGI IMG/M metagenome (GOLD analysis project Ga0315910, IMG submission 204470) | Garden soil microbial communities collected in Santa Monica, California, United States - Edamame soil | ecosystem: Environmental > Terrestrial > Soil > Garden | place: USA: California...
AGCGGCGCATCTTCGTGGACCTGGCCCACATGAGCCCGCGCACGTTCTGGGACGCGGTGGACGCGCACGATCCGAAGCGGCCGCTGCTCGTCAGCCACACCGGCGCGGCGGGCGCGCACCCGCACTGGCGCAACGTCGACGACCAGCAGATCCGCGCCGTCGCACGCTCCGGCGGCGTCGTCGGCGTCATGTACCACGGCCCCTACCTCGGCGACCGGCTCTGGGCCGGCCGCGTGGAGAGCGTCGCTCGGCACCTCGAGCACGTGCGCCGGGTGGGCGGCGACGACGTGCCCGCTCTCGGCAGCGACTGGGACGGCGCGATCGTCACGCCGCGGGACATGCCCACCTGCCTCGAGCTCCCGCGCCTGGTGGAGGCGCTGCTTCGTCGCGGCTACCCCGAGGCCGCGCTCGTCAAATTGCTCGGGCAGAACTTCCTCAGGGCGCTCACCGACCTTCGCGGCTGAGCGCCGTCAGGGATTGCTCGGGAGCTCAGGAATCGAGGCGCTGCGCGTACGCGTCGGCCTGCGCGGCGTCGTCGAGCGGCACCGCCGTCGCCAGCGCGTCGTCCTCGTCGATGTCGTCGTCGTCGTCACGATAGGCCGGACCGACCAGATCCTGCTTGGAGAGGCGCGGCAGCCGGCGCTTGCCGACCGGGCCTTCGTCGATGTAGTCGCGAAGGTGCATCATGTCTCTCAAGGCCTCGAGCTTGGCGAGCGCCTTCACCTCGACCTGACGGATCCGTTCACGGGTGAGGTTCATGATCGCACCAACGTCTTCCAGCGTCGTGCCGCCGCGATCGGCAACGTCGAGCGCGCAGGATTCACCGAGGTCCCACACCTCGAGATCGGGGAAATTCAGCTTGATCGCGCCGGTTCGGGCCGACACGTCGATGTAGAGGTGGTACTTGCACGAGACGAAGGGGCACGGCCGGGGGCCTTCGGCGCACTCCGCGCGGAAGCGCGGCTTCTCGTAGTCGTCTTCGGGATAAAGCAGACGCCCGATCTCGAGCTCGCGCTTGGTCATCCGCTTGACGCTGATCGTGCGGGCCCGTACGTCGCGCTTGCGACGCGAGCGCCGTTGTTCGCGGGTGATCGCCGGTTCCTCCGCCACCGCGAGCGCGCCTTCCGTGCGCGGTCCTTCGCTCGCTTCCGCCTCTGCTTCCGTCGTGCCGAGATCGTCGTGATCCATGGGACTGCCTCCGCTTGTCGTTGGTGTCTTTTGCCCACACGATTCCCGACGGAGCGGACAGTCCACCGCTCCACCGGACGATCGTCGTCCTTCCGATTCGCGTTCCCTCCACCGCGCCCCCGGCGACGAGCCCGTCGTCACCGAATCGGCGTTTTCATGCGGTGTATTGGAGGTCGTGCGCTCGGCCGGGTCGCCTTCTAACGGGCGGCGACCCCGGCGTCCCTCAGGACGCCGTGAGCTTTTCCATCTTCGTTCGTGCTCCTAGCTTCGCTTCGATGGCCTCGAGTCGGGCCACCAGATCCTTGCTGAGCGCGCGTGCCCCCGCGACCTCGCGCGCCACCGTGTTGTTCCCCCGATCGATCCGCCGCTCCACCAGCACGCCGTCGAGCTTGTCGAAGATGTCTCCGAGCGTGCGACCGAGAGCTTCGAGATCGTTGCGGATGAACAGGAACTCGCGCTGGATGCGCTCGATCGTGAGATCCTCCGCCATCATCCGCTTGATGGTGAGGATCTGGCGCACCACGTTCACCGGGTAGACACCCTGCGAACCCTGGTGCTTGCCCTTCCGCCCGACGCGCACGCTGCGCGGGAGCAGACCGAGCTGCACGTACTTCCTGAGCGTCGCCTCGCTCAGCGGGATGCCGTGGCGCGCGAACACGTCCAGGATCTCGGCCGAGGTGAACCCGGAGGGGTTCGCCTTTTCCAGCGTGCTGAGGGTCCTGTCATCGAGCGCGTCCATCGTGTCCGGGGCTCGCGGTCCGCCATCGGCTCCGTGAGGTAACGCGGACTATAATCTACTCAGTGGATCGACCAAAGCGGATGCCCCCTAAAATTTGCACTATTTATGTGCCAGCTCCATGGAGCTGCGGCGTCCATCTGGTAGGACATTGTTCGTCATGTCTGATGGAATGTCCATGGAGCTGATGCACCGTCCATGAGCAACGCCGCGCCTTCGACACCGGATCATTGACTTCGGGGTGAGACCTCCGGTGCCCGATTTGGCGATCGTGGACGGGCTGCTAGGCTCGCCCGGGTGTCGCCCGTCGTTGAACGGGACGTGACCGCGAGCGGGGTTCGCGTCCGTCTCTCGGATTCCGGAACCGGGCCTGCGGTCGTTCTGCTCCACGGTCTGTTCCTCGATCGCACGACGTGGGCCCCGCTGTGTGACGCTCTCGCCGAGAGCCATCGCGTCATCGCCCCGGACCTGCCCGGCTTCGGAGCCAGCGAGAAGCCACCCGCGAGCCGCTTCGACTATCACGTGGAGGCGTTTGCGGAAGCCATCGCCGACGTGTTCGCGGCGCTCGAGCTCGGGCGTGCCACCGTCGTCGGCCACTGCCTCGGGGGCGCGGTGGCTCTGGTGCTCGCCGCGCGTCACCCGGAGCTCGTCGCTCGGCTCGTGCTCGTCGACGCGCTGTGCGACACGCCGCGCCTCGGTCGCTTCGGGCGCATGGGGCTCGCGCCGTTCGTCGGCGGGTTCGTGCTGAAGCAGCTCTGGGGGCAAGGCGTCTTTCGGGCGCTTTTCCGCGAGCGAATCGCGCCCGAGACGGGCCAGAACCACGAGAAAGTCGCCCACTATTACGCGACGTTCAGCGAGCCCTCGGCGCGGGTGAGCGCGCTCGAGGTGCTGCGCGCCGTGCAAGACCCGAGGCCGCTCGTCGCCCGCACGCCGGGGGTCCGCGCGCCCACGCTCGTCATCTGGGGCACCCACGATCGGGTCGTCCCGGTCGTGGCGGGGCGTCGCCTGGCGCGCGAGATCGCCGGCGCACGGCTCGAGCTCCTGAGCGCAGGCCATGCGCCGCAGGAAGACGCGCCGGCGGCGGTCACGGTCGCCGTGCGCCGCTTCCTCTCGGAGTAGGCCCGGACGGCAGCCGCGCGCGGAACTGGGCCGTTCGGGGACGGATCCGTACCCTCGCGAGGCTCATGGCGCGTGCCCTGCTCCTCCTGTTCCTCACGACCTCCGGCTGCGCGGCTCAGCGGGTGACGCAGGTTCCCCCCCTGGCCGAGCGACCCCAGAGCGTTGCCGTGGCGTCCGCGGCCGACGCCGAGGTGACGACCGCGCCGCCGCGAAGGCGGAGGATCGGGCGCCTTTCGCCGCCCTTCTCCGCAGCGAGTGCCGTGCGCAGCACGCTCGCCGCAAGGTCGAGCGCGCCGGACACGTCGGTCTACTCGCAGCGCTAGGACGCGCCTCAGCGCCCCGGCGCGCTTCAGTCGACCGGGAAGGACGCCGTAGCGGCGGGCGGCGGGGGAGCCGGCGGAGGCGCAGCGGGGGCGGCCTCCGGCTTCGGTGCCTTCGGCGCCGCGGGCGCCTTCGGGGCTGCAGGTGCCTTCGGGGCCGCAGCAACGGGCGCGGCGGGCTTGGGAGCGACCGGCTCCGGCGGTTTGGCCGCAACCGGCGCAGGCTCGACGGGAGCCGGCGGCTTCGCGGCGACGGGCGCCTTGTCGACCGGAGGCTTCGCCACGGGCGGCGGGGCCGCGACCGGCTCAGGCGCCTTCGGCGCCTCCGCCACGGGCGGCGGTGCTGCGCTCACTTCCGGCGCGGCGACGGGCGCCGCGGGCGGCGGCGGAACGACGGCCGGCGGCGGGGCCGCGGTGGTCGTCGCTTCGACGGGCGGCAGCGGTTCCGGTGCCTGCAGCGCGGGGGGCGCTGCGAGCGGGACGTCTCCGGTCGCCGCCGGCGGCGCGACCTTGCGGAGGACGATGCCCATCGTCGAGATCGCGATGCCGAAGCCCATCGCGAGCACCACCCAGCGGATGAACCGCGCGCGCCGTTCTTCTTGCTCCGGCGTCCGCTGAACGCGCACCGGCTCGTGCATCGCATCGTGCATCGAATCGTGCAGCGGGTCGGCCGCGGAGTGCGGCTGAGGCGGGACCGACTGCGGGCCACCCTCGTAGCGCCCTTCCTCGCCCTCCTTGAAGAAGAGGTCTTCGGAGGACCGGCTCAGCGCTGAACGCGAGGGGGGTACGTCGCGTGTCGACGCCGACGGGGGCGGTTGATCGTGGTGGCTCGATGTCAAAGTGGAACTTCCAGCGGGTTGGGGGGAAACGGGGACGACCGGTGCCGGTGGCGACATGCGCACCGTCTCGCTCGGACCGTAGACGACAGCCGGACGCACGCCCTCACTCGGGGTCGAGGTACGCCCGGCCAGGGGCTCACGCACGGTCGGCTTGATCTCGCTCTGCGGGAAGGGCGCGAGCGGAGCGCTGGCGAGCGGCACCTGCGTCATCGGGACGAGCGGTGTCGTCTCGGGAGGAGCGGGCTCGAGCGGCGCCTCGTCTTCGCGGCGGGGCGCCGGAAACCGGATGACCTTGCCTTCGGCCGAGCGCTCGTCGGCCCTCGCCTCGGGCGTTTCACGCACCGTGCTCGTGTTCTGGCTCGCCGTCGTGCCGACGAGCTCGTTCCCGACGTCGACCGCGCCGGGGCCGAGGCCGACCTGCGTTCGCGGGCGCACCATCGGTGCTTCACGCGGCTCGGGTGCCACCGTCGCCACGGGAGGCTCCTCCGTCAGCGAGGGCATGACCACGCGCGGGCGCGAGGTTCGATCCTGGCCGTTGTCGCTCGACCGCGGCTTGGAACCCGGCAAACCGATGCCGCCGAACGTCTCGCTCGGGGCGAACGGTTCGAGCGAGGGCGCGGCGGGGCGCCACGAGCCGACCGGCGCCGGCGCCTGACTGAACGAACGATGGCTCGAGTCCGGCACGACCTCCTCGGAGCTCGACGCTCGCTCCGGTCGCCCGCTCGCCTCGAGCTCCGAGTTCGGGATCACGTCGTCGTCGGGCGTGCGGGCGGAAACCACGAGCAAGCCCTCGAAATAGAGCTTCGAGATGGTGGAGAGCGTCGAAAGGTCCTCGAACGGCGACTCGTCCACCACGTCGAGCAGCGTGCGGCGGCCGTCGAACAAGCGGAGGATCGCGTTGAGCTCGTCCGGCACCTCGTTCAGCCGCTCGACGAGCTGCTCGTGGTCGACCTCGAAGATGGTCTCGAGCGGCGGGAGCTGCTCGAGCAGCCGCCCCCACTCGTCCACGCGGCGCATGCCCTCCATCAAGAGCCCCTGCGTGGAGGTCGGGATGATGTCCTCGTTCGGGATCGCGCAGAACTCGACCTCGAAGTCGCCGGAGCTCGTGATCAACATCCGGTAGACGGCTTCCTCGCCGCGAAGCTTCAGGAGCTCGGCGTCGACGACCTTGCCGTCGCGGAAGTACACCCGCGCCTCACGCTTGCCGTCCGAGACGCGCGCGACGCCGCTCTTCCGACTCACCTCGAAGGTCTGAAGCAAGTCGACGACACCCATGTCCTCGAGTGAACCGCTGAAGCGCGTGCGGCGGCTGACCGGCACGCTGGTCGCCATCGAATCGTGAGTGCGGCGCGCGAGGAGCAGGTTCACACGCGCGATCAGCTCGCGCACGAAGATGGGCTTGGTGAGGTAGTCCTCCACGCCGAGCTCGAGCCCGCGGATCTTGTCCTCGATCGAGCGCTGGCCGGTGAGGAACACGACCGGAATGCCGGCGTAGTCCGACCGTTCCTTGAGGCGCCGGACGAGCTCGTAGCCGTCGAGACGCGGTAAGCGAATGTCGCTCAGGATGAGATCGGGCGTGGAGAGCTCGACCTTGGAGATGGCGTCACCGCCGTCGCTGGCCGTGGTGACGCTGAACCCAGCCTTCTTGAGGCTGACTTCCAGCACCCGCAGGCTCTGCGGGTCGGGTTCCACCAAAAGGAGCTGCTTCTTCGCCACGTTCGCCTAGGCCCGAGTGACCCTGCCGCCTAGCCCTACCACGACAAGCGTGTTGAGACGGGCGAGAGGTGTCAAGTCGCGAGCTTACTGCCGCACTCGGCGCAGAAGCGTGCTGCGGCGGGATTCTGCGCCCCACAGGCCGCACAACGTGCGGCGGAAGGGGCTCCCGCGGCGCCGCCGGGCGGAATGGCGCCTGGTGCCGTCCCGGTGCCCGGGGCGGCTGCGACCGCGGGCGGGATGCCGTAGCCGGGCGGGGGTCCGTAGCCAGGCGGGGGACCGTAGCCGGGCGGCGGACCGTAGCCGGGCGGCGGGTACGGCGGTGGATAGCCTTGCATCGGGTACGGCGCGCCGAAGCGACCACCGACGGCGAGCCCGGCGCCCATCGCCAGGCCTCCCATCGCCGCGCCGGCGGCGGCCGCGTCGCCCCCCTGCGCCATGCCCTGGCCGAGACCGAGCGACGCCTCGGCCGCCGCGTACTGCTGGTACCGACCCATGTCGAGCTGGTTCATGTAGCGCGCGCGGTTCGCAAACTCCTGATCGAGTTGGAACTGACGCTGAGCCGCTTCTGCTTCGGCCTGCTTGATGCGGCGCTGCGCGGCCTTGGCGTCGACGTTGGCCTGGACGATCTGATCCTGCATCCCGTCGACGCGCGCCTGGTCCTCCTCGGAGAGGTTGATGTTGAGCTTCGCGACCTCGAGCACCTGAACGCCGATGTTCTGCAGATCGGGGCAGCTCTGCACCATCGCTCGCGCGACTTCGGGCCCGCAGGTGCCGAGGTCGAGCAAGCTGAGCTGGCCCGCCTTCAGCATGCCGGTCAGCGTGGAGCGAAGCCCCATGAACAGCATGTCGTGGATCCAGCGCGGTGAATCGTTCGGGTCACCGCTCGCCTGCCCGCGGAACCACACGATGAAACGCAGCGGATCGACGACGCGGTACGAAAAGGTGCCGAACGCGCGCGGCGTCACGCGGATCTCGAGCTCCGGATCACGCATCGACCCGATCGTGTCGCCGAAGCCTTGGTTGTAGAGCGGGCGCGTGAGGACGAAGAAGATTTCGCTGATGAACAGGTTCCCGCCCGTGAACTTGTCGACGAGCGTGTTGAGGAACGGGTAGTTCTGGGTCTGCAGCGTGTGCCGGCCGGGCCCGAGCGTCGCCACGGGATTACCGTCGCGGAAGAACACCGCGCACTCGTCGGCGTCCACCGTCAGCTGACTCCAGAACGAAAACGTCTGATCCGGGTGCTTGAAGACGACCTTGTCCTTCTGCGCGTCGTCTCGCGCGATCATCATGCGCTGGACGCCACCCTTGACGAAATCGACGATACCCATGATTGGTCCTTCCGATTCGGATCGACTAGCTGCCCGCCGCGAGCGCCGCGACGAGCGCGCTCGCACAGCACCCAACGTTAGCAGAATGCTCGCTCGACGGAGGCGTCGGAGTCTGGTCTAATTGGGTCCTTGGCCGCTAGCGACGTCGATGTGGGGACGCTCCCGATGCCGGCGCAGAAAGCGCTCGCGCCGGACGCGCCCGCCCCGCTCCGGATGATGGCGGCGCGGGGTGTCCTTCCCGGCCTCAAGCCGGCCGAAATCGTGACCGTGGTCGCCGTGCTGGCGGGCTCCGGGGGCGACGTGGCCGAGACCGCTCGCGCCACCCTGGCCAAGCTGCCAGCACCGATCCTCACCGGCGCGCTCGGCGCCGATCTCCCCGGCTCGGTGATCGAGCAGCTGGCGGCGTCTCGGCCGCGGCAGGACGACGTGGTGCTGGCCCTGATCGGCATGCCGCGGGTGACGGTCGAGGCGCTCGAGCATCTCGCCGGTCAGGCCGACGAGCGCTCCGGAGAAATCATCGCCACCAACGAAGAGCTGATGCTCCGGTACCCGACCGTGATCGAAAAGCTCTACCTGAACCGTGCGGTCCGCATGTCGACCGCCGACCGACTGGTCGAGCTCGCGATCAGGAACAACATCGAGCTCAAGATCCCCGCGTTCAAGGAAGCCGCCCAGGCGATCATGGATCAGCTGATCCCGGAGGCGGGCGAGGAACCGACGCCGGACGACCTGCACTTCCAGGAAGTGAGCGCCTTGGCCGAAGAGCTCGCCGCCGAAGAGCTGGAGGACACTCACGAGGTCGACGAGGAGGGTGAAGAGCGACTGCGCGAGAAATACGTGCCGCTCCACGTGCGCCTGGCCGAGGCCTCGGTGAGCGAGAAAATTCGGCTCGCTTCCACCGGCAAGGGCGCCGAGATCCTGCTCCTCGCCCGCGACGCAAACCGGCTCGTCTCGACCGCAGCGGCCCGGAGCCCTGCCCTCCGCGAGCCCGAGGCCATTCAGATCACGGCGAGCCGGGCGATGTCGGACGAGGTCCTGCGCATCGTGGCGATGAATCGCGACCTCGTCCGCAGCTATCAGGTGAAGCTCAACCTGGTCACCAACCCCCGCACTCCGCTCACCTTCGCGAGCCGCCTCGTCGCTCACCTCCGCGACAACGATCTTCGGGCGCTGAGCCGCAGCAAGAACGTCAGCGCCGCCGTCGGGCAGATGGTGAAGCAGCAGCTCGACCGGAAGAAAGCCGGATAATCGCCGCTGTTCGGCGCGCGGCGCCGAGCGTCAGCGCTGCTTGTCTTTCTTGTCGCGTGCCGCGAGGCGCGCTGCGCGCATGTCCTCGGCCTGCTTCACCTTGTCGGGGTCGACGACGAAGGGGGACACGCGTTCGACGCGCTCGAACTCGGCCTTGTACTTCATGGCCTCGAACTTGGTCTTGAACGGGCCGATGCGCACGCGGTGCCAGAGCCCGCGCTCGGGCACCTGCGCAGCCTGGGTGTACGCGCGATGGCCGCGGCGGCGAAGGTCCTCGACGAGCTTCGCGGCGTCCGCGGGCTCCTTGAAGCTTGCCACCTGCAGCTGAAAGCCTCCGTCCATGCCCGGGAGCGCGAGCCCCTTGTCGTCCGGCACCTTGGCGGCGTCGGCCGCCATCGTGGTGAGGCCGTCCTTCGGCTGGGTGGTGACGGGGGTCGCGCCGAGCAGATCGCCGATCGGCAACGGCACGACCGGCAGGCGATCGGCGGCGGGCGGTGGCGCATCGACGCGCGACGGGGGCTCGGCCGGTGCGACCAGGCGCCCCCGCTCGTCGCGGACGGCGGCGAGCGCCGTCGTGGGCGTCGTGTCGTCGCTGAGCAGCCGAGGGAACGTGACCTCGTGGGTCGCGAGCTTTTCCGCCGGCGCTCCGGTGTTCTTCGACTGCGAAACCAGCTCGGCCAGCGGGTCCTTCGTCGGCCGCGCGGGAGGCCCTTCGCGGCGCGCCATCACGACCGCGGCCGTCACGATCGCGGCACCCGCGAGCGTGGCGAGAAACAGCGCGGCCAGGCGGGACGAGCGGATGCCCCGGTCTTCCTCCTGGATCTCGTCCAGGTTGCGGACGTTCACCGATTGCATGCCGGGAAACTAGGCCCGAGCCGGCGGTCAGGCCCAGTTTTCGAAGCGACCCCCACTCGCCTCGATCAGGCGCCGGGCCTTCCAGAGCGTCTCCTCGACCTCCCGCCCGGGATCGCTGTCGGCGACGATGCCCCCACCTGCGAAGTAGCTCCCCTCCCCGCCCCGTACGGTGAGCGTGCGGATCGCCATCCCGAGCTCGAGCCCGCCGTCCTCGCGGAGAAAGCCGAGCGCCCCGGTGTAAAGCCCGCGCCGTGCCGCCTCGAGGTCGCGAATGACTTCCATCGCGCGCACCTTCGGCGCCCCGGTGACGCTGCCGCTCGGCAGGGTCGCTTCGAGCAGGGTTCGCCGTCCGATTTCGGGCCGCAATTCGGCGCGGACGGTGGCCAGCCGATGGTGGACGGTCTCGAGCGTCTCCACGTGCGGGAGAACCGTCAGCGCCACCGTGCCGGGCACGGCCAGGCGCCCGAGATCGTTCCTCTCGACGTCGATCACCATCGCCAGCTCCGCTCGCTCCTTGGGATCGGCGTCGAGGGAGCGGGCGAGCGCCGCATCCTCCAGGGCGTCGGCAGCGCGCGGCCGCGTTCCCTTGATCGGCGAGGTGACCACGCTGCGATCGGGGCAGAGCTTCAAGAAGAGCTCGGGGGTCGCCGCCGCGACGGTGAGACCCGGCCATTCGAGCGCGACCGCACAGCGGGTCAGGCCCAAGGGACAAAGGAGCGCGAGCAGATCCTGCGCCTGCCCATCGACGCGGAGCGAGAAGCGCCGCGCCAGGTTCACCTGGTAGATCTCGCCGCTCCGGATCAGCTCGAGCGCCGCCTGGATGCGCTCGACGTGGACGCTCCCGGGCTCGGCGCGCGTGAGCTCGATCGCCACCGCTTCGGGGCGCTGGGTGCGACGAAGGCCCCTTTCGAGCGCGCTTCGGAGCTCCTCTAGTGCTCGAGAGCTGGACGATATAATCTCGACTTTATTGGTTATTTTTATGATCGAGTCGTACCGCATCCAGCGCGGTCGGCTGAGGTCCGGCGGGGGGCGAAGGTCGGGCGTCGTCGGGCGCTCGAGCGATCGCTGCGCTTCGTACGGTAAGAGCCCGATCCAGCGCGGGATCTCGCCTTGGTCGCGCGGCTCGAGCGTGAGGGCGGGCTCGGGATCGAGCTCGTCCGATTCGTCGACCGGATCGGCGGCGACGTAGGTCGCGCTCCCGTCCACGGAGCGCACGAGCGAGAGCGCCGGACGCCCCGCCAGCGCACGCGCCACCACGAGCGGATCGGCCGGCGCATCGACCGCGCTCGTGATCATCGCGCGACCCGCGGTGAGCTCGGCGGCACGGGGATGACTCGTCCGGCCGTCGTGACCACGACGTCGGAGAGCGGAGCGACCACGCGTGCCTCCGGCCAGACCACGACCCGCTCGAGTGCGCCCTTGCCTTCCACCGTGGCGCGCGCGCCGACGATGGCTCGGTCGAGGTCGATCCCGGCCGGTACGTGCGCGGAAGGAGCCACGTAGGCGCGCTCCCCCCGCCCGCCGAGCCAGGCCAGATTTTCGGCAAGATAGTCGGCGAGCGAGTCACCCGGAGCCGCCAGGTCACCCTCGCAGGGCACCGTCGCGAGCACCCCTCCCGAGCGGGCCAGCGGCAGCGCCACGTCGCCGATCAGGCAGCCGCGGGCCGGGAGGCCGGCGCGCAGTGCTGCACCGATCCCGAGCGTTCCCACGTAGTCGCCGCCTTCTAGCTCCTCGCCGAACCGCTCACCGCGGAGGCGCACGACGCGCCCGCCCGCGCCGAGGCCGAGCGTCCCCTCCCCGCGCGCGCGCGGCACCGCGGCGAGGCACAAGCCGTCGGCGGGCGTCCGCGCGCGGAGCTCCGTGAAATCCACGTTGGAGAGCACGTCCGCATTGGTCACGAGGACCGGCCCCGGGACGAGCAGGTCGAGCGCGCCGGCCACGCCCCCTGCCGTGCCGCGGAGCTCGGGCTCGTCCACGATCGCGAAAATGCCCTCGAAGCGCGCCGCGAGCGAGCGAAAGAGCGTCGACCGATGGAAGGAGTTCACGGCCACCGGCAGAAAGCCCTGGGCCCCGAGGCGTCCGAGCACGTGCTCGAGCAGCGAGCGATCACCGAGCGGAACGAGCGGCTTCGGCAGCTCGTCGGTCAGCGGCGCGAGCCGGGTGCCGAGGCCGGCGGCGAGCACCATGACCTTCGCGTCCGCGCGCTGCATCGGAGACGAACATAGTCGGAAACTTCTCCGTCCGCCCGGGCGCGTGGTAACCGAAGTGGCCCCCTCGTGCCGCACCGCACCCTGCTCCAACGCGCCCGGACGCTCGCGCTCGGGCTGATCTCCGCGCTCGCGGGCTTCGCCATCACGACCAGCCCGGGTTGCGGCACGGACGCCAAGGGCGTGGACGACTGCCGCGACATCGAGCGCACGCGCTGTGCGGCCGCGGCTCCGTGCGGCATCGTCACGGATGTTCCGGCCTGCCAGCGGTTCTACCGTGATCACTGCCTGCACGGCATGGTGACCGCCCCGCCGTCGCGGGACCACGTCGAGCAATGCATCCGGACGATCGAGGCGGCCGGGGCCTGCGCCACCACCGAGGGCGCCGAGGCACCGCTCAGTGCCTGCGCCAACGACGAGCTGCTCGAGGCAAGCGGTGCCTTGCTCGCCTGCGACATCGTCAAGCGGCCCGAGCTCGCCGACAACTGCGCCTTCCTGACGACCACGCCGCCTCCGGTCGAGAACGTGGGCGGCGCGGGCGGCGAGGGCGGCTAAAGAGCGGCGCTTCTCCCCCTGCCTCGTGCTATTGGGCGCGAGGTCATGCAGCCCCTGCCCGCCGTCGCCCGACGCGTGCTCCTCATCGGCGCGCTCTCGCTCCCCTTCGCGTGCGAGGAGGACGAAGAGGTCTCGACGGCCATCATTCACCCGATGCTCGTCAGCGTGTCTCCCGACGCCTTCCTGGGCACCCTGCCGTGCCTGGATGCCCCCGGCGCCATGCGCACCTACGTCGCCGTCCTCCGTCACCGCGGGCCGGCCGACGATGACGGCGCCGCCGGGGAGCACGGCTACCCCGAGGGCGTGGGCGGTGAAGGCGGCGCACCCCCCGGCATCGACCCGGCGGAGAGCTCACCGCTGCTCGCGTGCACGAGCGCTATCGGCTTCGGCATGGTGAGGCCCAATCATCGTTACCTCGCCGACGTGTACGCGTTCGATCGCGAGGATCTCGAGCTCGTGCCGCCCGTCGGTGACCTCGGCCCCTGGGATCTTCCCGTCGTGGTCGACGCCGTCACCCGAGAAGAGGTCGCTCCTCGCTGGACCACCCGCTGCGCCTCCATCACCGCCCGCCAGGCGATCGTGCGCCGGTTCCACGACTGTGAGCCGCTCACCGATCACATGCCGGGCGCGCCCGCCGCCGTCCAGGTCGACTTCGGCGCGCTCGCGGGGGCCGAGTGCGGGGCCGAGCCCGGCCAGGTCGAACGGTTCGACGTCTTGGGCCCCACCGGCACCATCAGCGCGGCCTGCGGCGAGATCCTGACGGTCGACGACGTGCCTCCCGGCCAGAGCCTGGTGCTGCCGGTGCTTGCGTACGAGGCCGGCGTGGCCGAGCCCGTTCTCGGCACGACCTGCGTGGCCGATCCGCACGAGGGCGTGACGATCACCGCCGGCTGTGATCCCTTGACCGACGAGGGCGCGCTCGAGGTGGACCCGGCCGCCGCCAGCGCCGCGCTCGGCCTCGACTGCGCGACCCTGGCGGAGCTCACGCTGGTGCTCGGAGACGAGCCACCGCGCCGTGTGCTGCCATCCAATTGCGATCGGCCGGTGCAGTTCCCGGGCGTTCCGCGCGGCGCGCAAACGGTGAGCGCCGTTGCCACGCTGACCGACGGCTCGATGTCCGGTGAGGCCACCTGCACCGCTTCGGTCGTGCCCGCCCAGCGCGTGCTCGCCCTCTGCGCTCCGGAGCCCTGATGGCGCGGCGCTACGACGACGGCGCCACCGCCGGCCTCCCGCGGCCGGGCCCAGGACTCACCCTGGCGCTCGTCACGCTGCTCGCGGTCTGGCTCGTGTTCGCCGTCGGCATCAATTGGGGCGGCGCCCCGGAGTCCTTGTTCTGGCTGCTCGCCGGCGACACGTCGCGCATCCTGCACGGCGAGGTGTGGCGGCTCTTCACGGCTCCGTTCCTGCACGCCCCCTCGCAGGACGTGGGCCACATCCTGACCACGCTCTTCGGCCTCTACTTCTTGAGCCCTTCGCTCGAGAGCCATTGGGGAAAAAATCGTTTCCTCCGCTTCCTCGCCGGCTCGGCGCTCGTCGCCTACGGCTCGCAGATGCTGGTCGAGCTGCTCGTTCCGGACACGCTCGCCGCGCGCTTGGTGCCGGGGCCCTGGTTCGGTGCGGTGCCGGTGGTGTCGGCGGTGTCGGTCGCCTGGGCACTCAGCTTCCGCGGACGCACCATCAACCTGATGTTCGTGATCCCGGTGAGCTCACGCGGGCTCATCATCTTCGTCGCCCTCTTGAACGTGATGTACCTGATCGCCCAGGCGGGCGGCCCCCACGGCCTCGTCGCACCGTTCGGCGGCATGCTCGCCGGCTACCTGCTCGGTGGGAGCCCCTCGCCGATGCGGCGGCTCTGGCTCAAGCTGCGGCTCGCTCAGCTCGACGCCGAAGCGCGCCGCGAAGCCGCGGACAAGAAGAAGCGCATCCGGGGCTCCGGCTTTCAGGTGATCGAGGGCGGCAAGAAGGAAAAAGAGCGCGACTCCGATCCGGGTGACTCCGGCCGCGGCCCGAACGGCGGCTGGCTGAACTAGACGCTGTCCCGATCGTGGGGTGCCCGCCCCTCGTCCGTGCTCGCTCCGCGGTCGAGGGGTGGCGAAAAGCAAGTCAGCCGCGGAGCTGCGCGCGGCCGGTCCCCCCCAAGTGCTCGCGGACTCGCACGGGAGGGACCTCGATGAGCCTCGTTTCAGCGCCGCGGCCGGGAGACGTCCGGGCGCTTTTGCAGCCCAGGACGG
>Ga0315910_10003081_pt1 | contig 14335 bp, 10 predicted proteins | sample EdamamesoilMG_FD_204470 | JGI IMG/M metagenome (GOLD analysis project Ga0315910, IMG submission 204470) | Garden soil microbial communities collected in Santa Monica, California, United States - Edamame soil | ecosystem: Environmental > Terrestrial > Soil > Garden | place: USA: California...
TGCCCGGCATCTACGCCGTGGGCGACGTGACGGGCCAGCCAGAGCTGACGCCGGTCGCGATCGCGGCGGGCCGCCGGCTCGCCGATCGTGTGTTCGGCGGCCAGACGGATCGTCACCTCCGCTACGACGTGGTGCCGACCGTCGTGTTCTCGCATCCGCCGATAGGCACCGTGGGCCTCTCGGAACAAGAAGCGCGCGAGCGCTATCCCGGCGAGCCGATCCGCGTGTACCAGTCCGAGTTCGTCTCGATGTTCTACGCGCTGATGGACAAGAAGCCGCAGACGGCGATGAAGCTCGTGTGCGTCGGCGCCGAGGAGCGCGTCGTCGGTTGCCACGTGATCGGGCTCGGCGCGGATGAAATGATCCAAGGCTTCGCGGTGGCCGTGACGATGGGCGCCCGCAAGCGCGACTTCGACGACACGATCGCGATTCACCCCACGAGCGCCGAAGAGCTCGTGACGATGCGCTGATGGCATCCGGCGAGAGCGAGCCCGCCAGCACCGAGCCGGCGCCGCCGGCCCCCGCGCGTTCCGCGGCCGGCATCGTAGGCCTCGGCATCTTGCTGAGCCGCATCATGGGACTCGTGCGAGAACGATTGCTCGCGACGTATTTCGGCACGAGCCTGTACGCCGACGTGTTCGGCGCCGGTTTGCGCCTGCCGAACGTGCTCCAAAACTTGCTCGGCGAAGGCACGCTGTCGGCGTCGTTCATCCCCGCGTACTCGGCGCTGCTGGGCCAAGGGCGCACGCAGGAAGCCGGCCGAGTCGCCGGCGCGATGTTCGCGCTGCTGCTCGCGGTCGCGGGCGCGATCTCGCTGCTCGGCGCGCTGCTCGCGCCGGCATTCGTCACGATCTTCACGCCGGGCTTCACGGGCGAGCGGCGCGACCTCTTGATCGACGTGGTGCGGATCGTGTTTCCGATGACCGGCGTGCTCGTGCTGTCGGCGTGGGCGCTCGGCATCCTGAACAGTCACCGGCGGTTCTTCCTGCCGTACTTCGCGCCCGTGCTGTGGAACGCCGCGATCATCGGCGTGCTGCTCACGTTCGGCTCGCGGCTCGACCTGCGGTCGCTCGTGCTCGCGGCAGCCTGGGGCGCGCTGCTCGGCGGGGTGCTGCAGTTCGCGGTGCAGCTGCCGCTCGTGCTCAAGCTCGACCGCGAGATTCGCTTGGGCACCGGCCGCGGCGAGCCGGCGTTCAAGGAAGCCGTGCGCAAGGCCGGGCCCGCAATCTTGGGACGCGGCGTCGTGCAGCTGTCGGGCTATCTCGACCTCGTGCTCGCGACGCTGCTCGCAGTCGGCGCGTTCGCGCGGCTCCGTTACGCGCAGACACTGTATCTGCTGCCCGTGAGCCTATTTGCGATGAGCGTGGCCGCCGCGGCGTTGCCGGATCTCGCGCGCGATCGCGACGGTGCGCTCGATACGCTGCGCAAGCGCACCGTGGCCGCGGTAGAGCGCGTCGCGTTCTACGTCGTGCCGAGCCTCGTCGCGTTCGTGGCATTGGGCGACGTGCTCGTCGCAGGCCTCTATCGCGCAGGCGAGTTCGGCGCGACGGACGTGCGCGTCGTGTGGTGGATCTTGATCGGCTATGCGGTCGGGCTGCTGGCGTCGACCACGACGCGCGTCTATCAGTCGGCGTTTTTCGCACTGCGCGATACCGCGACTCCGGCACGCGTCGCCACGGTACGCGTCGCGATCGCGTTCATCGCGGGTGCCGTGCTGATGGTGCAGTTCGAGCCGGTCACGGTGTTCGGTGTCGCGATCCCGGCCGGTGCGCTGGCGTCGTTCACTGCGGCCGGCGTGCCGTTGGGTCCGCTCGGCTTGGCCGCCGGCGCGTCGCTCGGGGCGTGGGTTGAATGGCTGCTGCTGCGCCGCCGGCTCCGCTTGCAGCTCGGCGGCGTCGGCACGAACGCGCTGGCGCTCGTGCGGATGCTCGTAGCTGCATTGCTCGCGGCGGCCGTCGCGCGCTGGCTCGTCGTCGAAATCGCGGGCATGGCCTCGTTGCCGGCCGCGGCGATCGTCTGCGCGGTCTACGGCGCGTGTTACTTCGGTCTCGCCGCGCTGCTACGCCTCGACGAGGCTCGAACGCTCGCGAGCGGGCTCGTGCGCCGCGTCGTGCGCACGCGCTGACGCTCGATCGTTCACGCGCGCAGGTGCAGGTCGCTCGCCGCGTACTCGAACCCGAGCGGCTCGATCGCGAGGCTCTTCGCGCCCGCCTGCACGTCGCCGGCATGCCACGCTGCAATCCCGACCTCGGCCGCGATGCCGAGCGTCGCGTCGACGTCCTCGCGCGCGACGAACAACGCGAAACCGGCACCCATGTTCAAGCTGCCGTACGCGTCGCGGTCGCTCATGGCGCCTTCGCGCTGTAGAAACGACAGCGCGGCGGGTACCGGAGGCACGTTACGCATCACGTAGCGCAACGCCGCGGGGTGTCGCATCAACTTGCGCCAACCGTGGCCCGTCACGTTCACGGCGTAGTGCGGATGCACGCCGGCCGCGAACAGCCGCTCCGTAACGGGCACGTAGAGCACGGTGGGATCGAGCAGCGCCTCGCCGAAGCTGCGGCCGTCCGCGAGCTTCGTGCGGTAGCCGTCGCGAAGGCGCTCCGCGAGCTTGCGCGCGAGGCTGATGCCGTTCGCGTGAATCCCGCTCGATGCGAGCAGCACGATCGCGTCGCCGGCGGCCAGGCGCTCGCCGAGCATGAGTCGGTCGCGCGCTTTCACGATGCCGACGCACGACGCGGCAAGATCGATGCGTCCCGCCTCGACGACGCCGCCGAGCGCGGGCGTCTCGCCGCCACCCCACGACACGCCGCAGGCATCGCACGCGTCTTGCCAGCCGCGCACGAGATCTTCCATGCGCTGCCGATCCGCGAACCATTCGCTGCTGCCGGCCGACCAGTACGCGTGCACGGACAGCGGCGTTGCGCCGACCGTGATCAGATCGTTGACGGCCATCGCGAGCGTGTCTTGCGCGATGGTGTCGTAGTGGGTTCGTCCCGAATACGCGCGCACGGCGTCCGCGACGAGCGCTTTCGTGCCGAGACACTCCGTGATCGACGCGATCAAGACGCCGCCCACGTCGACGAGATAGGCCGACTCGCCGCGCGACGCCTCGATCTCTGCGGCGCCGTGTGCTTCGAGATTCGCGGCCGTCGCGCGCGCGGCGCGTTGGGCCAGGATCTTCGAGGCGTCGAGCGTGCCGTAGTCGACACCGGCGGCGGCATAGTCGAGGCCGGGTTTGTCCATCGATGAGCTCCGAGGATTTCGCTCATCATACCGGCGCCGCCGGGAGTTGGCTGCGAGCGCTCGGCGCGCTAGCGCGGGATCTGCTTCAACAACTGTTTCGTATCGGGCCGCACGCCCCGCCAGATCCAGAACGATTGCGCGGCTTGCTCCACGAGCATGCCCCAGCCTTGCACGGCGCGACCGGCGCCTTGGGCTTTCGCCCATGTCACGAACGGCGTGTCGAGAGAGCCGTACACGAGGTCGTAGCAAAAACTTTGCGGGCCGACCAGCGACGGCGGGAACGGCGGCACTTCGCCTTTGAGACCGGCGGACGTCGCATTGACTAGAACGTCGACCGCCGGCATCTCCTTGAGCGCATCGAACGACACGGCGCGCAAGCGCGGATCGGTCCCGAACAATGCGACGAGCTGATCGGCTCGGTCCGAGGTGCGATTCGCGATGACGACCTCGGCGGGTTGCTCCCCGAGCAGCGGCCCGACGATGCCGCGCGCGGCGCCGCCGGCGCCGAGCACCACGATCCGGCGATTCGTGAGCGCTTGCCGCTGATTGACCGTGACGTCGCGAATGAAGCCGTCGCCATCGGTGTTGTCGCCGCGCAAGCGGCCGGCCTCGATGCTGATGGTGTTCACGGCGCCCGCCAGGCGCGCAGCTTCGCTGCGATCTGCGCACAACGCGAAAGCGGCTTCCTTGTGCGGAACCGTGATGTTGAGACCCTTGCCGCCCGCCGCGCCGAATCCGCGCACGGCCGTCTCGAACGCGCCGGGCTCTGCGTCGATCAGCTCGTAGGTGAGGTTCTGACCCGTTTGACGCGCAAAGACGGTGTGAATCAACGGCGAGCGGCTGTGGTCCACGGGATGGCCGACGACACCGTAACGATCCGGAACAGATTTATTGGTCATTCAGCAGTATCTCGCCGGGCCGATTCTGCTGTGTTCCGCACGCGTTTGCCAGGTGCTCGAATCAAGAATTCGTGACCCCAACGCGCTCCAGAACGGTGCGACTTTGACTGGTCTCCCGAAGTGTATTAGTGTACCGATACACATAGACCAGGAACGTATCGCGTGTTCATCCTGAATCCACAGTCCGGCATTCCGATCTACCGACAGCTCGTAGCGCAGGTCACGCGTCTGATCGCAGGCGGGCAGCTTGCCGCCGGAACCGAGCTGCCTTCGGTGCGTGAGCTCGCTGAGCTGCATGCCGTGAACCCGATGACGATCTCGAAAGCTTACGCGCTGCTCGAGAGCGAAGGGTTGCTCGAGCGGCAGCGCGGCAAGCCGATGCGCGTCGCGGCGCGGCGGCGCGGCCAGGCGCCGCTCTCGCAGCGGCTGCAACAACTCGACCGATCGATCACGGATCTCGTGCTCGCCGCGAGGCAGCTCGAGGTCGGCAAAAAGGAGCTGCTTGCGCGGCTCGGAGAGAAGTGGGGAGACGATCATGAGTGAACCGATCGTGGTGGCACGGGGACTCGGCAAGAGTTACGGCCAACGGACAGCGCTTACCGGCATCTCGGCGGACATCGAGGCCGGCGACGTGGTCGGTGTGCTCGGCAAGAACGGCGCGGGCAAGACGACGCTGCTCGAGACGCTGCTCGGGTTCAGTCCTCCGACCGAGGGCTCAGCGCGCGTTTTCGGCGAGGATTGCCTCGCGATGTCGGCCGCTACGAAGGGGCGCATCGGTTTCGTGCCGCAGCAGGACGAGCTGCTCGGCATGTTGAGCGGTCGGCAGCAGCTCGCTGTTACGGCCGCGTTTCATTCGGGCTGGGATCATGCGCTGATCGATCGCCTCGTGAATGAGTGGGCCGTTCCGCTCGATCGACGCTTGCAGACGTTGTCGGTCGGCGAGCGCCAGAAGCTCTCCGTGCTCACGGCGCTCGGACATCATCCTGAGCTGCTCGTGCTCGACGAGCCGGTCGCGAGCCTCGACCCGATCGCGCGCCGACAGTTTCTCGCCGAGCTGTTCGAGATGCCGGAGACGAAGGCGCGCACCGTGCTGTTCTCGTCGCACATCGTCTCGGATCTCGAGCGCGCCGCTAACAAGGTGTGGATCATCAAGGACGGCCGCTTGCACTGGCAGGGCGAGATCGACGCGCTCAAGGAATCTGTCGTGCGGCTGCACATTCGCGCACGAGCGCCGCTGCCCAGCGGCTTCTCGATTCCCGACGCGCTCGCGGTGCGCGTCGACGGAACGGCCGCAACGGTCGCGATGTCGCAATGGCGCGAGGAGCGTGGCGAAGCGCTCGCGCGCAGTCTCGACGCGGCGATCGAGGTCGAGCCGCTCGGGCTCGAGGAGATCTTCGTGGAGCTGAACCGGTGAGCGCCGTGCTCCGCGTCTTCTGGTTGCTCTACACCGCGTTTCCGCTGCAACGGTGGCTCGCCGTCGTGGGCGCGGCCATCGGCGGCGTCCTCGTCGTCATCGGCTTTCTTTCGTCTCAGGTAGAGGCCGGCGTGGGCCTCGGAGTCTTGACCTTCACGATTTTCACGGCGTTTCCGGCCCTGTTCGCGGGCGGAGCGTTGTTGCGCGCGTTGTCGGCGCCGCACAGCCATCAGCTCTTCCCACATTTCCGCGTGCGCGCATTGTTCGCGGTAGCGTTGCTCGTCGCGTCGTTGGTCTTGTGGTTCGGCGGAGTTCTTGCACTGTTTGCGTGGCTCGAGAACGTGGCCGTGCGGCCAGCGGTCTTCGTGTATGCATACGGTTTCGTCACGGGCGTGTTCGTTTGGGTGTGGTTGTTCTCGGGCGACTGGCGCTGGGGGTTCGCGTTCCTGCTGCTGCCGCTCGGCTTCGTGATGCTGGTCCGGACGGGCGCGGGCGCGACCGACGCGGGCTCGCTGCCGATACCGGTGTTGATGGCTGCGTCGCTCGCGTGGGGTGCGTTCGCAGCTTGGTATCTGCGCGTGCGGCGCGTCCGCGCAGTGATGTCGACGCCGGCCGCTCGCGATCCCGATTCGTGGACCGAGCAGCCCACGCGCGAGGCCGCAATTCGCGCGACGACCGCGTGGAACGGACAGCCGAGCCTCGTGCGGTCCTTCCTCGTTGCCGTCGGCCGCGGCGCGGGCACCGGCATCGCATTGCTGATCGCAGTCGTGTTGCTGCCGAGGGTCGATCGGTTGCCGCTGCTGACGAGCTTTCTCTGGCCGTTCGTCAGCATGTCGCTGGTCGGTGGAGCCGTTGGCCACGTCGTACGCCAATCGCGGTTGTTGTGGCTCAGGATCGGAGGCGGCCGCGACGAGATCTGGCGGCGCATCGAGCAAGCCGCGTGGCGAACCGGCCTCGCGGCCTTCGCCGTGGCCATGACCACGGCGTTGATCGTGACCGTCCCGCTCGGGGCCGGCGCGCGCGAGTTGGTCTTGGGGCTCGCGCTCTGCGCATCGGCCGCGGCGTACGCCGGGTACTGCACGCTAGCCGCCGTGCCGGGGGTTCGGACGCAGGTCTTGGGTTTCGGCCTCGTGACTATTCTCCAGCTCGCGCTGCTCGCGCGCGCGGACCCTCCCGTGACTTCGGTCGCGATCGTGCTCGTCGCGCAGCTTCTCGGTGCGGCGCTGTTTCGTGCGCTCGCGGTCCGGCGCTGGCGGCGGATCGACTGGCGACTCGTCCAGCGGCCCAAGGCGATGGAGCGCGTGCTCTGACGGGGTACAGATTCTGCGTCGATCGAGCAGTTTCACCGCTAGGGAGACCGGGCCGTTTGCGTGTACCTTGATCCCGTTCAAGCAGCGGAGGCCGAAGCGTGGCGCGGAAGACTGAGCTCGAGCGGTGCCCCTGGAGCGAAGGCATCGATCCCGTTTACGTTCGCTACCACGACGACGAATGGGGCGTGCCCGTGCGCGACGATCGCGTGCACTTCGAGTTCCTCGTGCTCGAAAGCGCACAGGCGGGCTTGAGCTGGTGGACGATCCTGCGCAAGCGGGACGGCTACCGGCGTGCGTTCGCGGATTTCGACGCAATCAAGGTGGCGCGCTTTACGCCGCGCACGGTCGAGAAGCTCATGCAGGACGCGAGCATCGTGCGCAATCGCCAGAAGATCGAGGCGGCGATCCACAACGCACGCGGCTTTCTCAAGATCCAGAAAGAATTCGGCAGCTTCGACCGTTACGTGTGGGAGTTTGTCGGCGGCAAGCCGATCGTGAACCGCTGGCGCAAGCACGGCGACGTGCCGGCAACGAGCAAGGAGTCGGATGCGTTGAGCAAGGATCTCAAGGCGCGCGGCTTCAAGTTCGTCGGCTCGACGATCATCTACGCGCACATGCAGGCGACGGGGCTCATCAACGACCACCTCGTCGGCTGCTTCCGCCACGTGCACTGCAGCAAAGAGCGGCGCTAGGGCGTCGTGACGTTCACGATCGTGAGGCCGTAGAGGCCTGCCGGCGTCGTGTGCGAGATGGCGCCGAGATAGCGCGAAGCGGGCTCGAGCGTCGACCACTGCAGCGGAAAGTCGAAGCGGTCGCCGTTGCCGACGGTCGCGGGCGCCGTGATGCTCATGTTCCCGACGATGTCGTTGTTGCCGAACGACCACGTGAACAGCGAGTAATTTGCGCCGGGGCCGCCCGCGATCTGATCGGTCTCGTAGCCGTGCACGAGCACCACGTACTCGCCCGGCACGGGTTGAAAGATGTTGATCTCCTCGTCCGAGGTCACGCCGTCGCTCTCCGCGAGCTGCGAGCACTGGTTGTTCACGCAGAAGAACAGGTAGATATCGAGGTCGTCGACGCCGTCCGTGAATTCGTCGAACAACGCGACGCGCAGGTAGATCTGATTCGGCGGCACCGTGAACGAGTGACCCGCGACGCCGTTGTTGAGCCGGAACGAGAACACGTTGGTCGGATCGTCGTCGACGAAACCGGTCGGCACTTGGCCGTTGCTGTCGAGCGTGGGTTGGCGCAGGCCGTGCACCGTCGCGCCGTATCCGCCGCTGTAGCCGAACGCGGCCGGCAGCGTCGACGTTCCTTGCCGGCCCCGAAAGTAAAGCTCGGCTGGCGCTCGCAGCGTCACGGGGCGTGCCGCGATCGGGCTCGCGACGCGATGCGTGGGGCTGCGCCAGGCGAGCTCGCCGAAGAGCCAGTTGTCGCGCGCCGCGCCGCGATCCATGAAGCGGACCTGAAACTCCGCGGTTTCGCCGGTGTCGAGCACGAGCGTCGCGGGCTCGACGATCACGTCGAAGTTCGGGGGCGGCGCGACCTCGGCCGCGAACGTCGCGGGTGGACCGACGTTCGTGACGCGGCGCCGAACGACGTCGCCGCTGATCAAGCCCGGGACACCGATCGACGGCAGGTTCAGATTGGCGGCGTCGCTCGAGAAACCCGCGGCCGCATGCGCGGCGCAGTCGGTCTGCGAGAACGGCGGCTCGTCGAGACTGCACAGATACGCGGCATGGTCCGCGAAAGCGTTGTCGTAGACGAGGCCCGGATCGACGGCGCTATTCGGCGCGATGTGACCCGCGCCGATGTCGAAGCTATCCGCCGGCTGAGCGTTGGAGCGGCGCACGCTGCGATACGCGGACGTCATGAGCGCCGATTTCAACGCGCTCGGCGACCAGTTGGGGTGCGCCTCTTTGAGCAATGCGGCGACGCCCGCAACCTCGGGCGCGGCTTGCGACGTTCCCGAGAGGTACTGGTAGCGCTCGCCGCGTAGACCGTTCGCGACGTCGGGTGTTTGTCCGCCCAGAATGTCGACGCCGGGCGCCGTGACGTCGGGCTTCAGGAACGTCCAGTCGCTCAATGCGGGGCCGCGCGACGAGAAGTCGGCGACGATGTTGCCCGTGCTGTCGAACGCCGCGAAGATCCCGCGCGCGAGCTTCACGGTGACCTCTTCGATGATGCCGTCTTCGTCGGGGGCCAGCCGGTCGACGAGCACCTGACCGTCGGCGTTCGCGATCATCACGGCCGGAATGCCGACGCTGCCCGTATCGCCGTTCATCAGGGTCGGCGCGCCGGCGCTGTTGTAGACGATCACGGCGACGGCGCCCGCGTCCTCGGCGTTCGCGATCTTGACCTGGTACTCACAGAGCCCGCGCTCGATCAGCGCGACGTTGCCTTCGATGTCGCTCGTGTTCACGAGCGGCTGGCACGCATCGCGCTCGGAGCCCGCGGTTCCACCGCCCCCGCGGTCGTCGTCGACGGTTACGAGCCTGGCCTCGATCGGCTCCTCGCGCGTGAGCGGCGGCGTGAACGACGCCTCGCGCATCACGATCGCCTTCGCGAGATCGGTCGGCGCCGTGATCTCGACGCCGTCGGCGAAGAACTGGCCCGTCTGCGTCGACGCGGCCGTCGTGAGCACCCACGGTGCACTGCTCGGAGAGCCGATCGTGCCCGGCGCCGGGCCGTCGTTGCCGGCCGCGACGATGCTCAAGACTCCGGCATCGAGCGCATCGAGCAGCGCCAAGTCGTCGGGCGCGTCGAGCTCGGTATCGAGGCTGCCGATGGAGTAGTTGATGAGGTCCACGCCGTCCGCGACGGCGTCGTCGATCGCGCGCACGAGGTCCGAAGTTGCGCACGTTGCGCGCCGCTCGTCGGGTCGCAGCCAGCACGCTTTGTAGACCGCGATACGCGCGCGCGGAGCGATTCCGGCGATGCGTGCAATGCGTGTGCCGAGCAACGAGGCGTCGACCGAATTGCCCGCGATGATCGTGGCGATGTGCGTGCCGTGACCGTCGGCGTCCTTTGGCGAAGCGAACTCGCCGGGATCGAGCTCGTAGCGGGCGAGGAAGCCGTCCATGTAGAAGCGCGCGCCGACGATCTTGTTGTCGCAGGCGTTCGGCGGGAACTCTTCACCGGCCTGACACGTGCCCGTAAAGCCGATCGGCGCCTCGTACACGCGCGCCGTCGGCGGGTTCCGGCGGTACGAGCCGCACAGCCACAGCCCGATCAACGAGCTCCTCGCCCACTCGCCGCGGCAGGCGCGCGGAATGCGCTCCTCGTAGTCCCTAAGGGACGGGTGGTACGGCGCGACACCGCTGTCGATGACGCCGACCACGACATCCTCGCCGCGCAACCCGAGGTCGGCGCGCAGGCCCCCCGTCGGATTCTGCAAGCCGAGAAAGTTCGCGCTGTTGTTCGTGCGCAGGTACTGGTCGCTGTCGAGCCAGATCCGCTCGACTTCCGGGCTTTGCGCCAGGCGCGCGGCCTGCGCGGACGTGAGCTGCGCGGCGAAGCCGTTCACGGAGTACCGGTAGCTGTAGACCTTCGCGTTCGCGGCCCCGACGCTGCCGAGCAGCCGATCGTGGCTTTGCTCGAGCTGGCTCGCGTACGTGTCCGCCGCGGCTGCCCGCGCACGGCGGCCCTCGGGGTTCGGCTTGTCGGTCGAGGAGAAGTCCGGCGTCACGCGCTTATAGGTCGCGGCTCCCGGGGTCTTGAGCTTCACGATGTAGACGGCAGCGCCGCCCTTCGTCGGCCGCACCGTGCCGACGAGCCGCAGCGGCTCGGTGATCGGTTGGTGCGTGACCTGCGCCGCGGCGGGGCTCAAGAGCGCGGCCGCGAGCCAGGGAAAAGCTCGGGATGCAATGGACATTTTTGTTGTCGATTCGGGCCGTTACAGCGCGCGGCTCGAACGTTATCACAGGTTTCGGCGTGCCGTTGTTACGGCCGGGCGGGTGCGGCGCTGCGTAGCAAACGGCCGGTGCGGGCGTCCTTGATGGCGGTCGGCTGGGCCGAGCCGCCCAGGGCGCCTGCGAGGACATAATCGACGTGCGGCCCGAGATCGTGCCGCAGCCGCAGCAACCGGCGGTGCGGTGGCCGGCGGCTCACGTTCGCGCTCGTCGACACGAGCGCCGTACCGGCACGCACACACAGGTCGCGCGCGATCGGGTGCGCGGTCACGCGAACAGCGAGGCTGTCCCGCCCGCCCGTGATCCAGCGCGGCGCAGCGCCACGCGCCGTGAGCACCCACGTATGAGGCCCGGGCCAGCTCGCGAGCACTTCCGTGCGCCGAGGCTCGGGCGGCAAGACGACGTAAGATTCGAGCTGAGCGAAGTCCGCCGCAATCAGGATCAGGCCTTTGCGCCACGAACGGCGCTTGATCGCGAGTACTCGCATCACGGCGGCGCGGTCGCGGGGATCGCAGCCTAGGCCGAACACGGCCTCGGTCGGATAAGCCACGACCCCGCCGCCACGCACGACGCGGGCCGCGCGGGCGACGCGTAGGCGGCTAGTCACTCGGCCGGCGGCTCGTCGGCGGCGTCGGGGGACGCCGCGGTTGTTTTCGCGCTCGGCTTGCGCGCAGTCGCCTTCTTCTTTTTTTTCTTCTTCGTCTTCTTCTTCGCGGGTTTCGCGTCCGAAGCCGGCGCCACGTTCGCGTCGGTCGTCGGCTTGGGTGCCGGGGCGGCCTGGCGCCGCATGCCGCGCCCGCGCCGCTCCGGTGCGGCCGCGAGCAATGCTTGGCATTCCTCGAGCGTGAGCTCGGCGGGCACCCTGTCCTTGGGGATCTTCGCGTTTTTCGCCTTGTTCGTGATGTACGGGCCGTAGCGGCCGTTCAACACTTGAATGCCGTGCTCGGGGAAATCGCGGATCAAACGGTTCGCGTCGGCGATCTTCTTCTCGGCGATGAGCTGAAGCGCACGCTCGAGCGTGATCGTGTACGGGTCGTCGCCCTTGATCGAGACGAACTTGTTCGCGTAACGCACGTACGGGCCGAATCGGCCGATGTTCGCGGATACGGGTTCGCCCTCGGGCGTGACGCCCAGCTCGAGCGGCAGCTTGAACAGGTCGAGCGCCGCTTCGAGCGTGATCGTGTCCATCTTCTGTCCGGGGCGCAGTCCCGCGAAACGCGGCTTCTCGACGTCGTCCTTCGTGCCGATCTGCACGAACGCGCCGTATCGACCCATGCGCACGCTGATCGGCCGGCCGCTCGCCACATCGGTCCCGAGCACGCGAGACTGCGACGCCTGGTCGCGAGTCACGGTCTCGTCGATGAACCGAACACGTTTGATGAACGGGCGCCAGAACTCGTCAAGCAGCGGCACCCACTCGCGCTCGCCACGCGAGACCGCGTCGAGGGAGTCTTCCATGTTCTCGGTGTACTTGTAGGCAACGTACTCCCCGAAGAACTTCGTCAGGAAGCCGTTGACGACTCGGCCGACATCGGTCGGGATGAACCTGCGGTTCTCCATCTCGACGTACAGCCGGTCGCGCAGCGTCGAGATGATCGAGGCATACGTCGACGGCCGGCCGATGCCGTGCTCCTCGAGCTCTTTGACGAGCGTGGCTTCGGAATAACGCGGCGGCGGTTCCGTGAAGTGCTGCGCGCTCTGAATGTCCTTCAAGCTCAGTCGATCGCCCTCGGCCACGGCCGGCAGCAGGCGATCCTGCTCGTCGGCGACGTTTTCGTCCTGGCCTTCCTGATACACGGCGATGAACCCTGGGCTCACCAGCACAGATCCCGTGGCACGAAACGCGATGTCGCCGTTCGGGCTATCGCCGGCCGTCAGATCGAGCGCGACCGTGTCGTAGACGGCCGGATTCATCTGCGACGCGATCGTGCGTTTCCAGATGAGCTCGTAGAGCTTGTACTGATTTGCATCGAGGAACCGGCGCAGCTCCTCCGGATGGCGGGCCGCCGATGTCGGTCGAATCGCCTCGTGGGCTTCCTGGGCGTTCTTGGCCTTCGTCGTGTAGCGGCGCGGCTCTTCGGGCAAGTTGTCGGCGCCGAAGCGCTCGGCGATCACTGCACGCAGCTCTTCGAGCGCATCGTTGCCGAGCGTCACCGAGTCCGTGCGCATGTAGCTGATCAAGCCGACGGCGCCTTCGCCGATATCGATACCCTCGTAGAGGCGTTGCGCGACCGTCATCGTCTGCTTCGCGCTGAAACCGAGCTTCCTGGACGCGTCCTGTTGCAGCGTCGAGGTCGTGAAGGGAGCGGCCGGATTACGTCTGCGTTGCTTCTTGTCGACCTTTGCTACCGTCAGCACACCGCGCGCGGTGTCGCGAATCTTTTGCTCGGCTGCGCGCACGCTCGTCTCGTCGCCGAAGGTGAACTGCTCCACCTTGGCGCCATCGAACGTGAGCAACCGCGCAGGGAACTGCTGCGTGGCCTGCTCCGCGAGCGCCTCGATCGTCCAATATTCCTGCGCCTTGAATTTCAGGATCTCGTCTTCTCGCTCGACGATCAGCCGCAACGCGGGGCTCTGTACGCGCCCGGCCGACAGGCCGCGCCGCACTTTCTTCCACAACAACGGCGAGAGATTGAAGCCGACGAGGTAATCGAGCGCGCGGCGTGCCTGCTGCGCGTTCACGAGCTGTTCCGAGAGATCACGCGGTTGCTCGATCGCTTCCTGGATCGCGCGCTTCGTGACCTCGTAAAAGACGACTCGTTGCACCTTCTTCGAGTCGAGTACCTTGCGCTCTTTCAACACCTCGTAGACGTGCCAGGAGATCGCTTCTCCTTCGCGGTCCGGGTCCGTCGCGAGATACACGGCAGAGGCTTTCTTCGCAGCCTTGACGATCTTTTCGACGTGCTGCTCGTTCTTCTCGATGAGCTGGTACTTCATTGCGAAGTCGCTCTCGGGATCGACCGCACCTTCCTTCGGCACGAGATCGCGCACGTGTCCGTACGACGCGAGCACCTCGAAGTCCTTGCCGAGGTACTTCTCGATGGTGCGTGCCTTGGCCGGCGACTCGACGATCACGAGATTTTTTCCCATGGCGTCAGTGGCCGCGCGTCGCGTACGTCAGTCTCGGTAGAGGCATGGCTTGAAAGGGGGTGTCGATGTTTTGGCGGGCCAGATTTCGGGGATCGGCAGGATAGCCGATTCGCAGCGACGCGTTAAAGCCGGTGGCGCTCGGCGGTCCGGAAGGGCGCGGGGTCAGTGCACCCAGGCCGAGTCATCCGCGTAGACGAGATCCTCCATCTGCGCGTAGGCGTCCTGCTGTCCAGGTTGACTGAACAGGACCATCATCACGACCCATTTCGTTTGCTCGACGTCGATCTCTTCGTTGTCGAGCGCGAGCAGCCGATCGATCACGATCTCGCGCTGCGCGGGTTTCAAGATGCCGATCTGCTCGAGCTGGAGGAGATAACCGCGCGAAGCAGCGTCGAGACGTTCTTGCTCAGCGACATCGAAAACCCTGAACGCGCTGTTGCGCGGTGGGTTGCTGGCGTCGGCAGG
>Ga0315910_10003082_pt1 | contig 14335 bp, 11 predicted proteins | sample EdamamesoilMG_FD_204470 | JGI IMG/M metagenome (GOLD analysis project Ga0315910, IMG submission 204470) | Garden soil microbial communities collected in Santa Monica, California, United States - Edamame soil | ecosystem: Environmental > Terrestrial > Soil > Garden | place: USA: California...
GGATTCCCACTTGTCCCCGCCTCTGTCAAGTGCTAAAATCAGCCACAGTTGAGGAAAGTTATTGATGATCCAATCATTCGATGAATCCTGCTTACCAATAAAAAAGACGCGCAATTTTTTTATAAAAAGATTCAGTTCTGAATCCGTCCGCGTGTGTTTAACTTGCCAAAGTGCCTGAGCCAGATCACAGGCGCCACCCCAGACCGCGATATTCAGCAGACGGTCATCAACCCTGTCAACCTGTTGAATAATCCACCATGAACCCTCCGTATCCTTACCCTCTCCAATAAAGTCAGTGAATGGAATATATTCGCTATTTCCAAAACATCCTTTCTTCACTACTGAATGTAGAGAGGTTGCCGTTGGATATCGTTTATCGTGCAATTTTAGTGTGGTCTCGATGGATGCATACGCATCGATCAATTTGTGGATTATAGAATCCTTCACCAGCGGTGGTTCCTTCTCATAGTTGGCGTCGGCATTAGCGATCAGTCCCTCAATGTCAAATTCATTGGCATAATGCAAAAGTCTTACCATCGACTGCTCATCGTCTGGATCCTGACCGATATCGGTAGTGACTATAAGCCGTTGTTGTTGAGCAACCGCGTCGAACGAAAGCAGCACGATGATTAAAATAACTAACGACTTGATGTTTTTATTCATTTGTGGGAAAGTCGACTTGATAAAGTTGCTTATCGAACCAGCATACGATTCACTTAACAACCGGGAAAGCCACGATCCTTACCTTTGTACATCCATAGGGAATAAGGGTAACTTTTTCTATCACACTGCTTACCTCCCCTTTATAAACGCCTGTGCGATCCGTCACAGGTTGATGGGCAACGCCGTCAACCATTTTCCAGTTGGGTATTTTACGGGCTGGTGCTGTGATCTCCACCGGGGCGTTCAGAATATTCCAGACAAACTTATCCGTTACCGGGCGGACCTTGACTTCAAACATAGAAGCTGGATTTTTTACCCCTTCCAACAACAAGCCATAGTTCCAAGCTTTCGTCGCATAAACGCTTTTGTATTCCCCTTCCGCAGGCTCATTGGCCGTTTCCCAGCGTTCCTCCAGCTTTAAGGCATAGACCAGTGGACCGCGTTCAACGGCCCTTGAATTCTTTCCCCAATTCGTAGTCGTAACCTCCATCGGCAGGTGAAGTGTAATTTTGTCCTTGTCCTTCCAGGTTCCTTTAATTGTAACGATTTGCCCACCGGCATAAGATTTGAGTATTTTTCCGTTGACAGAAATAACTGCTTCCCTGCACCAGGAAGGAATCCTCAACGTAAGGGGTATTGCAACTTCTTTTGTCAGACCAAATTCAAAATTAATAACATCATCAAATGGAAAGTTTGTGATTTCGCGAATTGTCACCTCCTCATTCCCCACTTTCGTCTTCAATTCGTTGGGACTGTATTCAAGTGCAGCCAGTCCGTTATCCGGTGTGGCATACCACAAGTGGGAGGCGAATTTGGTCCATCCCTGATGCATGTTGGACGTACAGCAGGTATACCCGCTGCGCAAACCAAAAACGTTCGTCATACCACGGTCAAAGGGCAAAGAAAAATCAAACACACCCCGTGACACTTGTACCTGGTTGGCGATCTGAAAGTACTGCTTCATGTTGTAATCATCCGTCGTTTGTGTTGGCAACGCGTTAAAGGTCATTCTTTCCAGCGCGTCCATAAACTGAAGGTCACCTGTAATGGCAATAATTTTCTCTAATGAATACATGGATTCAACAATCGAACACAATTCTATTCCCTGTGTCGGGTCGTTGCCGTGGAGGTCTTCATCGCCAGAAAAAATTCCCATCGGCAACCCGTGTAACGTCATTAGATCGTTCCACCCGGTCTTAAGTGATTGAAGGTATTTGATATCCCGTGTGCGCTGATAGGAAATGGCCGGCGCTTTCAACGCCATACCGAGGTTTACCGCATGGCGCCGCATCCAGTCTTTATCCGTCTGATTTGCCGCCGCATTCATTACCCAATCCCGATTTCCCAGCCACGTGCTCCAGGAGTATGACTGCGACTCAACCAATGCCGCCAACTCTAACAGGAATTTTTCCTGAGTTATGTTATAGAGCCATTGAATCATCATTACGTTTTCAGCACCTCTTGAAGTTGCCCATTCTGTCCATTTTCCTAATTGGCATGTTGACAGCGCCTTTAATTGATAATTGAAATACTTTGTCATGAAGGGGATTACACGCTGGTCGTTGGTGGCGGTATAATACTGTTGAAGAACTTTTAGCATCACCATTTTAGGCCACCAGTCTTCTCCTGCGGCGCAATTATCTGCCGTTACCTGAATACCCTTTTCTCGTTCCTCTTTGGTGATCGGACCGAAATAGCCGGAAGGGCGCTGATTATCCAGTGTCCATTGAATATACTTCAGAACTTTGGTTTTTAGATTTGCATCATCCAGTAAGTAAGCCAGTGGTACGGCGCCATCGAGCCAGTAAGGTGTTTCCTCCCAACCGTCACCTTTTCCACCCAGCCATCCGTTGTCATCGCGGAGTTTGCTGTGGACTTCATCCAGATGGCCGGTTGAACCATCGCGCATAATCTGCAATTGATGGAGCAGCCAGCCCGTGGGGTTTATATCACCCAATGGAATTTCATAATAAACCTGCTTCCCCACCGAGTCAGCTACCGCAGATGATGAGTAGGCATCACGCCCCAATGCGGTGATGGCAATTGAGGTTAACCCGATAACCATTGCGATAAAAACGTGCGCTACTATTCTCATCCTAAATTACATTTGACTACCCCCTTAACCATTAATCATTAACCATTACTTCATTTTTACCAATGCGGGACTATATAATTTCTGATGAACTTCATGGAGTCTTTTGGCCGGCATTTTTATCACCTTCCTGTCATAGGTCATCAGGCCGTTGGTTTCAACTTCAACATCCGTTGTCTGTGTATACACGGCTGCTGACAAGCCACGTTCAATCAATGCATCGAATCGACTTATAAATGATTCGTATTTCGCAAGCAGTTCCTCCTTGTTCGCAAAACTCTGATAACCCCAGTTATCCTTTGTTTGCCAGGTATGGCCCTCCAACGGTAGTCCTAAGCCTCCGTATTCACCCAACACAATAATCCGGTCATGACCATACAGGTCGGGATCAGGCATCACAGGTTCGGGATAATTGTGCATATCCATGATATGTCCGATACTATAGAAATTACCACCGCTCGCTGTATTTACAAGTCGCGACGGATCGTAATCCATGGTCCACTTAACAATCTCTTCGGTTTTGAATTGTCCCCATGCTTCATTAAAAGGTACCCAGACCACAATGGAAGGAAAATTTATCGTAGCATCCATGATTGCTTTCCATTCCGTCTTGAAGATGCTTTCAGATTCAGGGGTGCGGTCCTTTGACGTAGCTATCCCCAAAATTCCCGGACGGGAATCCCAGCGGTTTCCCATGTCGCCGCTCGGCATATCCTGCCAAACCAATATTCCGATTTTATCACAATGGTAATACCAGCGGGCAGGCTCGACCTTCACATGCTTGCGAATCATATTGAAGCCCATTTCTTTTGTCTTTTCAACATCAAATCTCAAGGCTTCATCTGTAGGGGCCGTATACAAACCATCCGGCCACCATCCCTGATCGAGTGGACCAAAGTGAAAAAGAAAGGCATTGTTCAGCAACATACGCTGTACACCTTTTGTGTCAGGGGCCATGGAAATCTTGCGCATGGCAAAATAACTTTTTACCTCATCCACTACTTTCCCCTTTCGTACCACGGCTACTTTGAGATCATATAAAAACGGAGTTGATGGAGACCAAAGAGTAGGATTAGCAATCGCAATGGTACCGCTTGTCGTTTCGAAAAGCTGCTCGGCCACCATTCGTGGACCATCCCATGCCGAAACTTTTAAACGATCACCAGGCAAAAGATTGTTGACAGTTGCTGTGATCTGAAGATTTTGACGGTCGATATCTGGTGTTTGTCTTGTGGAAACAATATGCGTTTTAGGCACCCCCTCCAACCAAACCGTTTGCCAGATGCCCGTAACCGGTGTGTACCATATTGCGTGTGGCTTGGTGACCTGCTTACCTCTGGGCTGAGGTCCCTCATCGGATGGGTCCCAAACGCTAACCAAAATTTCCTGTGTGCCTGATTTTAGGAAGGCTGAAATATCTACGGTAAAAGGATCATATCCACCACGATGCCCGCCCGCCTTTTTTCCATTCACGAACACTTCACACTCCCAATCCACGGCACCAAAGTGTAACAAAGCGACTTTATTCTTAAAAGACTTTGGAATGGTAACCGTGCGCCTATACCAAAGTCGTTTATCCTTACCAACATCTTTCCCGACACCCGATAACGCGGATTCTATTGGAAAGGGGACAAGGATATTTCCATCGAAAACGGACGGAGTACTTTCTGATCGTGGTTTGATGCTGTACTGCCATAGTCCGTTCAGGTTAACCCAATTTTCCCGGACGAGTTGAGGTCGCGGGTATTCAGGCAATGGAATCGCAGAATTAACGTTTGCTGCCCACGGGGTGCTTATACGTCCATCAACCATTTTCCAATTGGCCTGTTGCGCTATGGCGGTCGCTACGGAAATGGTAAGCAGGATCATCACTGAAGTCTTTTTCACAATTTCGGTCATAGGTTCAGTCAGTTTATAATTTAGAATTGCCAAAAATCTATAAAAGTTGCTCAAAGGTTTCGCTACAAGCTTCTATAAAACCTGCACGAATAAGTATTCGGTTGAAACTCTTCGCCTGACATAGAATCAAGCCTCTATTTAGTACCAGCCATTGCCCTTCATCCAATCCAGGCATCGATCCATCCAGCGATCGGGAGAAGTTGGATTAATGAGTCCAAATCCATGACCGCCCTTCGGAAAAACAAACAATTCGGAGAAGATTCCCTGTTTATTTAAAACCTCGTAAAACCGCAGGCTGTTTTCCACTATCACACTCTTATCATCGCCCGCATGAACAATAAACGCAGGTGGCGTTTCACGGGTAACCTGCAGCTCGTTGGAAAATCGGTCAATCATTTCTTTTGAGGGAGAAGCACCAAGAAGATTTGTGCGACTGCCCTTGTGACCGATATCATCCTGAAAGCTAATGACAGGATACAAAAGAATCATAAAGTCAGGCCGAACACTGACATTTTCCGGATTGTCGATTAACACCGATTGAAAATGTGTACCTGCCGTCGATGCCAGATGGCCTCCGGCTGAAAAACCGGCTATTCCGATTCTAGCTGGATCGATATTCCATTCTTTTGCCCGCAGTCGTACGGTCTTTATCGCCTGTTGCGCATCCTGTAGAGGACCAATCGATTTGTCCTTCATAATCTTGTCGCTGGGTAACCTGTATTTCAAAACAAAGGCGGCTATTCCAGCCTTAACGAGCTGTTCAGCGACATCTGTCCCCTCATGTTTGATAGCATTGATGCCATATCCACCACCCGGGCAAATAACGACAGCGATTCCATTTGCTTTTTCTTTTGACGGCAAATACACCGCCAGTGTGGGAATCGAAATATTGCTGATTCGCACAATATTATCCTCGCTCCGGCTTTCGTTATCCGGTCCTGGAATCTCATTGGGAATTTTACCTGGATAGAGTTTCAAAATATCTTGCGCGTGGCTCACCTTCAAACAGCAGATTAGACTAAACAAAAAAATAAGGGTGCTTTTCATAATGAAATACGGGAGTGTATTGTTTTAAAATCATTTCAAATTGTTGAGTGTTCCAATGTAGGAAGAAAGTGGTATGGTTGAAAGGGAAATTAGAAAATGGAAAGTTGAAATTTGAAAAAGCAATGGGGAAATTGGTTTCAGGATACCTTTTCCTGAGAGGTTGAATCGATGTAGCGCTGAAGAGATTCATGAAACACCCTTCGTCCCTCTTCAATAACTTCATTTGCGCGGTAGAATTCGAATACACCACAGAAGTCTCTGGATATTTCGACAACGATTTGAGGTTTGTACAGGGCAATCATCAATTCCGTAACACGGTCCTGGGTGAGATCAAAGGACTTTGTCATGAGGTCAAAAAAACCAAACATTTCGATTTTGGATTCCGCCTTGCTGTCAATTTTAAGGATCTGCGTCCGGAATGCATCCAACATTTTCAGGTAAGCAGCCTTCTCTTTATTTTCAACCGGAAACGTGTTGCTCGAGGCAGGAATATTGGCATTAAGGTTTACCGCGACAACAATATCGTCTGCGTCCGGTTTTATAAGATCCAATGGAAGCGGATTCAGCACACCTCCGTCAACGAGTTGTGATCTTCCTTCAATAACGGGTGTAAAAACCGTAGGAATAGCGATAGATGCGCGCAGCGCTTTGAACAAGCTTCCTGACCGGTAGTGAACTTCCTTTTTATTCCTCACGTCTGCGGCCACCGCGGTAAAAGGAATCCTAAAGTTTTCGATCTGATGATCGCCAACCAAAACTTCAATCGCTTTGAAAACTTTTTCACCTTTAAGAAATCCCTGAGGAGAGAAGGCAAAATCAAATAATTTAAAAACCTCCAGTTTGGTAAGGCCTATGAGCCAGTGTTTGTATTCCTCGAGATAGCCTGCACAATATATTCCCCCAACAACTGCACCCATAGAACAGCCAACAACTTCTTTAATGTGAAATCCTTCTTTTTGAAGTTCTTCAATGACGCCAATGTGCGCCATTCCCCTGGCACCACCACTTCCCAAAACAAGCCGGACGTTTCTCATTTACCAACGGATTACCGGGCAAAGATAATCAATAGCAATCCAACGTTTTATTATATTGATAACCCCGGACTTATAAAATTTCCAGAATATAGTTAGAATGAAAAAATTTTCCATTCAAAGAATCCTGTACTTCAGCGCTAATCGATCATCATTCCAAATATCATCCGGGCTGATTATTCTGTTCCGAAAACTAAATCTGACTCCAGCCTTCTGGTAACAAGCCTGAACAAGTTCGGAACAAATATACTTACGGTCCTTCACCCGTTTGCCAATCTTGAATAGTATACGCATGGCAATGCGCAGTATCTCCAGGTCATCATAAGGTTTAGTTAATTCATCAATGCCAAAGCGTAAGCCGTTGCTGATATCTTCAAGGTCGATTTCAGGTTCCAGTCGGGCAACTGCAATTTTTCCTTTGTATGGCCGGTTTTTCCCGTGGTAGTCCTTCAGATACTTCGACAATGGCGCAAACCTGACGCCATATAGTTTTTCGCTCTCCAGCATGAGCATCCTGTCCAGCGCACCGTCGTAATAAATAATTCCCACATGACTCCAGACGGATTTGGTAAAATACTGTATAGTTTTTGAAAAGGTATAATCTCCGGAACAAAAAACAATGTCACCCGTTTTCAGACTGCTTCTAATCAAATCGTACCTTACGACGTCGAGTTTTTTTATTTCTTTTAGCGTGATAGGTGGTGCCATGGTGAATCGTTACAATTACTAATTGAGGGGGTAAACTAATTATCTATTTCGGCAATGGATAATCCGGTGAGTCGACCCGTGCTTGTTGGAACAGCACTTCCATCTGCTTTACAATTTCAGGGTTCTGGGCCGCGACATCGTGATTCTCCGCATAATCCTTTGATAGATCATAAAGCTCCAATGCCGATTTATTCACACTTCGTTTGATGGCTTTCCAGTTTCCCTTGCGTATAGCCTGATCGAATCCCCGCTCAAAGAATTCCCAATACAGACTGTTATGCTTAGTCTGGTGATTGGTCTTTTGAAGTACATCCAAAAAAGACACCCCATTAATGCCTTGTGGTATAGTCTCACCCATAATTTCAGCAACCGTGGGCAGGAAGTCCCAATTAGCCAGAGGTTCATCACTGACCTTCCGTTGTACACCTTTTCCCCACGCGATGGCCGGAACACGGATGCCCCCTTCGTACAGATCCCTTTTGAATCCGCGAAGTCCGGCAGTGCTTTCGAACTGTTTCACGTTTCTTCCGCCTTCCTGATGAGGCCCATTATCGGAAGTGAAGAAGACATATGTTTTTCCGTCAAGATTCAATTCTTTCAACAGCGCCATCAGTTTGCCTACATCCAGGTCTACCTGACGGATCATGGCAGCCGTTGCAGCGTTTGGCATGGCCTGGGAGGAATAGGTTGTGCTCATGCCAGTACCCTTGACAAAGGGTGTTTCACTGAAGATACTCTGACCGTTAGGCTTCAGGAAGGGTGCTATGGCTTCTTTTGTAGGAATTGTCATTTCAGCATGTGGCAATGTAACGGGGAGATATAGCAGGAACGGCTGCTTTTGATGGTTTCTTACAAAATTCAACGCAGCACTAAAAATGTAAGGTGCAGTGTGTTGTGTGGTGTCCATGGGGTGTGCAATTGTTTTTCCATTGCGGGTCTCCCATAAATTTTTGACATAAAAGTTGTGCGCATGACGCTGATCCAAATAACCCAAGAATTCGTCCCAGCCCTGCTTCTCGGGCGATCCTTCTGTATTTTCGTGCCCGAGTCCCCATTTACCAAACATGCCCGTTACATACCCTTTCTTTTTTGCCAATTTTGGCATTGTGAAATCTGATTGTTCTAATGGTGTCTCCTTATTACCTCTGATGTAGGCATGCCCCATATCCTTTCCAGTCATCAGCGCACAACGTGAAGGGGCGCATACCGTGCTGCCCGAATAGAATTGTGTAAAGCGGACGCCCTCCGCTGCCAACCGGTCCAGGTTAGGAGTTGGAATAAGTTTTTGTCCATAACTACCCAGGTCGCCATACCCCAGATCATCCGCCAAAATGATGATAATATTCACTTTCTCAGGTGCCTGTGCAAAGCAGCAAGAAACAGAAACAAGGGTGAGCGCCATACCTGCGGCGGCGACAAGCGTGCGGAAAGGACATTTAATTGCAGAATACATAATGAAGATATTTAATTGGAGATACATCCGTAATAGCGATGACCTGATATATTGAGAATTGTCATATTTGTTTATTCTGATTTTTTGCGTTGCGCTGTAATTTCTTCCGCTTTAACGCTTTCCGTCTCCGTATTATTCAACTCCGTGGACAGGCTACTTATTATTTTATCGATTCCCTTAGTCTCTTCCTCCACTTTTTCAAAAAACCAGGGAAAATTCAAATCCGTCTTGAGTCTCGAAATCTGTATTAGCCCCAGTATCCTCGCTACGGGGCCCCTAACCTTGTGTGCATTGGTGTAGGAATATTTAATCAGCATCTCATTCTGACGCTGAATACTCCGGGTCTTGATATTGACCAACGCCTCAAGGTGGTGATTAACTTCATTGAGTTCCGCCTGTTGTCGAAGCAATACTTTATTCTGGCGTTCAATCTCCGCAGATTTGTGCTTTAACTCATTAAGCAATCTTTGATTAAACCGATCATTGCTTGATATGATATATTGAAAGGAGAAACAACCTGAGCTCATGATAGCATATGCAACAAAAGTGCGCACATTCATTAACTTGAAGTCCATCGTTCGCAGTGCACCCTGATCCATATCAATACCTGCCAAAACAAGAATGTTTTCAAAAAACAAAAAGGAAAGCAGGGTAGGCACTATACCAAGGATCAGCAAGACCGGCTTGCTTCTGTCAAGAATCAGATAGGGAATAAAACTAACAGATAGTAAAAAAATCCTCATTCCGTCAAACATACTTTGTTGAAGCCCCTCCACTTTAAGTAACTCTGAAACGAAAGAGAACCAAATAAAAAGAACGGGGATGGTGCACAAGAACATTCGGCTTGCTACTGTCCATAACAAGGCATTTAAAACCATGGGAAGCAGAAACAGGAGCAGCCCTAAAGCCCAATAAAAATCATAAGGGACATTAATGAACAGGATCTTTCTCAGAATGGCGAGCAGAAGAACTGCGCCAGCAAGTATCAGCGAGATAAAATTCGTAGTTACGATTTCCCGTTTAGCCTGATAGTTTAATTCATCAGTCACTCCTAACCGGACAATACTCTTCAGAGATTTCATAATCGTTCGTAACCTGCGGAACAAGAAATTTGCTATGAAGTTCTAAGGTAATAAATCGTTACCTAATTGCCCGCAACTGTAAATAACACGGATGACATTTAGCGCCACGTTTCAATTCGCGATAGTACCAACGAACATCACAGGCCAGTATTCATATAATATTCCTTTTGCTTCTTATCCAGTTTTTCAACAGCATACCGAAGCATCGTCCTTGGCATTGTTGAAGCATGCTGGTCCAGAAAGTCTAACAACATTTTTTTGTTTCTCTTACCCGCTTCGCGAATCCAGCTTCCAACCGCCTTTTGGATCAGGTCGTGTTTATCTTGCACCAATAGCTTCGCAATGGCAAAAGTATCGTCCAAATCATTCTGGCGTATAAAATAGTAGGTACTGACAATAGCCGTCCGCCGCTCCCACTTGTTTTTGGATTTCGCCAGTTTGTAAAGAATCTTTCGGGGCTTATCCACTAAATAGCCGCCAATAACGTACGGTGCGCTCCGGTCGACCATATCCCAATTATCAATGCTTTCATGCCGTCTGATGTACAGGTCAAAGAGCTCCTTCCTTCTTACTGCTGTCGTTTTCTTATGTCTTGCCTGGAAATCCATAATACAAACCGCACCCATCCGTGCTTCATAGTACGGACTTTCAAGAAGATTTTCAATTTCGTCCGGCGGCATATCCATAAACTTTTTCGCTGTCGCGAACAGGCTTGCCATTCGTACACCTATAAATTTATTACCGGTGTCGGGATCAGTGAAAAAACGATTCGCTCGTTCAATTTCCGAGGGCAACTGAAGCGTTGACAATTCTTTAAGAAACGCTTTAGCTGTCAAAGCCATTTGACCATCCTTTGTGGTGGCTGTCAGACTTTTTGGTGAGGTATCCTTTTTCATGTTCATTTATCTGACAAGCTTCAGAACTTCACCGGTTGGAAGGATGTCCAGATAATCTATTCCCACCAAACGTTTCAGGAGTCCATCTAAATAAGATGTACTCACCGGACCCCAGCCTTCTTCATCCAGACCATGAAGATTAAAAATAAGCCATCCTCCGGATCCCGCCAGAAATTTATTCACTTCTTCCTCAACATAGTTATCGGACAATTCCGGTCCATGACTCCAGCAACCCAGCGCGACGGGCTTCGATGTGGTGGGTACACGATTGACCCTCGTCTCTTTCAACACTAACCTTCCACCGGTTCGGAGAGAGCGAACCCTGGATAACGTAAACTCATCCAATTCCGGTGTTGAGGCATTAAAGGCAAAATTATAAACGGCTTCCGTTGCCTTGTACCCTTCCAGGTGCTGTTCAAAATAGGCAAGGCATTTCTCGATGTTTGCTTTTGCTTCCGCCAATGGAATTTCTGTTAGATTGAGATGATCCCAGGTGTGCGGCATTATTTCATGTCCACGTCTTTTTAGTGTATTCCAGTCGTCAAAATTTCCCATTAGTTCAGGGAGTACCCACTTGCCTACTCCTTTAAACTCCGGTAAGTGTCCGGAGGCAATTACATTTAAACAGGCCTTGAGTCCATATTCCGAGTGGATTTCAGCTATCCTGTAAAAAGACTTCTTAAAGCCATCATCAAAACTTAACGTGAGGATGTGGCTTTTTCCCCGAGCTGTAAAGCTCCCCAAACCCAGGCCCAGACCTGCCAACGTCGACATCCTGATAAACTCACTTCGATTCATAGAAATATTTTTTAGTTTCCAGTCAGGCTAGGTTCGTTCACTTCTATACACCAGCCTTAGCGTTGCTAAATACCCCGGCAAGGCTTTTCTCAAAAATTGCCAGTGCCTCGTCTATTTGTTGTTCGGAAACCACCAGCGGTGGAATCCACCGGATTACATTCCTGTACGTACCGCACATCAGCAACAACAGATTTTTTTGCAGGCAGGCACGTTGTACTAATTCGGCGCTGACAGCGTCGGGTTGGCCGTCTGCCGTGGTAAATTCCACACCAACCATAATTCCAGGACCACGAACATCGCCCATCAAAGAAAACCGTTTCTGAAGAGCCCATAGTCCCGTCGTAAGTTGAACACCCCGTTCGGCTGCATTCTCTACCAGATGCTCTCGCAGAATAACATCTATAGTAGCTGAAGCGGCGGCTATGGGAATTGCGCTTCCGCCTCCATAGGTTCCGCCGTGTGTTCCAGGTGACCATTTATTCATCACGGTCTCGCTGGAGGCAACCGCAGAGATCGGTAGTCCGCTACCCAAGCCTTTGGCCATTACGATGATATCGGGCAAGACGTCGGCGTGTTGAAAACAAAACATCTTGCCTGTACGTCCAAAACCGCTTTGTACTTCATCCAGGATCAGTAAAATTTCATGCTGGTCGCAAATCCTCCGAAGATGCCTGAGGAAGGAAGCAGGCGCCGGAACATATCCTCCTTCGCCCAGCACCGGCTCGATGATGATTGCGGCTGTTTCATCTGGTGCCGTCTGACCATGAAGAAGCAGATCCAATTGTTTTATACAAAAGTCTACGGTTGTTTCTTCATCCCAACCATAATAATAGGAATACGGAAAAGGGGCAACGAATATTCCAGCTGGTAAAGGCTGATACTTGTATCTATAAGCGGTCTTGGACGTTGTCATGGCCATAGCGAGATGCGTTCGGCCATGGAAACCACCCTGAAAAACAATCACGTGTTGCCTTTCTGTTGCTGACTTCGCCAATTTGACAGCGGCCTCAGTAGCCTCAGTGCCACTGTTCGCAAAAAAGAAACGATCGATTCCTTCCGGAGTAATTGCGTTGAGTTTGTCCGATAGTCGTACGGTGACCTCCGGGATCACACAATTCATCTGACCAAAGATCAGGTTCCCGGCCTGTTCGCGGATGGCACGAACTACCTCAGGATGGCAATGTCCGGTACTGACAACTCCAATACCTGAAGTGAAGTCCGTGTAACGATTGCCTGCTGCATCGAATAAGTATATTCCTTCACCCCTCACGGGTTGAACTTTCGTTAAGTGGGTCCAAACGGAGGAAAGTAAGTTAATCGGGAGAGGGTCTGCCTGCATTATATTTTGTGTTTTGGAATAAGCCCCTTCATAGCGATACGAACCAATAGAAGAGTTTTATCAATATTAAGATTTCAGAGGGTGTAATACTATAAAATTATAAAACCCATTTATAAGTAAACCATATGCCGGAGTATATTTATATTAGACAGACTAAGAAACAATCCTGTATGAAATTGTCGATTCCCATGTTGTTTGCATTGACGGTGCTGGTCTCATGCGCCAACAGAACAGCGGTTACACTCAAACCTGAGGATCTCACACAGGAAACAAGTATAACGATCGAAAACAACAACCTGAAAGTAGTCTTTGTTGACAACGAAGCCATGGGATCAAGACACCGGGCAGGATACAATGGTATTGCAGAATTATATCATCGATACCAGGATACAACCATATTTGTCCCGGAATATGCCGGATTCAACCTTGAACATGTTTTTGGCGGCGACAGTCTGGTTCAATTGTTTGAACCGCGAAGACACCCCATGAAACTTTATCGACGTGAGGAAAATGAAATCGTATTGCACCAGGAAGCCACTCCCCTCTCGGGCGTCGAATCGCTCACTACTTTCCTGGTCAAAGGTCCCGATTACATTGATATTGTTTTTGAATGTATCTTTCACAATGATGAATTCTTTCGTCATGGATATGCCGGTCTGTTCTGGGCTAGTTATATCCACAAGCCTAAGGACAAGAAGATATACTTCAAAGGAAATGCCGAAGAACAGCAGCAGACATCATGGCTCGCCACCTATTCGGAGAAACATGGCGTTAACAGCACTCATCGGAGTCTGAAGGACAACCATGATTTTTTCTTCGCCGACAATTTCAACGCTGCACTCGCCAGTCATTTTTCCAAGTACCGGTATTCGGGTCCGTATTATTATGGACGTTTCGGAAACATGGTGTTGGCATTTCTCTTTGATTCAAAGGAAATCATCCGGTTTTCGCAGTCCCCAACGGGAGGCGGACCGGATAGTCCTGCCTGGGATTTTCAGTATCTGATACCTTCTCCGAAGATCGGGAAGAAGTATTCCTTTCGGGCCAGAATGGTTTATAAACCGTTTTTGAGTGAGATGGATATTACACGGGAATATCAACAATGGAAGGCCTCAAACTAATACGTGTTAAATTTCAACACTTTAAAATGATTCTTATGGTTCAAGGTTGTATGAGGTGTGTATTACTTGGTTGTTGTTTGTTGTTGTGCCTGACCGCAGTTGGTCAATTATCGAAAAATGGTAAACCCAATATTGTCCTGATCTACACAGACGATCTTGGGTACGGTGATGTTGGATGTTACGGAGCCAAGATTGCGACACCTAAT
>Ga0315910_10003083_pt1 | contig 14333 bp, 11 predicted proteins | sample EdamamesoilMG_FD_204470 | JGI IMG/M metagenome (GOLD analysis project Ga0315910, IMG submission 204470) | Garden soil microbial communities collected in Santa Monica, California, United States - Edamame soil | ecosystem: Environmental > Terrestrial > Soil > Garden | place: USA: California...
CTCGACCTGAGTGGGGACGAACCAGGACGATATGCCAGGCCCCGTCGCGATCGCGAGCCACACCTCGTCAGGGCTACCGGGGAGCTCCACCTCGACCTCGACCGAGCGGCGGCCGGACGCATCTTTCTTTACGCTCATGTTCGTTCCTCTCGTTTCAGGCTCATGCGGCGCGGCGCTCGGCGTCGCAAAGTGCAAAAGGGGAGCGCACCGAATAGGCCTCCCCGCTGGGCGGAAAAACGCGACCGCCTCGCCCGTCAGGGCGGGCGCGTTTTTCCCAGCCGGCAGGTCATGAGATGCTGCTCGGCGCCGACGCAGGCGCCGCTGGTGCGGGATACCCGACCACGACCACCCGGTAGCTCTGCCCGTTGCCTGCGCTCGCGTCGTGGTAACGCGCGCACAACCCCGCCACCAACAGCGACAGCTCGCCGGCAAACGCCGCCCGATCCGCCGGCGAACGAAAGCGCACCGTGGTGTCGATGGACAGCGCCGGCAGGCTCTTGCCACGTTCGGTAGCGCGCCGCAGCAGCGCCCCCACCTCGCGCACCGCGCGCCCTGCCAGGGCCAGCAGATAACTCGCCGACAGCCGGTCGAAGCCGCGCGCCGGGTCGGGCGCGAGCTGGCCCAGGGCGCTGGGCGAGACCAGGTACGACGCGGCATTCGCCACCATCAGGCGTTCGGTGAGGCCGCCCCAGCTGCGCTCTTCGACCACCTGCACCAGCTCGTGCGACTCGAGCGTGCGCAGATGGTAGTTGACCTTCTGGCGCGCGATGCCCAGCCGCCCCGCCAGCGCCGCGGCGCTCGCTGGCTGCCCGAGCTCTGCGAGCAAGCGCCCGCGCACGGGGTCGAGCGCGACCACCGCCCTGTTCGGATCATCCAGCACGTCGACGTCGAGCACGCCGCCACCGATAGCTTTGACAATATTTTTTGTCAAAGGCTTTTTGGGCGGGCTGGTGTTAAGGTCGCCGCCGCAATGATGCCGCGAGAGCCAGGGGGCGCGACCGTCTCTGAGGAAGAGGGCCCGCCACCGAGTGCCGCGCGCGGCAAGCGCTCGGCGCCCGGCACGAGCGGCGGCCGTCGCCTGGCGACCGTCGGCCTGTTCTCGGGCATCGGCGGCATCGAGATCGGCATGGCGCGCGCGGGGCATCACTGCGCGCTGCTGTGCGAGATAGATCCAACGGCGCGTGCGGTGCTGGAGCGGCGTTTTCCGGACGTGCCCCGGCACGACGATATCTGCAGCCTGCGCGCCCTGCCGCCCGAGACCGAGCTCGTCGTCGGCGGCTTCCCTTGTCAGGATCTGAGCCAGGCGGGGCAGACACGCGGCATCGCCGGCGCGCGTTCGGGTCTGGTCGGCGAGGTCTTCCGGCTGCTGCGCGCGCGGCCCGTGCCCTGGCTGGTGCTGGAGAACGTGCCGTTCATGCTGCAGCTCGCACGGGGCCAGGCGCTGGAGGTGATCGTCTGCGCGCTGGAGGAGCTGGGTTACAAGTGGGCCTATCGCGTCGTCGACGCGCGGGCCTTTGGTTTGCCCCAGCGGCGGCGGCGCGTGTTCCTCGTCGCGTCGCTGGTCGAAGACCCGCGCAGCGTGCTCTTCGCCGACGAAAGCGGCACCCCGCCGGAGGAGGTCCGCAGCGCCGGCTCCGCCTGTGGCTTTTACTGGACGGAGGGCGTGCGTGGCCTCGGCTGGGCGGTGAACGCGGTGCCCACGCTGAAGGGCGGGTCCAGCGTCGGTGTGCCATCGCCGCCCGCCATCTGGTTGCCGAACGGTCGCTTCATCACACCCGATATCCGTGACGCGGAGCGGCTGCAGGGCTTTCGGGCGGACTGGACGTTGCCCGCCACGCGCGTGGCCAAACCCGGCATGCGCTGGAAGCTGGTGGGGAACGCGGTCAGCGTCCCGGTGTTGCACTGGCTCGGCCGTCGCCTGAGCCAGCCCGGCCCCTTCCAGGTCCCCGGGGCACGCTCGATCGAGGCGGGTGGCGCCTGGCCCAGCGTGGCCTGGAACGTCGGTGATGGCCGCTGCACGGCGGACGTGTCGGAGTGGCCCGAGCGGCGGCGGCGCGTCGACCTGCTCACGTTCCTCAAGTGGCCGGGCCAGCCGCTGTCGCCGCGCGCCACCGCCGGCTTCCTCAAACGCACCGAACGTGCGTCCCTCAAATTCCCGAGTGGGCTGCTCAGCGATCTGCGCCGCCACCTCGAGCGCAGCGAGCGAGAATGCGCAGCGATCTAGATACGGATTCGGGCGAACTCCTGGTGCGGGCCACCTGGCAGGCGCGGCTGTGCGCCGTCGGCACGGGTTTACTTTATTTCCTGGCCTTCCCCGGCATCGACCTGTGGCCGCTCGGGTTCGTGGCCTGGGTACCGCTCTTGCTCGCGATGCGCGGTCGCAGCGTCAAGGCGCAGACGGGCCTCGCCTGGCTCAGCGGGCTCACGATGACCTTCGTGGGTTTCTACTGGATGCTGGGCATGCTGCAGACCTTCAGCGGCTTTCCGGTCGCGTTGTGCGTGCTGTTCATGCTGCTCCTGGCTGCGTACCAGGGTTGCCGCATCGGCCTGTTCGGGTTCCTGTACGCCCGCTCGGCGCTTCTGGGCTGGTGGCGCGGGCCGTGTTTCGCGCTGGCGTTCGCGGCCAGCGAGCTATGTTTTCCGGTGCTCTTCCCCTGGTACTTCGGCGCCGTCGTGCACCAGCTGCCGGTGCTCACGCAGCTCGCCGAGCTCGGCAGCCCGATCGCGGTGGGTCTGGTGATCGCGCTCGCCAACTACGCCCTGGCCGAGCTGTGGATTGCGCACCGGCAGGGCCGCCCCAAACCCTGGCGAATGGCCGCCATGCAGGCCACGCTGCTCGCGCTCTCGATGGGCTACGGCCTGGTGCGTATCCAGGAGGTCGATCGCTCCGCCGCGCGAGCCCCCAAGGGCCGCGTGGGTCTGGTCCAGGCCAACATGGGCCTGATGGAGAAACGCGCCGACCGTGGCGAGGGCTTGCGTCGCCACGTCGCGCTCAGCGAGTCGCTGCTCGGCGGCGGCCCCATCGACCTGATCGTCTGGAGCGAGACGTCCGTCGCGGGCGGCGTCTACGAGGAAGACGCCGAGCGCGTCTACCGCCAGCTGTTCACGGAGCGGCTACGCGTGCCGGTCCTGTTCGGCGCCTTGCTGATGCGCGACGTCAGCGACGCCCGTGGGCGCACCCTGTTCAACAGCGCCCTGATGAGCGACGGGCACGGCCACATCTCGGGGCGCTACGACAAGCAGGCGCTGCTGGCCTTCGGTGAGTACCTGCCCCTCGGCAGCACGTTCCCCGTCCTCTACGAGTGGTCGCCCAACACCGGTGCCTTCACGCCGGGCAACAGCCTCGCGGCGCTCCCGCTGGGCGAGCGGCGCGTCAGCGCCCACATCTGCCTCGAGGACGTGTTGCCGGACGTCGTCAACGACCTGGTGCGCGCCTCCGACGCCGACCTGCTCGTCAACATCACCAACGACGCCTGGTACGGGGACACCACCCAACCGTGGATCCACCTGGCGCTCGCCAAGTTCCGCGCCATCGAGCACCGCCGCTTCTTCGTGCGCTCCACCAACAGCGGCGTCAGCGCCTTCATCGACCCGGTCGGGCGCGTGCTCGCGCACACGAAGACCTTCGAGCAAGCCGCCCTCAGCCACGAGGTCGCCTACATGAATCTGGGCGCGACCCCGTACGAGTCGTACGGCAACATCCCGTGGTGGGTCTGCAGCGCGCTGGTCGCCGCCTGCTGCGTGGTTCCGCGCAGCCGCCTCGGACGGCTCAGAGCCCGAACATGATGCCGAGCGGTGCAGCGCGCACTTCGCCGTAGTCGAACAGCGCGGACAGCAGCCCGCACCGATCGGGCTCCGCGGCCTCGTCACAGCTCTCGTGCTCGTCGCGCAGGGACCCGACGGTGACCTCCGTGTCCTCGAACGGACGGATGATGTCGGACTCGAAGACTTCGATCGGCAGCTCGGGGCTGAGCGTTTGCACTTCGCCGGTGTGGCAGGCCGCGCACTTGGTCGACTCGCCCTGCGTGACCGCGGCGAAGAAGTTGTCGTAGTTCACGTCGGTCGTGAGCGGGAAGATGATCTCGGTCTTGATCGACCGCGTCTCGGTCGTGCGCAGCCCGAGCTCGAGCGCTGCAGCGGCGGGGCCATCCAGCACGATGGAGATGACCAGGGGCTCGTTGACGATGAACGTGCGCGGGCTGCGGGGGCCGGGCGACGGCTGCAAGCTCTGATCGCTGCTGGTCATGTACAGAGACAGCGGGCGTTCGAGCGCCTGCAAGAAACACTTCAGCGTGGTGGGGCGCGGCAGCGAGTTCATCAGGATGATGGCCTGCTCCAGCGTACGCGGCGTGCCGGACACGCCATTCGGCGTACGGCAAGCATCCGGATCGCCGAGCTCCTCGCCGGGATCTTCCTCGCCGCCCTGATCACTACCGCCGATGCCGCTCACACCACCCGTACCGGGCGGATCGACCTCGTCGGGCAACTCCTCCGGCGGGGTCTCCATGACGGGCTGAGCCGGCCTGACCTCGACGGGTTGCATGGGCAGCGGGCGCTCCGACGCAGCCGGGTCGAGATCGTCCCCGTTGCCGCAAGCGGCGGCCAAGAGCCCGCCAAACGCCAGCGGGGCGCCGCGGCGGATGAAAAGTGCCATGCCGGTCATGTACCAGCAATCGGGCAGGAAGGCTCTCATTTACGGCCTTGCCTGGTCCGAAATGACCCACGCGCACGCGGCGACACCAAGCGCGCACGCTTTGTGACAGAAACTGTCAGCGCAGCGTTTTTTCAGGGCGTTTCACCGACGCGCATCAGCTGCCAGATCGCACCCGCCTCACCCCTGCAGGAGCTCCCGCACCTCGCGCGCACGCAAACCGAGCAGATAAAGGATCCGGTCCAGGCCCCCCTGCGTGAGGCTCGTGTCCGCCGCCGCTCGCAGCTTTGGTTTGGCATGGAACGCGATACCCAGGCCGGCTTTTTCGATCATGAGCAGATCATTCGCTCCGTCGCCAACTGCCACGGTCTGTTCCAGTGGAATACGCTCTCGCTGCGCGAGCGCGTCCAGCAGATCGGCCTTTCGCTGTGGGCCGACGATGGGGTCGAGCACGCGGCCGGTGAGTTTGCCGTCCTTCACCTCGAGCTGGTTGGAATACGCATAATCCAGCCCAAAGCGGGTCTTGAGCGCGTCCGCCGCGAAGGAGAACCCGCCCGAGATCACGGCCGTCTTGAGGCCCAGCGCGCGCAGTGCGGAGAGCAGCTCGGGGGCTCCCTCCATCAGCGGCGGCTCACCCGCCACGCGCATGACCGCTTCGAGCGGCATGCCGCGCAGCAACGCGACGCGCTCCACCAGACTCTGCTCGTAGGGCATGTTCCCGAGCATGGCGCGCGTGGTGATGGCGGCCACTTCATCGTACACGCCGTACGCGCGGGCCAGCTCATCGATCACCTCGATGCGGATCAAGGTCGAGTCCATATCCATGACGACCAGCCGCTTGCTGCGCCGTGTGAGGCCCTCGCGCTGGAAGGCCAGGTCCACGCCCACCTCCAGCGAAACGCGGACGAGCTCCTTGTGCAGATCGAGCACGAGGTCCGCGTCCCTGGGAACGGAGACGACGATCTCGAGCGAGCTCAGCGTCAGATCCGACAGGCGCTTGATGGCCTCGATGTTGGCGCCGAAGGTGGCCAGGACGCGCGTCAGGGCGTGCAGCGCGGGCGCACCGACCTCGTCGCCGATGACGGTGACGGCGTACAACCAGCTGGCTGCAGGGGTCGGCGCGGGCTGCTCGTCGAGCACCTCGAAATCGAGGGCGAGCCCCAGCTCCTTGGCGGCGAACAGCAGGTCCTTCACCACGGGCGAGCCATGGCCCTGCCCCGGATCGACTCCCACGACCAGGCACAACATGAGCTGCCCCTGCAGCACCACCTGCTCGATGTCCCTGAGGTGCGCGCCGGCGCCAGCAATGATGCCCGCCAGCGTCGCCGTGATGCCCGGCGCATCGGCTCCCGCCACGGTGACGAGCACACGCTTCTCGTAAGCAAACATGGCGCGCAACCTGGCCGAGGCAGCCGATCATTTCAAGTCGGCTGCGCCCCGGTGTTCTAAATCAGGGCGTGCCGAACGCGACGGCGTCGGTCTGGCATTGCTGGAGGTCGACCCGATTGGGCAGAAAACACGTCACCCGACGCCCGTCGTCTCCCTCCAGGTGGTACTCGCTCACGTAGTGCCAGCGCGGCTCGAACTCGAGGCTGCGCAACGACCCCGCCGACTCCAGCGCCGCCTCGAACATCAGGGTCGCCTGATCGACCCAGGCTCCCAGCTCCGCGACGGGCCGCCAGGCGGCACTCCCGGCCGGTGCCACCTCGGCCGTCACGACGCGGCCGGCCACGACCACCTCGCGCGTGCAGTCCCGAGCCAGGCCGACGCCGCAGGCCGCGATCACGTACTCGTCGGGGACGATGTCCCGGAAATGCGTGCGCTCGGCCACGATGCGTGCCTCTTCCGGGCTGGCGCACGCCGCAGACAGCAACGCCGCCAAGACCAGACGCCCCAAGGTTGCGAGCTCGTTTACGTGCATCGACGCCTCCGCCACGGCGCGAGTAAGATCGACAACTCCAACGTGCCGCGCCACCTGCGGCTCCGTGATTTCACCGATGTTGCACGGAGGTGCAGGCCTGATGCTTGGGGCGGGCAGCGCCGGACGGCAAGCCCCGCAGGGTCGTCTGACCCGCGCGGCGGGCGGGCGCCTGCCGAGCGGGCCGCCTGCCCTCTACATTTGTCCACGCCTCCGGGTTATGAGGTGCCTTCCAAGGGGTTTCCATGGCTTATCACGCGCTGACGTTATCCAAAGAAGTGACGGACTGGCTCGAGGCGGGCGTCTGCGACGTTCCGCTCGACAACGTCGAGGGCGCCGCCCGCTGCGAGCCCGGTCAGCCCGTCCGGTTATTGTCGCCGGCCGGCTCGTTGTGCGCCATCGGCATCGCCGACCCGGAGAACGAGCTGGTGCGGGTGATGGCCCTCGAACGGGAGGGGTTCTCCAGCATCGATTCCCGGCTGCTGCGTGCCCGGGTCCAGCGCGCGCTGGAGCTGCGCGCCGGCTTCGGCCTGGCCCGCGAAAACACGACCCACCGGCTGATCCATGGCGCGGGTGACGGCCTGAGCGGGCTCGGCGTGGACGTGTACGGCGAGTTTGGCGTCGCCTACGCCTACAGCCGCGGGTTGATGTCGATCGGCCGGACCGTGGCGCAACTCCTCCTGGAGGAGCTCGGCCTGGCGGGCCTGGTGCTCAAGCTGCGCGGCCGCGACGTGGCCCAGGCCGGGTCCGTCAAACAGGAGATCGTCGGCGCCTCGCCGCCGGAGCGCTCGATCGCGCGCGAGGGCGACGCCCAGTTCGAGGTGCACCTGCTATCCGGGCTGAACGTTGGCCTTTTCACGGACATGCGCGAACACCGGGCGGGGCTCGCGCGTTACGTCCGCGACAAGCGGGTGCTCAACACCTTCTCGTACACCGGCAGCCTGTCGGTGGCCGCGGCGCGAGCGGGAGCGCGCTCGGTGACCAGCATCGACCTGGCAGCAGGCGTCCAGAAGTGGGCCCGCGCCAACTTCGAGCTCAACGCTCTCGACCCGAGTGCCCATCGCTTCGAGACGGGCGAGGTGATGCGCTTCGTCGAGAAGGCGGGGCGCGAGGGCGAGACATACGACCTCGTGATCGTCGACCCGCCCACGGTCTCCGCCGCCAAGGCGGGTGTCTGGAGCATGCGCAAGGACTACCCGGAGCTGATCGCGCGGTGCATACGCCTGCTGCCGAAGGGCGGGCTGCTCTGGCTGTCGGCGAACTCGCGCGAGCTGCCCCCGCTGGCGACCCTGGCGCGCGACGCCTTCACGCGCCAGAAGCGCTCGGGGCAGGTGCTCTCGCTGGGAGGCCTGCCCCCGGACTATCCGACGCTGCCGGCCCAGGCAGACGACCGCTATCTGCAGGTCTGCCTGTTCCGGGCGTTCTGACGACCGGCGCGCTCCCGGAAGCCGCCTCGCTGCGGGAACCGAAAGCCCGTCTGTGCGATGCGAGGGGGAACGAGAACGACGAGACGGTCACGGGGCGCGCACGGCGGCGGGCTGCGTGGAGAAGCGGTAGAGCATGTGATGGCGGTACTCGCCGCCGGGCCGCAGGATGGCGTCTTCGCGCCAGGCCGGGACGTGAACCGCGTCCGGGAAGACCTGCGTCTCGAGGCAAAAGCCGGCGTGCTGCGGGAAGGCCACGCCCTTGCCGCGCAGGCTGCCCGAGAGGTGGTTGCCGGTATACAGCTGCACCCCCGGCTGATCGGCGTCGAGCGTCAGCACGCGGCCCGATCCGGGGTCATAGGCGCGCGCCACCGGGCGCATGGCGTGGGGCTCGCCGCGCACCACGAAGTTGTGATCATAGCCGCGGGGCGTGAGGCCCGCGTCGTCCAGATCTCGACCGATGGCCTTGCCCTGCGTGAAATCGAACGGCGTATCGCGCACGCTCAGCACGCGGCCATCGGGGATCTGCGGATCACCGGGCGTATAGGCATCGGCAAACAGCGTGAGCTCCTGCTCGGCGACCGTGCCAGAGCCCACGCCCGCCAGGTTGAAGTAGCCGTGCTGCGCCAGGTTCACCAGCGTCGTGCGGTCGGTCGTGGCGCGCATCTCGACGTCCAGCTCGTTGGCGTTCGTCAGCGAGTACGTGACGCTCACGTTCAGGGTACCCGGGTAACCCTCGTCACCGTCGTTCGACACGAGCGACAGCCGCAGCGAGGCCCGCGTCGCGTCGCTCACGGGTTCGGCTTTCCAGATCAGCTTGTCGAAGCCGCGTTTGCCGCCGTGCAGGTGGTGCTGGCCATTGTTGGCGGCGAGCTCGTGACGTTGCCCGTCGAGCTCGAAGGCGGCCCCCCGGATGCGGTTCGCCACCCTGCCGACGATCGCTCCGAAATACGGGCTATCCTTCAGATACGCCCCGAGGTCGTCGAAGCCGAGCACGATGTCCGCGAGCTTGCCGTCCCGATCGGGCACGCGCAGCGCGCTGATGATCGCGCCGTAGGTGAGCACCTGGAGCGAGAGCCCGTTCGAGTTGCCGAGCGTGTAACGCTCGACGGGTTTGCCCTCGACCTGCCCGAACGGCTCCGCCACGACGGACGGCGCCGCGCGCAGCTCCAGTCTCTCGGCTTGCACCGGGTTCGGTGAGGCAGGCTGGCCCGGGGCGTCCTTCGGCTCGGCCTTGGAACACCCGACGCTGACGGCGAGCAACGCCGCCAGAGCGCCCGGCAAGACCCGGCTCACCCGACATGCTGGCGCCGCCAGCGCTTCACCCCACCCCACCTCGCGACTCACCGGAGACACCACGTTTCGCCTGGAAACGTTTACATGTTCCGCACTTCGAGGCCCAGCCACCCGGTGGCTTTTCCACCGGGGTTCCCGACGGGACGGAACTTCTCGCCAACGGCGCCACCCAAACCGTACCTGAACGGTAGCCCCATGCCTCGCGCTGCCTGACGCATCGCAACACGATGCGCGCCGGCGCTCCCGATCGCTCGCTCCGTCAGGGGCTCACCGATTGCTCCCAGTACGAGACCTCACCGGCGTGCTGGGCGACGAATGATACTCCGCCATCGTGGGAGACCACGATCGCCAGCCCCTCGGGGTGGTGCTGGGCGAACCGATAAGCGGCGCGGTGCCGGGTGCCGACGTTCTCGATCGACTCGGGCGACGAACGCTGGCCCTCGAGGTCCTGGGCACGAAACACCTGCTCCGGCGAGGGCAGGTCGGAGGATACCTCGGCGCCGAAGCCGATCAGGCTCAGGCGTTTGTCGAGCACCACGGCGCCGTCGATGCCGGCGAGCCCGCCGATGATGCGGCTCAGCTCGAACACGGCGCGCTCGAGCTTCTCGAGCTCCAGGCTGTCGTCGAGCGCAAAGTCCGTCCAGCCCACGCTCGTCTTGGTGGTGCGCGCCGCGAGGCGATCGAGGATCTGGAAGAGCAACGTGCGGTAGCGGTGGGGCGGCTCGTTGTCGGAGAATCTGTACTTGAGCCGCAGCCCGGCGAGCGCAGCGTCCGAGCCGTCTTCGGCCGCGTCCACCACCAGGATCATCCCGCCGTGGCGCGCGTTGCGAATGATCTGGATCGCGCGCCGGAGCATGTGCTGGCCGACGCTGCCGACCAGGCTGTTGTCCACCTGGGTGGGCGATGCGCTGAGCGACTGCAGCTGCGCGTGCTGGTGCTGCACCCGCTGGCGCTCGACCGCAAACAGCGCCGGTAGCCACTCGGAGCCGAACACGTCGAGGAACCCGTCCCCGAGCGCGCCGCGCTCCAGCGCCCCGATCAGCTGGCCCGCGCAGCGCACCGCGAGCTGCCCGGGCCCGGTGACGTGGATGATCGGATCGTAGCTCCAGTTGGGCACGGGGCTGCGCCCGCCCCACGTGGGGTTGAGCCAGGCGGGCCCGGAGTGGGCGATGCCCCAGATGCGCAGCTGCCCCTCGACGACGTGGGCGGCGATCAGCGCCACCTCGAACGGGGTGGCGGGGCTGAGCCGCCGCAGCTCATCCGCGCTGAGTGGCCGCTCGCGCTCGAACTGCAGGCGCAGCACGCCTTCGTTGGGAGAGCCATTCTCCGGCAAGCGCTCGGGGGACGTCAGCAGCAGCCGGAAGCGGGTCGGCCGCGCCTCCTCGGAGGTGAGGGATGCCTGGAACGCCACCGACAAGACCTCGCACAGCAGCGGCCAGGCCGGCAGCACCCCACCCTCCGCCGGCCAGTGTTCGATCACATGGCGGGCCAGGTCGGGCGGGTAGGCATGGGCGCGCGTCATCGCGGCAGTCTGACACGCCCCGGTCTGCCGCGTACGGATTGCTCGCGGCAGATTGGCAGCACCGGCGATCCAGGCCAAGCTCGGGCCCGTGCCGAGCCAGCTACAGAAGGCCTATATCGTGTGTGGCAACGCCGGGGTGGGCAAAACCACGTTCGCCGCGCGGCTGTGCCGGGAGAAAGGCGCGGTGCTGGTCGACATCGACACCGTGACGGAGCGCCTGGCGCGGCTGATCCTGCGCGGCCAGGGCCTCTCCGAAGACGACCGCGACTCGCCTGCGTACAAGGCGCTGTTGCGCGAGCCCGTGTACGAAACCCTGTTCGACGTGGCCGTCCACAATCTGCCCTGCCTGCCCTGCGTGATCGTCGGGCCGTTCACCCGCGAACGGCGTGACCCGCGCTGGCCCGAGCAGCTCCGGCAGCGGCTCGGCGCCGAGGTCGAGATCTACTACCTCTGGTGCGAGCCGGCGCAGCGCCGGCTCCGGCTCGAACGACGCGGCAACGTGCGCGACGCCGGCAAGCTCGCCGACTACGCCGCCTACGCAGCGCTGGGGGAAGATCCGGGGCCGCTCCCCTTCCCCCACCACCTGGTCGACACCTCGTCCGCGGCGGCCCCGGCAACTCCTGCGGGCTGAACGGCTACTGCAGGATCAGCGGCTCGCCCCCCGCCCGGGCTTGCATGCCGGGTGCGAACAGGTCGCCGGCGTTCGGGATGCAGAGCCCCGTGCTGGCGTCGTAACCGCCCGCTCCCACGGCGGGCAGGACGAAACGCGCATCCCGGGCCGTGCCGGCGATCTCGCCGAGCTCGGCGAGATGCCCGACGGGCAGCGTCAGCGCCGGGTGATCAAAGGGGCCCTGATCACACTGCACACGCCGGTCGCTCAGGCTCTGCATGAAGCGCGCGACCGCGCTCAGGTCGTCGCTCGCGACATCGCAACCGACGACCCCGTTCGCATCGCAATCCAGCAAGCCGAGCGGTTGCATCAAGCCCGTCACGTTCGTGTTGCAGTCTGCGCCGGACAGCGGATACGGCTGGTTTCCGTCGGGGCCCGAGCCGGAATCGTCGCCTGACGTACAGCTCGAGCCATGCGCCTCGAGCGCCTGGTTTTCGGCCGTGATCTGCCGACGGTTGCCGCCGCGGTTGTAGAACTTCATCACCTCGCGCAGGCTCTTGTAACCGCCGTAGCTGAAGTACGGCGGCGTCAACGCCACGTTGCGGATCGACGGGATCTTCGTGGCCCCGTCGCTCTCGAGCTTGGCGGTGTCGTCGACCGCGGGCCCGCGCACGAGGGCCCCGGCCTCGATGGCGCGCGCCAGGAACGGATCCTTGACGACCGACAGGTCCCCGCTGTCCAGATACTGCCGGTACTGGCGCCCGAACGACAGCGGGTTGCCGTACGGGTCGTCGCCACCCAGGAACACGTCGACGAACGTCGGCCGCGTGCCGATGTTGGCGAAGCCGAGGTCGCGCGTGCCGGTGACGTTGTTGACGTCACCGACCTGGAGCAACGGAGCAAAGACGCCGCCCGCTTGCACCGCGGCCTCGCTGAACAGATCCGTTCCCGCGTGGCATGCCGAGCAGCCCGCCCCGCGGATGCCGTCGGCCGGCGCTGGACCGAAGGGAAACCGGAAGAAGATCTTGCAGCCGCGCGCGAGCAGCGGGTCGACGTTCTCGCTGGTGGTGCAGCCCGGGAAGGTGATGTCACCGGACGCGACCAGCTCGTCAAACTCGCTCTGATCGGAGACCAGCGTCGCTTCGTACAGCAGGATGGCGATACCCCAGAACATCGACATGTTCGTTTCCATCTGCGTGTACCCGGCAGCGTCGGCCGAGAGCTGACCGCCGCTGCGCGAGAAGCGGCCGGGCACCGACCAGTACTTCGGATCGAATGCCGCGCGGATCAGCGCTGCGTACGTGAACGGCTCCGCGAGCCCCGCCGCCTCGGGATGCGCGAGCGGGCCGAGCACGCTGTCGTCGGCGGCCACCTGCTGCAGCGCCAGCGGCCGCACGCGCAAGAGCTTGCGACCCAGGTCGGCGAAGCTGCGGCCCCGGCAGGACATCTCGATCTCGCTGAGCGGCGGACCCACCGCCTGGGAGGCGAGGCTCGCGTTCTCGAGCGAGAGAAACCCGAGCTCGGGGGAGCCCGCTTCGCCGGCGATGATCAGGCGCAGGCTCGGGTCCCCTTCGATATCTCGCAACCCGAACACACCCACGCCGTTGAACAGGTTGTTCGCCCTTCCATCCCAGAACTGGCGCACGTTGAAGGCCGCGTTGATCGTCGTGGGCGTGTTGCGCGGCTCTACCTGGCGCGCCGCCAGACGCAATGCAGCGGGCGGCTCGCCCTCCGCCTCGGCTTCCGCCGCCGGGTGATCACCTCCGCCGTGGTACAGCTGACCGGCCACGTTCACATGGAAAATTTCGGATTCGACGGGGCCGCACGTCTCTACCCCATCGGCCTCGATCGCCTCGAACTCGGCTGCAAAGGCGCCCATCGAGCCCACCACGTCGTTGGTGTCCGTGAGGACCGCCGAATTCCGGTCCGCTTCGTCAGCGAGCCGATGCAACGGGAAGTCCTCCGCGGACACACGGGCATTCGGGCCAGCCAGAGTCCCGCCTGCCAGCGACCCGGGCGCGTGGGCTCCGGTATCGGAACGATTCGACCCGTACGTGACGTCCCCGCCCTGCGTGGCGTCGAGGAAGCCCGGGTTCAGCTGGTTCTGAATGCGAATGTCCGCGCCCGCGTTGTAGTGACAGCTGGCGCACGCCTGACCGTCGCTGCCGACCTGCTGGTCCCAGAAGAACGCCTTGCCGAGCGCCAGGGCATAACCGTAGTTCGCGATGATGCCGGCGCCTTCGGCGAGCTCCGGTGGCACGGCGGGTACGAAACGAGCCGGCGCGGGCGCCACCACCGGTGAAACGGGCAGCGGCGTTTCACTCGCCACCTCGTTGGTTGCGCTGGCTCGCGCCGCCTCCGGATCCGTCGACGTGAGGTCGAAGCCCCGAGTTTCCTCGGAGACGGTGTCTGCGGCAGCTCCATCACACGAGGTTGCGCCGAGTAAGGCCGTGAGCAGCAGCGAGACGCGACACAGGCCTGTCCGAACGCGGCCCTCCAGACGAGGGCGAGCGGATCTCTCCATGTTTACCTCCTTGCATCGCGCACGCCGTGGTGCTGATTTTGAGCAAGGAACGCCGGACCGTGCGTTCGCGAGAACGCCGCCAACGCTTCCCGATGTGTGCTGCGAGCTCCAGAGATATGACGACGGCGCCAGCGCATTTCAAGCGAAAATACGGCGCATGTAAAACGTGCGACAACGCGAGCAACTGCGCGTCGCGCGTGACGCGGATTGCGACAGCTCCGCGTGTGAACCCGCGCTGAACGTCGGCGCGTTCGCGTCGCCACGTTGGCGCTCGAGCTCGTATGCACCACCACGAGCACACGTCGATAACGGCGCTGGGCCGCACGCGGCCACGACGCACACGACGTTTCGTCTCACCCTGGTCTGCACGGCGTCAAACGTCCTCGCA
>Ga0315910_10003084_pt1 | contig 14332 bp, 13 predicted proteins | sample EdamamesoilMG_FD_204470 | JGI IMG/M metagenome (GOLD analysis project Ga0315910, IMG submission 204470) | Garden soil microbial communities collected in Santa Monica, California, United States - Edamame soil | ecosystem: Environmental > Terrestrial > Soil > Garden | place: USA: California...
AGCGTGCCGGCGGTGCGGCCGACGCGGCGGCGACCCACGAGGCCGCGCGCTGGCTCGCGTTGTGGATGGCCTTCGACGACGTCGTGCGGGTCGCGGCGCTCAAGCTGCGCACGAGCCGCCAGCAGCGCGTGTTGCGCGAGGTCGCGGCGCGCGATGACGAGATCGTCAAGCTGTACGACCACTTCAAGCCCGGCGTCGCCGAGTTCGCGGGGCTGCTGCCGGCCGGTCTCGCCGCCCGGCTGGTGCGCTGGGACGCCACGCGCCGCGCGCAGGGGCTCGATGCCTGGGCGCTGCCGTTGAAGATCGGCACGCACACCGTCGGCGGGGCGCTCGCCCTGCGGTTCATGGCCGGTCTGAAGGGCTGGCGCCGGCGCGGCAGCCGCTATGCGACCGAGCAGGCGCTGATCGACCGCTGGCTCGCGGCGGTCGAGGCCGGTGCGCGCGAGGACGCGACGCTCGGTCTCGAGCTCGCCGCCTGCGGCCGCCTCATCAAGGGCTACGGCAGCACGAACGAACGCGGCAAGCACAACCTGCTGCACGTGATCGAACATCTCGCGCCGGCTTCATCGGGTCGGAGCGCGCCGGAGCGCGCCGCGGCGATCCGCGCCGCGCGCGACGCTGCGCTCGCCGACGACGCCGGCCTGGCGCTCGACCGCACGCTGCGTGCGCATGGCGCGCCGGCGCGGCCGCTGCAGGCGCAGCCGGTGCGCTTCTACAAGCGGCGTCCGGAACTCCCGGCTACTTCGCGCTGAAGTTCGCGGCCCAGTAGGCGAGCACGTCGAGGTCGGCGGCAGGGACCTGGCTGAGCGCCTCGGTCATCGCACGCGTGTAGCCGGGCCGTTCGCCGGTCTTGAAACCCTTCAGCGTCGCGAGCAGGTACTCCTGCTTCTGCCCGCCGATGCGTGGCACCTGCTGGCCGCCTTCCAGCTGCGCGCCGTGGCAGAACAGGCATTTGTGCTCCTGCGCGAGCGCCAGGCCCCTGGCCATGCGCGCCGCATCGGGCGGCGTCGCCGGCGCCGGCGCGGGCACCGGCGGCAGCGTGCCGATGTGGTCGGAGAAGCCGCGCAGGTCGGCGTCCTTCATCGTCTTGCCGAGCGCGACCATCGCCTCGTTCGTGCGGCGGCCTTCGCGGAACAGGAAGAGCTGCGTGATCGTGTAGAGCGAGGGCTGGCCGGCGAGCACCGGCACGCCGGGCATGTCGCTGCGGCCGTTCGGGCCGTGGCAGGCCGCGCAGGTCGTGCGGAACAGTTCGGCGTAGTTGGTCGCGGCGGGTGCCGACGCGGCGGGCTTGGCCGGGGCGGGCTTCTTCGCCTGCGCCCGCGCGGGCGAAGAAGCCGCCATCGTCAACAGGGCCAGCGACGCCAGCACGGCGGGGACCGCGTCGCGTCGCCAGGCCATCACTTCACTTCCCGTAGCTGATGCGGTAGATCGCACCGGCGTGGTCGTCGCTGACGAGCAGCGAACCGTCCTTCATCACGAGGAAGTCGACCGGCCGGCCGAGGTAGTTGTTGTTCTCGACGAAACCGGTCATGAACGGCTCGACCTTCGCGCCGCCCTTGCCGTCCGGGTACGCGACGTAGACGCCGTTGTACTTCTTCGTGCGGTTCCAGGGGCCGTGGATCGCGATGAACATCGCGCCCTGGTACTTCGCCGGGAACATCTTGCCGGTGTAGAACTTCAGGCCGAGCGAGCCCGCGTGTGCGCCCAGGAACGCGGCAGGCTTCTGGTAGTCGTCGCAGGACTTGCCCCAGCCGAACTCGGGATCCGGGATGTTGCCCTGGTGGCAGTACGGGTAGCCGAAGTGCTGCTTGCCTGGCTGCGTGACGACGTTCAGCTCGTCGTTCGGCAGTTCCTCGCTGAACCAGTCGCGGCCGTTGTCGGTGAACCAGAGGTTGCCGTTCTTCGGGTCGAAGTCGAAGCCGACCGTGTTGCGCACGCCCGAGGCGACCGTCTGGATGTCCGTGCCGTCGAGCTTCATGCTGAAGATCTTCGCCCACTGGCCCGGATCGCAGATGTTGCACGGCGCGCCGACCGGGTAGTACAGCCGGTCGTTGTGGATGCGGATGAACTTCCAGCTGTGGTCGCTGCCGCCCGGCAGGTCGTCCTTCAGCACCTTGCTCGGCTCGCCGAGGTTGGCGAGCTTGTCCTCGACGTTGTCGTAGCGCACGATGCGCTTGTGCGTCGCGAAGTACAGCGAGCCCTTGTGGAACTCGATGCCGGTCGCCTGCTCGGTCTTGTCGATGATGACCTTGGGCTCGCGCTTGCCGTCGGTCGCCTTCTCGGGCAGCACGTAGACCTTGTTGCCGACGAACAGGGTGCTGACGAAGACGTTGCCCTTGTCGCCCTGGCGCATCGCCCGCGCGTCGAGCACGCCCGAGGCCCAGGTCTCGACCTTGAAGCCCGGCGGCAGCTTGAACTTCTTGGTCGGCAGCTGATCGGCCGCGGTCGGGATCGGGAACGCCGGCACCGGCGCCATCTTCATCGCGCTGTCGTTCGCCTTCGGCCGGCCCTTGGCCCAGCCGGGCTCCTCGGTCTGGGCGGTCGCGGTGCCGGCCGCCCACAGCAGCGGCAGCGCCGCGATGACGGTGAAAAGTCGTCTCGGATGCATGTCTCACTCACCTTTCTATGGTTATGGCAGGTAGTCACCTGCCCGACCGGTGGTGTCGCCGTACCGTCGGGCAGCGCATGACGCATGAACTCCGGTGGGAGGGCGATGCTAGCCCCAAGCCGCGGGCCTTGCACGGCGGCCCCCGGCTATCGGGTCCATAGCCGCAGGGCTATTGCCATCGGCTTCGCCGCAACGCTCTCGCAACGCCCTGGCCGCGACAGTGCCCTGGCGCGCCGGCCGCGGCGCGACGCGGAGGCCACGATGTCGACCACCCTGCAGGTTCCCGCCACCCGTCCGCCGGCCTGGCCGTGGACGCGACTCGCGCGCGCGCGGCCGTCCGACGGCCGGGCTGCCGCCGAGGCCGCGTTCCGGCGCGCCTGGCCGGCCTATGCGTCGACCGCCCCGCTCGACCGCCTGCGCGCGACCGAGTTCGCCCGGCTCGATGCGCAGGGCCACGTCTACCTCGACTACACCGGCGGCGCGCTGTACGCCGAGTCGCAGCTGCACGAGCACCTCGCCTGGCTGGCCGGCGGCGTCTGGGGCAACCCGCACTCGCACAACCTGACCTCGCTGGCGATGACCGAACGCGTCGAGAGCGCCCGGGCGGCGGTGCTGCGCCACTTCAACGCCTCGCCGGACGAGTACGTCGCGATCTTCACGCCGAACGCGAGCGGCGCGCTGCGGCTGGTCGGCGAGTCCTACCCGTTCCGGCCCGGCGGCCGGCTGCTGCTGACCTTCGACAACCACAACTCGGTCAACGGGCTGCGCGAGTTCGCGCGTGCGAAGGGCGCCGAGGTGACCTACGTGCCGGTCGTGCCGCCCGAGCTGCGCGCCGGCTCGGCGGCGCTGCTGCGCGAACTCGGCCGCTGCGAGCCGGGCGCGCCGCAGCTGCTCGCGTACCCGGCGCAGTCCAACTTCACCGGCGTGCAGCACCCGCTCGCCTGGATCCCGCTGGCGCAGGACGCCGGCTGGCAGGTGCTGCTCGACGCGGCCGCCTTCGTGCCGACGAACCGGCTCGACCTCGGCGTCTGGCATCCGGACTTCGTCGACATCTCCTTCTACAAGATGTTCGGCTACCCGACCGGCATCGGCTGCCTGCTCGCCCGCCGCGCGGCGCTCGAGACGCTGCGCCGGCCCTGGTACGCTGGCGGCACGATCGCCTTCTCGTCGGTGGTCGGCGACGGCCACTACCTGAGCCCGGGCGCGGCCGGCTTCGAGGACGGTACCGTCAACTACCTCGGGCTGCCGGCGGTGGAGGCCGGGCTGCGCCGCATCGAGGCGATCGGCATCGAGACGATCCACACGCGCGTGATGTGCCTGACCGGCTGGCTGATCGAGCAGCTGCTCGGCCTGCGCCATGCCAACGGCCGGCCGCTGATCCGTCTCTACGGCCCGGCCGGCATCGAGCGGCGCGGCGCGACCGTGCAGGTCAACTTCTTCGACCGCGACGGCATGCTGATCGACTGCACCGAGGTCGAGCGGCAGGCGAATGCGCGGCGCATCTCGCTGCGCGCCGGATGCCACTGCAATCCGGGTGCGCGCGAGGTCGCGCTCGGCTTCACGCGCGCCGACCTGGCCGAGTGCTTCGCACGCAAGGACGAGCTCACGCACGCGCAGTTCCTCGCCGCGATCGAGGGCAAGACGACCGGGGCGCTGCGCGCCTCGCTCGGCGCGCCGAGCAACTTTGCCGATGTCTACGCCTGCGTGGACTTCGCGCGCGGCTTTCTCGACCGGAAGCCTGCCCGGTAGCACGGCGCTCAGATCTGCACGCGCGTCCCGAGCTCGACGACCGCGTTGTCGGGCAGGCGGAAGTAGCTCGCCACGCTGCCCGCGTTGCGACTCATCGCCGCGAAGAGCTGCTCGCGCCAGCGCGCCATGCCCGCGCCCGGGGTGGGGACGAAGGTCTCGCGGCTGAGGAAGTAGCTCGTCTCGAACGGCGGGATCGCGAGGCCCTGCGACGCGCACAGCGCGAGCGCGGCCGGGATGTCGGGCGTGTTCATGAAGCCGTAGTTCACGCTGACGCGCCAGAAGCCGCGGCCGAGCGGCTCGACCGTGGTGCGCTCCTCCATGCCGATCCACGGCCGCTCGGCGAAGCGCACGGTCAGGATGACGTTGTGCTCGTGCAGCACCTGGTAGTGCTTCAGGTTGTGCAGCAGCGCCTGCGGCACCGTGCTCGGGTCGGCGACTGCGTAGACGGCGACGCGCGGCACGCGGGGGACCGACTGCGGGTCGAGTGTCGCGACGAAGTCGTCGAGGCCGATGCCGTCGCGCCGGATCACGTCGAGCGCGATCGTGCGGCCGCGCTGCCAGGTCGCCATCAGGAAGAACAGCAGGCCGCCGAGCGCGAGCGGGAACCAGCCGCCGTCGAAGAACTTGAGCGCGCAGCCGGCGACGAGCAGCGCATCGATGGTCAGGAAGAACGCGGTCGCGCCGACCGCGACCGGCCGCGGCAGCCGCCAGCCCTGGCTGACGACGAACCAGGTCAGCACGGTCGTGATCAGCATCGTCAGCGTGACCGCGATGCCGTAGGCGCCGGCGAGCGCCGACGAGCTGCCGAAGCCGACCGTGGCGGCGAGCACGCCGGCGAGCAGCACCCAGTTGACCGCCGGCATGTAGATCTGGCCGGACTCGCGCGCCGACGTGTGGGTCACCGTCAGCCGCGGCAGGGAGCCGAGCTGCACGGCCTGGCGCGTCAGCGAATAGGCGCCCGAGATGACCGCCTGCGACGCGATGATCGCGGCGAGCGTCGCCAGGCCGAGTGCCGGCCACAGCAGCGCCTCGGGGAACATCCGGTAGAACGGATTCTCGATCGCGCCCGGGTCGCTCATCAGCAGCGCACCCTGGCCCATGTAGTTGAGCGCGAGGCCGGGCAGCACGAGCCCCATCCAGGCGAGCTGGATCGGCCGGCGGCCGAAGTGGCCCATGTCGGCATAGAGCGCCTCCGCGCCGGTCAGTGCGAGCACGATCGCACCGATGACGAGGAAGACCTTCCAGCCGCGGCCGGTCGCGAACTGCCAGGCCTCGAGCGGGTTCAGCGCCGCGAGGATCGCCGGCTGCTGCGCGATCTGCACGACGCCGGTGATGCCGAGCGTGACGAACCACAGCACGATCACCGGCCCGAAGACGCGCCCGACCGCCGCGGTGCCGAAGCGCTGCACGACGAACAGGCCGACGAGGATCACGAGCGCCGCCGGCACGACGAACGGCTTCAGCGCCGGCGTGACGACCTCGAGCCCTTCCATCGCGCCGAGCACCGAGATCGCTGGCGTGATGACGCTGTCGCCGTAGAACAGCGTTGCGCCGAAGATGCCGAGCAGCAGCAGCGCGTGGCGCAGCGCCGGCCTGCCGGCGACCGCCTGCGACGCGAGCGCGGTCAGCGCGAGCACGCCGCCTTCGCCGCGGTTGTCGGCGCGCAGCACGAGCAGCACGTACTTGAAGGTGACGACGAGCATCAGCGCCCAGAAGATGCTCGAGACCGCGCCGACGATGTGCGTCGCATCGAGCGGCACGCCGGTGGCGGGCGCGAAGATCTCCTTGACGGTGTACAGCGGGCTCGTGCCGATGTCGCCGTAGACGACACCGATCGCGGCGAGGGTGAGGGCGGCGAGGCCGCCCTGGCGGGTCGAATTCATGCGCGAGGCTGGAGTGGGAACGGGCTCCAGCGTGATCGCGGGCGTGTCAGGAACGCATAAGCGCCCCGGGCACCGGGGTCACTCGTCCGGCTCGACCAGCCGGTAGCCGACGCCGGTTTCGGTCAGCAGCAGCGCCGGCTCGGCCGGCTCGGCCTCGAGCTTGGCGCGCAGCTGGCCCATGTAGAGGCGCAGGTAGTGCGTGTGGTCGATGAACTCGGCGCCCCAGACGTCGGCGAGCAGCTGCCGGTGCGTCACGACCTGGCCGGCGCTGCGCACGAGGCGGGCGAGCAGCGCGTACTCGGTCGGCGTCAGGTGCACGGTGGTGCCGTTGCGCCGCACGAGGCGGGCGACCAGGTCGATCTCGACCTCGCCGCGGCGCCAGCGCGTCAGCGCCGGCGTCGTCGTGGTGCCACGGTGGCGCAGCGCGACGCGGATGCGCGCGAGCAGCTCGCCGATGCCGAAGGGCTTGACGAGGTAGTCGTCGGCGCCGGCGTCGAGCAGGCGGATCTTCTGGCCTTCCGCCTCGCGCGCCGAGATCACGATCGTCGGCAGCGTGCGGCGCCGGCGCAGCTGCGCGAGCAGCGTCTCGCCGTCGCCGTCGGGCAGGCCGAGGTCGAGCAGCACGAGGTCGAAGGGCGCGTCGCGCGGGCGATCCGCGCCGCCGGCGTGGGCGACGAGCGCGAGGCCCTCGGACAGGCTCGCCGCCGTCAGGACCTCGAAGCCCTCGACGGCGAGCGCCTCGCGCAGCGTCGCGCGCAGCTCGCGGTCGTCCTCGACGAGCAGCAGGCGCAGACTCACGTTTCGTCCTGCGGAGGTGGCGGCGCGGACCGCACCGGCAGCAGGCACTCGAAGCTGCAGCCGCCATGGGCACGCGGGCGCAGCCGCAGCTCGCCGCCGTGCGCCCGTGCGATCGCGCGGCAGACCGCGAGGCCCACACCCGCGCCCGGGCGGGCGCGCTGCTCGGCCGCCCCGGCCATCGCCTCGGCGCCACGGTGGAAGACCTCGAAGACGCGTTCGCGCCAGGCCGGTGCGATGCCCGGGCCGCGGTCGCGCACCGCGAGCACGACGTGCTCGCCCTGGCGGCGCACGAGCAGCTCGACCGGCGCGTCGTCGGGGCTGTACTTCAGCGCGTTGTCGACCAGGTTGTCGAGCAGCTGCGCGATCAGCAAGGCGTCGCACCACAGCAGCGGCAGGTCGGGTTCGAGGCGAGCGTGCAGGCGCCGCGCCGGGTCGTGCCGGCGCGCGTGCCGCAGCACCGCGCCGACGACCTCCTCGGCCGACTCCCAGTCGCAGCGCAACTGCACGCCGGGGGCGTCGAGACGCGCGAGCTGCAGCGTGTTGTCGGTCAGGCGCGCCAGCCGCGTCGCCTCGTCGGCGATGCTGCGGGCGAGGCGCCGCCGCCGTGCGGGATCGAGTCGTTCGGCCTGCTCGTCGAGCGAGGTTGCGGCCGAGAGGATGGTCGCGAGCGGCGTGCGGTGGTCGTGCGAGATCGCCGCGAGCAGCGCGTTGCGCACCCCCTGTGTCTCGGCCGCCTGGCGCGCCGATGCGGCATCGCGGGCGATGCGGGCGCGCTGCAGCGCGGTGCCCATCGCGTCGCAGAGCGCCTGGGCGTGTTCGCGTGCCCCTTCGGCATCTCGCCACGGGCCGCGCAGCAGCGCGGCACCGAAGGTCGCGCCGCGGCCGCGCAGCGGCAGGTAGGCATCGGGTAGTTCGGCATGGCGGCCGGTGCCCGGGCCCATCGCCTGGCCGTGCCGCAGGCAGTGCCAGAGGCCGGCGCGCTGTTCCGCGTCGGGTTCGCCGAGCACGAGCACCGCCGCATCGTCGTCGCGGTCGGGCAGGATCCCGCGCGGCAGCAGCAGCGCCGCGGACGCGCCGGTCGCCTGCGTCAGCGCGGCCTGCAGCGCGCCGGCCTGCAGCAGCGGCTCGTCGGCGTCGCGCAGCGTGTCGCCCCAGGCACGTTGCTGCTCCGCGCGTTCGGCGTGGCGGCGCGACGCGGCGAGCGCACGTCGCTGGCCGGCCATCAGTGTCGCGACGATGATGTTGACGACCACCATCGCGACCAGCAGCAGCGCATGCTGGCGCAGGTCGATCTCGAAGGTGTGGCGCGGCGGCACGAACTGCCAGTTGAAGGCGACGACGGCGAGCGTGCCGGCCGCGACCGACACGAGCGCCGGCAGCCACAGCGACGCGACGGCCGCGGCGAGCACGAGCAGCATCGCGAGGTTGGCGAGGTCGAGCCGCCCGTCGAGTGCCGTCATCGCGGCCCAGCCGGCCAGCCAGGCGAGCACGGCCGGCCAGCGGCGCGGCGACGACGCAGTGAGCGAGGTGTTCATGACCGCGACGCTAGCAGGTGCCGCATCAGCAAGTCATCAGGATCGCGGCGCGGCGGCCGCGGGCCCCGGCGCGTCAGTCGTCGAGTTCCGCCTTCGCCATCTCGACGTCGAGCCGCTCCATCGCGTCCTGCGGATCGCAGGCGGCCGCGTCGGCGTAGAGCTTCTCGGCGTCCTTCATCTTCTTGTCGCCTTCGAGCATCACGAGGCCGTTGGCGTACTCGACCATCGCGATCGCCGACGTCGGGTTCAGCTTCAGCGCCGTCTTGTACATCGCCAGACCGGCGTCCTTGCTTGCGCCCTGCGTGCGGCCGAGCAGCGAGCCGACCTTGTCGATCACCTCGGCGTGGAAGGCGCCGAGCGCGATGTGCGCGTCGGCATGCTTGGGCTGCAGCTTGATCGCGGTCTCGAGCGCCGTCTTGACCTTGCTGCCGAGGCCCTGCGCGAGCGCCTTCGCGACGCTGATGCCCTGGCTGTAGCGACCGAGCGCGTAGGCCATCAGGTAGTGCGCGTTGGCGTTCTTCGGGTCCTCGCCGATCTGCGCCTCGGCGCGTTCGGCGACCTCCATGAACATCGCGAGCTTGGTCTTCTCGCTCTTCTCGAGGTAGTTGGCGTAGATCGCCTCGGCCTTGTTCGCGACCGTGATGCCGGCACCACCGGCCTTCAGCCCGGCGTCGTGGGCCTTCTGGAACTCGCCGGCGTGGAACAGCGCCCAGGCCGCCAGCACCTTGTCGTCCGCAGGCCAGGGCTCGGCATCGCCGGCGTGCAGGCGCGCCCACTTCTTCTTCAGCGCCGCGGCGTCATACGTGTAGTCGGCACGGTCGTGCGGGAAGGCGGTCCACTTGGCCATCGCTTGTCTCCTCGGCGTCTCGTTGATTGTCGTCAGGGCTTGCGGTAGTTCGCGACCAGCGCGTGCAGGTGCTCGCGCTGGCCGGGTTCGAGGTAGGGCAGCAGCTGGCTGAGCACGTGGAAGGCGCCGCGCAGCAGCGCCGCGCTCGCGGCCTCGGGCTCGAGCGCGCGGCGTGGGTCGCGCACGTACTCGTAGCTCAGCCAGTAGGTCAGCACGACCACCATCGCGGTCGCGACCGGCTCCATGTCGCGCGGCTCGATCTTCATCGCGCCGCCGCGCGCGAGCCCGGCCAGCACCGACTGCACCGCCTGGCCCTTGTTCTTCAGCACGAACTGGAAGTGCGTCTCGAGGCGGCGGTTCTTCGACAGCAGGTCGTTCAGGTCGCGGTAGAGGAAGCGGTACTGCCAGATCAGCTCGAACAGCATGTGGAAGAACAGCCAGGCGTCCTCGACGTTGCGCACGTTGTCGGCGGCGTGCAGCAGCTCGCCGAGGCTCTTCTCGTAGCGGTCGAACAGGCTGTTGATCAGCTCGTCCTTGGCCGGGTAGTGGTAGTAGAGGTTGCCGGGGCTGATGTTCAGCTCGGCGGAGATCAGCGTCGTCGAGACGTTCGGTTCGCCGAAGCGGTTGAACAGCTCCAGCGTGACCTCCAGGATGCGTTCGGCCGTGCGGCGCGGCTTCTTGGGCGACGTGGCCATGGGGCTTCTCAGGGTTGCGGGCGATTCTGGCACCAATTCCGGCGCCGCTCCGCGCAAAGGCGGTGCGCTGCCTACAATCTGCGCCCCATGCCGGCCATCTCGTTCCAGCACGTCGCCAAGACCTACACCGGTGCCCGCTCCCTCGTCCGCGCCCTCGACGACGTCAGCTTCGACATCGAGCCCGGCGAATTCTTCGGCCTGCTCGGCCCGAACGGCGCCGGCAAGACGACGCTGATCAGCATCCTCGCCGGCCTGGCGAGGGCGAGCGGCGGCACGGTGAGCGTGCTCGGCCACGACGTCGTGTCTGAGTACGCGGTCGCGAGACGGTCGCTCGGCATCGTGCCGCAGGAGCTCGTCTTCGACCCGTTCTTCACGGTGCGCGAGGCGCTGCGCATCCAGGGTGGCTACTTCGGCGTGCACGGCAACGACGCCTGGATCGACGAACTCCTGTCCGAGCTCGGCCTCGCCGACAAGGCCGATGCGAACATGCGCCAGCTCTCCGGTGGCATGAAACGCCGTGTGCTGGTCGCGCAGGCACTGGTGCACAAGCCGCCGGTGATCGTGCTCGACGAGCCGACCGCGGGCGTCGACGTGGAGCTGCGCCAGACCTTGTGGCAGTTCGTCGCGCGGCTCAACAGGCAGGGCCACACGGTGCTGCTGACGACGCACTACCTCGAGGAGGCCGAGGCGCTCTGCGGCCGCATCGCCATGCTCAAGCAGGGCCGCGTCGTCGCGCTCGACAAGACCTCGGCGCTGCTCGCCGGCACCGCGAGCACGATGCTGCGCTTCAAGACCGACCGCGCGCTGCCGGTCGCGCTGGCGTCGCGTGCGCGCGTGACCGGCCGGATCGTGCAGCTGCAGGCGCACGATGCGCGCGAGGTCGAGTTGCTGCTCGCGACGCTGCGCGAAGGCGGCGTCGAACCCGAGGACCTGGAGATCGGCCGCGCCGACCTGGAGGACGTCTTCCTCGAGATCATGCAGGGCGAGCCGGCGAGGGTGGCCGCATGAACGGCGTACTCAGCGGAACCCGCACGCTGCTCTACAAGGAGGTGCTGCGCTTCTGGAAGGTCAGCTTCCAGACCGTCGCGGCGCCGGTGCTGACCGCGGTGCTGTACCTGCTGATCTTCGGCCACGTGCTCGAGGACCACGTCAAGGTGTTCGACCAGGTCGGCTACACCAGCTTCCTGATCCCCGGCCTCGTGATGATGAGCGTGCTGCAGAACGCGTTCGCGAACAGCAGCAGTTCGCTGATCCAGAGCAAGATCACCGGCAACCTCGTCTTCCTGCTCGTCGCGCCGCTGTCGCACTGGGCCTGGTTCATCGCCTACGCGGGCGCCTCGATGGTGCGCGGTGTCGTCGTCGGCACGGGCGTGCTGCTCGTGACGCTTTGGTTCGCCCCGCTGCAGGCCGCCGAGCCGTGGTGGATCGTCGTCTTCGCGCTGCTGGGCGCCGGGATGATGGGCTCGCTCGGACTGATCGCGGGGCTCTGGGCGGAGAAGTTCGACCAGATGGCGGCGTTCCAGAACTTCATCATCATGCCGATGACGTTCCTGTCGGGGGTCTTCTACTCGGTGCACTCGCTGCCTTCGTTCTGGCAGGGGGTCAGCCATCTGAATCCGTTCTTCTACATGATCGACGGGTTCAGGCGGGGGTTCTTCGGGGTGAGCGACGTGTCGCCGTGGCTGAGCCTGGCGGTCGTCGGCAGTGCGTTCGTTCTGGTCAGCGGGATCGCGCTGCACCTGCTGCGCATCGGCTACAAGATTCGTCATTGAGTCCTTCTCACGGCGTGAGACAGGCGGAGCCGGCCGCAGGCCATAGAATCCGAAACATGTCCGACCCGACCGCCCCCGAAGTCCAGCGCTACATCGCGCAGGGACTGGCGTGCGAGCACCTCGAGGTCGAAGGCGACGGCCGACACTTCTTCGCGACCATCGTGTCGGCGGAGTTCCAGGGCGAAAGCCGCATCCAGCGCCACCAGCGGGTCTACCGGGCCCTGGGCGATAGAATGCGCGAGCAAATCCACGCCCTGTCGATGAAGACGCTGACCCCGGCCGAGTGGGCGACCCAGCCCGCCGCGGCCGCCACCCACCACCACTGAACCCCGCCGCAGTGTTCACTGCGGCGCTCGGGCTCGCGCCCAGCGGGTCCGGTTGCCAGGTGGGCATGGGCACCAGCCACTCGACATCCTCATGGACAAGCTCCTCATCCGCGGCGGTCGCCGGCTCGAAGGCGAAGTCACGATCTCGGGCGCGAAGAACGCGGCGCTGCCCGAACTCTGCGCCGCGCTGCTGACCGCCGATCCCGTCACGCTGAGCAACGTGCCGCGCCTGCAGGACGTCAGCACGACGCTCAAGCTGCTGCGCAACATGGGCGTGAAGGCCGAACGCGGCGAGGCGCAGCCGGACACGGTGACGCTCGACGCGAGTGCGGTCTCCTCGCCCGAGGCGCCCTACGACCTCGTCAAGACGATGCGTGCGTCGATCCTCGTGCTCGGGCCGCTGCTCGCGCGCTTCGGCGAGGCGACCGTGTCGTTGCCGGGCGGCTGCGCGATCGGCTCGCGGCCGGTCGACCAGCACATCAAGGGCCTGCAGGCGATGGGCGCCGAGATCACCGTCGAGCACGGCTACATCCTCGCGAAGGCCGCCCGTTCCAAGGGCGGCCTGAAGGGCGCACGCATCACGACCGACATGGTGACGGTGACCGGCACCGAGAACCTGCTGATGGCCGCCACGCTCGCCGACGGCGAGACGGTGCTCGAGAACGCCGCGCAGGAGCCCGAGATCCCCGACCTGGCCGAGATGCTGATCCGCATGGGCGCGAAGATCGAAGGGCACGGCACGAGCCGGATCCGGATCCAGGGCGTCGGGCGGCTGCATGGCGCCACCCACCACATCGTGCCCGACCGCATCGAGACCGGCACCTTCCTCTGCGCGGTGGCTGCCGCGGGCGGCGACGTCGTGCTGCGCCGCGCACAGGCGCGCCACCTCGACGCGGTGATCGACAAGCTGCGCGAAGCCGGCATCGCGATCGAGGCCGGCGACGGCTGGATCCGCGTGCGCAAGACGGCGCGGCCGCGTGCGGTGAGCTTCCGCACCAGCGAGTACCCGGCCTTCCCGACCGACATGCAGGCGCAGTTCATGGCGCTGAACTGCATCGCCGAAGGGGCCTCGCGCGTGACCGAGACGATCTTCGAGAACCGCTTCATGCACGTCAACGAACTGGTACGGCTGGGTGCGAAGATCGAGGTCGATGGCCACACCGCGATCGTGCAGGGTGTCGAGAAGCTGTCGGGCGCGACCGTGATGGCAACCGACCTGCGCGCCTCGGCGAGCCTGGTGATCGGCGGGCTGGTGGCCGACGGCCAGACGATCGTCGACCGCATCTACCACCTCGACCGAGGCTACGACCAGATGGAAGCCAAGCTGCGCGGCATCGGCGCGGACGTCGAGCGCGTCAAATGAGCATCACGCTGGCGCTGTCCAAGGGACGCATCTTCGACGAGACGCTGCCGCTGCTGCGTGCGGCGGGCATCGAGGTTGCCGAGGATCCGGAGAAGAGCCGCAAGCTCATCATCGGCACGAGCCGGCCCGGGCTGCGCATCGTGATCGTGCGCGCGACCGACGTGCCGACCTACGTGCAGCACGGCGGCGCCGACCTCGGCGTGGTCGGCCGCGACACGCTGCTCGAACACGGTGGCCAGAGCCTGTACCAGCCGCTCGACCTGCGCATCGCGAAGTGCCGCATGAGCGTCGCGGCACGTGCCGGCTTCGACTACGCGGCCGCGGTGCGGCAGGGTTCGCGCATCCGCGTCGCGACCAAGTACACGCGCATCGCCCACGATCACTTCGGCGACAAGGGCGTGCACGTCGACCTGATCAAGCTCTACGGCTCGATGGAACTCGCGCCGCTGACCGGGCTGGCCGACGCGATCGTCGACCTCGTCTCGACCGGCAGCACGCTGCGGGCGAACGATCTCGTCGAGGTCGAGCGCATCATGGACATCTCGGCGCGGCTGGTCGTCAACCAGGCGGCACTGAAGCTCGAGCGCGAGCCGATCCGCGGGCTGATCGATGCCTTCGCCGCCGCCGTCGGAGAACCGGCATGACGGTCTCGGTGCGACGGCTGGCGACGACGGCGGCCGACTTCGAGGCGCAGTTCGAGCGGGTGCTGCACTGGTCGGAGGCGACCGATGCGGCGATCGAACAACGCGTTGGCGA
>Ga0315910_10003085_pt1 | contig 14331 bp, 13 predicted proteins | sample EdamamesoilMG_FD_204470 | JGI IMG/M metagenome (GOLD analysis project Ga0315910, IMG submission 204470) | Garden soil microbial communities collected in Santa Monica, California, United States - Edamame soil | ecosystem: Environmental > Terrestrial > Soil > Garden | place: USA: California...
TCGCCGTCGCCCGGCCAGTAGGCGACGCCTCGCGCCGAGGCAGTCAAGCCGCCACCACCGCCGCGACCACCGCGGCCGCGACCACGGCCGGCCTGCGGCGCACCGCCTTCGCCCGGACCCTGGGCGCCGGCGGGCGGCGCGGGTTGCGGGGGATTCAGGGCGTGCGTCCAGATGGTTGCGCCCGTATCGCCGTCGAGCGCGACGACATTCGGGCCGGCCGACAGGTACATGACGCCGTCGACGACGAGCGGCACCGACGTGCCGCCGGCGGGTTCGAAGGTCCAGCCGGGGACGAGACTCGCCACGTTCTGCGCATTGATCTGCGCGAGCGGCGAATAGCGGCTCGCGCCGGGCTCGCGATTGATGGTGACCCAATCGCCCGGAGCGACGCGGCTCGGGCCGTCGGCGGCGATTGGCGTGGCAACGCCGTCGCCATCTCCCGGGGAACATGCGCTCATTGCGATGGCCGCGGCCATCACTGCTGAAATCGATCTCATCTTTGTGCTTCCAGAAACGACATCTTTCGCCGACGGATAGTACGCCTAAGAGGCCGCGATCGCGCGGCTGGTTGCCCAGGCCGACCGGGCGCTTTACGAGGCCAAGGCGTCACCGGCGTGACGCAGGATTCCCGGGGCCGCGCTCATCGGACGGGGGCCCGTGCCTCTCGGTTTCTCCGCGTATGAAACGCGCCGCTTTCGACGAATCGCTGACGGTGTCATAGCGCATCTCGTCGTGTTGCGTGCCGAAGTACTTCTGGCCACCCGCAAGCATGGCGGACAGCAACATGTCGACATCGTTACTCGAAGAGATCGAGTTCACGACGGTGCGCCAGAGACGAACCGGCTGCTCCGTTTCCCGGTAGGCCTGCAGGTCGAAAGCGACCAGCTCGACGAACACCGGGCGACCCAAAGGCAGCATCTGGCTGGCATCCAGGGGCGGCGCGGTGGGAATCGACGGCCGAGCCGACGACACGCCCGTCACCTCTATGCCAGCGATCCCATCCGCCACGCGATTCGGATAGACCGGTGTCGGCGGCGCTCCGAGGGAAGTGGACATGTTTTGGAGATCCAACTCCCGGGTTTCGTATCCGGTTCCGGTAGACGGCCATGCCGTGACCGGCACCGGTGCCATATATCGAAGTTCGGAGGCGCCGAATCCAAGGCTGAATGCGACTGCGATGTCCGCCTCGGCCACGGATTCGACCGGAACGAAGTCGGCAGCAGTGAGGCCAAGACGAATGTACGCCGACGCCCGCTCTTGCAAGGCATCGTCGACCGAGCCTTCCGGGATCGATGAGATGAGAACGAAGCGGCGGCTCTCGGCGGCGTCGGGTGTCGCTTCGGCGACGATTTCGAGCGGGTACGACTGGGCACGCTCATCGGTGGTGCGTTCGAGCCAGTACGATATCTGGGCACGCGCGTCGGCGGATACGAGCACCATCGCCAAAGCGCCGATCATCTTCATGGATGAATCCCGGTTTACCGCACCAGCATCCGGATCATACCGTCCTGGCGGGAAGTCACAAAGATCTCCCCATCACGGCTCTGGCCGAGATGAAGGTCGGCGCGGGTTACGGCCTCGCCCTTGGTCTCTGCCACCAGGTCCATGAACGACACGTCGCGGCAGCTGCCGTCGGCACCGCGGACATAAAGCTGGATCTCCTCGATCGGCGCTATCGTGCGCGGTACGCCGTCGTCGGCGGCCTTGAGCGCGGCGAGGTCGGCAGCGAATAGCCGGCCGGCCTGGACGTCACCGAACACGAACTTGCCTTGCAGCGCCTCGATCTCGCCGTGGTAGGCGAAGCCGCCGCTGATCGCGCGGCCTTCGTCATGGTCGTAGAAGGCGACGGGATAGACGAAGCCGTCGCGGATCCTGCCGTCGAAGATCTCGGCAGGCATCGGGAAGAGCTCGTTCAGGGCGCCGGCGCGGAACCGGCCGTTCTCCCACCAGCCTTCGCGCGCCATCCAGCCGTAGTTGCCGCCCGGGTGGACAATGTTGATCTCTTCGATATGGTTCATGCCGATGTCCGACGCGAACATCGTGCCATCGGCGAGATCCCAGGAAAGGCGATGCGCATTGCGGAAGCCGTGGGCGTAGATCTCGCCGAGCGTCGTCGGGTTGTTGTCGCGGGCGTAGGGATTTCCGGGCGGAATCGTGTAGTCGCCGAGGCCCTTCTCACCCCGGGACTCGGCGGGGCTCCGCGGATCGATGCGCAGGATCGCCGTGACCACAGTGTCGAGGCGCTGCGTCTGTGTCGGGTTCTCGCCGTGCGGCCCGCCGCCGTTGCTGAAGCCGAGGTCGCTGCCGCTCGTGTAGAGCAGGCCGTAGTCGACGTCGCCGCGCTCCGCCGTCGGGTTGAAGCCGACGAAGCCGAAGGGATGCGACATATTGGTCGTGATGTGCCCGACGCGGAGCAGCACGCGATGCGTGCCCGAGAACACGGATGCGTCGGGATCGTCGGCGCGCCACTCGGTGATGACGTTGTGATACGAGACGTCGGCCGGACCGTATCCCGGAGGGATGAAATCGAGCTCGCCCGGATTGTTCGCAGCATATTCGCCATGCACGGTGTAGAGCAGCCCGTTCCCGGGAAATTCGGGATGGAACGCGAAACCGATGAGCCCACTTTCGACGCGGCTGTAGTTCGTCAGCGGGAACTCATCGCGCATGTCGAGCCAGAGCACGGGCTCCTCGCCCGGCGCGAGACGGTAGATGAAGCCGCGCGAGTCGTTCGCGTAGCGGTGTCCATCAGGCGCGTCATGCACGAAGCTCACACGCGCGGTGCCCCGGGGCGCGACGTCGCGCTCGGCCGCGATCACGGAGCGCGTGTCGGGCAGGCGGACGAGGTCGGCGATTTCGACGGCGAGGCCGCGCTTCTCGACCGGAGCCGGGATCGGGTTCGCGGTGATCGGCGTCTCGCCCGAAGGCTGAGCGCCGGCCACGGCAACGACTGCGAGGAAAATAGCCAGGATTATTGCCGGCCCAGGTTTCATGGCGCGCCTCCGCGGCGAGTGTTTCTCGGCAGAGGATCGTATCACCAGGCCGGCGATTGCAAATCGCCGGCCGTGAAGGCGGTCAATGATGCTCGTCGTGAATCTCAGGCGCCGCAACGCCCGCCGGCGGCGTCTGACCCTGCATCATCTGCTCCATCATCTGCATCATCATCTGCTGCATCATGCCCATCTGCTGGCCCAGCATGCGCTGCTGCATCTGCACCTGGCCCAACTGACACTGCGTGTCGCCGCCCTGACACTGCGGCATCGCGCCCTGCGGCATCGCGCCCTGCGACATCCCGCCCGGGGACATGCCGCCCTGCATCATCTGTCCCATCATCGCCATGCCCTGATGCATGCTCGCCATGTGCTCCTGCATCAGGCGTTGCCGCTCCGCCGGATCCGAGGTCTCATGAATCCGCGCCATCTGCTCCTGCATCGACTGCATGCGATCTTGCATCTGCTGCATTTGCGGCATTTGCGGCGCTGGCTGGGCCTGCGTCGCGCCTTCGTCCGACTCCTGGGTGAAAGCGGCGAACGACACAAGCGCGAGAAGCGCAATCCATATCCTCTGCCCGATCATGATCATTCTCCCGACTGTGAAAACCCTGGTTCTAGTGACCGACGGCGAACAGCGCCGTCATCGTGGCCGTCACCGCCACGACGGCGAGAATCAGCAGCCACTCGACCGCAATCGACCGGCGCAACGCCACAACCGATGCCCCGTCGCCGCGCGCGATCCCGGGCCCGAACCGCCACTTGTTGAGCGCCGCCAAAGCCATGAGCGTAGAGAATCCTGCGATCTTCGCCATAAGGGAAAACCCGTATGCGGTCCAAAGGCTCGACCAGTCCGGCAGCAGCAGGCTCGCCATCGCGACGCCGGCGACGAAAATGGCGGGCACGGCGCCGACCGCGATACCGGAGAATCGCCCGATCACCGCGCCGGCCACGGCAGGCGCTTCATGACTCGCCACGGCCGCCAGCGGCCACAGAGCGCCGAGCCAGAACGCGATCGCGACGAGATGAGCGACGAGCAGCGGCGCCAGCAGCCAGCGCTCGGGGTCCGCGGCCGTGTGGCCCATGAACGCGAACGACACGGCGATCAGCACCGCGCCGGCGAGCGCCAGGCCATCGCCCGCGCGGCCCGGTCGACGCGAGCCCGCGAGCAACGTCAGCAGACCGAGAATCCGCACGGCCGTCGTCGTGCCGAAGTCCGATCCGAGCAGCATGGCCTGCAGCGAGGCATCGAGGATGCCGCTCCATGCGCCCGCGAGTCGCACCGGCTCGACGATCGCGTGCGCAATCGAGAGCAGCAGCCCGGCCAGGGCCGCCGTCGAGGTCAGCGCGCGGATCCGGCGCGCCGAGAGGTCGATCGACTCGCCGAAGAGCCAGACAAACATCGCAGCGCCGGCCGCCGACAGCGCGGCGGCGTAGGCCAACGCGCGGAGGCCAATCGCAACGAAGTCCGCCATGAGCGCGCGGCCGGGAAGCGACTCCCGCTCTCAGTGCCCACCGCTGTGAGCGTCGTGCGACCCGGCAGCCGGCGTCGCGGGCGACGCCGCCGGCGCCGCCTCGACCGGCGCCGCATGGCCCGAATGGGCGTCTGCGTCCGCAGCCGTGCCAACGGCGAACATGAGCTCGCCCGACATGACGTGAGTATCCTCGGACAGCGCGCGCCAGGTCACAACGTAGTGCCCCTCGCCGAGACCCGCCGGCAGTGCAACCGCAAATTTCTCGCTGTTGGCGGACGGCAGCGGGCCGAGGCTCTGCTTCGCGGCATCGCCCCGCTGAATCGTCAGCGCCGTGAGACGCACGGGCTCGGAGAACTCGAGCTCGAGCTTCTCGGGCGCGGCCGCGAGCGTGCTGCGATCGGCGGGAACCGTCGCGGCCAGCTCCGTGTGCGCAAACGCGGGTTGCGCGGCGATCAACGCGATGGTCATCGCAAGCGTCGACAGTGTCTTCATCTCAGTCTCCTCACAGCCAGATTCTCACAGCCAGAATCGGAATCCCAGTACCAGCCGGGCGTCGCTCGGGTCCGCGCCCGCGGCACGGGTCAGCTCCTCCGTACCGCCGTACTCGTCGACCCACTCGACGCCCAAATAGGGCGCAAGCTCGCGCCGGATCTCGTAACGCAGGCGCAGCCCGATCGCGGCATCGGCAAGACCCGTGCCGAGGCCGCGCTCGATGTCGTCCTTGCCGTAGAAATTCGCCTCGAGGCGCGGCTCGAGAATCAGCCGCTGCGTCAGCAGCATGTCGTAAGAGGCGTCGAAGCGCAGCGCCGTGCGGCTCGATTCGCCGACATAGGCAGTGAGCTCGAGGTCGAAACGATACGGTGCAATCCCCTCGATACCGGCCGCCAGCCAGGTCCGGTTCGGGCCCGTGCCGCTGTCGTAGCGGACGCCGAGCTCCGAGTCCCAGTACGGCGCAATGGCGTGTGCCCAAAGCGCCTCCGTGCGTGCATGCTCGAGATCGCCGCTCTCAAGGGCGCCTTCCGACCTGAGCACGGCGCGGTCGTAGGTCTTGCCGATCCAGGTCTCGAGGTCGAAAGGCACGACGGTCCCGCCGTCGACGTCGGCGATCTCGAGACGGTCGAGCCTGAGCGAGCGAAAGCGATGGTGGTCCATGAGGACCGGCCGCTCCGCGCCGCGCGTAAAGTCGGCGCCGCCGGAATACGCGTGCGGATCGCGCGCATCGGCCGGCGCGTCGCCGCCCTGCATCGCGCCCATGTCCATCGGCGCGTCCACCTGCGCGCGCGCCGCGGGCAGCAGTGCGAGCATTGCCGCGGCGACGACGACGGCCATGGAGCCGGGCCGACGGCTGCTCATGAGACGACGACCTCGCGGAACATGCCCGCGTCCATGTGGAACAGGATGTGGCAATGCCAGGCCCAGCCGCCGGGCGCGTCGGCGTGCACGAGGAAGCTCACGCGTTGCGCCGGCTGCACGGCGATCGTGTGGCGACGCGCCATGAACTCGCCATCGGGCGCCTCGAGCTCGCTCCAGAGGCCGTGCAGGTGCATCGGGTGCGTCATCATCGTGTCGTTGACGAGCACGACGCGCAGCCGCTCGCCGTGGCGCATGTGGACGGGCGTCGAGTGGCCGAATTCGAGCCCGTCGAAGGACCAGGTGTAGCGCTGCATATTGCCCGTGAGGTGCAGCTCGATCTCGCGGCCGGGCAGGCGCGCGTCGAGCGGGCCACCGATCGTCCGGATGTCGGCGTACGTGAGCACCCGGCGGCCGTTGCCGCGCAGGCCGACGCCGGGATCGTCGAGATTGGTTCGCGGCATGTCGACGCGCATGTCGACCGCGGGCCCGTACTCGGTGCTGGCGTGCCGGGCGTGGACGGCCGCGGCGCCGGCCGTCATCGCGGCGTGTTCGGCGGCGCTGTGGCCGGCCGCGGCGGGATCCGCCGCTGTGCCGGTCGCCGCAGCGCCGGTCGCCGCGCCACCCGCCGCCATCGCGCCCATCATGTCGGCTGCCGTGAGCCATTGCGGCTCGTCCAGCGCGGGGACGTCCGCGACGAGCCCCGGCCGCGGGGCCAGCGTGCCGCGCGCATAGCCAGACCGGTCCATCGACTGCGCGAAGATCGTGTACGGCCGGTCTTCGGGCCGGACGATCACGTCGTAGGTCTCGGCCGGACCGATCCTGAGCTCGTCCACGGTGACGGGCTCGACATCCTGGCCGTCCACGTGCACGACCGTCAGCGGCAGGCCGGGGATGCGCAGGTCGAAAAAAGTCTGCGCGGCCGCGCCAATGAAGCGCAGGCGCACGCTCTCGCCGGGCGAGAACAGGCCGGTCCAGTTCCCGGCCGGTGTCGTGCCGTTCATGAGATAGGTGTAGGTCTGGCCCGAGACATCCGCGAGATCGGTCGGGTACATGCGCATCTCGTTCCACAGCGCGCGCTTCTCGCGCGCGGCGCGCAGACCCTGCTCGCGGGTGTCGCGCCAGAATTCCGGCGCCGTCATACGGTTGCCGTTGTAGTAATGGCTCTCGATCCGGAGCTTCTCGAGGACGCGCATCGGATCCTCGTCGGTCCAGTCGGCGAGCAGCACGACGTGGTCGCGATCGGCGCGAATCGTCGGGCCGCCCGCGGGATCGATGACGAGCGCGCCGTACATGCCGGTCTGCTCCTGGAAGCCCGAGTGCGAGTGGTACCAGTAAGTGCCCGACTGCCGCACGGGGAATCGATAGGTGAAGGTCTCCCCCGGCGCGATGCCGGGGAAGCTGATGCCCGGCACTCCGTCCATGTCGTACGGCAAGAGGATCCCGTGCCAGTGCAGCGATGTGTCCGCGGCCATGCGGTTGGTGACGCGAATCGTCACGGTGTCGCCTTCGCGCCAGCGCAACGTCGGCCCGGGAATCGAGCCGTTGATCGTGGTTGCGACCCGCGGGCGGCCCGTGAAGTCGACGGGCGTCTCGGCAATCGTCAGATCGAATTCCGTGCCGCGAAGCTCCGGCGGCGAGCCCGTCGCCGTCGACGCGGCCTGAGCATAGGCGGGACGGATCAGCGGCGTGGCGCCGAGCAGCACGCCGCCGGCAGCCAGGCCTTCCAGGAATTGCCGCCGGTCGAGCCGCCGCCGCGGCAGCCAGAGAAACGAGTTGTCCCGGACGGAGTCGCGCATGGGTTCAGGCTAGCGGGCGGGCGCTGTCTCACGGGTGACACCCGGATGACATTGGTGTCATCTCCATGTCATGTTGCCAACAGCCGGGCCGGCGTAGCGTCGGATCCGCTGAGCCGAACATGAAGATCCTGATCGTCGAAGACGAGCCAAAGACGAGCGAGTACCTGAGCCAAGGCCTCTCCGAGGCCGGCTTCGTCGTGGATCTCGCCCGCAGCGGCCTCGATGGCCATCACCTGGCCAGCACCGGGCAGTACGACCTCATCATTCTCGACGTCATGCTGCCCGACATCGACGGCTGGAAGTTGCTGAAATCCCTGCGGGACGCGGGCAGTCAGGTGCCCGTGCTGTTTCTTACCGCGCGCGACAGCGTCGCCGATCGCGTCCGGGGGCTCGAGGCGGGCGCCGACGACTATCTGGTCAAACCGTTCGCCTTCGCCGAGCTGCTCGCCCGGGTGCGCACTTTGCTGCGCCGCGGCGCCTCCGGCACCGTGGATGCCACTCTGTCCGTCGCCGACCTCGAGCTCGATCTCATGCGGCGGCGTGCCACACGCGCCGGCCGCCGCATCGCATTGACGGCGAAGGAGTTCGCGCTGCTCGAGCTGCTCATGCGGCACCAGAGCGAAGTCCTGCCGCGATCCCTGATCGCGTCCCAGGTCTGGGACATGAATTTCGACAGCGACACCAATGTGATCGACGTCGCGATCCGGCGCCTGCGCGTGAAGATCGACGACGACTTCGAACCCAAGCTCATCCACACGGTGCGCGGCATGGGCTACATGCTCGACGCGGCCGGAGGGGCCTGACCGCCGTGCGCCCCCTGTCGCTCGCAAGCCGCCTGACGCTGATGTTCGCCGCCGCGGCAGCCGTCGTGTTCCCGGTCTTCGGCTGGGTGATCGGCAATGAGATGGAAGAGCACTTCGAGGAGGGCGACACTGCCGAGCTCACAATCATCGCCGATGCCGTCTACGCCGCGCTGGGCGGGAGAACCTCGCCGTCCGATGTGGCCACCGTGGAGCGGCGCTTCGACGACATTCTTATCGGACATCACAGCGCCACTTTGTATATCGCGCGCGCCGACGGGCAGGTCGTCTACGCGAGCGGTAGCCACCCGGATCTGGCGGCCATGAGCGGCGAGCTGCCACAACCTGCGGCGGGCGACTCCGTCCGGACGATGACGGATGACGGCGAAACCTATCGCGTGCTGGTTCGCGGGACCGAGGGCGATCGCACCGCGGCGACGGGCATCCACACCATCGTCGTCGCCACGCCCATCGGTTATCACCTCCGCTTTCTCGCCGAGTTCCGACGGACACTCTGGCTGATGGTGCTCTCCGCCGTGGTCGTCGTCAGCGCGATGGGCTGGATTGCCGTGCGGCAGGGGCACGCTCCGTTGCGCGAGATCGTGGATCGCATGCGGCTCGTTTCCGCGAGCGAGGGCGCCACGGCGATTCCGCCGGAATCGGTGCCGCGGGAACTCGCGGACCTCGCTGCCTCGTTTAACGCAATGCTGCGTCGCGTCGACGAGTCGTTCCGGCGGCTCACGAATTTCAATGCCGACATTGCCCATGAGCTGCGCACGCCGATCACGAATCTCATGATGCAGACCCAGGTTTCGCTCTCGCGCGCACGTACCGTCGACGAGTATCGCGAGGTCCTCTACTCGAACATGGAGGAATACGAGCGCATGGCCCAGATGGTCGGCGACATGCTGTTCCTCGCGCAGCAGGACAACGGCGGCATGCAACGCGAGACGGCCGCGGTGGACCTCGCCGCCGAGATCCGCGGCCTCTTCGACTACTACGGCGGCTGGGCGGAGGAGCGAGGAGTAAGGCTCGCGCTCGACGGAACGGCCGATGTCGTCGGCGACCGGCTGTTGCTGCAACGCGCGCTGGGCAACCTGCTATCGAATGCGATCCGGCATACGCCGTCGGGCGGAACCGTCAGCGTGAAACTCCAGTGCGCCGGCGAGGCGGCCACGATCGTCGTCGAGAATCCCGGGCAGCCGATCCCCGCCGACGCGCTCCCGAAGATTTTCGACCGCTTCTTTCGCGTCGATCCCTCGCGCCAGCGCAACGGCGAGGGCGCCGGGCTCGGGCTCGCCATCGTCAAGTCCATCGTCGAGGTCCACCGCGGCTCGATCGAGGCGGAATCGGACGACCGGGGCACGCGATTCCGGATCCGGTTGCCCGCGGTGACCTGAGGCAGGACATGCAGACCATGAACATCGGCCGCCTGGCGGAGCTCGCCGGGGTGAACATCGACACGATCCGCTACTACGAGCGGCAAGGGCTGCTCGAGCCGGCCGCGAGAACCGCATCCGGGTATCGAACATTCGACCGGGCCGACCTCGAGCGACTGCGCTTCATTCTGCGTTCGAAGTCGCTTGGCTTCACGCTCGCGGAGATCAGCGACCTGCTGTCGCTGACGAGCAGTCGCGCGTCGGACATCGGAGCAGTTCGATGAACGGCCCGCACGAGCAGCATGCGCATGGTTCGCACCGCAACGAGCATCACCACGTGCACGCCACCGCCGCCATTGATCCCGTCTGCGGCATGACCGTCGATCCGGCGACTGCGATCTCCCACACGCGCGGCCAGGAGACGTACTACTTTTGCAGCCGCCACTGCCATGACAAGTTTGTCGCCGGGGACCCGGCGTCAGCGATTCCGGTGTCTGACACCAATTTCGTGCCTGACACCAAATTATGGACCTGCCCGATGCATCCCGAGATCCGGCGCGACGCGCCGGGCAGCTGCCCGATCTGCGGGATGGCGCTCGAGCCGCTGCTGCCGACGGCCGCGACGACGGAGAATGCCGAGCTCCGGGACATGACGCGGCGGATGTGGATCAGCGCGGCGCTGTCGCTGCCGCTGCTGTGGTCGATGCTCGGCGAGCTCGTGCCGTCGATCGATCCGATGATGCTGTTCGGCCACGCGCCGGTTGCCTGGAGCCAGCTCGCGCTGGCGACGCCGGTCGTGCTCTGGGGCGGGCTGCCGTTTTTCGTGCGCGGCTGGCAGTCGATCGTCAACCGCAGTCTCAACATGTTCACCCTGATCGCGATCGGCACGGGCGCCGCCTGGCTGTTTTCGGTCGCGGCGACGGCGTTCCCCGGCGCCCTGCCCGACTCGTTCCGGGACGCGGACGGCTCGGCGCCCCTCTACTTCGAGGCCGCGGCCGTCATCGTCACGCTCGTGCTGCTCGGCCAGGTGCTCGAGCTTCGCGCCCGCGACCGGACCTCGGGCGCGATCAAGGCCCTCCTCAAGCTCGCGCCGAAGATCGCGCACCGGATCGGCGCCGACGGTAACGAAGCCGACATTCCACTCGAGGATGTCGTGGTGGGCGACCGCCTGCGCGTTCGTCCCGGCGAGAAGATCCCCGTCGACGGCCGCGTGCTCGACGGCGCGAGCCACGTCGACGAATCCATGCTCACGGGCGAGCCCATCCCGGTACGCAAGCAGAAAGAGGACAAGGTCTCCGCCGGCACGACGAACGGCTCAGGCAGCCTCGTCATGCAGGCCGACCGCGTCGGCGGCGAGACACTGCTGTCGCAGATCGTGCACATGGTGGCCGAGGCGCAGCGTTCGCGCGCGCCCGTGCAGCGGCTTGCCGACCAGGTCTCGGCCTGGTTCGTCCCGGCCGTGGTCGCGACCGCGGTCGCGGCGGCGGTCGTCTGGGCCCTGGTCGGGCCCGAGCCGCGCCTCGCACATGCGCTGCTCGTCGCGGTCTCGGTGCTGATCATCGCCTGTCCCTGCGCGCTTGGCCTCGCCACGCCGATGTCGATCATGGTCGGCGTCGGCCGAGGCGCGCAGGCAGGCGTGCTCATCAAGGACGCCGCGGCGCTCGAGCGGCTCGAAAAGGTCACGACGCTCGTCGTCGACAAGACCGGCACGCTGACCGAGGGGCGGCCCGGCTTGCAGCGCATCCTTCCGGCCGGCGCCCATTCCGAAGCGGACGTGCTCCGCCTCGCGGCCGCCGCGGAGTCATCGAGCGAGCATCCGCTCGGCCGCGCCATCGTCGAGGGCGCCCGAGCCAGAGGCATCGACATTCCCCACGCCCACGACTTTGACTCCGATCCCGGGCTCGGAGTCTCTGCTCAAGTCGGCGGCCTGCGGGTGCAGGTGGGCAACCGGCGGCTCATGGATAGCCGCGGCATTGCAGTGGATGCGCTCGCGCAGGTGGCGGAGCAGGAGCGCGCGCGCGGCGCGACCGTCGTCTTCGTGGCGATCGACGATGCTTTCGCCGGCATGCTAGTCGTCGAGGATGCCATCAAGTCGACGACGCCGGTGGCAATCGAAGCGTTGCGCCGCCAGGGCATCCGCATCGTCATGCTCACCGGCGACAATCAGCGGACGGCCGATGCCGTCGGCCGGCGGCTCGAGCTCGACGAGGTCGTCGCCGACGTCCTGCCCGAAGACAAGGCGAGCATCGTCAAGCGCTTTCAGGACGAAGGCGCCGTCGTCGCAATGGCAGGCGACGGCGTCAACGACGCGCCGGCGCTCGCCCAGGCCGATGTCGGCATCGCGATGGGCACGGGCACGGACGTCGCGATGGAATCCGCGGGAGTGACTCTGGTCAACGGCGATCTGACGGGCATCGTCCGCGCCGTTGCGCTCTCGCGACGGACCATGCGCAACATCCGACAGAATCTTGTGTTCGCCTTCGGGTACAACGCGATCGGCGTGCCGCTCGCGGCGGGGGTGCTGTATCCGGCGTTCGGGCTGTTGCTGTCGCCGATCTTTGCGAGCCTCGCGATGAGCCTGTCGTCGGTGTCGGTGATTACGAATGCGCTCAGGTTGAGGGGGGCGCGATTGTGACGTCCGCGCGTGCCAATTGACCGGCAACACGCTGGCGTTCGCGAGCATGCAGCAAGGCCAACCAGCTAGTCCTTGGTTTGAACAAAAAAGCCAACCCGGCTCGGGCAGGGATAACCGTTCCGGTCCTTGTGCGCGTTCAATGTGCCGCTGTACGTGCCTCTCGTGAACTTGCGTCCGCAGGACGTACATTGAAAGACGTGCCTGGGGCCGGCGCTGAAGGTCGAGCGAGTAGCGGCCCTTCGCGGCACACGAGGCGTCGAGACTCGGGGCAATCGAGACGAAACGGCCTGCCTAGCCAAAGGCCGCGCCGAGATCGGTCCGCTGGGCGTCAGTTCGACGACGTAGCGCGGAACAAACGACGTCTGCGTGGTTCGAGCGCCCTCGATTCTGTCGACACGATAGGCGCGCGGCTCACCCGTCTCATGCTTCGCTGCATACAGCAGGAGATTCCCGTCCTTGCTGCGCCGCAAGGAATACGGTTCTATCAGCCGACGCGAGTTCTGGTAGGCGAGATCGACACAGAGTCTGTTCGCCGCGGCAAACCGAATGCTCTCGAGCGGCGTGGAAGTACCCCATGCCGTGGCCATCGCGGGAGGCCGCCACGACTCGTCGATCTCAGTGCCACCGGCGCCTCCGGTTTGCATCAAGGGCCGAATCGGCTTCTCTACCGTCCCGGCCAGCCAATCGAAAAGTTTCGGGATTTCGTCCCACGCCTGCGCAAACGGAGGCAGCGTCGGTAACTGGTGTCCGAGCATCTCCGTCCAGTCTGCTTCCATTTCGTCGCGCACATCCGCAGTTTGAATCAGGGCGGCGGTGGGTGTGGGGATCTCCTTGAAGGCGCACTTCTTCCGAAGCGCATCGAGAATGATCGCTCTGTCCGGTCGAAGCTCGTCGTGTCTGTAGAGGTGCACAACGTCGTACAGGTCGCGGGGGCGGCTGCGCTCCGCGAGGGCGCGAACCTTTTCGGCAAAGACTTCCTCGAACGAATAGCACCAGATCTTCATAAGCTCCGGTGATCCGTCGGAGTAAGGATGGTGGACGTCGCGGACGACGGGCTCGAGAACCAGGACCTCATCGTTCGTCAGATCGAGCTTGATTCTGGGCGCATCCCCACCTCGCCCCATCGGGCCTCGATAGCCCACGCGACCTTGTGCCGATCGGTGGCCACGCTTGTTGTCGTACAGCTCGAACCGGATGGTTTCCTGCGGCAATTCAATGCCGGCCTGCTCGTATACCCAGGCCGCAATACGGCCGAAGGCGCGGAAAAGGAACGCTTCATCAAGGTGTGCCGGATCGCTTAGCGTAAAATCCAGGTCTTCCGAGAATCGGTAGGTCTCGAAGTAGCACTTCTTGAGACATGTGCCGCCTTTGAAAACCCAGCTCGGACCGAGCTCGGCATCTGCGAAGATTCCGGCCAACATCCATCCCAGCACATAGTCTTTTTCGATCACATTGGGCGCGAGCCCGAATTCACGGGCGAAATCCATGATCTCCTGTCGCACGATCATGCGATCAGTCCTGGCTCCAGGAAGACGGGATCCACAGTCGCCACCGCGTGACCAGTCGGTCGGCCGGTAACCTGGGATCGAGCTTCACATTGCCTTTCGTTAGTGTGCTGCGGCATTGATCAATGATTGCGCGATCGCCCGGTGATAAGCGTTCGAGCAGGAAACCGAGGCGCTTGAGCGCAGCGCCGTTGCCGAGCTTGTTCGCGTATGTCAGGAGCAAAGGCAGATTCTTCTGATCCGAGCGCAGGTAGTTTTCGACCATGTCCGCCGCCGAGCGGATACCTCCGCCGAGTCGCGGTTCGCTCAGCAAGTCCAGCACGGTTCTCGACGGATCGGAGATATCAACCGTCACCGATTCTCGCCAGATCGATTTCAAGCCGAAGAGCGCTCTTTAG
>Ga0315910_10003086_pt1 | contig 14327 bp, 6 predicted proteins | sample EdamamesoilMG_FD_204470 | JGI IMG/M metagenome (GOLD analysis project Ga0315910, IMG submission 204470) | Garden soil microbial communities collected in Santa Monica, California, United States - Edamame soil | ecosystem: Environmental > Terrestrial > Soil > Garden | place: USA: California...
CCGGGCGATACCGTGGTGGAACTCGGGCCGGGTACCGGAGCGTTCACGGAACTGTTGCTACATCGCCTCCATCGGCGCGGGCGGCTGCTGGCAATGGAGATCAGTGACACCAACGTGGCGGAACTGCGCCGCCGCTTCCCGCATTGCGACCTGATTCACGATTCCGCCGAACATCTGCCGGGATATCTCCAGGACCGCCGCGCGAAGTGCATCATCAGCGGGCTTGCCTGGGGCAACATGCTGCCTGCGATGCAGGACCGGATTTTCAATGCGATGCTCGAATCGCTCACGCCGGACGGACAGTTCGTGGCGTTTGCGTACGTTCACGCGAGTTGGTTCCCGACCTCGCGGCGGTTTCGCCGTCGGCTGCTGGAGCATTTCAAGCGCGTCGAGCGAACTCCGATCATCTGGCGCAATCTGCCGCCAGCGTTTGTGTACCGGTGTTGGCGGGTTTAAGGAGCCGAAAGCTGATAGAAACGCGACGGGTTGGTAGCCGCGCCGGTGTCGGCGTAGGAGAAGTTTCCGTTGCTGTCGAAGGATGCACTCGTCAAGTGCGTCCAGGATGCAAGCGGCAACGACAAATCTGTGCTGGCCCAAAGACGATAAGCTCCATTGGTTGGCCCGGCGCCGGTGAGCAACACGCTTCCACCCGGCTGTCTGGCCACGCTGTTGAACGCCGAAATGACCAACCGAAAAATCGTGCCCCCCCCGCCAGCTCCACCAGCTGACGTTGTGCCGTAGAAATAGCCGTCTCGCCCTATTACCAATTCATTCGGACCCGTACCATTCGTGCCGTTGAACGAGGCCAACGTCGTCAACAGTCCGTTGGTTGTCACCTTGAATACTGTCCCGTTGCCGCTGCTGCCGCCCTGAAATGTCGTGCCGTAGAAATTGCCGTCGCGGCCCAACACCAGTTTGCTCGGCCCCAGGCCATGGTTACCGGTGAAGGTGACCAGCGTGGTCAAAACCCCGGCAGTGGTCACCTTGAACATTGTGCTCTCACTACGAAACTGTTCACTACCAGAAGTGGTACCGTAGAAATTGCCGTCAATGCCTAACACCAGTCCTCTACATGAACCCACGCCCGAGAATGAGACCAACGTGGTCAACACACCGTTGGTACTCACCTTGAACACCGCGCCATAGTCGCTAAATTTGGTGTGGCCATAAGTCGTGCCGTAAAAGTTGTCGTCATTGCCCAACACCAATCCGGCCGTCGGATGCGCGTTATTGGTGCTGTTGAACGAGACCAGCGAAGTCAATGCTCCGTTGGCCGTCATCCGGAACACCGTTCCCTTGCCGCTACTGCCGCCCTCCCAAGTCGTGCCGTAGAAATGGCCGTCATCGCCCAACGCCAGTCCGCCTTGCGGATGGGCGCCATTCGCACCGTTGAACGAGACCAGCCAAGTCAACTCTCCGTTTTGCGCCACATGGAAGATCGTGCCATAGCCTGGGTTGTTGCCATCCACATAGCTGCTGCCGCCAGTCTGAGTCGTGCCGTAGAAATTGCCGTCATTTCCCAATAGCAGTCCAGCAGATCGATAGGCGCCATTGGTGCCGTTGAACGAGATCAGCGAATTCAACACTCCGTTGGTTGTCACCTTGAATACTGTCCCGTTGCCGCTGCTGCCTCCGCCGTAAGTCGTGCCATAGAAATGGCCGTCACCACCCAACACCAATCCGGCATTCGGGCCTGCATTCGCATTATTAAGCGAGAAAACAGTGGTCAACAATCCGTTGGTCGTCACTTTGAACACCGTTCCGCTTTCGTTGGCGCCACCACGAGGAGTCGTTCCGTAGAAATTACCGTCCCTTCCCAACAGCAATTCGGTATCTGGATACTCGCCATTGGCGATATTGAAGGAGGCTAGAGAAGTCAACAATCCGTTGGTCGTCACCCTAAAAACCGTACCTCGATCGCTACTTCCACCACTCCCAGTCGTGCCGTAGAAATCACCATCCCGACTTAACACGAGTCCGCCAGCCGGACTAATTCCGTCGGGCCTGTTGAAGGAAGCCAGCGTGGTCAATACGCCGGCAGGCGTCACCCTGAACACGGTGCCGCAACCAGAATCAAAGTCTCCGTGACAATCGCCCCCGCCGCCACGAACGGTTGTGCCGTAGAAATTGCCGTCTCGACCCAACACCAATCCGGCGAATGGAGTCGACCCATTGACGTCAAAGAACCTAAACGAAACCAGCCTGGTCAACACACCATTAGGTGTCACTTTGAACACCGTACCCCTATTGTGACTGCCGCCAGCCGAGGTTGTGCCGTAGAAATTACCGTCATTGCCCAGCGCCAGTTGTCCCGGACTTTGGCCCTTATCGAACGCGAACGAGGCCAAGGAGGTCAGCACGCCGTTCGTGCTTATCCTGAACACCGTCCCATTGCCGCTGGTGCCCCCAGCGGCGGTCGTGCCGTAAAAATTGCCGTCATTTCCCAATACCAGTCCGGCCACCGGATAACTGCCAACGGCATTGGTAGGAGAAGGGAAGCTGGGGTTAGCGAATGTGGAACTGAAGGAAACCAAGGGGATCAACACGCCGCTGGCTGTCACTTTGAACACGGTGCCACAACCAGAACCGGAGCTGTCATAACAATCACCACTGCCGCCATACCGGGTCGTGCCGTAGAAATTGCCGTCCGGGCCCAACAGCAATCCTCCAGACGGCCACCCGCCATTGGTGCCGTTGAACGAGACCAATTCACTCAACGCTCCATCCGGCGTCACTTTGAACACGGTTCCAGCATCGCGGCTGCCGCCTTTCGCGGTCGTGCCGTAGAGATTGCCGTCATTTCCCTGGACCAGGCGGCTGGAGGGATTTCTTGGTTCCAGTTGAAACGCGTAAAGCACCTCCGGTTGCAACCCCTGCGCCGAAGCGGTGATGAACAGCAACGTACCGGCAACCAGTATTTTCAGTTCGGCAATTCTCATAAGGTTCTTGCGGGCGTTTGATGAGTTGTTAAGGGAGAATTTTCCGATCAGCGACATTCAATGATCAGGAACTGTAGCCTCCCCATGTCGCTCGGAAGTCACTTCAAAACGACCAGCCCAGTAAATCGTATTCACTGTACAGTGCGACCAGTTTCCCCATGTCGCCCCTTTGAAAATCTGCCAATCCTTTGCCGCCTTTTTCAATTTGTACTCTTGGGACCCGCCACATCCACAATTGGTGGTGACTCCAGAGATGTGGGTAACACTGACCGCGGTCGAAATACCGACCGAGCCATCAGCATTGACTGTGATCGAAGCGATGCGTTCCAACCATCGAGCGCGAATCGTCGCGGGCAACATTCTGATGCCCAGCCAAGATTGGGGAAGGGAAACGCCACGCCACTTCTCATATCGCACCAGTCTCTGAATCGCGGCGAAGTCTCGCGGAGGCAGAGTCCCCACCACCTTGATGCGGGAATCCGATCCAACAATCTTCGCACGAGCATCGGGCAACCACCAGGCTGCGGCCCTACTCAAGAGCAACAGCAAGGCAAGGAGAAAGTGCAACGTCGAACCATAGCAGTGGTTTCTGTGGATCGTTTTCATGGTCTTGCCATTTGGTGTTCCGGGTTTCGGTCCTACTGCGGGCATCATGGTTCGACAAGTGTATCGCCTCACTCTCGATTCCTCACTTCAAGACGGCCCGGTAAAACCGCTGCGGTTGATTTGCCGCGACCGAATCCACGAACTGCATTGTGCGAGTAGTATTCGTAATCGTGCCGAGCGAAGTCCACTCGACGAGATTTGTGGACGATTCGACTTCGTAGGCCAAGCCAATGCTACCCGTCAGCAGCAACCGCAAACTTCCGTTGGTCAGGCCGGCTTGCAGCAGCGGCGGTTCGGTGACGGTCAGAAGCTGTTTCGCCGCCACGTTGGTCAGCGTTTGCACGATGCCGGAGGGCCATTCGATGCGGACGGTCTGCGCGTTGGTTGCGCCACCCAAACCGAAATGCGCGATCAGACTGTTTTGGACGACGCCCCCGCCGGAGATTTCCCGCACCTGCCAGGTCAACGCACCGACGGAATTCTGTGCCTGCACCCGGACCTTCGCCCCGATGGCCGCGCGGTTGGAGGGGCCGCCGACGCATTTGATCTTAAGCCACTGATTCGTGTTGCCGTCGTTGTGATAAAGAAAATTGGCTTGTCCATTGATGTTCGCGACAAAGAGGTCGAGGAATCCGTCGTTGTCATAATCCGCAAAGGCGCCAGCGTAAGAATCACCCCCGTCATTGACGATGTCGCCCGTGGTGATCCTGCTAAATGTGCCGTCGCCGTTGTTGCGGTAAAGAAAGTTGTTGCCCGGCTGATATTCGCAGACGAAGAGGTCGAGGAATCCATCGTTGTCGTAATCACCCCAGGTGTTGCTCGTGAACTTCGCGGAGTCCGTGACAATCGCGCCGGAAGTGACCTTGACGAAACTGCCGTTGCCAGTGTTCCGATAGAGAAGATTTCTGGCGGTAGCCGTAGAGCCCCACTCCCCGAAATTCGACACGAAGAGATCGAGGAACCCATCGTTGTTGTAATCGCCCCAGGAGCCTCCCGCAAAATTTCCCACGTCGTTGACAATGTCTCCGGTGGTGATTTTGGCAAACACTCCGTTGCCGTCATTCCGATAGAGGAAATTCTTCTGATCGAAGAGATTTGAGACAAATAAATCCAGCGTCCCGTCATTATTGTAATCGCCCCAGGTGCCCGCAGTGCCGTTGCCAGAATCGTTGACCATCGGGCCGGATAGGATGCGGGTAAAACCTCCGGCTCCGTCGTTTCGATAGAGGAAATCTTTCCGTTGCGCATCAGAGGTAAAGCCATCGTTGGCGACGAACATGTCAATGTGGCCATCGTTGTCGTAATCGCCCCAGGCGCAAGTCTGCATCCCGAAATTGACATCGGTGACAATGCTGCCGGAAGTCACCTTGGAAAAAGTTCCGTCACCTTGGTTGCGATAGAGCATGTTCGCAAGGGCAATGGGATAGGTATTAACGGTCACCATGAGGTCCAAATAGCCATCATTATCATAATCACCCCAGACGCCAGCCGATGAATCCGTGCCATCGTTCACGATGTCCCCCGTCAGGATCGCCGTGAAGCCACCCTGGCCATCGTTGAGGTAGAGGCAATCATTTTGACCGCTGTTGTTGGCCACGAACAAGTCTTCGAAGCCGTCATTGTTGAAGTCTCCCCACGACGCGGTCCACGATACCCCGACGTCGGTGGCGATGGCGCCGGTGGTAATTCTGGTGAAGCTCTGGGCGAAGGCAGTTCCCAGCGTAGTCAGGCTGATCGCTACGGCCAGGCCGTATGTTTGGAGTGCCGGGACAATTCTCTTTCGGAGTTCTGTTTTCATATTCATTGCTCTGTTTTTCAGTTTGTCGAATGAACGGGTCCTGGCGCACACACAGAGTTTTCCGCAAAACCCGGCGCTCGCTCTTCCGAGCAAAGCTTTCACTCCTTACTGGGAAAGAATTCCGGCAAAGTTGCGGAGAATCTGATTTCTCAACATTTTCAGTGGATTGGCAGAAAGAGTGAATCAAAGCTCGACCTCACCTTGATCCTTCCATGAACCCGGAACGTCAGAGGAATGATGGTCAGGGGAATGATTCTTATTCCGCTGACAGACATTCCCCTGACCAATTTGGGATCGATGGGCCAGGTGACGGACGACGATCCTCGCTCTCCCCGGGGGAGAGGGTCAGGGTGAGGGCGAGCGTAAACTCTGCCTCCACAAAAAACTGTCCGAGAAGCGGCAATCTTAGCCCGACGCAATGCAGTTGGATCCAAGGCGCAGATTTCCGTCCGCGCCCATCCTGAAAATCAACAACCGCTAAAGCAGCTTCATGTAAGCGACGATGTCAGCTTTGTCCTGGTCTGTGATGGGAACGAATGCGGCCGGGTCACCCACGAATTGAAAGAAGCGTTGGTAGTGGTCCACGACCTCTTCCAGTGTCCGCGCGCTGTTATCATGAAAGTACGGTGCGGTGTGTTTGATGCCCCACAACGTCTGGATTTTGAAGTCAATGATCTGGTCAGGATTGCCGGTGATCACCGCGCGTCCCAGGTCGGGGAACACAGCCACGATGGAAGAACCATCCGGCAAGGTGATCTCAAACGCCTGATTCGGGTTCGGATTGTTCGGGTGGATGACGAAGTTGCCGTCGGCGTCAAATGCTTCCTGCGGCGGGCCGAGCAGCAGGCCGGCACCAATACCGGCGATCTGACTGCCGGCACCCAATCGGGTTTCGAACTCAGTGGTGGTGTCTAGCATCGGACCACTGTGGCAAACGCCGCATTGCCGGTTGGCATTCATGAATTCCCGCCCGCGCTTCTCCGAGGCCGTTCGGCCCGGAGGCAGTTGCGGCGGCGGACCACCTTCGGCAAATCGTTTCAACGCCGGCGAGGAAAAGAACCTTTCATCAGTTCTTTGGAACTCGGCGATTTTCTCCAGTTGCTCGGGCGTCGGTTCGACCTGGTTCTCGGTGTGTTGATGAATCGCACCGAGGGCCTGGCGGGGAAGATCGGCACTGGACTCGCGACCGTCGAACATCAAGAATTGCTGCAAGGTCGTCACATTCTTGGTCGTGGGGGTGCTGCGGAAGAGTGTCACGTGGGTAGCGGACGGGTTGGCCACCAGCTTGACGTTAGTCGCCAGCGGAACGTCCACCCGGATCGTGCCGGTGGTAAGTAGCCGGGAGTACGAATTCCCCGTGCCGTCGTCGCTGTCGATGGCACGAAAGAGCGGATCATTCGGATCTTTCGCGAATCGCTCCTGTGCTTCCGCGATCGAGAATTTCCCCGTTTGTTTGCTGTGGCAGGTCGCGCAAGTGCGCCCGTTGCCGCCGAAGGTTTCATTCTCGAACAGGAACTTGCCATTCCTTTCGTGCGGCTCGCGGCCGTTTTCTCCCTGGGATTCACCTGCTTGGGACGCGACGCTGAGCAGCCCGCTCAAGAACGCGGCGGGGATTAGACATTTGAAATGAGTCTTCATATTCGTCTCTCTTGCTTTTCTGTTTGCGGACGTGAACAGGCCCTGGCGCACACACAGCGTTACCGCCAAAACCCGGCGCTCGCTCTCCGAGCGAAGCTTTCACTCCTTACTGGGAAAGAATTCCGGGAAAGTTGCGGAGAAACGTCAGGAAGAGTGGATGGAAGGCTCGCCCTCACCTTGATCCTCTCCCCCAGGAGAGGAAAGAGCTTTTGCGCACTCGTTAGATAATCTTCACGGCTCGAATTCCACCACCGTCCAAAGAACTTCTCCAACCGGTTCGGATTACCACGTGACTGGCGACAATCCTCCCTCTCCTTGGGGGAGAGGGCTGGGGGCGAGCGTATTGCTTTAGCTCTGATCAGGGCGAAGCAGCGCTGACGGGCCGCGCGGCAGTCTCGCGCTTTTCCTCAGCCTCGATTTCCGCAAATGACGCCCCGCGCCACACGGAAACCCTGTCTTCGCTAACGGACACAATCGTGTTGCCATCGGGCCAGAAGGCCAGATCAATGATCGCCTCCTTGTGTCCGGACAGCACCGCCACTTCCTGCCCAGTGGCCAATTCCCAAACCTTCACCTTTTTGACCTGGCCCAAATCGTCACCTGCCGCCAGGCGGCGTTCGTTTGGTGAGAGGGCAATCGAGCGGAGTCCACTCTGATCGGAATACATCTTAAGCAAAGAACGTTGTGGTGCGAGGTCCCAGACCTGGGCGGTCTTATCGTAGTTGCAAGTGGCCACCCGGCCATCGCGGAAGAAGGCGACGCCCGTGGTGCAGAATTTGACAGAATCGAGAGTTCGCTTGCTCAGGCCCGGCAATTCCCAGAAATCCGCCGGTCCGGCGTAGGCCGAGGTGACAACGAAACGCCCGTCCTGCGAGATGGGGATCCGATCTATCGAGAGATTCCACTCGGCGGCGAAGGTGGCAAGTTCGCGGCCCGTGGCTACCTGCCATGCCTTGATCGCCTGCATCCCCTTCGGGTCAGCTTCACCCTGCGCGACGATCGTACTGCCGTCCGCCGAACAACTCACCTTGTGGACCGCGTTGGAAAAGCCAGTCTGCATCGGCGCGACCTTCATCGTCGCCAGATCAAGGATTGTGACTGCGCCATCGGCGTCGCCGAGCGCCACCCGGTGTCCGTCCGCGAAGAGCGCGGCGACCTTGATTCTATCCGAAGGTAACGGATGTCGCGGCGATTCCCCCCACGAATTCAAATCCCACACGCTGAACGTGTGATTCTCGAAGATGAGAAACAACCATTGTCCGCCCGGGGAAAGCGACCAAGAACGCTTGTCGCGTGGCAGCAGCTTGAAATTTTCCGGGCGCGGTTTGGCTGAGTCGCTCCAAAATCTGACCGTGCCGTCCACACTGGCGCTGGCGATGAGCCTGCCATCAGGAGAGAACGCCGCGTCCAACACCTCCTCCGTATGACCGCGCAGTATGACTGGCCTCCGCCATTCATTAGTGGGCTTCAGCCAATCCGACGTATCCCAGACTTTCAACGTGTGATCGGAGCTGGCGGTGACGAACTGTTTGCCATCCGGAGAAAAATTTCCTTTGTCCACGTGACTGGCGTGAGCGGGAAAGCTGGTGACTTTTCGGAACGTTCCGGTCTCCCAAACCTCGCACGTGCCACTCATACTACCGGCTACGATCAGCCGGCTATCCGGCGAGAAGGCCAGTGGACAACTCGTCGGATCGCTCCCGGGCAGTTCGACCAGGTTCGCTCCCGTCTGCCGGTTCCACAAGAAGATGCCATGGTCAGACTTGGTCGCAATCAGGACGCCATTGGAAGAGAAAGCCGAGTAACCAATAAAACCCTTCACCAGCTTGATCACGATCGGAAAACCGGGCAGCTCGCGAACGGTGGTCAGGTCCCATCGCCGAAGGAGTTGCGGATTCGTATGCACGGCGGTCACGATCCCATCCCGCACCTCTATTCCGTTAACCATGCCTTTGGCGCTCGGCGGCGGACCATGGAGTGTCAGGTCCGGTGGGTTCCAATCCAACAGCCGCAGTCCATCCTCAAAATTGGCGTTGGCCAAATGCCGGCCATCGCTCGAGAATTTTAGAACGCCGGGACCGCGAGGGTTCTCGCACTGTGCTACTTGCTGCGTCGTGCTCAGGTCCCAAATGGAAATGAGCCCGAATCCTTCGCCCGCCGCCAGGTATTTTCCATCGGGCGAAAAGGCGACGCACTGGATGTCGTGTTGGCTCTTGAACAGTGTGAAAAGTTCATCGCTCGGCGTTTGATTCCAGAGATAGCGCCATTCCCAACCGCGCAGATCGTCGCCCGGCCTTTTGGGCGTGGTTTCCTTCAGCAAAGCCAGCACGCGGCCACGGTTGTTCCGTTCCAGCGCTCTGAAGGCGTCCTTCATGTTGGAAGCATAAAGATTTCTCTCGGCACGGAGACGCTCGCCGCGTTCCGCATCTCGGGCTGCGCCAATGCGCACCAGCGCAATGGGCGCGCCGATTACCACCGCGATCAACAACAACAGAGCGGTTGCGAGCGCCCCGGCCAGGGCGGGCTTGCGCCGCACCCATTTGCCGGCCTTTTCCCATGCCCTCACGGGCCGCGCCTGGATTGGCTCCTGCCGGAGCCATCGCTCCAGGTCTTCCGCAACGTTTAGAGCCGACTCGTACCTCCGCGCCGGCTCTTTCTCCAAACACTTCAGGCAGATCGTCTCCAAATCGCGGTTCACTTCAGGATTGAAGACCGAGGGCCGGCGCGGCTCCTGGTCCAACACCTGACGAATCGTCTCCAGCGACGTGCCGCCGGCGAACGGCGGCGTCCCCGTCAGCGTTTCGTACAGGATTGCGCCCAGGCCATACACATCAGCGGCGGTCGTGACGGCTTTGGTGTCCCCGCGCGCCTGTTCCGGCGACATGTAAGCGGGCGTGCCCAGCACCGCGTTGGTCATCGTGAGGGTGCTGTCCTTTTGGAGAAACTTGGCCAGGCCGAAGTCGGTCAGGTGCGGCTCGCCGTGTGCGTCGAGCAGAATGTTGCCCGGCTTGAGATCGCGATGCAGCACGCCGCGTTGATGCGCGAAATGCACCGCCCGCGCCACCGTGATCAGCATTTGTGCCGCGCGCCGCGTCGGCATCGGCTTGCGGCCGAGGGCCTGACCCAGCGTCGGGCCGTCAATGAACGTCATGCTGAAGAAATGCTGCCCGTCGTGCTCGCCGATTTCGTGGATGGGAACGATGTTCGGATGAACCAACCCTGCTGCCGCCTCCGCTTCCGCTTTGAAGCGCTTGACGTTTTCGTGGGAGGCCAGCACACCGGAACTGATGAGCTTGAGCGCAACCACCCGTTTCAACGTGGCTTGCCGCGCTTTGAAGACCGTGCCCATGCCGCCACGCGCAATCTCTTCGAGCAATTCGTAGTCGCCGAAATAGCGGATTTTCTTGAGGTCGGACAGAGTTGGTTGAGCGTTGAGGGTTGAGGGTTGAGAGGAAGAATGAGCTCCCTCACCCGGCCTTCGGCCACCCTCTCCCCCGCTCGGAACGGGGGAGAGGGAAGGGAGAGGGGATACGTTCAGCGCGCGGCGAAACTCGCAAACGGGGCAGAACCCCTCTGGAGCGTTGGCAGGCAGCGCCGTCCGGCAGACCGGGCAGTGATTGGTTACGGTCACAGAGGGTCCGATACGTATCTTCACCGGTTACTGGGAAAAAGCAGGCACAAAGTTGCGCGCGATGTTTGGAGTTCCGCCTTCAGGCGGCAGGGCGTGCGACACGGAGAAGCCGCGAGGTGTCAATCGCCAGTTACCCTCGTAAAACTTGCCGGCTAAAGCCGGGACTCCAAGCCTCAACCACCCAACACCGCGATCAGGTAACGAATCTCTTCTTCAACGTCGGCGGGCGTGGCCACAGTGTGAGCAATCTCTTCCCGCAGCAGATCCCCATGACGTTGGCGCATCCGCCAGATTGCCGACTTCACAGCGCTTTCCGTCAATCCCAAACTCGCGGCAACATCCGCGTATGACCGCCCGGCTTCCCCACCGGGCTGGAAATGTTTCAACTCCTCGAACAATTCCGCGCGATCCGCTGCCATGTACTCCTCGCGCAAGCGTGCGACCGTCTGCCCCATCACCGTCAGTGCCCAACGCCGGTCGAAACAGATTTCCGCTTTCAAGTCCGTGACCGGTTCCATCCGGTAACGGTCTTCGGCCGACTGGGCATCCAGGGAAACCAGCTCCTGGCCTCCGCCGCGTTTTTGGGCACGGGCTTTCTTTCGCTCGTCCGACAGGAAGTGTTTGAGCATCGCCAGCAAGAACGAACGGAATTTGCCACGCTCGGAATCGGCGACACGCAGTTGCTTGCTCTCGAGCAGCCAGGCAAAGAACTCTTGCGTCAAATCCTGAGCATCATGGGGACCGTGCCCTTGCCGGCGGACGAAAGCATAAAGGGGATACCAGTAAGCGCGGCATAACCGTTCCAGCGCCTCCTTCGCTCCCGGCGCCGAACTGTCTCCCGCCGCCAGCACCATGCTCCAGTGAGTAGTGGCGAAGCATTGGGCCGTCGCAGGCGGTGCATCTCGTTCCTGAAAGCCGTACATAAAGGGGTTGCAGGCTTTATGACACAAACCGTCGCCGGTTGGAAGACCGAAAACCGAAAAGGAGGAGATGAGTTGCTCGAGTTTTGTTGAGCACCCGGGAGATACTTTGGGCGGCACTGCATAAGTGCGTCATTCACCGTGAATGCGATAAAAGCGCATCGGAGCGTTGCTCGCGTCCCGGTCGAGGAACCAGATATGGCCTCCGACCGGATCCACGGCAAAGACGCCCGTCACAGTCCACCAGTTTTGCAGGTCGGTCGAGGCTTGAACAGAGAACGGCCGATGTGTATCCGCAGAGAAAATGAGCTCCACCGCGCCGTCTGGCCGCTTCTGTAATCCACGCGGAACGAAACGAGGCGGTTCGATGCTGACGGTGTCACACATCAAGTCGCCCACGCTGGCAACGCGGAAGACTGCTTCCGCGGGCGAAGCTACCATGGCACCGTCCGCCACGACCAACTGCAGCACGCCCGAGAATCCATCCGCCAGCGCCTGAGCCAGGGCCGCGTCCTGGATGGCCACGCATTGCTCGATCGCACCTGGCGCAACAACGGCGAACGCTTCGCGGACTGCAGCGCCTCGCCATGGCGTGTCGTGCCAATAGACAAATTGCAGCCGGACTTCGCGAGCCAATGGCTCAGACACGCCCACTTTGAAAGTGAAACGGCCGCTAGAATTCACGGGCACTTCCGTTTGGGCCAGGATAATTGCCGGCGTCAACCGCAGTTCTACCGAACGGCTAATCGCGGTCCCCAACCCATTGCTGATGACCACATGATATACGCCCGCATTTGTGCCGCTCACTTGCTGGAAAACCAAAGACGCATTTGTGGCGCCCGGCAGCGGCGCATCATTGAAGAACCAACGAAACATCAGCGGCACCGTGCCAGTGGCTGCGACGCTGAAGGAAGCAAAACCTCCGAGATACGTCATCACGTCGACGGGCTGAGCCACGATCAAGGGTGCTTGCTCGACGACGATCACTTCGGCTTCACGACTCGTGTCAGTCCCAAAGGCGTTGCTTGCGCGCAGGAAATAGCGGCCGGCATCGGCAATCGTGGCAGAAAGAATTTCAAGAACGGCGTTCGTTTGAAAAGGAAGCTCCGCCCCATTTTGGAACCACCGGTACGAAACGGGCTCCGCGCCAGGAAAGACGCTGGCTTCAAGGCGCAGCCGTTGTCCGGTAAAGAGCGTCTGCTGCCGCGGCTGCCGCGCCAGGTGCGGTTCGCCACTTGCGGGAATGACGCCAAAGCTGGCGTCGCCGGCGGCCGCAATCGCGATCACCGGCGGAAGATCGGGCGGCACGCGAGTTTGCCCCGCGTTGCCGTTTTCAAATCCCCACGAGATAACCCTTCCATCATCGCGCAGCCCGATGCGATGACCGAGCCCGCCGGCAATGGCCACGAGGTTTATTGCTTCCGGCGGCGGTGCGGTGGCGTCGCGGCCCCATTCGATCACCGTGCCATCCTCGCGAAGCGCCATGTTGAAATTGTCAGAGCCAGCAGCGATGGCGACCACGTTGCTCAAGCCGGAAGGAACGTTCAACTGGCCGAGATCGTTGCCACCCCAGGCGACCACGGTGCCATCGCGAAGGAGTCCCAGCGCATGGCGCTCGCCCACCGAAATCTGGATAACGTTGGTAAGGCCAGGCGGCGGTGGCTTCATGTAACCGCCAATGTAGGTTCCCCACTGGGCCACGGTCCCATCGGCTTTGAGCGCCAAAGCCCAAGAATAAGTGGCAGCAAGCTGAACGACATTTGACAATCCGGGAGGAAAATTTCTCAACCCGAAAACGTGTGAGCCAACGTCACCCCAAACGAGCACCGAGCCGTCTCGGCGCAAGCCCAGGCTGAATTCGCCGCCGGCAACAACCGAAGTCAGGTTCGTCGCGCTGGCCGGGATCGCCAATTGTCCCGAGTCCGAGTCACCCCACCCAATCACGGAACCGTCCGGCCGCAGGGCCAGCACATGCCACCGGCCGGCCGAAACGGCGACAACATTCGTCACGCTTGGGGGCACTTCAAAAACCCGATTGTCGGAACCGGCATTGCGCCCGCCCCACGCGGCCACCTGCACGATCGAAAGTTGCACCGGCGCACTCGTAGAACTGCCAAAAGGATTGGCCACGGCGACCGAGTAACTGCCTGAATCGGCAAATGTGAGGCCTTCGAGCCTAAGAGTTGAGCCGCGCGCGCTGAGAACAAAACGGTCCTGAAAGCGCCATTGATATCCGAACGGCGGCGAACCACTCGAAGTCGACGTCATCGAAGCTGAACCGCCCAGAAAGGCAACGCCATTCGTCGGCTCCATATGAATTACAGCATTCGAGGGCGGCTGAAATGTAACGCTTATGGTGGCCACCCGGCTGGTGCTCGATCCGAGTGCATTTGAGACGATGACGTCGTAATTGGCCGCGTCGAAGAAAGACAAATTATCCAACGCAAGTACAGGACGAGTGGCTCCCGTGATAGCGAAACCGTTCTGTCGCCACTGATAATAAAGCGGCAATGCACCGGAGGCGCTCGCAATGAGGCGGGCATTGCGACCCGAAACCGCAGTGAAGCTGAGTGGCTGCTGGACAATGCGCGGGGCGCCGCCACCAACCAATGCGAGGCTGTGTGCATAACCAGCGGAGAATCCAGCGAGGCGCGACAGCGAACCAGGTACAACTGCCTGTCCAAGCCAGTTGGCCCCCCAAGCCGTCAGACTTCCGTCGGCTCGCAAGGCCAGGTCATGGTGGGCGCCAGCCGCGATAGCCACTACTCCCGTTAAGGCCGATGGCCGCGCAATCT
>Ga0315910_10003087_pt1 | contig 14325 bp, 12 predicted proteins | sample EdamamesoilMG_FD_204470 | JGI IMG/M metagenome (GOLD analysis project Ga0315910, IMG submission 204470) | Garden soil microbial communities collected in Santa Monica, California, United States - Edamame soil | ecosystem: Environmental > Terrestrial > Soil > Garden | place: USA: California...
CGCCGGTCTGCACGGGCTTCCAGTAGGCCGCGCGGCCCAGCGCGCGTGCGGCGCGCAGGAGCAGCGCGCTGACGACCGTCTTGCCCACGCCCGTGTCGGTGCCGACCACGAACAGAGCCGTGCCCGGCGCCTCGGCGCGCGCGGGCGGCGCGGGCCGCGCCGGCACGGCCTCGAGCGCGCGCGCGAGCTCGTCGAGTTCGCCGGCGGTGTTGAAGGCGTGGCAGACGATCCGCAGGCGCGAGCCGCCGGCCGGCACCGTCGGCGGGCGCACGGCCGGCACGAAGAGCCCGCGCGCCTCCAGGCGCCGCGCGAGCTCGAGCGCCTGCTCCGGCGACGCGCACGGGAACGGCACGATCGCTCCGGCCGGCGCGGGGAGCCGGAGGCGCCGCGCCAGCTCTGTGGCCAGGCCACAGAGGTGCGCGCGCTCGCGCTCCATGCCGCGCGCGAGCTCGATCGCCGCCAGCAGGCCGCCGGCCACGGCCGGCGGCGGGGCCGTGGTGAAGAGCAGGGAGCGCGCGTGGTTGACGAGCTGCTCGCGCAGCACGCGGCTCCCGACCACGAACGCCCCCGCGACGCCCAGGGCCTTGCCGCCCGTGACGACGCGTGCCGCGAGGCGCGTGTCCGCGCGCGCCCCGAGGGCCGCCCAGGCTCCGGCCCCGCCCGGCCCGACGATCCCGAGCGCATGCGCCTCGTCCACCACCAGCCAGGCGTCGTGGCGCCGGCACAGCTCGTCCAGCTCGGCCAGCGGCGCCGCGTCGCCGTCCATGCTGAAGATCGACTCGGTCAGGACCAGCCGGCGCCGCGCGCCCTGCGCGCGCGCGAGCTGCCGCTCCAGCTCGGCCAGGTCGCCGTGGGCGTGGACGAGGACGTGCGCGCGCGACAGGCGCGCCCCGTCCACGAGCGAGGCGTGGTTCAGCCGATCGGAGAAGAGCGCGCCCCCGCGGCCCGCGAGCGCTCCGAGCAGCCCGAGGTTCGCCTGGTAGCCGGAGGGGAAGAAGAGCGCCGCCTCGGCCCCCAGCCACTCGGCCACGGCCGCCTCGGCGCGCTCGTCGAGCGGCGAGCCGCCGCGCAGCAGGCGCGACGCGCGCCCGCCGGCGCCGTGCTCCTCGAGCGCCGCGCGCGCCGCGGCGACGACGCGCGGGTGGCGCGCGAGGCCCAGGGTGTCGTTCGAGCCCAGGTCGACGCCGTCGATGCGTCCGCCCAGACGCGCGTCGCGCCGCAGCCCGGCCGCGGCGCGCCGCTCGAGCTCGCCCGCGAGCTCCCTGTCGAGGGCAGAGCCGTCGAGGCGCGAGCCCATTCCGCCCGCCTCAGCGCGCGGCGAGCGCGCTCAGGCCGAGCTTCGTCAGCAGCGCCGCGTCGCTCGAGGGCGTCGGGTTGGGCGTCGTCAGGAGCTCGTCGCCCACGAAGATCGAGTTGGCACCCGCCAGGAAGCACAGCGCCTGGGCGGCCTCGTCGAGCTCCGTGCGTCCAGCCGAGAGGCGCACGACGGTGCGCGGCATCAGGATCCGCGCCGCCGCGACGGTGCGCACCAGCTCGGTCCAGTCGAGCGGCGCCTCGCCGGCCAGGGGCGTGCCCTCCACGCGCACGAGCGTGTTGATCGGCACGGACTCGGGCTGCGGCTCGAGGCGCGCGAGCTCGAGCAGGAGCTCGGCCCGCGCCGGGCGCGTCTCGCCCAGCCCCAGGATCCCGCCGCAGCACACGTGCATCCCGGCCGCGCGCACGTGGGCCAGCGTCGCCAGGCGCTCGTCGTAGGTGCGCGTCGTGACCACGCTGGCGTAGTGGCTGCGGCCCGTGTCGAGGTTGTGGTTGTAGAAGTCGAGCCCGGCGGCCTTCAGGCGCTCGGCCTGGGCACGGTCGAGCATCCCGAGCGTGGCGCAGGTCTCGAGGCCCAGGGCCTTGACGCCCTGGACCATCGCCAGCACGCGCTCGAACTCCGACCCCTCCGGCGCGTCGCGCCAGGCAGCGCCCATGCAGAAGCGGTCGGCGCCGTTCTCCCTGGCGGTGCGCGCGCTCGCGAGCACGTCCTCGAGCGCCAGCAGCGGCTCGCGCGCCACGGGCGTCTTGTGGTGCGCGCTCTGCGAGCAGTAGCCGCAGTCCTCCGGGCAGCCGCCGGTCTTGATCGAGAGGAGCTGCGAGCACTGGACGCGCGCCGGATCGTGGTGCGCGCGGTGCACCAGGGCCGCGTCGAGCACGAGCTCGAGCAGCGGGCGCGCCAGGAGGGCCTCGACGGCGGCGAGGTCCGGGGCGGGTGCGGGCTCGACGGCCGGCGGGCGGACGCAGCTCCCGTGAGCTTCTGCGGTGGTCATGGGGCGCGGATTCTAGCCCGATCGTCTGGTCGGGCCATCTCCGGCGTCCGCAGGACCGCCGCGGGCGGGCCTGGACCCTCGGCGCCGCTGCCCCCACGCTCTACCCTGGATCCCATGGCCTCGCGCAATCCCGAGAAGGCACCGCCCGCGACCCCCAACTACTGGGACTACATCCGCGTCGAGGAGCTGCTCGCGCTCCAGAAGGGCCTGGCCCGCGACGAGGCCGAGCTCACGAACGACGAGGTGCTGTTCATCACGGTGCACCAGGTCTTCGAGCTGTGGTTCAAGCTGATCCTGCGCGAGCTGCGCTCGCTGCGCGACTGCTTCCACCGCGAGCGCGTGGACGAGCAGGAGCTCTCGCGGGCCGTCGCCAGCATCCGCCGCGTGACCACGATCGAGCGCCTGTGCGCCGACCACTTCCAGGTGATGGAGACGCTGTGGACGCGCGACTACCTGGCCTTCCGCGACAAGCTCACGCCCGCCAGCGGCTTCCAGAGCGCGCAGCTGCGCCAGATCGAGATCGTGCTCGGGCTCTCCGACGCGCAGCGCGTCGCGCTCGAGACCGGCGAGAGCTACCTCGACGCCCTGCGCGCCCACGACGGCAGCGAGTCGCCCGCCCTGCGCCGCGTGCTGCGCGAGAAGGAGGGCGTCTCGCTCAAGCAGGCCGTCGACGAGTGGCTCTTCCGCACGCCGATCGAGGGCCTGGGCCCGGGGCGCGAGGGCGGCGACGCGGCCCTGGCGCGCTTCGTCGAGAGCTACAGTGCCGCCCACGCCACCGAGGTCGACCGCACCGCCGCCCTGGCCTTCGCGCGCGCGCGCCGCAAGGAGGAGACGGCCGAGCTCGAGCGCCGCTTCGAGGCCGAGAAGGAGCGCCTGCGCAGGTTCCTGCACCCCTCCGAGGCCGAGGGCGGCGCGCGCCGCGCGCGCATCCGCGCCGCCGCGCTGTTCATCGTCCAGAACCCCGAGCTGCCGCTGCTGGCCTGGCCGCGCGAGGTCGTCAGCGGCCTGATCGAGCTCGAGCAGGGCCTGCTCGTCTTCCGCCAGCGTCACGCGCGCATGGTCGAGCGCATCATCGGCCGCCGCGTCGGCACCGGCGGCAGCTCGGGCGTCGACTACCTCGACCGCACCGCGCTCACCTACCGCGTCTTCGAGGACCTGTGGGCCCTGCGCACCTTCCAGATCCAGCCCGCCGCCAACCCGGCCCCGCGCCAGGCCGACTTCTACGCCTTCCGGAACGGGTGAGCGCCCAGACGATAGGCTGATCGAACCGTGGAGTTCGCCCGCTTCCTGGACGTCGTTCGAGCCTTCGAGCGGGCCCAGGTGGACTACATCCTGGTGGGCGGAGTCGCCGTCAACCTGCACGGGATCGTGCGCGCGACCGAGGACATCGACTTCTTCGTCCGGCCGGACTCCGCGAACATCGAGCGGGTCAAGGAAGCGCTCCGTTCTCTCTGGAAGGATCCCGAGATCGACTCCATCAAGGCCGAAGACTTCGGGAAGTACCCCACGCTGCGCTACGCGCCGCCTGGTGAGGAGATCATCGTGGACATCCTCACGCAGATCGGAACGGCCTTCTCCTACGACGATCTCGAATCCGAGCCTGTCAGCGTGGAAGGGGTCACCGTTCGCGTCGCGACGCCGCGCACGCTCGTGCGCATGAAGCGCGACACTCTCCGGATGATCGACAAGGCGGATGCAGCCCGCACTGGCCAGGGCTTTCGACATCGAGGAGGGCGGGTGAGCCTCCGGCGCTTCCGCGACTTCGACGAGGCCCGGGATGCTCTGTGGGTGCGGCCGGGAGACCCGCGGCTCCTCGAGCGCATCCGGAGCTGCTGGGAATTCGCGCGGCGCCTGGTGCCGGTGGCAGGGCCTCGCGGCCTGCGTCGGTTCCGGACGATCGAGGAGGCGAACCAGGAGCGGGAAGAGTGGACCTTCCGGCGTGCGAGAGAGATGCGTGCGGCGCGAGGGATTCGGTAGGAAGTCAGCGCGGAGTCCACGGCTCCTCCGGAGCCGGCCTCAGTCCGCTCGCCTCGCGCGCGCCGGGTCTCCGGCGAGGTGCTGCGCGATCCGCCGGTTGACCTCCTCGGCCTGCGAGATCGGCCCCATGTGGCCCGCGCCGGACACGAGCTGCGAGCGCGCTCCGGGGATCGCGGCGGCCAGCAGGGCGACGACCCGCCGGGCCGCAACCGGCGAGCGCTCGCCGCCGAGCAGGAGCGTCGGCGCGGTGATGGTCGCGTAGGCCGCGGCCGGGGTGCGCTCGGACAGCAGCGAGCGCGCCTCGAGGTAGACCTTGCGGCCGGTGCGCAGGTACTGCGCCCGCGCCGCCGCCGTGAGCGCGCGCCAGGTGCCCGGGCCGTTCCAGTAGTCGACGAAGGCCTCGTACCACTCGTCGCCGCCACCGCGCGCATCGTCGAGGAACACCGGCTGCTTGCGGGCACGCTCGAGGTCGGCCAGGCCCTCGGCGTCCTCGGCCCCGTGCAGGACCCCGAAGGCGGTCGGGTCGTAGACGGCGAGCGAGCGCACGCCCGCGGGGCGCTGGCGCGCGAGCGTGAGCGCGAGGAACCCGCCGTAGGAGTGGCCGACGAGGTGGGCCGGTTCCCCGAGCACCTCGAGCAGCTCCCCGAGCGCCACCACGTCGAGGCGCACGTCGAACGCATCCGGATCGGGCCAGGGCGGGTTTGCGCCGGAGCCGAGCAGGTCCGGCAGGACGACGCGGTACGAGGGCGCGAGCTGCTCCGCCAGTCGACGCCACTGGCGTGCGGACATCCCGCCGCTGTGCAGCGCGACGACCAGCGGGCCGCGGCCAGTCTCTTCCCGGTGGAGCACGACCGACTTGTACCCGCCCGGATGCCCGCTTCCCACCGGCGGGCGCCCGCGCCGCGGGCGGACGCTCAGCGCAGGCTCTCCAGCTCCTCCCAGCGCGCGTAGAGCGGCGCCAGCTCGCCCGCCAGGGTCGCGCGCTGCTCGCGGACCGCGACCACGCGCGGGCTGGGGCCGCTGTAGAGCTTCGGGTCCGCCAGGGTCGCGTCCAGGGCGGCGATCTCGGACTCGAGCGTGGCGATGCGGGCCTCGATGGCGGCGAGCTCCTTCTCCTGCCAGGGCGAAAGCCGCTTCGGCTTCTTCGGCGCGGGTGCGGACGGCGGCGGCGCCGACCGGGCGGCCAGCTCGGCGCTGCGTCGCTCGGAAGTGCGGCGCTCGGCGCGCTCGCGCGCGAGGAGCTCCAGCAGGGCGCTCATGTCGCCGTGGTGGAGGCGTGCGCGGCCGTGGCCGTCGAGGTGCAGGATGCGCGTGGCGACGCGGTCGAGGAACCAGCGGTCGTGGCTGACGAGCAGCGCGGCGCCCTCGAACTGCAGCAGCGCCTCCTCCAGCGCGCGCAGGGTCGCGAGATCGAGGTCGTTGGTCGGCTCGTCGAGCACGAGCACGTTGCCGCCCTGGGCGATCAGGCGCGCGAGCAGGAGGCGGCTCTTCTCGCCGCCGGAGAGGTGGCGCACGAGCGAGCGCTGCTGCGTGACCGCCAGGCCGAAGCGGTCGAGGTAGGCCTCGACGCGGATCGTCCGGCCGCCGACCTCGAGCACGTCGCTCGCGCCGGCCAGGGCCACGGTGACGCGCTCGTCCGGGTCGAGGGCGGCCTTGAGCTGGTCCATCACGGCGAAGTGCACCGTCTCCCCGACCGCACGAGTGCCCGTGTCGGAAGCGAGCTCGCCCAGGATCAGCTTCAGGAGCGTGGTCTTGCCGGCGCCATTCGGGCCGACGATGCCGAGGCGCTCGCCCGGCCCGAGCTCGAGGTCGAGGCGCGGCACGACGACCTCCGCGCCGAAGCGCTTCGAGACGCCGCGCAGCTCGATCACCTTGCTCCCGAGGCGCGGCCCGGGCGGGATCGCGACCGCCAGCTCCTCCGGCAGGGGCGCGGGGGCGCTCGCGACGAGCTCACCATGCCGGCGGATGCGCGCCTTGGCCTTGGTCGTGCGCGCCGGCGGGCCGCGGCGCATCCAGGCGGTCTCGCGCCGCAGCAGGTTCAAGCGCGTGCCCTCGGCCTTCTCCTCGGCCGCCAGGCGCTCGGCGCGCGCCTCGAGGTACTCGGCGTAGCCGCCGGCGTAGGCGAAGAGCTCTCCGCGGTCGAGCTCGACGATGCGGTCGCAGACCCGGTCGAGGAAGTAGCGGTCGTGCGTGACGAGCAGGATCGGCGTGCGCGTCTCGAGGAACCAGTCCTCGAGCCAGTCGATCACGAAGGCATCGAGGTGGTTCGTCGGCTCGTCGAGGAGCAGGAGCTCGGGCGCGCCGAGGAGGAGCTGCGCCAGGGCCACACGGCGGCGCTCGCCGCCGGAGAGCTCGCCGCAGCGCGCCTCGAAGCGCTCGAGGCCCAGGGCGTGGAGGGTCGACTCGAGCTTGTGCTCCACGTCGTGCCCGCCCAGGCGCTCGAGCTCGCCCTCGAGGCGCGTCTGGCGCGCGAGCAGGCGCTCCAGCTCGGCGTCCGCGGGCGCGGCGAGCGCGTCGTGCACCCGCGCGAGCTCCGCCAGCACCTCCTCGCGCCCGGCGATCCCGGCGCGCGCCGCCGCGCGTACCGTCAGGTCCGGATCGAGCTCGGGCGCCTGCTCGAGGTACCCGAGGCGCAGCGCGCGCCGCAGCGTGCGCGTGCCGGAGTCCGGCGGCTCGAGCCCGGCCAGGATGCGCATCAGCGTGGACTTCCCGCTCCCGTTCGGCCCGATCAGCCCGACGCGCTCGCCCTCGCCCAGCACGAGATCGACCCCGCGCAGGAAGGCGCGCCCGTCGTAGGTCTTGGTGACCCCCTCGACCGCCAGCAGGGTCATCTCAGCGCACGCTCACGTCGAGGCGCGTGCGACCGCCGCCGTTTCCACCCTCTGCCGGAAGCGCACGACCTTGCCGCCGCGCAGCCACCTGTGCACGAACTGTGCGTCGTTCGGCTTGCGGGTCTGGGGGGACATGCCGGGCGCAAGCATAGCCCCACGCCCTGCTTCCCCGCTGCCCACTCCGATGGGCGCGCGAAGGCGGGCCCGACGGGATCGGACGCGCCTCCCTTGGGTTGCGGGTGCCAACCCGCGCTGAGGATCACTCCAGCGCCCGCGCGACCGCCGCCGTGTCGACCATCTGCTGGAAGCGCACGACCCTGAGGCCGCGCAGCCACCAGGTGTGCGCGCACTGCGCGTCGAGCGCCCTGCCGGTCCGCGCGTGCTTCGCCTGGTAGCGTCCGAGCATGGTCACGACCTCGTCGCCGCCGACGATCTCGCCGACGACCACGCGGAACCCCTCCCAGTCCGCGGCGATGCGCGCGAACACGCCGGCGACGATGGCCGCGGGCCCGACGTAGGGATTCCCGTCGGAGTAGGGAAAGCCCTCGGCCTCGTTCCAGCGGATCCGCGGGTCGAGGTGTGCGAGGAACCCGGGCACGTCGCCCCGCGCGAAGGCGCCGTAGAGCGCGCTGACGATGCGGTGGCTCTCGGATTCGGGGGGCCCGGCGGGCATGGAGGCGCCAGCCTACGCGTTCGCCCGGTAGCGCTGCCAGTCGATGCCGAGCTTGCGCATGCGTGCACGCAGGGTGTGCGGGTTGATGCCGAGCAGGTGCGCGGCGCCCTGCTCGCCCTCGATCCTCCCGCGCGACTTGGTCAGGGCCTCCTCGATGTGGCGACGCATGGCGGACTCGAGGCTGGTCGGGGCGGGGGCGGGCTCGGAGGGGAGCGCGGCCGGGGTCGGGCGTGGTCCGGCGGGGCGCGGGCCGAGGGCGGCGGCGAGCTCGAGGTGGCGGCCGTCGCCGAGGATCGCGGCGCGCTCGATCACGGCGGCGAGCTCGCGCACGTTCCCGGGCCAGGGGTAGGCGAGCAGGAGCGAGAGGTCCTCGGGCGAGACCGCGAGCGGGGCTCCGCCCAGGCGCTTGCCGGCGCTGGCGGCGAAGTGCCCGGCGAGGTGCGGGATGTCGCCGGGGCGCTCGCGCAGCGGCGGCAGGTGGATCGGGAAGACGCTGATGCGGTACCAGAGGTCCTGGCGGAAGGAGCCCTCGGCCACCATGTCCTCGAGGTCGCGGTGCGTGGCCGCGACCAGGCGCACGTCGACCGTGCGGGTCTGCCCACCTCCGACGCGCTCGAAGGTTCCGTCCTGCAGGATGCGCAGGAGCCGCACCTGGGCGGCCGGCGGCAGCTCGCCGATCTCGTCGAGGAACAGCGTGCCGCCGTCGGCGCGCTCGAACCAGCCGCGGTGCGTGGCGATCGCGCCCGTGAAGCTGCCCTTCTCGTGGCCGAAGAGCTCGGAGTCGACCAGCTCGCCCGGGATCGCGCCGCAATTGACGCGCACGATCGGTCCGGCGTGGCGCGGCGAGCGCGCGTGCAGGGCGCGCGCGATGACCTCCTTGCCCGAGCCGGTCTCGCCCAGGATCAGGACCGGCGCGTCGGTCGCCGCGACCTTCTCGACGCGCTCGAGCACGCTCTTCAGGCCCGACTCGGCGCCGACGATCGACTCGCTGATGTCCTGGCGGCCGAGGCGCGAGAGCAGCGCCTCGTTGTCCGCCAGGGCCGCCTCGCGCAGGCGCGCGAGCTCGTGGAAGCGGTGGTCGTTCTCCAGCGCGACGGCGAAGGGCTCGAGCAGCGGCCGTAGCGCCTCGACGTGCTCTGGCGCGAAGGGCCGGCTGCGCTCGCCGCCGAAGAGCAGGACGCCGACCTCGTCGGAGCTCGCCAGCGGTCCGGCCAGCACGGGTCCCTCCAGGTCGGCTGGCGCCAGCAGGTGCAGGAGTCCGGGACGGTGTCCCGGCCCCCCCAGCAGCGGAGCGCCGCCCTTGCACCAGCGCAGGAGCTCGTCGAGCTCCTGGGGCGAGCACTCCGTGCGCGCGTTCGGCTGGGCCGCCGCCGGGGCGCGCCCGGCCGTGCCGACCGTCTCGAGTCGCGCGCGGTCGAGCTCGAGCCGCCGCACGAGCACGAGGCGGAAGGGAATGCGCTCGGAGAGGCGCGGCGCGATGCGGGCGACGAACTCGCCGATCTCGATGTGACGGCAGGCTTCGCGCCAGACGTCGAGGAGGAGCTGCATGTCTTTCTCGGTGCGGTCGGTCCTCATCGCGTTCCCAGCATCGGCCACGGGAGGGTCCAAGCTTATTTGCTGGCCGCCCCGTGGCCAATCACGGGCGCGTGGAGGTGGGTTCTGGTCTCGGTGGCGCCGCGCGGATCGAGCTCGGCGGCATGAGCATTGCGCTGCGGGGGATGCACACGACGTGCCTCTTCCCGACAACCACCTCGCCTCGCACCACACCATGATCTCGATCGGCTCCGCCTTCCTGTTCGCCACGCTCGCCCTGGCCACGCCCGCGGGCGACAAGCAGAAGCTCCGCGTCGGCCACTTCCCGAACCTCACGCACGCCCAGGGCGTGATCGCGCACGCCTTCGCGCGCGCCGGCGCCGCTGGTTCCAAGCCAGGCTGGTTCGAGGAGCGCCTCGGACCCGAGGTCGAGATCGAGTGGTACGTCTACAACGCCGGCCCGACGGCGATGGAGGCCATGCTGGCCGGCTCGCTCGACCTGACCTACGTCGGGCCGAACCCGGCGCTCAACGCCTACATCCGCTCGGAGGGCGACGAGATCCGCATCCTGGCTGGTGCCGCCAGCGGCGGCGCGGCGCTGGTCGTGCAGCCCGACGGCCGCATCCAGAAGGACGCCGACTTCAGGGGCCGGAAGATCGCGAGCCCCCAGCTCGGCAACACCCAGGACGTGGCGGCGCGAGCCTTCCTGAAGTCGCGCGGCTTCAGGATCACGCAGACGGGCGGGGATGCGCTGGTGCTGCCGACCGCCAACCCCGACCAGCTCACGCTCTTCATGAAGGGCGACCTCGACGCGGTCTGGACGGTCGAGCCGTGGGTCACGCGCCTCGAGCTCGAGGCCGGCGGCAAGCTCTACCTCGAGGAGAAGACGCTGTGGCCCGAGACGCAGGGCCGCTACGTGACGACGCACCTCGTCGGCAGCGTGGAGTTCCTCGAGGAGCACAGGGACTTGGCGCGCAAGTTCGTGGCCGCGCACGTCGAGCTCACCGACTGGATCAACGACAACCCGGCCGAAGCGAAGAAGCTCCTGAACGCCGAGATCGCGGCCGAGACCAGCAAGGGCATCGCACCCGAGGTGCTCGAGCGCGCCTGGAGCCGCATCGAGGTCACGCACGACCCCGTCAGCGCCTCGCTGCGCAAGAGCGCCAAGGACGCGCACGCGGCCGGCTTCCTCGAGAAGGACCCGGACCTCTCGCGCATCTACGCGCTCGAGCTCCTGAACGACGTGCTGGCCCAGAAAGGCCGCCCGGGGGTGCTCTAGTGACGCTCCTCGAAGGACCCCGCTGCGCCGGAGTCGAGTACGTGTCCACGGCGCGCTCCAAGCTGTCGATCCAGGCCGTGTCGAAGCGCTTCCAGGCGAGCGGCGGAGAGGTACACGCCCTCGACGAGGTCTCGCTGGAGGTCAAGGACGGCGAGTTCGTGTGCCTGGTCGGGCCCTCGGGCTGCGGCAAGAGCACCCTGCTCAACCTGATCGCCGGCCTCGACCGTGCCGACCAGGGCCAGATCCTGGCGGACGACCAGGTGATCACCGGGCCCGGCCCGGACCGCCTGGTGATGTTCCAGGAGTCGGCCCTCTTCCCGTGGCTGGACGTGATGGACAACGTGCTCTTCGGCCTGAAGCGCAAGCAATGCATGCCCAAGAAGGAGCTGCGCGACCTGGCCATGCACTACCTGCGCCTGGTCGGGCTCGAGCGCTTCGCGCACGCCTCGGTGCACGAGCTCTCGGGCGGGATGAAGCAGCGCGTGGCCCTGGCGCGCGCGCTGGCGCCGAAGCCGCGCGTGCTGCTGATGGACGAGCCCTTCGCGGCGCTCGACGCCATGACGCGCGAGCAGCTGTACGGCGACCTGCAGCGCATCTGGGAGGAGTGCAAGAAGACGATCGTCTTCGTGACCCACAACGTGCGCGAGGCCGTGTGCCTGGGCGACCGCGTGGTGCTGTTCTCGCCCCATCCCGGGCGCATCCGCGAGCAGTTCGAGATCCACCTGCCGCGCTCGCGCGACATCAACGACGTGCACCTGGCCGAGCATGCCGCGCTCATCACCCAGGCCCTGAAGAGCCACGCCCAGGCCGGAGCGCGGACGGTCGACGGCAAGGAGGTCGCCTAGCCATGAAGCGCACGCTGAACATCGTCCTGTTCTTCCTCGCCCTGCTGGTCGCCTGGGAGCTGTGCGTGCGCGCGCGCGTGTGGCCCAAGGTGCTCCTGCCCTCGCCGCTGAAGGTGGGCGAGTACCTGGGCGCGGCCGCCGCCGACGGCACGCTCCTCTCGGCCAGCTGGGTGACGCTGAAGCGCCTGCTGCTCGGCTACGTGGCCGGGATCGCGCTCGGCGTGCCGCTCGGGCTCCTGTGCGCGCGCTTCAAGTACGCGCAGGACACGCTCGGGACGATGGCGCTCGGGCTGCAGACGCTGCCCTCGGTGTGCTGGGCGCCGCTCGCGCTGCTGTGGTTCGGCCAGACCGAGTGGGCCGTGTTCTTCATCACCTTCATGGGCTCGCTGTGGTCGATCGCGCTGGCGGTCGAGGGCGGCGTGCGCAACGTGCCGCCGATCTACGCCCGCGCGGCGCGCACGATGGGCTCGCGCGGCCTGCACACCTGGATCTTCGTGGCGCTCCCGGCCGCGCTGCCCTTCGTGGTCAGCGGCATGAAGCAGGGCTGGGCCTTCGCCTGGCGCTCGCTGATGGCGGCCGAGATCTACGTGACGATCCTGACCGGCTTCGGGCTCGGGCACCTCCTGCACTACGGCCGTGAGCTGAACGCGATGGAGCAGGTCATCGCGATCATGCTCCTGATCGTGGGCATCGGGTTGCTCGTCGATCGGCTGCTGTTCCTGCCCTGGGAGCGCTTCATGCACAGGCGCTGGGGCCTGAGCGGCTGAGACGACGCGTTCCGCGGCCGCGCTATGGGGGCGCTGGCCGCAGTCGCCGCGGCGGATCCGACCGGGGTTCGCCGCGGTTTTTTTTGTTGGCTCACGCCGCCCGATGAACGCTGCGCCGCGCAGGCGAGCCGAGTGACGCCGCTCGAGAGAGTTCTCGTCGCTCTCGCGCGCCACGCGCATCGGGTCCCGCGCCGGCCATGGTGGACGAGCACGGCTTCCGTGCCCAGTCACGGCGACGCGCGGAGCGGAGCGCGTGCGCGAGCCGCGCAACCGGGTTCGAGCACGGGCACAGCGCTTGCCTCCTGCGGCGCCGAGCGCGCTCGCAGCGCTCGACTCGCAACCGGAACTCCCGAACCACTTCCCGAAAGACAACACGTGCTCCAAGTTCTCCCTGCACTCCGCATCGTCATCCCTTGCCTGGTGGCGCTCGGCACGAGCCCTGCCGCCCAGGAGAAACCCGCCGACAAGCCGCAGAAGTCCGTCGAGGAACGCCTGGCGGACCTCGAGAAGAAGGCCGGAGGCGACGCCATGCGCGCCTACTGGAAGGACGGCCTGCGCTTCGAGTCGGCCGACAAGAAGTACAAGTTCAAGCTCGGCGGCCGCATCCACTACGACGGCCAGTTCTTCGACCCGGACGACGAGACCAAGACCGCGGTCGAGACCGGCACGAACCGCATCGAGGACGGGACCGAGCTCCGGCGCGCGCGCCTCGAGCTGTCTGGCGAGGTGGCCGACAAGGTCGACTGGGCCCTGGCGCTGGACTTCGGCGGCGGCAGCACGAACTTCCGCAACGCCTACGCGGGCATCAAGGACCTGCCCTTCGGCAACGTCCGCGCGGGGCAGTTCAAGGAGCCCTACGGCCTGGAGCAGATCACGAGCTCGAACAACAACACGTTCACCGAGCGCTCGCTCATGAACGCGCTCGTCCCGGCCTTCAACGCGGGCGTGATGGTGTTCGACGACTTCGCGAAGGAGCGGGCCACCTGGGCCGTGGGCGCCTTCCGCACGGGCCCGGACAGCGGTGGGGAGGTCAGCCGCGGCGACGGCGAGTACGCCGCGACGGCGCGCCTCACGGGTCTGCCGCTCTACTCCGAGGACGGGCGCGACTACGTCCACGTGGGCGTGGGCTACTCGCGCCGGAGTCCGACCAACGACAGCCTGAGCTTCAGCTCGAAGCCCGAGGCGAACCTGGCGCCCACCTACGTGAGCGCCACGGTCCCGACCGAGACGGTCGACCTGCTGGGCGTCGAGCTGGCCTGGGTCAACGGGCCGTTCTCGATCAGCGGCGAGTACACGCAGGCCATGCTGGAGGGCGACTCCGGCACGACCAGCGATCCCGACTTCGCCGGGTACTACGTGCAGACGGGTTACTTCCTCACCGGCGAGAGCCGGGGCTACCGCAAGGCCCAGGGCTGCTTCGACACGCTCAAGCCGAAGGAGAACGCCTTCGGCGAGGGCGGCGGGCTCGGCGCCTGGGAGGTGGCCGCGCGTCTCTCGAGCCTCGACCTCGCGGACGACGGCATCGACGGCGGCGAGCTCGACGATCTGACCTTCGGCGTGAACTGGTACCTGAACCCGAACACGCGCCTGATGGTCGACTACATCCTCGCCGACCTCAGCCCGGCCGGCGGCGGGCCGGATGGCGACACGAACACGCTCGCCTTCCGCTGGCAGTTCGCCTTCTGACCCGCTGCACGACCGTGACTGGCCCCACGGCGATGGGGTCAGCTGCACACACGAGACGCGCCACCCGTCTCGACGCCGGCCGCCCCGATCCTCGATCCGGGCGGCCGGCTCCTCTTCCTGGCCCGCATCGGCCCTGGAGCCGGCGCGGGCCACGGCTCGCCGCGTGGAAGTGAGGGCCCGGTGCATGCCAGCGTGACCGTTCCCCGCGTGGAACGCGGCTTGCCTTCGCGCTCGCGTCGTGAGCTTCGCGCGTTCCCGCGCTCCCACACCATGTCCCTCGTCGCCTCGCTCCTGCTCGTCGCCCTCGCCTCCGCCCTGGGCCTGATCCTCGCCATGGCCCTCGCTCGCGCCGTTCTCCATGCGAACGTCCTGACCGAGCTGGATCGGAGCGCTCGCTGGCTGGCGCCCGCAGCGCGTCCGCGTTACGC
>Ga0315910_10003088_pt1 | contig 14325 bp, 10 predicted proteins | sample EdamamesoilMG_FD_204470 | JGI IMG/M metagenome (GOLD analysis project Ga0315910, IMG submission 204470) | Garden soil microbial communities collected in Santa Monica, California, United States - Edamame soil | ecosystem: Environmental > Terrestrial > Soil > Garden | place: USA: California...
CGAGGAGGTCGGGGAAGCGGGAGACGTACCCGCTCCCGTTCCGCGGGGTGTAGACCAGGTAGTCGCGTTCGTTCTTCCGCGCGATGAAGCGGTTGAAGTTGATCCCCCAGACCTGCTGGTCGCCATCCTTGAAGCGGAGCTCGCTGTACGGGATCCGGAACTCCGCCGTCCATCCCTCGGCGTCCCGTCGCGCGGTCCCTTCCCAGACGCCGTTCCAGGAGTCGTCGTCCCACTCGTCGTTGAACATCGTGCCGTCGTACTGGGTGCCGGCGGCGTTCACGCCGAAGAAGAAGCCGGTGCGGTTGTCGTTGTAGGCGTCGATCCAGACGTTGAAGCGGTCGGACTGGGCGAACCGGTCGCGTCGTGCCAGGATCGCCATGATCGAGTCGGGATGGGTGTCATACATCCGCGCCGCGACGTAGATCGCCTTGTCGTCGTAGGCGACCCACACCGCGGTGCGCTCGGTCGGCGCCGAATCGGGGACCGGCTCGCGCTGGGTGAACTGCTCCATCCCGGGGCGCTGCCACACCGACTCGTCGAGGACCCCGTCGACCTTCACCGGGGCCGTGAGCCGCACCGCGTTCACCGAACGGGGGAGGTTCGGGTCGCGGGGCGGGGCGGGGCGACGGACGTGGTCCGTGTCGGCCAGCGTCGCGAGGACGAGGAGCGCGGTCAGCATACGGGAACTCCGTTGGAGTCACAGGGGTGCTGCGAATTCCTCCTCTCTGACGGCGACCGCCCGGAAAGGGTTGCACGGCTGGGACGGGGCGGACCGGATGTTTCAGCCGTGCAACAGCGGGAGCGGTGAGCGGTCAGCGGTGACCAGGGTCGTTCGGTCCTGGATGCTCGGCAGCAGAGAGCGGGAGACCCCGTCACCGGGACCCCCCGCTCACCGCGCACCGCCGACCGTTCACCTTCCGGCGAGTACTTCCTCGAACAGCGCGATCCCCCGCGGGTCCTCGGTCTGGCCGAGCCAGAAGAAGGCCTGGCGCCGCGTCTCCTTGTCGCGGTGGGTCCGCGCGACCCGCACCAGCACGTCGATCGACCGGTCGGTACGCTGCTGCGAGATCGCGAAGACCGCCGCCTTCCGGATCTCCGTCTCGGGATCGTCGATGCTCTCCTCGAGCGTCCCCAGTGCCTCCACCGCCGCCTCCTGTCCCAGCCAGAAGATCGCCTGCTTCCGGATCTCGGCCGGCAGCTGCGGCCGCTTCGCCATCGCGGCGAGCCGGGGCCAGGTCACCACATCGCGCGCCACCACCGCCGGCATGATCGCCTCGTTCCCGATCCGCTGGTCCCCCGACTCGGCCACCTTGAGGAGCCAATCGGCGGCCTCCGCCGGCGGGACGGGCCCAAGGTCCTCGGCCCCCGACGGGACCGGGGAGGCGACGGTGGTCTTGAGCCGGGTCCAGGTCGCCCCGCCGCGCCCCGCCTGGGTGGAGCGGGTGAGGGTCACCCGCACCGGCCCCTCGCGGCACTCCCAGCCATCGCCGCGGTACGAGTGCCGCACGTTCCCGATGTTGAAGCTCTCGCCGTTCCCGCACACCCCGTCCCGCCCGAGGAAGGTGAAGGTGACCTTCTCCCCCCGGCTCGCCGCGATCTTCGCCGCGAGGTCCTGCGCCTGCACCGGTGCCGCGACCAGCAACACCATCGTTGCGATGATCCTCATCTCGCCTCCCTGTTGGCCCACAGCCGACAGCCCACAGCCCCAGAATGCGGCACGATCGACTGTAGGCTGTCGGCTGTCGGCTCTCGGCCGTTGGCTGTCGGCTCCTACTGCTCCAGCATCCGCTCCAGCATCTCCGCCGCCCGCGGGTCGCCGGACTGGCCCAGCCAGAAGACGGCCTGCTTGCGGAGCTCGCGGTCGGGGTCGTTCTTGGCGATCTCGAGGAGCTTGTCGACCGCCGCCGGCTCGCGCCGCTGGCTCAGGACGAAGAGCACCTGCTTCCGCATCTCGAAGTCCAGGGTCGGCGAGTAGAGGCTCGCGATCTGCTGCACGTCGACCGACTCGCTCTGCGTCCCCATGAAGAAGAGGGCGCTCTTTCGGACCTCGAGATCCTCGTTGCGGTCCTGGACCCGCTCCATCAGCCAGCGGGCGTTCTCGCGGTCGCCGTTCTGCGCGAGGGTCATCATCACCATCTGCTTGGCGCGGTCGGACCGGAGCTTCGGGTACACCTGGCGCAGGAACCCGGACTCCGCGCCTCCCTTCTGGCCCAGGAACATGATGGCCTGGCTCATCAGCTCGTCCGGCACGTCCTCGCGCTGGATGTACTCGCGAAGGATCCCGGCGCCGCGGTCGTCATCGGTCTGGCTCAGGGCGAAGAGCGCCCCCTTCTGCAGCTCGCGGTCCGGGGAGTTCCGCAGGATCTCGGCGAGGGCCGGGACCGCGGCGGGGTCGTCCGCCTGTCCGAGGGCGAAGAGCGCCATCCGCTTCACCTCCTGCTCCGGATCGCTCCGCACCGCTTCCACGAGGAGGGGGGAGATCTCCGGGTCGTCATCGGCGTGCTGGCCCAGGATGAACACCGCCTGCCGCCGGAGTCCCGCGCTGCAAGTGTCGCGGCGGGCCATGATCCGCTTGAGGATCGGGAGCGAGCGCTCGGAGTCCATCGACATCAGCGCCTGCACCGCCATCATCTGCTCCTCGTACTTGGCCTGGTCGCACCCGGCAGGGGCCGCGTCGTCCCGCTGCCGCCCGCGCGGTCCACGCGACGTGCTCGTCACCGCGGTCCCGGCCACGGCCACGCCGCCGCTCGAGGTGGAGTTCACCGACGTCGCCTCGCCGGCCACCGCCACGACCTCACGCTGGCTGTCGAGCCAGGCCTGCGCCTCGGCATCGCCGTTCCGCGCCAGGTCCCGCTCGACACGCACCCGGAGCGAGCCGGCGTCGACCTTGGTGCTGGCGGTGGGGAAGTCCTTCGCCTGGGTCTTGAGCCGCTCGCGCGCCACCCGGAGGTTGGTCGAGCCGCCGAGCCGGTAGAGCGCGAACGCCTCCCAGTAGAGGGCGTCGCCGACCCGCGGCGAGCGAGGATAGCGGCTCCGCAGGGTGCGGTAGGTGTCCACTGCCTTCTGGTACTCGCCGCGGTTGAGCGCCGCCTGGCCTGCGCGGTACACCGAGTCCGCCGGCGTGTTCTGCAGCGCCGGCTCTGCGGCGGCCGCCGGCAGGGCGGCGTGGGCCGTGGTCGCGCGGCCGGCGCCGGAGGTCGGGGAGGCGGCCCGCGGCCCCGCCGCGGACTGGGTCAGTGCGGCCGCAAGGGCCAAGGTCACAAGGGTCAGCATCTTAGATCGCTCCTGGGATCTGTACACCGGTGCCGACGGTGGTCGCGGCCCTGAGCCGCGGCAGCACGTCGCGCCGTTCGAGTCCTTCGGTGATCACCGCACGGTCTTCCTTCTGCACCGAACCTTCCGAGATCTGCGCCATCACGAGCTCCAGGTCCTCCAGGAGCCTGCGGAGGCGGGGATCCGAGATCGACGGGGCGTCGAGCAGGAGCCGCGTCGCGAGGAGCAGCTTCCGCGCCTCGGCCGGGTTGGTGGTCGGCGACACCCCGGCCGCCGCGTCCGAGCGGTACTGCGTCAGCAGCACTTCGGCCTGCCCCAGCGTCTGCTCGGCGGCATACTGCGCGAAGAGATCCTTCTTCTTCGGCCTGGTGGAATCGGTCGCGGTCGAGTCGGGACCGCGCGCGGTGTCATCCTTGGGCCCCGTTCCGGTCCCGGTCCCAATGCGGCCGATCCCGATCCCTAGGAGGAGCGTCGCGGCGATCGCGACCGGCACCCACGCCTGCGGGCGCTTCCAACCGGCCGCCCGGCCGCCGGGCCGCCGGGCCTGCTGCACCCGCTGCCACATCTCTTCGCGCGGCGGCGGTGGCGGGTCCTGGTACTCCCGGGCGGCGTCCATCAGGCGGGCGCTCAGCACCGGCTCATCCTTCGGTTCGTCATTCATGCGGTCCACTCTCCCGCGAAATCGGCCAGGGCCTCGCGCAAGCGCGCCCGGGCGCGGAACAACTGTGCCTTCGAAGTGCCGGACTGTACGCCGAGCGCGGCACCGATCTCTTCGTGGGTATACCCCTCGACGTCGTGCATCAGGAACACGGTCCGGTACCCTTCCGGGAGGCGGTCGATCGCCTCCGCCATCCGTCGCTTCAGGTCCGGTTCCGCCCGCCGTCCCGGCTGCGCCAGGTGCTCGGCGTCCTCCAGCGGGACCTGGGTCCGGAAACGTTTCACCTTCCGGAGCGTATTGAGCGCGGTCGAGGTCGCTACCGCGGTGACCCAGGTGCTGAGCGCCGACTCGCCGCGGAAGGTGCCGAGCTTCTCGAAGGCGCGGATGAACGTCTCCTGCACCACATCCTGCGCCAGGTCGCTCTCCCCGGTGAACCGGTAGGCCAGCCGCCAGACCCGGTCCACGTGGCGGTCGTAGAAGAGCCGCTCCGCCGCCGCGTCCCCCGAGAGGACCCGCTCGATCAATTGCCGTTCGTCCACTCGGGCTCCGTCAGGTCTGGGTCAACATCCGCCTGGCACAAGCGTAGAAACGGTGGCGGTGAAAAGGGTTGGCCGCGCGAAGGGAGGTCGGTACTAACTGACCCGGTCAGTTAGATGATGCACGATGGAACGTATTGGTCGCCGGTCCGTCCTACCCCGTTCCAGGCCCGGCTGGGCCCCCGGCGTGCAACTTCGCTGGCCGTAACCTCGTCTCGGCGGCTAATTTCCGCATCTGGATTCACGACTGAACCATCGGTCCGGCACACATATAAATGAAGCGTTCCCTTTCGGTCATCGTCGCCTTCCTCGTCGCCTGTGCTCCCGGACTCCCGGGGCCGGGGGGCGGATCGCGCGCCGTCGCCCCGACCTCCAGCGAGCCGTGGGATCCAGTCCGCCTCGCGCGCGACACGGTGGCGGCGACCCCGACGGTGGTGCCGAGCGAAGAGCTCTACGCCCGGCGGAACGCGCTCACGCTGACCGACGTGGTGGATCTCGGGCTCCGGAACAACCCCACGACGCGGATCTCCTGGGCCAACGCCCGGGCGGCGGCGGCACGGCTCGGCGCCTCGCGCGGGGACTACCTCCCGACGGTGAATGTCGACCTCCGCGCGAGCGAGGTCCAGACCTCCGGCGCGCAGGGGACCGCTGCGGTGAAGCAGGACATCCTCGGCGGCACGGCGAGCTTCACCTGGCTCCTCTTCGACTTCAACCGCGGTGCCTCCATCAGCTCGGCACGCCACGCGCTCGCCGCGGCCGACTGGACCCACAACGCCGCAGTGCAGGACGTGGTGCTCGAGGTGGGGCAGGCGTACTACCAGTACGCCGCGGCGCGCGCCCTCCTCAACGCCCAGCGCCTCACCAAGGCGGAGGCCGACACCAACCTCGCCGCCGCCGAGGAGCGGCGCCGTGTGGGGGTCGCGACCATCGCGGATGTGCTGCAGGCCCGCACCGCCGCGGCGCAGGCGCAGCTCGAGGTGCAGCGCACCGAAGGGGTGCTCGCGGCGACGCGGGGCTCTCTCGCGGTGGCCACCGGCTATCCCGCCAACGCCGATTTCGAGATCGACTCCCTCGCGGGGCAGGGGCCGATCGGCGAGATCGTCGACAGTGTCGACACCCTGATCGAGGCCGCCAAGGCCTCCCGTCCCGACCTCGCCGCCGCCGCGGCGTTGTACGAATCCTCCCGCTCCGACGCGCGCGCCGCGTATGGGCGCCGCCTCCCGGCACTCACGGCGACCGGCAGCATGGGGCGGAGCTACCTCAGCACCACCAACGACCCGCGCGACAGCTACAACGTGGGGATCGGGCTCAGCATCCCGATCTTCAACGGCTTCACCTGGGAGTACGACGCGGAAGCGGCGCGGGAGACCGCCCGGGCGCAGGCGGCGCGCGCCGAGCAGATGACCCAGCGGGCGGTGCTCGAGGTGTTCACCGACTACTACGCCCTCCGCACCGCGACCCAGAACGTGCGCACCAGCGAGGAGCTCTTCGCCAGCGCCACCGAGTCGGCGGAGGCGGCCCGCGCCCGGTACCGCTCGGGGGTCGGCGGGCTGCTCGAGCTCCTCACCGCCGAGAGCGCGCTCGGTGACGCCCGTTCGGCCCGCGTCCAGGCGCGCCTCACCTGGCACGTCGCGCTCCTCCAGCTGGCCCACGATATCGGCGTCCTCGACCCGCGCGGCGGTCATCCGCTCCGGCTCGTGGCCGATTCTACGCACACCGTCCCGGCCCGATGATAATCCGTCGCTCTTTCCTCCCGTTCCTTGCCCTGGCCGCCGCCTGCAACGGGGGCGGACCCCCGGCCGCGCCGGCGATCCCCGTCGCGACCGCGGTCGTGCAGAAGCGGGACACCCCGGTGATCCTCGCCGCCACCGGCACCATCGAGCCGATCCAGACCGCCTCGGTGCAGAGCCAGGTCGACGGGATCATCACCCGCGTCGCGTTCCGCGAGGGTCAGGATGTCCAGGCGGGGCAGGTGCTCTTCGAGATCGATGCCCGGCAGTACCGTGCGTCGTCCGATGCCGCGGAGGCGACCCTGGCCCGCGACCTCGCCCAGCTGGCGCAGGCCGAACGCGACGCGGCCCGCTTCGCCGACCTGGGGCAGAAGAACTACGTCACCGCCCAGCAGGTGGACCAGGCCAACATGCAGGTGTCACAGCTCCGCTCGACCGTTCGGGCCGATTCCGCCAACTTGCAGCGGGCGCGGCTCAACCTCGGCTTCACCGCCATCCGCGCCCCGATCAGCGGCCGCGCCGGGGCGGTGCTGGTGCGGGAAGGGAACCTGGCCCGCGCCAACAGCTCGACGCCGCTCGTCGTGATCAACCAGCTGGCACCGATCCTCGCCCGGTTCGCCGTCCCGGCCACCGACCTGCCGCGGCTCCGCGCCGCGGGGGGACGGGAGCTTCCGGTCACGGCCCTTGCCGTGGGGGATACCGGCGCGCCCGCCCAGGGGGTCCTGACCTTCGTCGACAACGCCGTCGACACGATGACCGGGACCATCATCCTCAAGGCGCAGTTCGCCAACACCGACAACCGGCTCTGGCCGGGGGCGCTGGTGCGGGCCCGCCTGCAGCTCGACATCCAGAAGGACGCGCTCATCGTCCCGCTCGCCGCCGTGGTGACGGGGCAGCGCGGCTCGACCGTGTTCGTGGTGGACACCGGCTCCCGGGTGAAGAACGTCCCGGTGGTCGTGCTCCGGACCACCGACTCCCTGGCGGTCCTCGCCAGCGGGGTGGAAGCGGGACAGACCGTGGTGACCGACGGGCAGATCCGGCTGACCGACGGCTCGCGGATCGAGGCGAAGCAGCCATGAACATCGCCGAGCTCTTCATCCGTCGGCCGGTGATGACCACGCTGGTCATGCTGGCCATCCTCTTCTTCGGGTCGGTCGCCTACACCAAGCTCCCGGTGAGCGACCTCCCGGCGATCGACTACCCCACCATCTCGGTCTCGGCCTCCCTCCCGGGGGCCAACCCGGAGACGATGGCGTCGTCGGTCGCGACCCCGCTCGAGAAGCAGTTCTCGACCATCGCGGGGCTGGACGTGATGACCTCGAGCAGCGGGCAGGGGAGCACCGGGCTCACGCTGCAGTTCACCCTCGACCGCGACATCGACGACGCGGCCGCCGACGTGAACGCGGCGATCGCCCAGACCTTGCGGCAGCTCCCGCAGGGGATGGTCCCGCCGTCGTACCAGAAGGTGGACCCCTCGGCGCAGCCGATCCTCTACTTCGCCCTCACCTCCGCGACCCTCCCCCTCTCGACCCTCAACGAGTACGCCGAGACCAACATCTCGCAGAAGCTCTCGACCATCGAGGGCGTGGCGCAGGTGCAGGTGTACGGATCGCAGAAGTACGCCGTGCGGATCCAGCTCGACCCGCAGGCGCTCGCGGCGCGCGGGATCGGGGTGAACGAAGTGGTCTCGGCGGTGCAGAGCAGCAACTCCAATCTCCCGACCGGGATCCTCTGGGGCACCGACAAGGCGTACGCGGTGCAGGCCACCGGCCAGCTCACCGGTGCCGCGGAGTTCGCGCCGCTGGTGGTGGCCTGGCGTGACGGGGCGCCTGTGCGGCTCCGCGACCTCGGCAACGTCATCGACTCGGTGCAGGACACCCGCACCGCCGCCTGGTTCAACGACACCCGCGGGATCGTGCTCGCGGTGCAGCGGCAGCCGGGGACCAATACCGTCGCCGTGGCCCAGCGGATCCGGGAGGCGATGGCCCGGATCGAGACGCAGCTCCCCGCCTCGGTGCAGGTGGGGCTCCTCTACGACCGGTCGCTCTCCATCGAGGAGTCGGTCACCGACGTCAAGTTCACGCTGATGCTCACCATCGCGCTGGTGGTGATGGTGATCTTCCTCTTCCTGCGGAGCCTCTCGGCCACCGTCATCCCGAGCCTCGCGCTCCCGATGTCGCTGGTGGGGACCTTCGCGGTGATGTACCAGCTGGGCTACAGCCTCGACAACCTGTCGTTGATGGCGCTCACCCTCTCGGTGGGCTTCGTGGTGGACGACGCCATCGTGATGCTCGAGAACATCGTGCGGCACATGGAGATGGGGAAGAAGCCGTTCCAGGCCGCGCTCGACGGCGCCCGCGAGATCGGCTTCACCATCCTCTCGATGACCATCTCGCTGGTCGCGGTGTTCATCCCCCTGCTGCTCCTGGGCGGGCTCATCGGCCGGCTTTTCCACGAGTTCGCCGTCACCATCGGTGTCGCGATCCTGGTCTCCGGTTTCGTGTCGCTCACGCTCACGCCGATGCTCTGTGCCCGCTACCTCAAGGGGGGGCGCGAAGGGGTCCGGAAGAACCGGGTGCTCGACCGCTTCGAGCGGGGCTACACGGCCTCGCACGATTTCTACGTCCGCACCCTCGAGTGGGTGATGCGGCATCGTCCGGCGACGATGGTCTTCTCCGCGACGATCCTGGTGGGGACCCTGGTCCTCGCCCGGATCGTGAAGGCCGGGTTCATCCCGAATGACGACACCGGCCAGCTCTTCGGCACCACCGAGACCGCCGAAGGGACCTCGTTCAGTTCGATGGTGGAGCACCAGAAGGCCGCCGCGGCGATCGTCTCGGAGGATCCCAATGTCGCCGCATTCATGTCGGCCGCCGGCGGGGGGCGCGGCTCGGGGAACCAGGGGAGGCTCTTCATGCGCCTCAAGCCGCGGCACGACCGGGAGATGAGCGCCGCGGAGATCGCCCAGTCCCTCACCCAGAAGCTCTCCGTGATCCCGGGGCTCCGGGTCTTCATCCAGGCGCCGGCGGCGATCAACATCGGGGGGCGTCGATCCAAGAGCGAGTACCAGTACACCCTGCAGGGAGGTACCGACCTCGAGGAGCTCTACGCCGCGTCGCAGCGGCTCGAGGCGCGGATGCACCAGATCCCCGAGCTCCGCGACGTCACCACCGACCTGCAGATCCGGAACCCGCAGGTGCAGGTGGAGATCGACCGCGACCGGGCCGCCGCCGTCGGCCTCTCCGCCCGCGAGATCGAGCAGGGGCTCTACGACGCGTACGGCGGGCGGCAGGTGAGCACCATCTTCACCCCGACCAACCAGTACTGGGTGGTGCTGGAGCTCCTGCCCGAATACCAGCGCGACCTCGACGCCCTCCGGCTCCTCTCCATCCGGGCGCCGAGCGGGAAGCTGGTGCCGCTCTCCGCCCTCGCGACCGTGACGCCGGGGGTGGGGCCCTTGAGCGTCAACCACGCAGGCCAGCTCCCGTCGGTCACCCTTTCGTTCAACCTGGCACCCGGGGTGGCGATCGGTGATGCCGTGAAGCTGGTGCAACAGGCCTCGCTGCAGGAGGTCCCGGCGACCGTCACCGGCGCCTTCTCCGGCACCGCGGCGGCGTTCCAGGGGGCGCAGGCCGACCTCCTCGTGCTCCTCCTTCTCGCGATCGTGGTGATCTACATCGTGCTGGGGATCCTGTACGAGAGCTTCATCCACCCCCTCACCATCCTCTCGGGGCTCCCTTTCGCCGGCTTCGGCGCCCTCCTGACACTGCTCCTCTTCGGCGAGGAGCTCAACGTCTACTCCTTCGTCGGCGTCATCATGCTGGTGGGGCTGGTGAAGAAGAACGCCATCATGATGATCGACTTCGCCCTCGAGGCGGAGCGGAAGGAAGGGAAGAGCCCCGCCGCGGCGATCATCGAGGCGTGCCACGTGCGCTTCCGCCCCATCATGATGACCACGATGGCGGCCCTGATGGGGACCCTCCCGATCGCGATGGGGATCGGCGCCGGGGCCGAGTCGCGGCGGCCGCTGGGCCTCGCGGTGGTGGGGGGGCTCGCCTTCTCGCAGATCGTGACACTGTACGTGACCCCGGTGATCTACACCTACTTCGACGAGGCGGCAGCGTGGGTGCGGGCGCGGCGGCGTCCAGCGCAGAAGGCGGAGGTCGTCGCAGCGGGTTGACGGGCGACGGACGCTCGGACGCTCAGTCAGACATCGGTGAATGGACGCTCGGGGCCCTCAGGCAGGGTTCCGAGCGTCTGAGCGTCTGTTGTCCGTTCCCCGCCGCGCGCAACCATTCCCGCCCCCCTGGCATCATATACCCAGAAGCCAGTGACCCGAGCGTCCGTTGTCCGTTGCCCGTGACCTGCCATGGTGATGATCGCACAATCCAACCCGACCCCCGGATACCTGGTGCTCGATGACGCCGGGAAGCTCCTCGGCCGGGTCGACCTCCCGCTCCACCCGGACCTCCTGGCCCGAGGGACGGTCCTCCTCCGGCGGCAGATGCCGCGAGTGGCGGCGTAGCACCAACCGGCCCCCCTCGGCCGTTCACTATAGATGCAGAAGGCGGAGGCACGGGTAGGCCACCCGGGCTTCCGTTTTCTTGCCTCACACCCGACCCCCTCTCCGAAATTACCTCACCCCCCCGTCCCCCGTTCGGTGCAAGAGAGGTCGGTCCGTCGCCAATTCCACCTCACCCCCCGTCCCCCTCTCCGAAAACCGGAGAGGGGGTGACTCCGGGAGCAGTCATCGCCAACGCCGTCGCTCAAGGAAGGGCCGGATCGCTGCTTCGAGCACAGGCACCGACACTTGGTCGGCCGGCAGTCTTACGATCTCGATCCCCTGGGTCTGGATGAGTCGGTCGCGCTCGGCGTCCCGTTCGGCCGCGCCGTCCTCGCGATGGGTGCGACCGTCGATCTCGATGCCCAGAAGCAGGGAAGGACAATAGAAATCGAGGATGAAGCTCAGTACAGCTTCCTGTCGACGGAACTTGAGCCCCAGGCATCGACGGTTCCTCAGGAGCTCCCACGCTGCGCGTTCGGGTGCAGTCGGCTCCCTGCGGAATTCCGCGGCCAGGAGCTTGGCGCTGGGGCGTGCTTCGCGTGGCATCGGCACAACATTGCGCCAGCGCTCCAAATTCTCGTCACCGAAATAACGCGAGCACCCCGAGTCACCCCCTCTCCGGTTTTCGGAGAGGGGGCCGGGGGGTGAGGTAGAACCCGCGAGGTGCCCGCCCCCGAACAGTCCCGAGGGGGCCGGGGGGTGAGGTGGAACTAGAGAGGAACTCGCCCCAATCACTTCCGTAGGGGGCCGGGGGGTGGGGTCTGTCCGCGCGAGGGTGGCGCCTTCGTGAGAGAGGGGGCCGGGGGGTGAGGTAGAACCCGCGAGGTGCCCGCCCCCGAACAGCCCCGAGGGGGTCGGGGGGGTGAGGTTGAAAGCCTCCCCCTGTCCGATACCTTTTCGGTAAGACGCATTCATTCAGTATCCCCAACCGAACCAGGCCGATGAAGCGACTTCTCCTCCTCACCATGCTCACCGCCGGCTGCGGGCCTACCGCCCCCACGGTCCACGCGGTCATCGATACCCTGCCCGGGGGGATCCTCCGGGTGCGGAATCCGGCGCCCAGCGGTTGGTCGGATACCAATCGCATCACGTTCACCGAGATCGGGCGGATCCAGCCAGGGGATGGTGAGCCTGGGGAACTCGGCGACATCCGTGACATGGTGGTGGGCGACGACGGGAGCATCTATGTCGCGGTCGAAGGACCGACCCGCATCGACCACTTCGCCGCGGACGGCCGCTACCTCGGTCCGGTGGGACGTCAGGGGAGCGGGCCGGGGGAGTACCAGGCGACGATGCTCATCTGGGCGGCGGGGAACCTCATCGTCCACGATCCGCAGACCCAGCGGACCACTGTGTTCGACCCCGCGGGCACCTTGGTACGGTCGTGGCCGAGCACCTGCTGCATCTGGCGGACGCTCGGAAGTGACTCCCTGGGGCGCGCGTACGTCCCGGTGATGCCCGACGGCCCGATGGAAGAGAAGGGGATGGGATGGATCCGGTATGCTGTCGATGGCACCGTCGTCGACACGATCTGGCGGCGACCCCACCTCTTCAAGGGGAGGTACTGGGAGTTCTCCCCCCGTCCCGGGAGCATGAACCGGTGGTACATCCCGTATCAGCCGAGCCTGCAGGATACGCCGTGGATCGGCGGCGGGCTCCTGATCGGCGACAACGCGACCTACAGCCTCACCCTCTCGCCGCGGGGCACCGATTCCACGCTCGTCTTCGGGCGGGCGTGGACGCCGGAGCCGGTGCCGGAAGCGATCCGCAAGGAACGGCTCGCCTCGTACACCGAGCGGAACGAAGCCCTCAAGGCGGTCGCCAAGCTCGAGGACATCCCGGAGACCGCCCCGGCCTTCAGCGATATGCTGATCGACGCGGAGCACCGCATCTGGGTGCAGCTGACGGTCCCGCGCGATACTGTCGGCACCTATTGGGATGTTTTCACGCCGAATGGGGTCTGGCTCGGCACCGTGCACGCGCCGTTCCGGCAGAACATCTTGGCGTTCCGACCCGGCGAGGTCATCGTCGCGACCACCGACGACGAGGATCTCCCCGTGATCATCCGCTATCGGATGGTCGAGGCCGGCTCCGGGGACACCCCGGCCACCACCAAGCTCGGGTCCTGAGTCGGGGGGCCAAGCAACCTTCTGGCGGCGGGGAGCATCCTCTGGGTGCTCCCCGTCGTCATTTTCAGACCCCCGCTCCGGATGTCTATGCGCCGTTCCCTGATCGCTCTCGTCCTCGTCGCCGCCTGCGCGCGCGGAGAAGCCGCCTCCCCCCGGGGGCGGGTCGTGGTCGATTCCCTCGCCGACGGGACCCCGCGCACCATCACGGAGCTCCCGGTCGGGTGGACCGACACCAGTGGGTGGAAGCTGGTCGAGGTCGCCCGGCTCACCGGCGGGGAAGAGGCAGGACCCGGCGCGATCGAGAACCCGCAGGACGTCACGGTAGACGCCGCGGGACGGATCTACGTCTCCGAGCAGGACCCCGCGGTGATCAAGCAGTTCAATGCCGACGGGAGCTTCCTCCGCACCATCGGGCGGGAGGGGCAGGGACCCGGGGAGTTCACCACCGCCTTCCTCGCCATCGGCGGGGACAAGCTCTATGTGCAGGACCCGCGCGGGTCGCGCGCCTCGGTCTTCGACACGGCGGGGAACTACCTCCGGAGCTGGCCCTCCTTCTGCTGCTTCTGGATGCCGATCGACACCGACAGCGCGGGGAACGTCCTGCTGCAGGGGATGCCGCCCTCGAGCGCGGTCGTGGACGACAAGAATCCCTGGCAGCGCACCGTGCGGTGGTACCGTCCCGACACCACCGTCGCCGACACCGCCCTCGTCCCCACCGGCCCCGAGGAGAAGCGGTGGACCATCAAGCAGGGGAAGAACAGCATGATGAGCACCACCGTGCCGTTCCAGCCGCGGATGCAGTTCACCTTCCTCCCCGACCACCGGATGGTGACGGGGTTCGCGGACCGGTACCTCTTCGCCGTGACGGCACAGAACGGGGCTGATACGGTGGCGATCTTCGGGCGCGCCTGGACAGCTGCCCCCGTGCCGGACGACATCCGGACCCGGACGGTGGAGGAGCGGGTCACCCAGACCAAGAAGTACTACGACGAGACCGCGGTGCGGAACGCGTTCCAGCTCGCCGACGTCCCCACCACCGCGGCGGCATTCGACTGGATCGGCCGCGATGGGGCGGGGAACCTCTGGGTCCGCACCCCGGCACCCGCCGACAGCACCCGGACCCTCTTCGATATCTTCGACGCCGAGTACCGGTGGCTGGGACAGGTGAGCGGCTCGAAGTACCTTCGGGGGTGGTCGGTGGGGATCGTGGGGGACCGGGTGATCGGGCGGGGAGAGGATGAGGAGGGGAATCCGATCGTGGTGGTGTACCGGATCGAGCGAGGTGCCCGAACGGAGTACTGAGTGGGCAGTGCCAGTGACGAGTGGGCGCGAGAGCGGGAAGGCGCGAAGAACGCATTCTCGCTCTCTCGCTTTCCCGTCAGGGAGCAGATCGAAGGCGCTCCCCCTCTCCCAAAGGGAGAGGGGGTTGGGGGGT
>Ga0315910_10003089_pt1 | contig 14320 bp, 12 predicted proteins | sample EdamamesoilMG_FD_204470 | JGI IMG/M metagenome (GOLD analysis project Ga0315910, IMG submission 204470) | Garden soil microbial communities collected in Santa Monica, California, United States - Edamame soil | ecosystem: Environmental > Terrestrial > Soil > Garden | place: USA: California...
CAGCCAAGCGAATCTAAGGCGGCCGCGCCCGCTCCGGAGTTAGGGAGCGCGGCAGTAAAACCTGAGAGAGAAGAAAGCAGTTCTTCCGTTCAGCAACCGGACAAAACAGCGACTTCAGAATTGCCGCCCGCTAGGCCGGTAAGCAAACCCGACGTTCAACCTGAGCCAACCGGCAGCGCGTGGGCCGTGCAAGTCGCGAGTTTGGACAATCGTTCGGCGGCCGAAAAAATCGTTGGCGAACTCAAGAGCGATGGCTTCGGCGCGTTCGTCATGCCGGTCGAAGTAAACGGTAAAACAAAGTTTCGAGTACGCGTAGGGCCGGTGGCGACTCGCGCGGCAGCCGACACCCTGTTGACTAAAGTAAAGCGCGTGCATGCTGGCGCAACAGTGATGCGACATCCGTAGGAAATTGGCTGCGTTCGCCGGACATCAATTCTTAGCTTCGTCAAACGCCTCATTGAAATATTCGGCCGCTGCTCCATTTAGGCGCAGTGCGGTCGGTCCAAAGGGCGTCGTTAAGTCGTGTTGCGAACAAGATCGCGATTGGCGGCGACGCGATTCTGCTAGACTTCGCGGCGCGTTTCGAACCCCACGTTATTCGTGTAATAGAGCATGAATCCAGCCGACTATGTGATCGTTGCCGCGCTAGGTATTTCGCTGGTGTTAGGCATGGTCCGTGGTTTCATGCGCGAAGCGATCGGCCTTTTGGCCTGGCTCGGAGGCGTGTGGCTGGCTTGGCGATACTCTGCTTTAGTCGCGCCGTTTTTAGGCGGTTCGTTAGGTGACGAGCCGCAGCGTACCTGGGTGGCGCGCGCGATCATCGTTCTACTGGTGCTGCTGTTTGCCTGGCTGGTAGCGGCGATACTGTCCTACTTTATCCATCAGTCGGGCTTAAGCGTGTTGCTCGATCGCTTGCTTGGCGGCTTATTCGGTGTGCTGCGCGGTGCGGTCCTGGTGTCTTTAGTGGTCATGCTCGCGCAAGTTGTGCAACTCGACCAAGTGAATTGGTGGAAAAAATCGCGCCTAATTCCGCACGCCGTGACGGTGTCGCAGTGGATCAGCGCGTTCGCCGAATCGGCGCTCGATTCTCAAGACAATCTCAAACGCAAGGCCTAACGCTCATGTGCGGTATCGTCGGTATTGTTGGTCAGGCGCCCGTTAATCAACAGATATACGACGCGCTGACGGTGCTGCAACATCGCGGTCAGGATGCCGCAGGCATCATGACTTCGCACGACGGTGAAGTCCTTATGCGCCGGCAGAATGGTCTGGTGCGCGACGTATTCCAGCAACGCCATATGTTGGCGCTCAAGGGGAATATCGGCATTGGGCATGTGCGTTACCCCACTGCGGGAGGCGACACGTCGTCGGAATCGCAGCCATTCTTCGTAAACTCGCCGTTTGGCATCGGGTTGGGCCACAACGGCAATCTCACCAATGCCACGGAATTGGCGGAAGTGTTGGTGCGCGAAGATCGCCGCCACCTCAACACCAGCTCCGATTCCGAAGTCCTGCTCAATGTTCTTGCCAGCGAGCTTTCACGCGTCGGGCGCATGCGCGCTTCGGCAGCAGACATCTTTACGGCGCTAACCGCGGTTTACCGGCGCTGCCGCGGCGGTTTCGCCTGTGTTGCGATCATCGTTGGCCATGGCTTGGTGGGGTTCCGCGATCCGCACGGCATTCGCCCGTTGATTCTCGGGCGCCGGCAATCGCCGCACGGCGACGAATACATGCTGGCCTCCGAAAGCGTTGCGTTGGATCAGGCCGGCTACGCAGTCGTTCGCGACATCGGCGCGGGCGAAGCCGTATTCATCGACGAGCGCGGCCGTTTGTATTCGCATCAATGCGCTCCGGCCGCCAAGCACACGCCATGCGTGTTCGAATACGTGTACTTTGCGCGACCGGATTCCATCATCGACAACATTTCGGTTCATAAGGCGCGCTTGCGCATGGGCGATTTGCTGGCGGAAAAGATTCGCCGCGTGCATCCCGAGCATGACATCGAAGTTGTCATTCCGATTCCCGACACCAGCCGCACCGCTGCGGTTCAAGTGGCGCAGTTACTGGGTATCAAGTATCGCGAGGGTTTCGTAAAAAACCGCTATATCGGCCGTACGTTCATCATGCCCGGACAGGAACAGCGTGCGAAATCCGTGCGCAGCAAGCTAAACGCGATCGATTTGGAGTTCCGCGGCAAGAACGTGCTGTTGATTGACGATTCCATCGTTCGCGGTACTACGTCCGCGCAGATCATCGATCTGGCGCGTGAAGCGGGCGCCCGCAAAGTGTACTTCGCGTCGGCAGCCCCGCCGGTGCGTTATCCCAATGTGTACGGCATTGACATGCCGGCAGCGTCCGAGTTGGTGGCGAGCGAGCGTACAGAAGAAGAAGTAGCCAAATTTATCGGTGCAGACTGGCTCGTCTATCAAGACTTGGAAGACTTGACCCGTGCTTGCCTGCATCACGATTCGCATATCCAAGGCTTCGATTCGTCGTGCTTCTCGGGCGAATATGTCACCGGCGACGTGACGCCGGATTATCTGGCGCGCTTGCAAAGCGAACGCTCGGACCAAGCCAAAGCACGCCGCCAAGGCCGCAAGGGCGGAGCGGCGTTGCGCGCACTATAGCGAGCACTCGTTCCCGCCTTCGGTCTTATGCAAGCGCCAGCTCCTCGTATATTGATCGTGACCGATCAATATCATTACGGTCGCTTGCTCGAACAGCACCTCAGCACCGTGTGGAGCGATGTCGAGACGAAGGTGCATGAACCCAGCCATTCGGGCATGTTTCATCAGGCGTTCGCCGCCGCGGGATTCGATTGCGTGCTGCTCGATCACGAAGTACAGGGCGGTCGCGGCATGGAGTGGCTATCGGATCTGAAGGCACGCGCAAACTTTCCGCCGCTTTTGTATTTTTCCAGCGGTGCGGACACCAGCGTGGGCGAGCAAGCAGTGAAGATCGGCGCGGCGGAGTGGTTTGTCCGTGAGCGCATCCATAACCGCCGTTTTGCAAGTGTTGTGCAGCAGCAGGTCTCCAAGCGCCGTCAGGCAATCGCGCTGTTTCGAGCGCGTCCCGAGGCTGAACGGCAAAACAAATTCGGTCCCGTCACCATTCGTGGTCAGCGTTTCGTTACCGAATTGGCATCGGGCGGATCGTCAAAAGTGTATTTGGCCGAAAGCGAAAAGGCCGGTGAGTTGGTCGTACTTAAGGTGCTGGGCGATAACAGCGATGAGCCGCATCGCCTCGATCCGCATCAGACGTTCGAGCGCTTTCTGCAAGAGTACGAAGTGCTGCTGCGCATCCGGCATCCGAATGTCGTGCGCATTCACGAGCTGGGTATTGCCGACGATCACGCCTATATCGCGATGGAGTATTTTCCCGCGGGCGATCTGCGTGCGCAGATGCGCGAACAGATGGATCCCGAACGCGCGCTCGACTACGTGGCGCAAATCGCGCGTTCGCTGGCGGCCGTGCATCAAGTGGGTGTGCTGCATCGAGATCTAAAGCCCGGCAACATCATGGTCCGCAACGACGGCTCGTTAGCGTTGATCGATTTCGGTTTGGCTAAGCATGTCGTGCGCTCGGTGGATATCACCGCAGCAGGAACCATCTTCGGAACCCCGTATTACATTAGTCCCGAGCAGGGTCACGGCGACGAAGTGGATGAACGCAGCGACTTATATAGTTTGGGCGTAATTCTGTACGAGATGTTGATGCAACGTCGGCCGTACACGGCAAGCACGCCGATGGGCATTATTTACCTGCATCGCAATGGGCCGCTGCCTGTCTTGCCGGACGAACTGCTGCGCTATCAACCGCTGGTGCATCGCTTGATGGCCAAGATGCCGACCCATCGCTATCAATCCGCCGAAGAGCTGTTAACCGCACTGCCGGCTTATCGTTGAACATGTCGAATCGCATCGAGCAAACACTGTTGGCGCCGACGCCCGATCGCTGGTTCGATGTGGCGTGCACAGAATGGCGCGACTTGCTCATCGATCACGCCAATTGCGAAAAAAAAGCGGCCTCCACGGCGTTGAGCGTGGTCTTTGCTTATGCCGAGGACCGGCCGCTGGTCGAGAGCATGTCGCGCCTGGCGCGCGAAGAGCTGCGGCACTTCGAGCAAGTGCAGAAGATGATGACGCAATTAGACGTGCCGTTTAAGCGTATGTCGCCGGCACGTTATGCAGAAGGCATGCGCAAAGCCATGCGTCGCGATGATCCCGGCCGATTGATCGATTTGCTGGTTTGCGGCGCCTTGATCGAAGCGCGTTCATGCGAGCGCTTCATGCGGCTGGCGCCGCGCTTGCAATCGCCGTTAAGAGAGTTCTATGACGGACTGTGCGCCAGCGAATCGAGGCACCACTTGTTATATTTGCGATTGGCCGAGGAGCGATCGGGTAGGGCGGAGAGCGTCGATTGGCGGTCGGCGTTGCGGCGCTTTGCCGAAATCGAAGCCGAATTGATTACTTCTCCCGACGAGCAGTTTCGTTTTCACTCCGGTTTGCCGGCGTAGTATTCGGCAATCGCATCAAGGGTTGTCCCATGCGGATCGTTTCGCCGGTTCGAATATTTGCGGTAAGTGCAAATCCCTTGGGTGCAAACACGATAATGGTCGAGCCGTGCTCGAACCAACCCATTTCCTGGCCTTTTCGATAGGGTGCATCGCAATCGAGAACCTTTGGCCCTCGATACTTCAAATGCAGCAGTACGTTCAAGAAGTGTAGCTTAATGCTCGCCACGAGCACTGCTGCGACCGGGACAAGCGTGATGCGTTCTCCGGTCGCCTCAAGCTGCGTTTGGATAATCGCTCTTTCGTTTTTGCAGAATAGTTTCTCGATTCGCTTAAGTGCGATCGGGTTGACGTTCCAAGTGTCCCCGGAAATGTAGCGCACCTGTGTAACGCGGCAGTCGTGCGGTGCGTGAAAACGGTGATACATGCTCGAGGTCAGCCGCAAAGTCGCGTAACAACCGTTTCGATAATGGTCGACCAGTTGCTGATCGCCAAGTAAGTCCATTAACGTGTATGGGAATCCCTTGGCCTGAATAATTCCGATGCCCTCGATGGCGCCGCAAGCGCCAACGATCGCATCGCATGGGCTGGTCATCGTTCCGATTTCAGGATCTATGGGACGTGCTCCCTCCCGCAGCTCGCGCGTGAAGCAAGCATGCATACTTTCAAAACGTGATTCTTTCGCTTCGGAGAGGTCAAGGTCGCTAAATAGCTTCCACGTTCCGATGCTGACGTTCCGCACCAGCGGCTGTTCTATCTTGCTGAACCAGCCCATGAAACGAGTCAATGCTTGCCGAGGAATACGGTTTGTGAGCAGGAAGTTCAGATCCTCGTGCGAGGTTAATCGAGCAAGGACGGATCGAAGTGCCATAAGCGGTTTGTGTCGCCAAAACGTCATCGTAACCGCGTTGTAAAGATATTCTCGTAGAGTAATCGCTGAGGAAATCTAACCGGTACCCTGTGAACTACACCTATTTGCTCTATGCAGCCGGCGCCGCAATCGCGGCGGTGGCCGCATTAAAACTCAAGTCTCGATTAGAGTTGTCGCTGGCAAAACACCGGTCATTGGCGGGACATGCACGCTGGTCGCGCCGGTTAGCCAAGCTCGTTCCGTTTTATGAATACGATGAGATCGGCTTCTTCACGGCCGACAATGCACCCGACGATATCGTTGCGCGGCGTCGCACCGGATTTGCGCAGTTATCCGCAATGTTTGCGCGGCGCTTTCCCAATTCTGCCCGGCTAACTGCCGACGCGCAGGAAGGAATATCGGATCTGCAATTTACGGCGCGGTATCGGGTGCCGTTTCAATTCAGCCGTTATGTGCGTGAGCGCCTAAAAGCTGGTTCCTTTCTGACGTCATCATCGGGAGTTACGATCACCGATGCGGACGGCAATGTGTTTTACGACCTGACGGGTTCGTACGGCGTCAATGTTTTGGGCTACGATTTTTATAAGGAATGCATCGCAAGCGGCAGCGAGCAAGTGCGCGCGCTGGGTCCCGTGTTGGGCGCGTATCACCCGGTCGTGTCGGACAACGTGAAGCGATTGCGCGAGATTTCCGGTCTGGAGGAAGTCTCGTTTCATATGTCCGGCACCGAAGCGGTAATGCAGGCGGTGCGGCTCGCGCGTTATCACACGCGGCGTACTCACGCGGTGCGATTTTGCGGCGCGTATCACGGTTGGTGGGGTGATGTGCAGCCGGGTGTGGGCAATCCCATACCTGCCGATTACACATACACGTTGGCGGAGATGAGCGAAGCGGCGTTACACGTGATTGGCACTCGCCGCGACATCGCGTGTGTGCTGATCAATCCCCTGCAGGCATTGCATCCCAATACAAATGCGCCGGGCGACTCGCAACTCTTGGACAGTTCGCGCAGCGCTCGTTTCGATCGGGACGCATACGCACGCTGGCTACAGCGACTCCGCGCCGTCTGCACGGCAAGAAACATTGTGCTGATCTTCGACGAGGTATTTGTCGGCTTTAGGCTGGCGCGGGGTGGAGCGCAGGAGTATTTCGGCGTGCGCGCGGACATGGTGACGTACGGCAAAACGTTGGGTGGCGGGTTGCCGGTCGGTGTCGTATGCGGCTTGGCCAAGTGGATGCGACGCTTCCGCGAGGAACGCCCTGCCGACATTTGCTTTGCACGCGGAACGTTTAACTCGCATCCCTATGTGATGGGCACGATGAATGAATTTCTAAGGCGATTGGAGACGGCTGAAATCAAATCGCTGTACGACAATCTCGATTCCACGTGGGATGCTCGAGCGCGGCAGCTTAACGAGCGACTGGGCGCGATCGGTGTGCCTGTGCGTATATCGAACCTTTCGACAATATGGACGGTGAGCTACACGCAACCGTCTCGCTACAACTGGATGCTCCAGTACTATCTGCGCGCGGAAGGGTTGGCGCTGAGCTGGGTAGGTACAGGCCGCTTCATATTCAGTCTGAACTATACGGCGGCGGATTTCGAAGCGGTTGCGGCCAGAATCGTCGCCGCTGCGCAAGCGATGCAGCGAGATGGTTGGTGGTGGAGTGCCCCGGCGCTGACCAATAAATCGATCAAACGCCGGGTGATGCGGGAAATGCTTGCGCAGCTCGGACGGTAGCGGCTTATTTTCGGTGCTGCGCGTGCATTGGGTCGATCAATTCGCCGCGCAACAATGCGAGCGGCGCATTCCGGTACAACAAAGCGTCGTGGAATGGATCGGTGATGATTTTCGTCAGCCAGACCAATCCGGTCTGAACGTCTTTGATGAAAAAGAGATGAACTGTGCGAAACAGCAAAGCTCCGATGCCAACCGCCAGCCACGCCTGCGCGACATGACGCACGAATTCGGCCATATCCGCGTGCGGTGTGAAAATGCCGAAGAACGAAGGCTCGATGTACAGTAGTAAGGGGATCGCGCCCCACACGGCGTGCAAAATCACTTTGCGCTTTAAGTTGTAGCCGACTTTGATCTCTTCCTTGTGCTCGTGCGTGGCGCGATTGACATCGTCGTAGCCCTTGGGCTCGAAGAAGAAGTGACCGGACTGGCGCGTTACCATACCGATTAGCCAACCGATTAACGCGGCAGCGGCGGGGTCCTTGAACAACAGCGTGTAAGCAAAAAGGAAACTCAGTGCGCTGATGAAATGCAGCGATTGATTGATGCGACTGTGATGGTAGTAACGGTGGTCGTCCCAGCGTTGGGTCTTCAGTTCTTTTAGAAATGATTGCATGTGCGAACCTCAATCGAACCAGTTTGATGGAAAGACCGAGTACGAATTACAGCATTTTCTTTAAATTTTGATGACGGGGGCCGTTAAAGCGCGGGCGGGCGCGCCGATTTGATCGAGCCGCGCTCGGTCAAAGGCCCTGGCCGCTTCCGGTCTGGCGAACAAATATCCTTGGCCTTGCGTGACGCCTAGTTCGCGTAGAGATTGCAGCTGCTCGGGTGTTTCGATCCCTTCAGCCACTATTTCCTGTTCAAAACTATGGGACAGCTCGACGATGGCGCGAATAATGGCGGCGTTGCGGGCATCGTTCGGCAAGCCGGCGACAAAGCCGCGGTCGATTTTGACGACGTCAATCGGTAGCCAGCGCAGCCACGATAGCGACGAGAACGCGGTGCCGAAGTCGTCCAAGCCAATGCGAATGCCGCCTTCCTTGATGAAGCGCAAGATATTGTTGGCGCGTTCCAAATCGACCATCAATACGGTTTCGGTGATTTCGATAACCAGCGCTTGCGGCGGCAATTCAGCGCGCCGCAGTTCCGCATAGGCAATCTCCGCAGTGCCCGGCAGCAATACTTCCGGTGCCGACATGTTGATCGATACGCCGATGGCATCCAGGCCCGTTGTCCGGCGTATTTCCGCCAGGCCCTCACAGGCTGCGCGCAGCACTCGTCTGCCCAGTTCCAGCATTACGCCCGATTCGATGCCGACTTGCATGAAGTCGTTCGGCATCAGTAACCCGCGTTCGGGATGCTCCCAGCGCAATAGCGCTTCAAACGAACTGCATTCTCCCGTCCGTAAATCGACGACGGGCTGAAAGTGCAAATCGAACTCGCAGGCGTCGAGTGCGCGCCGCAAGTCTTGTTCAACGGCGGCTCGCTGACGCAGGCGCTCGCGCATCGGCGGCAAAAAGGCCTGCACGCGGTCGCCGCCGGCGCGCTTTGCGTCCAACAGCGCAAGACGAGCTTCGGCCAGCAAATGTTCGGTATTGATTTCCCACGGCGTGTCGCTGCGGCTATGGCCGATGCTCAGCGTGGCAAACAGCGGCTGGTCGCCCATCAACAACGGTTTACGCAGTGCGTTTTGCCACGCATCGACGGCATCGCGTAACTCATCTCGCGAGACATCGATCAGCAGCATGGCGAATTCTTGCGGCGCCGTGCGTGCGACACATGCGCCCAGCGGTGCGTTGTTTGTCAGGCGCTCTGCAAGCGTGCGCAGCAGGCCCGATACGCGCTGTTGCCCCAGTACGCCCATGGCGAAGTTATATTGATCGACTTCGGCCAAAACCACCGCGATGTTCTCGTCCGCCTCCAGGGCTCGTTGCAGCAGCGTAGATTCCAGGTGTACGCCGTTGGGCAGATGCGTGTCGACATCGTACAGGCTGCGTTCGAGCAAACTGGATTGGGTTCGACGCGTATGATCGCGTTCGTGCGCCAATGCAACCTGCGTCGCAACCGCCGACGCGAAATTTTGATCCTCCATCGTCCACTGTCTGGCGCCATGGCGGTGCTCGTGACAGAGAATGCCGATAAAACGGCCGAACGCGCGCACCGGCACGTCCAGCATCGACGTGATGCCTAGGGGGTTGAGATAGGTTGCGGCAAGCTCTGCGGTGCGCGGATCGGTCAAGGCATTGTTCGCATCGATAACCAGCTGCCGTTCGACGGCGGCGAAGTAACGCGGAAAATCGCTTTGCTTAAGCAACGTAGGTGTAACGGCCGGCGCTTCGACACGCTGATAGACGTGCGTGCAGCGTATGGCTTCGCGATCCGGGTCGAACACCCAGAAACCGACTTGATCGACATTCAATGTGAGCGACAGGACTTGCAACAGCCTATCGAGCGTATCGTCCAGGCTGCTGAAGTTTTCGCGCAGTACTTCGAGAAACGCCTGTCGATATTCGTTGCAGCGGCGCTCGGCTTCGACAGCGCGGCGTTCGCTTGACAGGGCGCGTGCCTGTGCCTGATCCATTTCCGCCGACATCGTGAAACTCCGTCACCGGGTGTCGGGCGATTCTAGGCAAGCTCCCGTGCATCCGCAATGTGCGAAATCACAGCGATGTAGCGTACTGACTGAAGGTTGTCAGGCGGCGTTCCGATGCCATAGCGATGAAACGACTGTTTTGCAGTCGAGCTTAGGTGCAAATGTTACTGAGCATGGGTGCGCGGCAGAGTGCGTAAATCGTAACCGTTTACATCCCAGTGCAATGCACTCCCTTGCGTGTACCAATCACCCAGCACAATGCGCGTCGCGGGGGCTCCGTTTACCGTCAAACGATGAACGGCGGGCCGGTGGGTATGTCCGTGAATCAGCAATTCGACGTGATGAGCCGCAAGGGTTTGTCGTACGGCGTTATCGTTAACATCCATGATTTGCATCATCGACGCGTTCATGACGTTGCTAATGTGCGTCTGGCTTTTCGCTCGGATCTTCGCGCCCAGCCGTTGCCGTTGCGCCAGGGATAGACAGCAGAAAATTCCCTTAACGATCGGGTTGCGCAATATGCGTCGCGCGCGTTGATATTGATGATCGTCCGTGCAGAGTATGTCACCGTGCATCAGTAGCACGCGACGACCGTACAGCTGGATGACGGTCGGATCGGTCAACAGTCGACAGCCCGTGGCTCTGCAGAAACGTTGTCCAATCAGAAAGTCGCGATTGCCATGCATGATGAAGCAGGGAACGCGAGCATCCGTCAGTTCGCGCAACGCGGATTGAATGCGCAGTTTGTCGGCGTTGGTGTCGTCGTCGCCGATCCATACTTCGAATAGATCGCCGAGAATGTAGAGCGCTTCGGCTTGGCGCGCGTCGGTCTTGAGGAATTGCAAAAACTGCGCGGTAATGTCCGGGCGAGAACTATCGAGATGCAGGTCGGAAATAAAAAGCGTGGTCACTCCACCACTTCCACTTTCTCGATAATGACGGGCTTAAGCGGAGCATCTTCGAATTGTCCGAATGTGCCGGTGGCAACTTCGCCGATTTTCTGCGCTAGGTTCATGCCGTCGACGATGCGACCGAATACGGCGTAACCCCAGCGGCCGGGTTGCGGATCGAGCGCCACATTGTCGGCGAGGTTTATGTAGAACTGTGCCGTGGCGGAATGCGCGTCACCCGTACGCGCCATCGCGACGGTGCCGTACCGGTTGGACAAGCCATTGCCGGCTTCGTTGACGACCGGTGGGCGTGTCGGTTTTTCCTCTGCTTTGATGTCATAGCCACCGCCTTGCAATACAAAGCCGGGGATGACGCGATGGATAATCGTCCCATCGTAGTGACCCGCCTTCACGTATTCCAAGAAGTTTTTCACCGTGATCGGCGCGCGCGCCGGATCCAGCTCCACCACTAACGGACCCATATTGGTGATGATGCGGACGCGTGGATTTGCGCCGGGGGCGGCCTGCGCAAACAACGTCTGCGCCGATAAGAGCGCTAACAGCGCGCATGCGGACAACGATTTAACAAGGCTGGACATGAGGCTCTCTATAGTTATGCGGGCAGGCAATACCGATCGGGGCAATCTACGGACCGGTCAAGCGGGGGTCAAGTTCACTCGCGGGCGCAAGTTGGTTACTTTGCGAGCGGCCGAATCAGTCCTTCCTGCGCTACGGAAGCCACCAATTGCCGTTGCTGATTAAAGATATGGCCGTGCGATAGGCCGCGTGCTCCGCCCGCAAAGGGGCTTACCGCATCCACCAATAACCACTCGTCCACGCGGCAGGGCCGATGTAGCCAAAGTGCGTGATCCAAGCTGGCGCTCATCACCTTGGCGGCCCATAACGACTCGGCATGTTTCAGCATGGTGGTAGAAGTCAGAAAGTAGTCCGAAATGTAAGCCAGTGCGGCTTGGTGGGTGAGCGTGTCGGACGTCAGCGCATCGCCGGTTTTGATCCAGTATCGGCCGCGTGACGCTGCGGCTTTGCGCATAAAGTAGTCCTCCGGATCGATCGGCCGGATTTCGACCAAGCGGGAACGCGCCAACGCGCGCGCGGTATTGGGCGGCAGGTCGAGCTTATGCTGTTCCGCCAGTTGAGCGATATTCAGCAATTGCTCCGGATCCGGCACGCGACCTTCCAGTTCCAATGCATGTTCGTGACCCGGTTCATCGCGCTGAAAGGACACTTCCATACTGAAGATCGCACGTCCTTTCTGTCGCGCTACGACACGACGCGTGGAAAAACTACCGCCGTCCCGAGTGGGCTCCACGTCGTAAATGACCGGTACATCGTTGGCGCCCGCAAGCAAAAAATAAGCATGCAAAGAGTGAGGGCCGCGACCCTCTACAGTCAGCGCCGCCGCCTTCAATCCCTGGCCCAGCATCTGACCGCCGAATAGCGCGTTGACGTGGTTGGGTTGATTGACCCGGCTGCGGAATAGGTTGTTGTCCAACTGCTCGAGGTCAAGCAGTTCTTGCAGAGCAAAAGTCAGTTCGGGTGCGGCGGTCATCGAGGACTCGATAGGGCTAACAAACGCGGCCAGTGTAGCGCTTCGATGGCGCTTTTACGCTACCATGACCCTTCTAGTCATTCCTTCCGCATCCGTGTTTTCGATGCTGCAAATACATAATTCGCTCTCCGGAAAAAAAGAAGTTTTTAAGCCGATCAAGCCGGGCCACGTCAGCATGTATGTGTGCGGCGATACGGTGTACGACTTCTGCCATATCGGTCACGCGCGCTCGAAAGCAGCCTTCGATGTCGTCCGTCGCTATTTGCAATTCAGCGGCTATCAAGTCCGGTTCGTGCGCAACATCACCGATATCGACGACAAGATCATCGAGCGGGCGAACAAGAACAACGAACCGTTCACTGCGCTAACCGCGCGCTTTACTGCGGCCATGCGGCAGGATTACGGGCGGTTGGGCCTGTTGCCTCCGGATGTGGAGCCCTGTGCGACGGAATATATTCCCAAGATAATCGAGATCACGCAGCAATTGATCGATAAAGGCTATGCGTATGTCTCCAGCAATGGCGATGTGAATTATTCGGTCGCCAAGTTCGACGGTTACGGCAAATTATCGGGTCGCAAGCTCGAGGATCTGCGCGCTGGTGCTCGTGTCGATGTAGATGAAGCCAAACACGATCCGCTCGACTTTGTATTGTGGAAGCGCGCCAAACCGGATGAACCGAAGTGGTCGTCACCTTGGGGTGACGGTCGTCCCGGTTGGCATATCGAATGTTCGGCCATGACCCATGCAACGCTGGGTACGCATTTCGACATTCACGGCGGCGGCATGGATCTGAAATTCCCGCATCACGAAAACGAAATCGCGCAATCTTGCGCCGCCAGCGGCGATAAGTTTGCCAACATCTGGATGCACAACGGCTTCGTTAACGTCGACAACGAGAAGATGTCCAAGTCGTTGGGCAATTTCTTCACCATTCGCGAAGTGCTGGATTCGGGTTATGTGCGCGATCCGGAAGTGCTGCGTTATTTCTTTGCAAGCAGTCACTATCGCGGCCCAATCAACTATTCGTTAGTACAGATCGAACAAGCCGATGCGGCGCTGGAGCGCTTATACATCGCGTTACGCGGCGTTGCGGCCGCGGGCGATGTTGCTAAAGGCGAAGCGACGGCGCGTTTCGTTGCGGCGATGGACGACGACTTCAACACGCCGGAGGCTGTTGCCGAACTGCAAGGTTTGGCCAAGCAGATCAACATTGCGAAGGCGGCCGGTGAACAGAAAAAAGCGTCGCAGTTGGCGGCGGAGCTCAAAGCGTTGGCGCAGGTTTTGGGTGTTCTGCAGGTCGATGCCGAAGTGTTCTTGCGCAAATCGGCGCGCAAACTGGACGCGCCGGCGGATGCGGCGTGCTTAAGCGACACGGCAATCGACGATTTGGTCGCGCAACGCATCGCAGCGCGTAAAGCCAAAAACTTCAAGGAATCTGACCGAATTCGCGACGAATTGACCGCGCAGGGCATCGTCCTTGAGGATGGCCCGCAAGGAACGACGTGGCGGCGGGGGTAGGGTAGGTGCGCTGACGCGCTCCTGACTGTATTACTTTCTCTTTTCCAATCAGATGTTGGAATAGGTAAGCGTGCTGACGCACAGTCCCTGGTGTTACTTCTTTTCTCTTTGCCAATCCAAAGAGAAAAGAAGCAAAAGAGAAAGATTGGTGGGCCGTGCAGGGGTCGAACCTGCGACCAATTGATTAAGAGTCGATTTTTGGCACAAATTCACACACTTACGCGCAAACTAATGCCATTCGCCTCAGGCTTATGGACGCGCGCCTAAGCGTCGTCTTGCGCACATTGGCGGCAATTTGTGTGACAAGATTGTGCCAGGAATCACAACTGAGACTGCGGTTTGCGCGGTTAATAAAATGGGAACACTTTTTCGACTGGCTACGGCCATCTCAGAAGTTGGCGCGACACATCAAGGCAAGTTCTCCGACACTGTTCATTCCACGCGTGCCGCAACGCTTTTGAGACTATCAAAGACGGCAACTGCATTCCTTCCCCTGCTACTGTCTCCCACGGTTGGTATTTCACAGGACGAGGCATCCGGTGAAAAAGTGGAGGCGAACTGGGGATCGACGCTCCTAGAGCTCCCAAATGGCGGTTGGCGGTTTTTGTATTATTCAGAGGAT
>Ga0315910_10003091_pt1 | contig 14318 bp, 8 predicted proteins | sample EdamamesoilMG_FD_204470 | JGI IMG/M metagenome (GOLD analysis project Ga0315910, IMG submission 204470) | Garden soil microbial communities collected in Santa Monica, California, United States - Edamame soil | ecosystem: Environmental > Terrestrial > Soil > Garden | place: USA: California...
ATTTGGGGTTGAGCGCCAATACCTCCTACACCTACCGTGTGCGTGCCTACAACACTGCTGGGAACTCCGGTTATTCCAACACCGCCACAGCCAAGACCCGACCTAGGTAGGGCTTCAACGACGTGGTCGGTCTTTTGAAGTGCGCAGGATCTGGACGAACTCCGACTCAGAAGACCGTTTACGTTTCTGTTCCTAGTTCGCCTGTCTGTTCGCACGAAAGAGCGAAACGCTGAGTACTTGGGCTTGAGGTCATAATTATCTTGTGCCTGTGCGCGAAAGCGCCTAACCCGACACGGATTTATTTATGACCCGGAAGCAACTTCAGTCCCTCGCGAAGCAACACGGCACGCCGCTCGTGATCGTGGACCACGACGAAATCCACCGGAACTACGCCGCCTTCCGCAAACATCTGCCCCGCGTGCAGTGTTATTTTGCCGTGAAGGCCAACGCCGAGCCTGCCATCGTGCGGACGCTCTACAAGGCGGGCGCGAGTTTCGATGTGGCGTCGCTACCCGAGTTCATGCTGGTATATGAGAACATCAAGAAGCTGCCACCCAAGGCGCAGCAGGACTTCATCTGGGACAAGATCATTTACGCGAACCCGACGAAGCCAAAGGAGACGTTGCTGGCGCTCGACAAATACAAACCGCTGGTCACCTACGACAACGTGACCGAGTTGGAGAAGATCCAGAAATACGCGCCGCATGCCGGCGTGGTGCTGCGGCTGGCGGTGGCGAATACGGGTTCGCAATGCGAACTCTCGAACAAGTTTGGCTGTGAACCGGGCGAGGCGGTGGATTTAATTCTCGCGGCGCTCAAGCGCGGGCTGGTGGTGGAAGGCTTGAGTTTCCACGTCGGCAGCCAATGCACGAACTTTGAGAACTTTGTTCAGGCGTTCAACACCGCCGCCGCGGTGATGAAGGAATCGCGCGAGCGCGGCCACGAGATAAAGATTCTTGATATCGGCGGCGGTTTTCCCGCGCCCTACAACAAGCACGTACGGCCGTTTCCCGAACTGGCACGCGTCATCAACGCGGAGATTGAGCGCCTGTTCGCGCCGGACATCCAGATTCTCGCCGAGCCAGGCCGGTTTCTCGTGGCGACTGCCGCGACGAGCGTGGCGCGCGTCATCGGCAAGGCGGTGCGCAATGGCAAACGTTGTTACTATATTGACGACAGTGTGTATCACACGTTCAGCGGGATCATCTTCGATCACTGCCAATACCCATTGCAGGCGTTCAAAGGTGGGAAGAAGGAAGTGTGCGCGGTGTTCGGACAGACGTGCGACGGGCTGGATTGCATTTCCCAATCCGACCTGTTGCCGCAGCTGGAAGTGGACGATCTGGTTTATGCCGAAAACATCGGCGCGTATGGCAGTGCGTCGGCGACATACTTCAATGGCTTCCCACCGGCGAAAGTCATCCATGTGAACTTGTGAGACTCTGAGTACTATTTGAGTCTCATGTCTGAAGCCACTGCCCACATTAGATTTAATCCCTATTAAGTAACTAGAGATACTGTTTTAGTGGCGCTTCAGCTTGCAAAAAAAACTTATTTGACAGGCATTTCGTAACAGGAAATAATCTCTATCAGTTTTTGAATTATCATGACTAAGACAGACGCAGAGCCGGTTCTATCAAAGAACGAGTTGTTGAAGGCTGCCAGCCCGACACTCGCAGGCACCATCGCCGCCACCATCGCGGACGAGACGGCTGACCATTTCAGCGAGGACGACAATCAGTTCCTCAAATTCCACGGTTCGTATCAGCAGGACGACCGCGATCTGCGCAAGACCGGCAAGAAGTACATCATGATGATCCGCGGGCGGATTCCGGGCGGCGTCATGACCGCAAAGCAGTGGGGTGTGTTCGATGAACTGGCTTCGACTTACGGCAACAACACCCTCCGCATCACCACGCGGCAAAGCATCCAGTTTCACGGCGTGGTGAAATCCGGCCTGCGCCCGCTCATTGCGAAGATCAACGAATCATTGCTCTCGACCCTCGCCGCGTGTGGCGACGTGAATCGCAACGTCCTCGCGCCGCCCACGCCGGCCTACACCAAGGCCCGGGAGCAAGTGTTCGCCGACGCGCACCAAGTCGCCCTGGCGCTCGCGCCACAGACCAAGGCGTATCACTCCATTTGGATTGATGGCGTGCAACTCGACAATGCCGCCGCGGAGAACCAGACCTTTGTGGATCCGCTCTACGGCAAGACTTATCTGCCACGCAAGTTCAAGATCGCGTTCGTCATCCCACCGGTGAATGACCTTGACGTGTTTGCGAACTGCCTCGGCTTCATCGCCATCGTCGAGAATGACAAACTGGTTGGCTACAACCTCGCGGTTGGTGGCGGCATGGGCCGCAGTCACGGGAACGAAGCCACCTATCCGCGGCTCGCAGATGTGATCGGCTTCTTCACGCCCGACAAGGTGGTGGACGTGGCCAAAGCCGTCCTGACCATTCATCGCGATTTCGGGGACCGCGCCGACCGCAAACACGCGCGGTTGAAATACGTCGTCGCGGAGCGTGGCGTCGCGTTCATGCAGGACGAAGTGAACCGACGCGCTGGCATTACGCTCACGCCGGCCCGGCCTTACCAGTTTACCACCATGCAGGATTTGCTGGGCTGGCATAAAGCGGTGGACGGCTCCTGGTTTCTCGGTCTGTTTGTGAACATGGGCCGTGTGCAGGGTGCGCAGAAAACCGCGTTGCGACAGGTCGCAGAAAAGTTTCCCAACGTTGAGTTCCGACTCAGCGCGAACCAAAACGTTATTCTGGCCAACGCGAGCGAAGCGGACAAATCAGCGATCTCTTCATTGCTGAATGCAGGCGCTGTGAAGACAGAGCATCAGGCCACGATTCTGCACGCCGCCTCGATGGCCTGCCCGGCGTTGCCGACCTGCGGCCTCGCACTGGCGGAATCGGAACGCTACCTGCCAGGCTTGATTGACCGCATCGAGAAGGTTTGTGGCGATCTCGGCTTGGGCGGGGAAGAGATCATCATTCGCTCCACCGGTTGCCCGAATGGTTGTGCGCGGCCCTACATGGCCGAACTCGCTTTCGTTGGCAAAGCGCCGGGCCGCTACCAGGTTTATCTGGGTGGCAACGCCGCCGGCACGCGCCTGAACCGCCTGTGGAAAGACGTGGTCAAAGACCCGGACATGGAGAACGAACTACGCCCCGTGCTCGTGCGCTTTGCCCAGGAGCGAAATGCAGGCGAGCGCTTTGGCGATTGGTGCGACCGGGTGTTTCTGAAGGAGCAAACTCCAGCAGTGAACTAGAAGAGTCCCCGGCCCTTTCGAGCTGGATCGAAATCACATTCTTGTCCTCAAATGACAACCGAGCAAATCACCCAAGCCAACGCCGAGTTGCGGAACAAACCCGCGCTCGACATCGTCAAGTGGGCCGTCACGCAGGCAAATGGCCGCGCTGTCGTCTCCACCAATTTCCGTCCCTACGAGGCGGTCATTCTGCATCTTTGCACGCAGGCGCAGCCGGCCATGCCGGTGTTGTGGGTGGACCACGGTTACAACCGCCCCGCCACTTACATACACGCCGAATACCTGCGGCAGTTGCTCGGCTTGAACCTCAAAGCCTATCTGCCTCGCATGAGTGCCGCTCATCGCGACGCCATTCATGGCCCGATTCCCAACCCGGACGACGAGGAACGCTTGAAGCTTTTCAGTGCCCTGATGAAGCTCGAACCCTTTCAACGCGGTATGGAGGAACTCACGCCGACGGTCTGGATTACCGCCTTGCGCAAGGTGCAAAACCCCGACCGCGCCGCGATGGATATTGTGACCGAGGACAGAAGCTTTGGCGTGCTCAAGGTGAACCCGGTGTTTCACTGGACGGACATGGACATGGAAACCTACCTCTCGCAGCATCACCTGCCGAACGAGTGGGATTACTTCGATCCCGCCAAGGCGAATGAGAAGCGCGAGTGTGGCCTGCATACGGACTGGTTTACCAAGGCAGTCGAAAAAGTTTAGGGATTTCAACCGGGCAATGCTGCGATGAGTTCATACCATCTCGACCACCTTCAATATCTCGAAACCGAGGCCATTCACGTTCTGCGCGAAGTCGCGGCGGAGTTTGAACGGCCCGCGATTCTGTTTTCCGGCGGCAAGGATTCGATCTGCATCCTGCGCCTCGCGGAAAAGGCGTTTCGTCCATCGGACATTCCGATGCCGTTCCTGAACGTCGAAACCGGCCACGAGTTCCCCGAGCTTCTGGAATTCCGCGATCGGCGCGCGAAGGAACTTGGCGCAAAGTTGATTGTCCGCACCGTGGACGCTGCCATCGCGAAAGGCAATGCGCACGTGGCCCCTGGCCAGATCAGCCGCAATCAATTGCAGATTCCGGTGCTGCTCGGCGCGATTGAAGAATTTCGTTTCGACTGCTGTATCGGTGGCGCGCGGCGTGACGAGGAAAAAGCCCGCGCCAAGGAGCGCTTCTTCAGTTTTCGCGACGCCTTTGGTCAATGGGATCCCAAGAACCAGCGGCCCGAAATCTGGAATCTTTACAACGCCCGCATCAATCCTGGCGAGAACATGCGCGTGTTTCCCCTCTCGAACTGGACCGAGATGGACGTGTGGGAATACATCAAGCGCGAGAAACTGGAAGTGCCAAACATCTATTTCAGCCACGAGCGTGAATGCTTCCGGCGCGGCGGCCAATGGATTCCCGTGCCGCCAGCACACACGGATGCCTCCCGCCCCGATCCCTACAACGGAGCGCGTCCCAAGCCAACGGAGAAACACGCCAAGCTGGTCGTCCGTGTCCGCACCATCGCCGACATGATCAGCACCGGCATGATCGAATCCCGCGCCGATAGCGTGGACGACATCATCGCCGAAATCGCCGCCGCCCGCGTCACCGAACGCGGCACGCGCGCCGACGACAAGGCTTCGGAGGCCGCGATGGAAGACCGGAAGAAGGCGGGATACTTCTAAGCAGATGGGAGATGGCAGATGGCAGATAGGATTGAAAATTTCGAGCAGCTTGAGGCATGGCGAACGGCAAGAAAACTTGTCCAGGAGGTTTATGTTCTTTTCCGACGCAAGCCGGCAGCTCTTGATTTTGGATTGCGAGATCAGTTACAGCGCGCAGCTGTTTCGGCAATGACCAATATCGCCGAAGGATTTGAGCGAGTTCATCCCGGCGAGAAAATGCAATTCTACAACGTAGCTCGTGCTTCTTGTGGCGAGGTTCGTTCCTTGTCTTACGTCATGTTGGACGCCGCATACATTTCGGACCCTGAGCACAGAACATTGCTTGAACGCGTCTCCCAAACTGGCCGACTCGTTTCCGGTTTGATTCGTTCAACCCGAGCGCGAACGACGCAGCCCTAACTTCCATCTGCCAACTCCCATCTCCGAACATGCCCCATTCCCAACATCCCATCGAAATCCTCCGCTTCAACACCTGCGGTTCGGTGGACGACGGCAAGTCCACGCTCATCGGCCGGCTGCTCTACGATTCGAAGAGCATCATGGAAGATCAGATGGAGGCGCTCGAACGCTCCGCCGACATCACGGGCGGCGGGCAGATCAATCTCGCCAACCTCACGGACGGTTTGCGCGCCGAGCGCGAGCAGGGCATCACGATTGACGTCGCGTATCGCTACATCGCCACGCCGCGCCGCAAGTTCATCGTCGCCGACACGCCGGGTCACGTGCAATACACGCGCAACATGGTCACCGGCGCCAGCAGCGCGAACCTTTCCATCGTGTTGGTGGACGCACGCCAGGGCGTGATCGAACAGACGCGCCGGCACACTTACATCGCAGCACTGCTCGGCATTCCGCACCTGGTCATCGCCGTGAACAAGATGGACCTTGTGGATTGGAACGAGGAACGTTTCCTGGAAATCCGTGCCGCCATCGAGGATTTTCTACCGAAGCTCGACGTGTTCAAGGACGTGAAGTTCATTCCCATCAGCGCGCTTCAAGGCGACAACGTCGTCGAACCCTCGAAGCACACGCCGTGGTTCGAGGGGCCGACATTGCTGCGCCATCTGGAAACCGTCCACATCGCGAGCGATTGGAACCTGAGTTCGCTGCGTTTCCCCGTGCAGTGGGTCAACCGGCCAAACAATCCAACAAACAAGGAACTGCACGATTTCCGCGGACTCAGCGGACAGATCGCCGGTGGCATCGTGAAGGTCGGTCAAAAGATAATGGTGTTGCCGGGCGGACTCCGCAGCACGGTGAAGCAGATCTGGACTTACGACGGGCCGTTGCCGGAGGCATTTTGTCCGCAATCGGTCACGCTGGTTCTGGAACACGACCTCGACATCAGTCGCGGCGACATGCTCGTGGGTCTGGAGGGTCTGCCAGGTATGAACGCGGAGTTGCACGCGCGCGTGGCCTGGATGCAACCGAAACCCCTGCAAGCCGGGCGGAAGTTTCTGCTCAAGCACAACACCCAGACCGTTCAAGCCGTCGTCACCAGCATCGAGAGCAAGGTGGATATTCACACCTTCGATCCCCAGCCCGCGCCCGGCGAACTCGTCATGAATGACATCGGCGAAGTCCGCGTGCGCACGGCGAAGCCGCTTGTGTTCGACGGTTACTATGCCAACCGGTTGACCGGTTCGTTCATCCTGATCGAACCCGGCACGAACGCCACCGTGGGCGCGGGCATGTTGTTTCCTCCGACCGAGACTGTGAAGCCGGAGTATAACGATTTCGCCATCTGATGTTCGCCGGGTTCGGAAGCAACGAACCTATACCTTCTCAAATTCCGGGCGATATCGCACGGTGCCAGTGTGGCTGCAGGCTGTTCCGGGTTGGAGCTCCAAAAGCAGAAACGCTTCGCTCGGCACTTCAAACGGACAGCGAATCCCCAACTGCGACTGACGTTGGTGATGGCATTCAACCTTTGCCGAGACGGGCGAGCAGTTCGCGACAGTTCAAAACTTTTTCCATCAGGTCCACCGGCACGTAGTAGTATTGGTTGGAAGCCTCGAACCCGAGGCGCGAGTCGCCGCGCTGCAATTCATACAACCGCTTGGCCAGCGCGATTTCAGAGCGCAGCACGCGCTTCATCTCGGCTTGTTGCAGCATGGTGTTACCCGCGTTCAAAGACTTGGCGAGTACGTTGCGGGCGGAGACATAGCGAGCCTGATTCGCTGCGCTGCGGAAGTGAATCCCCGCCGCTTCCGCCACACCGCACTCTAGTTCCAACGCGCGCCTTTGCTCAGCGGTGACTGCACTCTGAGTCGTTCCAGCTCGGAGTTCAGCCAGCGAATGTTCAAAGCCACCGGCAACTTTTTCGAGTTGTTGAACGAATACCTCCGCTGGGTACACGGCACGCCAGGCATCCAAATTGTCGTAAGGAAAACCCACCATCGTGGCCGCGTAGCCGGTCGGTTCGGCCCAAAGCAGGTTCGCGGGGCCGAGTTGTTGCGGGCCGGAATAGACCACGCCGATGTGATAAGGGAACTCGCGGAACGCCGCGCTGAAGCCGAGCCAGGCCTTCACCACGTCGGGTGCAACCGAGGTGCCGAACCTCCGCTCCGCCACGCGCTGCATCGCTTCATCCGCCGAGCCGCAAGCCAGCGTTTCCGAAACTACTTCGAGATTCGGTGACGGATAACCGCCCAGCGTCCAGCCCAGCATCAAGCCGTCAATGTTCGCGCCGCGCAGATTTTCCGCGTGCCGCGCCACGTTCTCGACTGCGGGAATGTACGGCACCGCCGAAAGCTCCCAGGTGCAACCAGCCTGAATTTTTGCGATGGTCTTCAGCCCGCGTTCACGCGCGCTCTTCCAGTGCCGCTGGGCGCGCGGGCCCGGTCCGATTGCGGAGATTGAGTATTCGCCCACCGCGGACTTCACCCCGCCACGTTCGATGGGCAGACTCCATTCACTCACGCTCTGCAACGCGACTTCCACCGGCAATTGTTTGATCACGTCTCCCGCCCACGCGTCGTTCCAGCCCCAGTCCCACGCGATCAACTGCGCCTGGCTGCCAGCGCTGCGGATGCCGTCCTGAAACAGTCGGCTGACTTCAGCAATGACATCCGCCGGCGGACGCAGACTGCAACGCGGACACTTTGCGCCGCCACCGTGCGACCAGCAGTTGGTGAGATTCTCCGAGGCGCTGATGCTAAAGAACCCGCCGAGTTCCGGCACGGCACGGCAAATCGTGGCGATGGAGTTGCGGATGAACTCCTGGACTTCCGGCACGCTGGTGCAGAGCGCGGAGTGATCGCCTTCCCGCGCGCCCTTGAGTTGCGGGCAATCGGTAAAGAAACTCTGCGGCATCGAGCGCGGCTCATTCAGATAAAGGAAAATCCGGATGCCGTGTCTTCGAGCGCGAGCCACCAGGCTGCGGAGATTTTTCAACCGCTCCTTGTAGCGTGCGCTGCGCTCCGGCTCCCACGGACAGGGCGCGAGCTTGTGCAACACCGCTTGCAACCACACGCCGTTGACCCCGGCTTGGGCGAGGCGAGCCAGCAATCCTTCGGGGTAAGGATCGGCGTGTTTCTCCAACAACGGATCGCCATAGAGCGCGAAGTAGGAATAGCAGAAGCGGAGGTTGGTTGAGGATTGAGAGTTGAGGGTTGAGAGTTGAGCCGGTTTGCGCGAAAGCTCGGCGACGAAGCCGAACAAGTCGTCCTGTGGGGCGCGACCAGTTTGCGGGAATTCCTCGCGAACGAATTGCGCAATCTCAAGTTCACGTTGTTGCGTGGTTTCATCCGGCGGTTGATACCGCAACGGCTCGCACTGTGGCTTGAGGCTACCCAGCTTGATGTACAGGAAATCGTCTTCCCGCAGCGTGAAAGCCATCAGCTCCGGCGTCCAGTCGAGTAGCTCCAGCAATTGTTCATACGGCAGCAGATGCCAATTGCGCTTGATGACCGTGATGTACGAGCGAGCAAGTTGATCGCGCGTGATGCGTGGCGGATTGCCCAGACCCATTGCGCGTCCGAGACGGACGATGTCCGCACGCTTCGCACCAACTACGCGCGCCATACGCGCCGTTGTCACCAACGGCCAGTTGCGCCAGACGAACGCGTGGAGACGGCTCGGGAAATGTGGAAAGGAAACCGGCTTCGGTGCCGCGCCTTTGGGCAGTTCGGAAACTGCCATGCCGGACGGCTTGCCAACTGTTTCTGCAAACGCCTTCCAAGCCGATGTCCCCAGCGCCAGCCCCCCGGCGACTACAGAACTGGTCTTAAGGAACGTGCGCCTTGAATGACCGTTCGCTGGAAATTTCATGGCTCGATTCTAAGATTTCAGCTTCCGCTCCAGCCTTTCCCAGACCAGTGCGGGGTTCGCCTTGCCATTGCACTACTTCATCACTTAGCCTTCTTGTTTGCTCAAGAGGGTGTCACTTACTTTTTCTAAACAGAAACAAGTACAATCCGAGCTGAAGGATAGACCCGATTCCAGCTCCAACGGCGCCTCCAACCAAACCGCCACGTGTGGTAGGTTCAAGCAGGTCCCAATTTGCTCTCGAAGTTAAATCGTCTAGGTAAAAGAAGGTACACAAGCATGCCCAAGCGATCATAAGCGTTGATGAAATTCGGACGATGCTCACGCCTCGGGTGTCGCTGCAGTACGCTAACCAAGCACCTAAAAGAATGGCACAGTTCCCCAGTGTGGCTGCTAACGAAGATGTCAGTCTATACATTTGGATGGATGGAAACATTGTAATCAGTGCCGTGATTTCCTGAGACGGTTGAGTCCATAGCTGGTCACGGATTATGAGAAGGCTCCAAACAAGCGACGCACCCGCCAAGATTGTCGTTACAACAGTCGCCACAATCAATCTTCTCGGCCGACTCGCTGAAACTAACTCCGGAGCATCAAGGGGTATAATTTTATTGCCACAATTTGCGCAGAATTTGCTTCTTTCATGCACATACCGTCCACATTGTGAACAGAACATAATCAGTTCCTTTCTTAGCGCAGAGCGCTTTTTCTGCACCACCGCCCGCATTTGGCGGGAATTAAAATTACTCGAACCGTTGCTCTAAAGCCGCGATGATTGCGAGGCAGTGTTCCTCAAGGTTTGCTTCCACCATCGGGTCGCCAGTTTTTCGATGTTGCACGAAGACTTCTCTCAGTTGCTCCTCGTATAGCCGCGTAAACCGAAGGTCGTTTGCCGATTGAATTCGTTCCCACAAAAAATCCCTCAACGGAAACCAATCAGTCATGTTGCCTGGTTGCCACAGCATTCCGGCAGCAGGTTCAGCCTCTGGATATCGTTTCATAAAGGCCATTTGGGCTTTGCCAAAAAGCAATAGGCGCTTTTGCATGAGGTCTCCTGCAAGCTGCGGATTGGCTTTTCCTTTGCTCACTTTCATTACTTGGCCTTTGAGTGCGTTCAAAGCTGCGATTTTTCCATCTGTAAAATCTTTTACTGATTTTGGGTTTGCAGCGATAGCAACATCACAGAAAAGCTCGATAGCAGTTGTGTCGCTGACCTGGGCCAAGCCCTTTTCCTGTACGATGGCGGCGGGGGATTTGCCGGTGTCGAACATTTCGGCGAATACTTGCTGTGCGGCGGCACTGCTGATGGTTTTGTTTTCAACGAGGCCGATGAGTTCGAGCATTGCTTCTGGTTTGAACTTCAAGTCGGCCAACGTCATTCCGGTAGGGACGCGTTCCACCGCGTCCCCATCTATCCCGGAAGTTTGGGACGCGGTGGAACGCGTCCCTACCAGATTTGCCTCCGCGAGTTTGGCTTGCAGGTTGTTGATGACCCAGTTCGCAACGGCTTTGGGATTCTTCGCCTGCTTCGCAATGCCCTCGAAATAATTTCCCAGTTCGATGTTGCTTTTGAACACTTCCGCATCGCCGGCTGGCAGTTGGTAATCCGACATCAACCGTTGCTTGCGTGCCAGCGGGAGCTCCACCACGCGCGACTTCACGGCAGCCAGCCACGCATCGTCTGGCGCAAGCGGCATCAGGTCGGGGTCAGGGAAATAGCGATAATCATGCGCGTCCTCCTTCGTGCGCATTTGTTCGGTGATACCGGCCACGTCATCCCATCGGCGCGTGGATTGGATGAGTTTCTCGCCGCGTTTCACAGCTTCAATCTGGCGCGGGATCTCGTATTCCAGAGCGCGGCGTACGCCGGAGAAGCTGTTCATGTTCTTGATCTCAATCTTCGCGCCGAGTTGCTTGGTGCCCACGGGCCGCACGCTCACGTTCACGTCGCAGCGCACCATACCCTTTTCCATGTCGCAATCGCTCACGCCGCCCTGCACGAGGATTTCCTTGAGCGCGTTCAAATACTCGTAGGCCATGTCTGCGCTCGTGAGGTCCGGTTCGGAAACAATTTCCATGAGCGGCACGCCGGCGCGGTTGAAGTCCAGTCCGCTGTTCCGCTCGAAATGCGTGCTCTTGCCCACGTCCTCTTCGAGATGCGCGCGCGTAATGCGCACGCGCGACAGGCCGTGGGTTGAACCCACGCCCGAAAACTCAAACTCCACGTAGCCGCTCGCCGTGCTGGGTTTGTCGTACTGCGTGAGCTGGTAATTCTTCGGCATGTCCGGGTAGAAATAACTCTTCCGGTCGAACTTGGCGAAGCGTGGGATCTCGCAATTGAGCAGGTAGCCGGTGAGCACCGTGAGGCGGAGCGCCTCCTCGTTGGGCACGGGCAACACGCCGGGCATGCCCAGGCAGACTGGGCAGACGTTCGTGTTCGGTTCCGCGCCGTACTGATTGGCGCAGCCGCACCACATCTTCGACTTCGTCTTGAGTTGGACGTGGGTTTCCAGACCGATGACCGCTTCGTATTCCATAGGGCGGGAAGATTTAGCCACAGTTTGACTGCGGATGAAACACGGATTTTTGAAGTGTTGCCCCGATTGTAGTGCTGTTAGCATGGCGGCCAGCCAGCAAAGTGAAGCCGCCGCAAAAACGAATTTGTGCATTCGGAACGTTCGCAGCATCGCTGCTGGCAGCTATCGTCTTTGCGGTTATGGTGACCTTTGCCGCTGAAGTTGATGTTGCCCGATTGCCCCCGCCTACGTCGCAGCAGGTTGATTACACTCGCGACATTCAACCCATCTTTGCGAAGCACTGCTACGGCTGCCACGGACCCGACAAACAGGAGGCGGATTTGCGGCTGGACGTAAAATCCTCCGCGCTCAAAGTTAGCGCCACTGGGCCGGTCATCGCTCTGGGCAAGAGTGCGGAAAGCAGACTGATCCATCTGGTCGCCGGGCTTGAGAAGGACCTGGTCATGCCAAAGAAGGGCGAACGCCTGACGCCCCAGCAAATCGGTTTGCTGCGCGGATGGATTGATCAGGGCGCGAATTGGCCTGAAGATGCTGCCGTTACCAAGCTCGACGACAAATCCGATTGGTGGAGCTTCAAGCCGGCGTCGCGTCCGTCGCTGCCCAAAGTGAACAGTCAAAAGTGGGCTCGCAATCCCGTTGATCTCTTCATCCTCGCCAAACTGGAAGCGGAAGGCCTATTGCCTTCGCCAGAAGCGGACCGGCGCACATTGATCCGTCGGTTAAGCTTTGATTTAGTCGGTTTGCCACCAACACCTGAAGAGGTTGAGGCCTTTCTTCGCGACCGCAGCGAGCACGCGTATGAAAAGCTTGTGGACGGCTTGCTGGCTTCGCCGCGTTACGGCGAACGTTGGGCGCGGCATTGGCTCGACACGGTTCACTACGGCGAGACGCATGGTTACGACAAGGACAAGCCGCGCCCGAACGCCTGGCCGTATCGCGACTACGTGATCCGCGCGCTGAACGAGGACAAGCCATACTCGCGATTCGTCGAGGAACAACTGGCCGGAGACGCTCTTTTCCCCGACGAGCCGGACGGCATTGCGGCGCTGGGATTCATCGCCGCCGGACCATGGGATTTTGTCGGCCACGTCGAACTGCCCATTGAGAAAACTGACGGCCTGATCGCGCGCTACAACGACCGCGATGACATGTTGATGACGACGATGTCCACCTTTCAAAGCCTGACCGTTCACTGCGCACGCTGCCACAATCACAAGTTCGATCCCATCTCGCAGAAGGATTACTACAGCCTGCAAGCCGTCTTCGCCGGCGTCGATCGCGCCGCCCGCCCGTTCGACGCAGACAAGAAAGCGTTCAACCAACGACGTGAGTTGATGCAAAGGCTCGAGCCGCTTGCCACCCGCCATGCCGCGCTGACGAATCAGGTCGCCAAAATCTCCAGCCCAGATATTCAGGAACTTGACCGGAGGCTGGCAAAACTCAAAACCCAGGCCGCAGCCAGTTCCGCGGAGAAAAGTCCCGCCAACGGCTATCACAGCGCCATCGAAGCGAAGCCGGAGGTGACCAAGTGGGTGCAGGTGGACCTCGGCCAATCGCTGCCGCTCGAAGAGGTGCGTCTGATCCCCGCACGCCCAGTGGATTTTCCGGATACGTCGGGTTTCGGATTTCCGGCAAGGTTTCGCGTCGAAGCTTCCGACAGCCAAGACTTCGCGGCCAGCCAGAACATCGCTGATCACAGTGCTGCTGACTTCAAAAATCCTGGCGACAATCCAGTCTCGTTTCCTGCTGGGAAGAAGTCGGCGCGATTCATCCGGGTAACTGCCGCAAAACTTTGGGAGCGCACCAGCGATTACGTTTTTGCACTGGCCGAATTGCAGGCGTTGGTTGGCGGAACGAACGCCGCTCTCGGGGCCACAGTCACGGCGTTGGACTCCGTTGAGGCTGGGCTTTGGTCAACGAAGCATCTGGTGGATGGTTTCAGCAGTCGGAAAAAACTCACCGATGAGAGCGAGCTGAATCAAAAGGAACTTGGGGCTGAGATTGCTTCGCTCACCAAACGGCGTCGGGAACTCGTGGAAGCCGCAACGGATGTCGCTGTGCGGAACGAACTGGCCGAAGTCACAAGCCGTCTTGAGGAAATAAATCGTCAAATCGCTGCTCTGCCAGCTCCGGCAAAAGTCTATGCCGCCGCGAGCGAATTCAAACGCGAAGGCAGCTTTGTTCCTCCAAAAGGTCCCCGCCCCGTTCACTTGCTTGCGCGCGGCGATGTGAAACGGCCCGGCGAACTCATGTCCGCCGCCGGCCTCGCGTGTGTGCCCGGGCCGGATGCAAGTTTTGCCATCGCGGATTCCGGAAAAGAAGCCCTGCGCCGTGCTGCACTGGCGAAGTGGATTACCGACCCGCGAAACCTGCTCACGCGCCGCTCCCTCGTGAACCGCGTCTGGCATTACCACTTTGGACGCGGCATTGTGGAAACCCCGAATGACTTCGGTCACATGGGCGCGCTGCCCACGCATCCGGAGTTGCTCGACTGGCTGGCGTTCTGGTTTGTGGACAACGGCGAATCGTTGAAAAAACTGCACCGGTTGCTCGTC
>Ga0315910_10003092_pt1 | contig 14312 bp, 9 predicted proteins | sample EdamamesoilMG_FD_204470 | JGI IMG/M metagenome (GOLD analysis project Ga0315910, IMG submission 204470) | Garden soil microbial communities collected in Santa Monica, California, United States - Edamame soil | ecosystem: Environmental > Terrestrial > Soil > Garden | place: USA: California...
CAACACCCGACGGTCTTCGCGCTAAGCTGGTGCATAGGCCGGTTTCCTTTCTATGGTCCGAAAGACCATTGCAGCGCTACGGAGCGACTGCGGCGAGGAGCCGGCCGCCTCTACACCATCACACCTGGGCCTTCGGTGCGAGCGCGGAGTGGGGAGGAGCGGGCCTGGTCACCTCCTTCTGCCCCGGCGGAGGTGGTGAGGGGACAGGCTCACACACTCGCCCACTCTCGCCCTCTCTCCCGCGGGCGCTCCTCCGCCTGCTCCGCTGCCTACCGCAGCTCGAAGCGGTCGAGCTTCTTGTACAGGTGGCTGCGCTGCATCCCGAGGCGTTCGGCGGTGCGCTTGACGTTGCCGTCGTTCTCGGCCAGCTTGCGCTGGAAGAAGAGCTTCTCGCTCTGGTCCTTGAAGGCTTCGAAGGTCGCGGCGCGGAAGGGGTCCTGGCCTTCGGCGAGGGTCGGGGGGGCGGTCGATTGCAGCGCGGGGCCGTTGGCCAGCACCTGCTCGAGGTCGGCGCGGGTCACGTCGGGGCCGCTGCTGAAGACCGTCGCGCCCTCGAGCAGGTTGCGCAGTTGGCGCACGTTGCCCGGGTACTCGAGGTTGGCCAGGAGTTCGAGCGCGTCGCTGCTCAGGCTGCGCGCGCTGCGGCCCGAGCGCAGCGCGATGTCGCGCAGGAAGGCGCGCGCCAGGGCCGGGACGTCGGCGCGCCGTTCGCGCAGCGGCGGCAGGCGCAGCGGCACGACGTTGAGCCGGTAGTACAGGTCGAGGCGGAAGGTCTTGGCCTCGACGCCGGCCTGCAGGTCGGCGTTGGTCGCGGCCACGACGCGCAGGTCGACCGGGATGCTGCGGCTGTCGCCGACGCGCGTGATCTCGTGCGTCTCGAGCGCGCGCAGCACCTTGGCCTGGGCCGCCAGCGGCATGTCGCCGATCTCGTCCAGGAACAGGGTGCCCTGGTGCGCGGCCTCGAAGTGGCCGATGCGCCGCTCGTGCGCGCCGGTGAAGCTGCCCTTCTCGTGGCCGAAGAGCTCGGATTCGATCAGCTCGTCGGGGATCGCGGCGCAGTTGACCGTCACGAAGGGGCCGGTCGAGCGCAAGCCTTGCAAGTGCAGGTTGCGCGCGACGATCTCCTTGCCCGTGCCGTTCTCGCCGGTGATCAGCACCGCCGCCATCGAGTTCGCGACCTGCTCGACCTGCGCGCGCAGGCGCTGCATCGCGGGGCTCTCGCCGACCAGCTCCCAGCGCTCGGTCAGCTGGCGCTTGAGCCCGCGGTTCTCGGCCGCCAGGCGCCGCTCGCGGATCGTGGCCTGGATCGTGACGCGCACGCGGTTGTCGTCGAGCGGCTTCTCCAGGAAGTTCGCCGCGCCGCGCCGCATCGCGTCGACCGCGGTGGCGATGTCGCCGTGGCCGGAGATCAGGATCACCGGCGGCGAGCCCTCGCGCTCCTGGAGCTTGTCGACCAGCGTCAGGCCGTCGACCTGCGGCATCTTGAGGTCCGAGAGCACCAGCGCCGGCACGCGTCCGCGCGCGGCCTCGGCGTCGAGCCGCTTGAGCGCCTCGCCGCCGTCCTTGGCGGTCCAGACCTCGAAGCCCTCGTAGTTGAGCAGCATCTCCAGCGCCAGGCGGATGTCCGCGTCGTCGTCGACCACCAGGATCGGCGTCCGCGGCACGGCTTCGCTCTTGGCGGCGCTCATGCGCGCAGCATGCCAGCCCTCCCCGGCACGCGCCAGCGACGCACGCCAGCCCGGCACGCGCGCCGGCGACGCACGCCGGCCCGGCGTTCGCGCCGGCGACACTTGGTTGACCCGCGCGCGGCCGCGGTCATCCTGGCGCGCGGCGATGTTCGACCGACTGCGAGCGCGGCTGGGCGGCGAGGGTGCGCTGGTCGCCGGCGTGCTCTCGGGCACCTCGGCCGACGGCATCGACGTCGCGCTGGCGCGGCTGGCGCTCGAGCGCGGCGCGACGCCGGCGCGCCTGGCGCGGCCGGAATTGCTGGCCTTCGAGACGCGGCCCTTCGAGCCCGCGCTCGCCGCGCGCCTGCGCCGGGTGCTCGACCTGGCGCCGATCGGCCTGGGCGAGACCGCGCTGCTCCACCGCGACCTAGGCCGGGCCTTCGGCGCCGCCGCGCGCGACGTCGCGCGCGCCCACGGCCTCGCGCTCGAACTGGTCGGCAGCCATGGCCAGACCGTCTGGCACCACGACGGCGCCGAGCCGAGCGGCGCGGCGACGCTGCAGCTGGGCGACGGCGACCACGTCGCCGAACTCGCCGGCGCGCCGGTGGTCAGCGATTTCCGCCAGCGCGACATCGCCGCCGGCGGCGAGGGCGCGCCGCTCTCGGCGCTGGTCGACGACGACGTCTTCGCCGCGGCCGCGCGCCCCTGCGCGGTGCTCAACCTCGGCGGTCTGGCCAACCTGACCGTGCTGGGGGAGCGCGGCGCGCCGCCGCGCGCGGCCTTCGACACCGGCCCGGCGAACAGCCTGCTCGACGGCCTGGCGCGGCTGCTGTTCGACCTGCCCTACGACGCCGACGGCGCCCGCGCGCTGCGCGGCCGACCCGACGCGGTGTGGGTTGCGGAGCAGCTCGCCGCCCCTTTCTTCGAACGCGCGCCGCCCAAGAGCACCGGCCGCGATTCCTTCGGCGCGCCGTGGGTGGCGGCGCTGGTCGAGCGCGAGCGGGCGCGCGGGCGCCTGTCGGGCGAACAGGAGCGCTGCGATCTGCTCGCCAGCGGCGTCGAGCTCGTGGCGCGCAGCGTCGCCCTGGCGCTCGAGCGCTTCGTGCCCGACACCCCGCGCGAGCTGCTCCTGGCCGGGGGCGGGGGCCACAACGCGGCCCTGGTCGCGGCGCTGGCGCGCCACACGCGCCTCGCCTGCCGGCCGAGCGACGTGGTCGGCGTCCCGACCGACGCCCGCGAGGGCCTGGTCTTCGCCCTGCTCGCCGCGCGCGCCGTGCTCGACCTGCCGTCGAGCGCTCCCGCCGCCACCGGCGCCCGGGCGGGGCGGGTGCTCGGCAAGTTCAGTCCCCACCACAAATAGGGAGCGGCGCCCGGTTGCCGCGCCAGGGCCGCCGGGTAGCTCCCCCGGTTTCGATGAGCTCCCCGAGACGTCGCGGTGGGGGAGAATCCTGAGCTCCCCCCCGCGGCCTCTCGGCTTGACCGCGAATCCGCCCCCGTTATCATCCCGCGACCGCTTTCCGGACGAGGCCTCTCGATTACTGCGCCGCCGCGTGCGGCGCGCCCCGGACGGCGCCCCCCCCTCCCCCTCGATCGCACCGCGTCGACATCGGACGCGAAGGAACTGACATGACCGGACTGCGCCGGAGCATGGGCTTGGTGTTCGCACTGGCCGCCCTCCAAGCTCCCCTCTGGGCCTCGAAGCTCGACGAGGTCTCCGACACCTTCAACCAGGGTGTCGAGTTGTGGCTGCGCGGCAAGGAAGCGGAGGCGCTCCAGCTCTTCAAGAAGGTCCTGGCGCTGAGCCCGAGCCAGGAGTCGGCCTACGCGCTGTGGCGCGAGACCGACTACGCCGTGTGGCGAGAGCTGCTGACCTCCGGCGGGGAGGCCGAACTGGTCGCCAAGCGCCTGATCGACCTGGCGCGTCTGGAGCGCAAGGCGCGCGCCAACGACGAGGCCGCGATCCAGAAGCTGGTCGCCGAGGCGGTCAGCAACGACGACCCGCTGGCCCGCAACCAGGCCGTGCGGCTGCTCTCCTCCGAGCACGGCGAGTACGCCGTGCCGTACCTGCTGGGCTTCCTCGGCTCGAGCATGAGCGACAAGGACAAGACCGACCGCGCGATCCGCGGGCTGACGCAGATGAGCACCGACGTGGTGCCCGCCCTGTGCGCCGCGCTGGCGAGCGAGGACGCCGTCCAGCGCCGCCACGTGTGCTACACGCTCGGCACGATCGCCGACCCGCGCGCCGCGGGCTTCCTGGCGCTGCACGCCGCCAGCGATCCCGACGGCTCGGTGCAGGCCGCCGCCAAGGACGCGCTGCAGCGCGCCAGCTTCGGCAGCGACGCGCACCAGAGCTTCCTCGCCGCCGGTGCTGCGTACCACGAGCGCCGCATGCGCGACACGGACTACAGCGAGGTGGTCTGGGCCTGGAGCGGCGGCCGGCTGGTCGCCAAGCCGATCCCGCGCGCGGTCTACGCCGACGAGATGGCCAAGGCCTGCTACAACCACGCGCTGACCGCCGACCCCGCTTCGGTCGACGCGCTGGCGGGCCTGGCGCGCAGCTACGTCGTGCAGTCGGCCAAGCTCACCATGATGGAGCAGGCCGGGCAGGACCTCGGGGCCTGGAAGGGCATGATCGACGAGGGTCGCCTGGCGGTGAACGCCGCCGGCGTCGCCGCGCTCGACCGCGCGCTGGGCTGGGCCGTGCAGCAGGGTGACGGCGCCGCCGGTGCCGCGCTGTGCCGCGTGATGTCCAAGCTGTGCCTGGAGCCGACCGCCGGCCTGAGCAGCGCGCTCGGCAGCAGCGACGGCGCGATGCGCTCGGAAGCCGCCGTGGCGCTGGCCACGATCGGCGCGCGGCGCGGCGAAGCGCCGACCGGCGCGATCGTCGACCTCCTGGGCGAAGCCGTCGGCCGCGAAGTCGCGCGCCTCGCCGTGGTGATCGACGCGGACGTCGCGCGCGGCCAGGCGCTGCAGGCGAGCCTCGAGAAGCTCGGCATGTTCGTCACGCACTACGACTCGGGCGCCAAGGCCCTGGTGCTGATCCGCCGCTCGCCGGGCCTCGACCTGGTGCTGGCGGCCGACAAGCAGAAGGACATCACGCTGGCCGAGATCCTCGACGAGCTCAAGGGCGACGAGCGGCTGGCGGCGGTGCCTGTTCTTTGCATCAGCGCCAACGCCGAAGAGGCGACCGGCACCTACGGCGAGCGCATCGCCGGCACGGTGACCTCCGCCGAGGACCTCAAGGCCGTGCAGGACGCGCTCAGCGCCGGCGTGCGCGGCGATCGGGCCCTGGCCGACGACCTCGCCGCCCGCGCCGCGACCGTGCTGGCGCACATCGGCCACGGCCGTCAGGTCGACCTGTCGAGCACCGTGGTCCCGCTGCAGAGCGCGATCGTCAACCGCCCGGACGCGGTCGCGACGCCCGCGCTCCACGCGCTGGCCTCGATCGGCGACGCCGCGCAGGTGGCCTCGATCCTGGCCGTGGTCGCCGACGAAGCGCGCTCGGAAGGCGTGCGCGTCGCGGGCACGGACGCGCTGTCGGGCATCCTGGGCCGCAACGGCGCGGCCGTCGGCGCCGAGGGTGCGGCGACGCTGCAAGCGGTCGCCTCGTCGGGCGCGCCGCTCAGCGTGCGCGACGGCGCGGCCAGCGCGCTCGGACGCATCCAGATGGATCCGGCGCAACGCCTCGCGCTCCTGCGCCGCCTGCAAGCGGGCAGCAGCGGCGGCGACAAGCCCGCGGACCAAGCGGAAGGGCAGTAGGTCCGATTTCCGGGACGCGGGCCGCGCGGTCCGCGCCCCAGGACATCCGACGCGTGCGCGGAGGCCGAGGAGCCGCTAGACTTCCCGCCCCTGACCGGTCCCGACCGGCCGGGCCGCGGGAGTCCGAGGGGCAGCTGCAGCTCAGTTTCCGGGCTGCCGCAGCCGAAAAAGACCTCCCCCGGGGTCGCGCTTCGACAGGCCAGAGTAGCACAACGGTAGTGCGCCGCTTTCGTAAAGCGGAGGTTACGGGTTCAAATCCCGTCTCTGGCTCCAACCCCTCCGCGAGCTCGACGCGATGAGTCCCCGATGAGCGGACGGCTGCTGCGCCGGCTCGAGTCCCTGCGCTCCGAGTTCGGACCCGGGCGCGCGGCGCAGAAGCTCGCGCTGCTGCGCGCGCTGGAGCGCGTGCGCTGGAACGACGCGCGGAGCCTGGCGCGCTGGCACGAGACCTTGCTCTATCTGCGCGCGCTGCCCGACGACGCGCGCATCGAGCGCTTCGCACGCCGCGAGCTCGCGCGCTTCGCACGCCGGCCCGACCTCCGGCGCGTGCGCGACGCGCTCGCCGACAGCGGGATCGCGGGCACCGAGCTGCGCTTCCGTTTCTTCCAGCCGACCGCCGCCTGGCTGGCGCAGCGCTTCCCGCGCCAGCTGACGATCGACTGGGACGAGTTCGACGGCGCCGAGCGCGCCGAGGCCTGGCTGGGCCTCCTGCTCGGCTGGGGCGAGAGCGCCGTGCTCGACGGCCCCGAGCGGACGCTGCGCGAGCGCATCGCGGAGCTCCGCGCGCGCGGCGAGGGCGACGCGGCCTGGCTGACGCGGCGCATCGACGCGCTCGACGCCAGCCCCGCGGTGCGGCGCCAGATCCACGAGGACTTCGACCCGCCGCTGGTGCTGCGCGCCGGCCGGGGCACGCCTTCGCGCACCACCGCCGCCTTCCCGGTGCGCGCGACCTTCCACCGCGGCACGCCGCTGTCGCGCGCGCGGCCCGAGCTCGCCCGCGCGCTCGTCGAGCCGCCGCTCTCGATCCGCGCGCTCGGCCAGGCCGAGGGACGCGCGCTGGTGACGCTGGCGCGCGAGGCGATGGTCGTGCGCACGCGCGACCTCGACGCCTTCATGGCCGCCGACGCGCGCGACGCCGTGTGGATCGACTGCGGCGAGGGGCTGGCCTTCGCCTGCCTGGGGGTCGTGCCCGAGGAGCGCCTGCTGCTCGAGAGCGTGCACGCGCTCTTGACGCTGCGCAATGGCGTGCCGGTCGGGTACGTCCTCGCCAGCAGCGCCTTCGACTCCTGCCAGGTGGCCTACAACGTGTTCGAGACCTGGCGCGGCGGCGACGCGGCCTGGATCTACGGCCGGGTGCTCGCCAGCCTGCGCGCGCTGTTCGGCTGCACGAGCTTCTGCGTCGATCCCTACCAACTCGGCCACGAGAACGAGGAGGGGCTGGCCTCGGGCGCCTGGTGGTTCTACGCCAAGCTCGGCTTCCGGCCGCGCGAGCGCGGCGCCCGCGCGCTGGCGCAGCGCGAGTTCCGGCGCCTGGCGCGCAGGCCGGGCGCGCGCTCGTCGCGCGCGACGCTCGAGCGCCTGGTCGAGGCGCCGGTGTTCTGGTCGCCCGGCCCGGCGCGCGCCGACGTGATCGGAGCCTTCCCGCTCGAGCGCCTGGGCGCCGCCGCGGCGCGCGAGCTGCGCGCCCGCGGTGGCGGCGAGCTGGCGCGCGCCGAGGCGGCTTGCGAGCGCGAGGCACGCGCGCGCCTCGGGCTCCGGCGCCTGGCCGGCTGGACGCGCACCGAACGCCTGGCCTGGCGCCGCTGGGCGCCGCTGATCCTGGCGCTGCCCGGCCTGGAGCGCTGGACGCCGGCCGAGCGCCGCGCGCTGGTCGCGCTGGTGCGCGCCAAGGGCGGCCGGCGCGAGCGCGACTACCTCGCCCTGCTCGCCGCGCACCGGCCGCTGCGCCGGGCCCTGTGCCGCCTGGCGCGCGTGCGCTGCGCGGTGTGAGCGGCCGAGGCCGCGCCGTACACTCTGCGCGTGGTCGAACTGCTCCTCGCCCGGCCGACGCTGATCGGCGTCGTGCACCTCCTGCCGACGCCCGGCGCTCCGCGCTTCGACGGCCGCTTCGCGCGCGTGCTCGAGCTGGCGCAGTCCGACGCGCGCGCGCTGGCCGAGAACGGCTGCGACGCCCTGATCGTCGAGAACTTCGGCGACGCGCCCTTCTATCCCGAGCGCGTGCCGGCCGAGACCATCGCGGCGCTGACCCTGGCGCTGCAGGCCGTGCGCGACGCGGCGCGCGGCCGGCCGCTGGGCGTCAACGTGCTGCGCAACGACGCGCGCGCGGCCCTGGGCATCGCCGCCGTCAGCGGGGCGGCTTTCGTGCGCGTCAACGTGCACTCGGGCGCGGCCGTGACCGACCAGGGCCTGGTCCAGGGGCGCGCGCACGAGACGCTGCGCGAGCGCGCGCGGCTGGCGCCCGCGACCGCGATCCTGGCCGACGCGCAGGTCAAGCACGCCACGCCGCTGACGCGCGAGACGCTCGGCGAGTGCGTGCACGACCTGGCCGCGCGCGCGCTGGCCGACGGCGTGATCGTCTCCGGCCCCGCCACCGGGCGCCCGCCGCCGGTCGAGCGCGTGCGCGAGGCGCGCGCGGCGGCCGGCGAGCTGCCGCTGCTGATCGGCTCGGGCCTCGATCCCTACAACGCGCGCGAGCTGCTCGAGCATGCGACGGGCGCGATCGTCGGCACCTGGCTCAAGCGCGACGGCCGGGTCGAGAACGAGGTCGACCCGACGCGCGTGCGCGCGCTGCGGCGCATCTTCGACGAGGGCCGGCGTTGAGCGTCGAGCAGCACCGCGCCGCCGCGCCCGCCAGCGTGCGCTGCGCGGTGATCACGATCAGCGACACGCGCGAGGCCGCCACGGACGCGGGCGGCGACTACCTCTGCGCGACGCTGACGGCGGCCGGGCACGTGCTCGCCTGGCGCACGTTGGTGCGCGACGAGCGCGCGGAGATCGCGGCGGCGGTGCAGCAGGCCTGCGCGCGCGCCGACGTCGAACTGGTGCTGTGCACGGGCGGCACCGGCATCGCGCCGCGCGACGTGACCGTGCCGGCGCTCGAGGCGCTGTTCGAGGCCACCATCCCCGGTTTCGGCGAGCTGTTCCGCTGGCTCTCGTTCCAGGAGATCGGCGCGGCGGCGATGCTCTCGCGCGCCACCGCAGGGCTGCTCGCGGGGAAGGTCGTGCTGGCCCTGCCCGGCTCGCCCAAGGCCCTGCGCCTGGCGCTCGAGCAGTTGGTGCTGCCCGAGGCGCGCCACCTGGTCCAACAGGCGCGCCTGGGCCGCTGAGAGCGGCCGGGCTGCCCCAAGGGCCAACTCGCCCCGGCCGCGGGTCCGGAAGTACAATTTCGTAGAGATGGCCCGGAACACGGGCCCTGAACCGCTCGTTTGAAGTTTCTTCCGCCCTCGCCCGGCCCCCGGGCTCGGACCGGGGCCGGCCTGGCAGCCCGCCCGCGTCCCGGCTCCCGTGCCCTGGCCTGCAACGCATCTCGCCCGCCACGCCTCTCGCCTGGAACGCATCTCGTGAGGATCACCATGTTCGACCGCACCACCCGCCGGCGCCTCCTGGCGCTGTTCAGCGTCGCAGCCTGCGCAGGCAGCGCCGCGGCCCAATCGACCCTCTACACCCTGAACGGCGTCGCCGCCGACGACAACTTCGGCTGGTCCGTGGCGCTGATCGGCGACCTCAACGCCGACGGCCGCGCCGAGTTCGCGGTCGGGGCGACCGAGCAGGGCGTGCTCTCCAGCGGCCAGGGCTACGTCAAGGTCTTCAACGGCGCCACGGGTGCCGTGATGTACACCTTCAACGGCCTCGCCAACGGCGACGGCTTCGGGATCTCGGTCGGCGCCAGCGACGTCAACATGGACGGCAAGCCCGACATCCTGGTCGGCGCGCCCTACGCCCTGTCGGCCGGCGGCGGCGTCGAAGGCGGCAAGGTCTACGTGTTCAACGGCGCGACGGGTTCGTCCACGCCGCTCTTCACCCTCGAGGGACCGACGCAAGGCGGCCACCTGGGTTGGAGCGTGGCGGGTGCGGGCGACGTCGACGAGGACGGGCGCGGCGACGTGATCGCGGGCGCCCCCGACACCGGCAACCCGGCGGCGATGCCGCCGCAGGTCAATCGCGGACGGGCGATCGTCTACTCCGGCAACGGCGGCGGCGTGCTGTGGACGATCAACGGCGCGGTCAACAACGACGGTCTCGGCATCTCCGTCGACGGCGTCGGCGACGTCAACGCCGACGGCAACTCGGAGTTCATCGTCGGCTCGCGCCTGGCCGGGGCCAAGGTCTACAGCGGCACCACCGGTCTCGTGCTGCACACGATCACCGCCAACGGCACCGATCGCCGCGGTGCGGCGGTGTGCGGCGTGGGCGACATCTCGGGCGACGCCATCCCCGACTTCGCCTGCGGCGCGCCGCAGGACGGCAACATCCTGCTGCTCGGCACGGGCTACGCGACGATCTACCGCGGCAACAACGCGACCGTGGTGCGCACGCACAACGGCGACCAGATCGGCGACCGCTTCGGCTGGTCCATCGGCGGCGGCCGCGACCTGAACGCCGATGCGCGCGTCGACATCGTGATCGGCGCCGACCAGTCGTCGAGCGGCACCAAGGGCTACGCCAAGGCCTTCAGCGGGATCGACGGCGCCCTGCTCCACACCGTGGCCGGCGCGAACACCGGCGACCGGCTGGGTCACTCGGTCGACGTGCTGGGCGACATCAACCTCGACGCGCGCGGCGAGTTCCTCGTCGGCGCGCCCAAGACCACCATCGGCTCCTTCGCCGTGGCCGGCCTGGCGCGGGTCTACTCCTGCACGACGGCCTTCCGCGCCATCTGCTTCGGCGACGGACTCGACCCGACGCACACGACCGCCTGCCCGTGCGGCAACAACGGCACGAGCGGCCGCGGCTGCGCCCACTCGTTCAGCGCGCTCGGCGCGCTGCTCTCGGCCGGCGGCGCGCCGAACCCGGACACGGTGGTGCTGACCTCGACCAACCTGCCCACCACCTCGTTCACGCTGTACATGCAGCACGACGCGGTCGGCGACCAGGTGTTCCACGACGGGGTCCTGTGCGCCGGCGGCAACCTGGTGCGCATCCGCGGCCGGGCCGCCGTCTCGGGCACGATGATCTTCCCCGACTCGACCCAGGCCCAGGACGCGACCACCTCGCTCTCGGTGCGCGGCGGCGTGACGCCCGGCAGCGGCGCGCGGCGCTACTACGCGGCCTTCTACCGCAACGCGTCGACCACCTTCTGCCCGCCGGCGACGGCCAACGTCACGAACGGCTTCCTGATCGACTGGTGATCGATCCGGAGGCGGCGCCAACCGGGCCCTGCACTCGGCGTGCTCCCCGGAGGAGCCCGCTCGGAAGACGCGCGACGAAACATCGCGCGTCTTCTCCTAGAGGCGCTCAGCGCGGCGGGGCCGCGGCCGCGGCAGCGACGTCGGGTCCGGCCTGGCGCCAGCGCGCCTCGGTGTCGGAGCTCAACTCGAAGCCGCGCCCGTTGTCCGCGACCTTGGAGCGCACGAACACGTAGTTTTGGCGGAACTCCTCGCCGCGCTTGGCCAACTCGAGGCTCGCGTGGCGCACCTTGGCACCGGCCGGGATGCGCACGCGCACGTTGTGGTCGCGGTCCGCGCCGCGCAGCAGCACGGTCTCGTCGCCGTTCTTCTCGGCGAAGACCGAGGCCACCTCGCCGAAGACCTCGACCTCCGTGCCGGCCTTGGCGACCTGCGCCAGGCCCTCCTTGTCCTCGGCGTGGTAGACGGCCGCGGGCTTCTCGCGCTTGAGCGCGCGGAAGCTCTCGACCGCCAGCGCGCGCGCCTCCCACCAGGGCAGCAGCTTCGCGTAGGGCCGCTGCGCCGAGGGCGCGCCCGCTTCCTTGGCCACGTTCGTCGCCGGATCCCAGATGCCGAGCTTGGCCGCCTGCGCCGCGGCCTGGGCCTGGCGGAAGGCCTGCGGGCAGATCTCGTCCTCGCCGTACTTGTTGAAGTAGGGGCTCTTGCCCTCGCGCACCAGCTGCAGGTTGTAGTCGGTGCCGTCGGGCAGCAGCACGTGGCACAGGTAGCGGCCGAAGCCGTCGCGCGCTTCCTTGTCACCGGCGAAGAGCAGCCCGACCTTGGGCTTCTCGCCTTCCTTGGCCAGTCCCTTGAAGAGCTGGTCGGCCCACAGCGCGCACTGCTCGCCGAAGACCGTCGAGGGCTTGCTGCCGCTCGAGCTCTCCTGGCCCGGGTGCACGCGCTCCTCGGTGTCGACCGAGTGCAGCCGACACTTCAGGATCTCGCCCTCGCGGCGCACCCACAGCGTGTCGGCGTCGACCACGCGCTCGACCTCGTGCAGCAGCTTGGGCGGCACCTCGTGCGGCAGGCGCGCGCGCTCCGGGCCGCCGCGAGTCGCGGCGGGCGCCGCGACGGGTGCCGCGGCGACGGGCGCCTGGACGCGGGGGACGGCGGCGAGGAAGGCGACGAGCAGCAGTGTGTGCAGCATGCGAAGTGGGGCGCGCGGCGCCTTTCCGGGCGACGGTGCGCGTGCGTAGGATAGCGCGGATGAGCGAGAACCGTGCGGGAGCGTCGGGCGAGGCCGCGCGCGAAGCGCGGCCGCCGGGCGGGGTCACCTTGCGGGGCACCAGCGTGGCGCCCGGTCTGGTGCTCGGCGTCGTGCACCTCAAGGACTACGAGCTCGACCACGCCCCGCGCCAGCGCGTGCCGCTCGAGCAGGTCGAGCGCGAGCTCAACCGCTTCCACAAGGCGCTCTCGGAAGCGCGCAAGCAGATCGAGGACCTCAAGGGCCGGCTGCACGGCCGCGTGCCGGCCGACCACGTGCGCATCCTCGACACGCACGGCGCCTACCTCAAGGACACGGTCTTCCTGTCCGACGTCGAGAATCTCATCATCCATGAACAGATGGGCCTGGAGGCCGCGATCGCCAAGGTGATCGCCGACTTCGACCGCATCTTCCGCCTGGTGCGCAGCGACGCCCTGCGCGAGCGCGCGGTCGACCTGCGCGACGTCGGGATCCGCGTGCTGCGCAACCTGGAGGTCGCGACCGAGGACGCCGCCGCCGCCGCCGCGCCGCGCGACTACGTCCTGGTGGCGCGCGAGCTGTCGATCGTCGACATGTTCAACCTGGCCAACGAACACGTCCTGGGCATCCTGACCGAGCAGGGCGGCCTGACCAGCCACGCCGCGATCCTGGCGCGCTCGATGCGCATCCCGACCCTGACCGGCGTCACCGGCTTGCTGGCCGGCGTGCACGAGGGCGATTTCGTGATCGTCGACGCCACCGAGGGCCTGGTGCGCATCGAGCCCGACGAGGTGGTGCGCGCGCAGTACCGCCAGTCCGCCACGCAGCGCGAGGAGGCGCCGGCGCAGGAGGAGGCGCCGGCCTGGGCGCGGCGCGCGGCGCGCACGCAGGACGGCCAGTCGATCGCGCTCAGCGCCTCGTGCGGCAACCTGCCGGAGGTCGGCCAGGCAGCCAGCCTCAACATGCAGGGCATCGGCCTGTACCGCACCGAGCTCCTGTACCTGCTCGAGCGCGAGCCGCCCTCGGTCGACGCGCTCAGCGCGCACTACACCGCCGTGCTGGAGCAGGCCGGCGGACAACCCGTCACCTTCCGGCTGCTGCACGCCGACTCGAGCCTGGAGGTCGCCTACCTGCACGAGGGGCGCGAGTCGAACCCCGCCCTCGGGCGCGCCGGCGTGAGGGCACTCCTGGCGCGCGAGCAGGTGCTGCGCCGCCAGCTGCAGGCCCTGTTGCGCACGCCCAGCGGCGCCGGCGCGCGGCTGCGCATCGCCGTGCCCTTCGTCACCGACTGCGGCGACCTGCGGCGCGTCAAGGAGGTGCTCTTCGAGGAGCGCTACGCGTTGCGCAAGGCCGGCGTCGCGCACCACGAGCAGGTCGAGCTCGGCGCGGTGATCGAGACGCCCGCGGCCGCGATCGGAGCGCGCGACCTGGCGCGCGAGGCGGACTTCCTGATCGTCAGCATGGACGCGCTGCAGCAGTACCTGCTGGCCGCCGACCGCGAGAACGGCGCGCACAAGGCGCTGTTCGAGACGCTGCACCCCTTCGTGCTGCGCATGCTGATCCAGATCGTCGAGGTCTGCGAGCAGACCGGCCGGCCGCTGGCGGTCTTCGGCGTCACCGCCGTGCAGCCGACCAGCCTGCCCTTCCTGCTGGGGGCGGGGATCCGCAACTTCTGCGTCGCGCCGGTGGCGCTCAAGGACTGCCTGGCGAACCTGGCGCGCATCGATCTGCGCCAGGCGCGCCGCTCGGCGACGCTGGCGGCGCGCGCCACGTGTCCGGCGGAGACGCAGACGCTGGTCGACGGCTACCGCCACGGCTACGCGCGGCCCGAGTGAGCCCTTTCAGAGCGTGCGCACCTCGGGCACGCCCAGCACCGGCTCGACCAGCCGCGCCTCGGCCTCTCCATCCGCGCGCGCCAGCTCGCCGCGCAGCGCTTCGGCCAGCGCTTCGCGCGCGCCGCGCGGACCGATCGCGATCAGGCACGAGCCGCTGCCGCTGATCGTCGCCAGCCAGGCGCCGGCCGCGCGCGCGGCCGCCAGCGCCTGGGCCCCGCCCGGGATCAGCGGCAGGCGGTAGGGGACGTGCAGGCGGTCCTCGCTGCCCAGCGCGAGCAGCTCCGGATCGGCGCGCCGCAGGCCTTCGAGCAGCAGCGCCAGGCGGCGCGGGTTCTCGAGCGCGTCGCGGAAGGGCACGCTCGCGGGCAGCACGCCGCGTGCGGCGTGGGTGGTCAGGGGCGTGCGCGGCCAGGCGACGACGAAGCCCAGCTCGGGCGCCAGCGGGTGGTGAATGAAGCGCACGCTGCCGTCGGCGCGCGGCGCG